>Ga0316628_100001235_pt1 | contig 17846 bp, 16 predicted proteins | sample OWC_Aug_M2_C1_D5_FD_207648 | JGI IMG/M metagenome (GOLD analysis project Ga0316628, IMG submission 207648) | Wetland soil microbial communities from Old Woman Creek delta, Ohio, United States - OWC_Aug_M2_C1_D5_C | ecosystem: Environmental > Terrestrial > Soil > Wetlands | place: USA: Ohio... | reverse complement strand
GTAGGAGCGTCATGGGCGAAGAGAAGAAAATCGACCTGTCGCAGTTCCGGGAAAAGTTCACCCGGGAAGCGAAGACCCGCCTCGCGCGGCTGAACGGGGGGCTCGTCTACCTCGGGAAAAACCCGGGGGACGTGAAACTCGAGGGCGATATCCTTCGCGAAGCGCACACGCTGAAGGGCGCCGCCCGGATGCTCGGCTTCTCGAAGATCTCGGAGCTCTCGCAGCGGTTCGAGGAGGCGCTGACGCGCCGCAGGGACAAGGCGATCGTCGCCAACCAGGACCTGACCGATGCCCTGTTCGTCACTCTCGACACGCTCTCGCGGTTGGTGGACGCCCTCTCCCAGCCCCCCCGGGAGACGATCGACGTCGAGTCGGTCATCGACCGGCTGAAGCTGGCACAGGTTTCCGTGGATACGCCGCTTGCGCGCGAAGCGCCGGCTATTCCGGTTTCCGCGCCCCCGGCTCCGGCCGCGGCGAAGGGCTCCCCCGAACCGGTTCCGTCCCACTCCGGGTACACCGATGTCGGAACGGGGATGCGGGTGGACCCCGGCCGGCTCGAGGTGATCTCGAATCTCCTTACGAATGCGGTCGCCCACCATCAGCGGGAACTGGAGCTGCGGGAGCGGCTCAGCGATCTCGGACTCTTCTATCGCCGGACGGCCGCGGCCCTGCTGGCCGCCATCCAGGAAGGACTCGCCCAGAGGGAGCTCTCCCCGGCGTTCGCCCGGAGGATCGCCCCGTTCATCGAGGAAGGGAAGACCGCGTTCCAGCAGGTCAATACCCAGCGGTCGGAACTGAAACGCCGCGAAAGCATCGTGGCCGCGGCGCTGTCGCAGAGCCTCGAGGAACTCCGGTCGGAGGTCATGGCCATCCGGATGATTCCGCTCTCGCCGTTGTTCAACTCCTTCCTTCCCATGGCGGGGGCGCTTGCGAGGGACCTGGAGAAGGACGTGGAGCTGATGGTCCGCGGCGGGAAGACGGAGATCGACCGGAAAGTGGCCGAGGCGCTCTCCGAGCCGCTTACCCACATCCTGCGGAATGCGATCGATCACGGGATCGAGGCCCCCCTGGAGCGGGAGCGGGCGGGGAAGGCGCGGAAAGGGCGGATCGTGATCACCGCGACCCCGAAGAAAGGGCGGGTCGTCCTCGAAGTGGAGGACGACGGCCGCGGAATCGACCCGACAGAGATTCGCGAGGCGGCGATCCGGAAGGGGATGATCAGCGAGAAGGCCGCGTGGCGGCTGGACGACCGCGAACTGATCGACTTCGTATTCCGTACCGGTTTCAGCACGGCGAAGACGATGACGGGGATCTCCGGCCTCGGGATAGGCATGGACGTGGTCCGCGCCACGGCCGAGCGGTTCAACGGGACCTCGGAAGTCTACTCCAATCCGGGAAAGGGGACCCGTGTGGTCATGGAGCTCCCGTTCAGCATGGCGGTCTCCCGGGTCCTTCTCTTCCTTTCCGGCGATCAATATTTCGCCCTGCCGATCATGCACGCGGACGGAGTCCGTTCCTTCGCGGCACGCGATGTCGTCACGGTGGAGGGGCGGAAGTCCCTCCGGATGGGCGAGACCCCGGTTCCTCTCGTCTGGTTGAGCCGGCTGCTCGGTCTTCCCGATGCCGGCGATCCCGCCGACCGATACCTCGCAGTGATGGTCCGGCAGTCCGGGAAGCGGATCGCCCTGGTGATCGACCGGGTCGAGGGGGAGAGCGAAGTCGTCGTCCGGGACCTCGGGAAGTATCTCGGGAAGATTCCCCTGTTCATGGGATCGACCATCCTCGGAACCGGTGAAGTTGCGCTGCTGCTGGACGTATACGACCTGGTGTCCGCGGTGCGACTGCATGCCGAGACGTCCCCCGAGGGAGTGGGGGAGGGGGGGCGGCCCCTGATCGATGCCGATATCCTCGTCGTGGACGATTCCCTTCTCGTTCGCGAGATGCAGCAGCGGATCCTCTTCTCCTCCGGATACCGGGTGGAGACGGCGTCCGGCGGGAAGGCCGCGCTCGAGCGGCTTTCCCACAAGCAGTACAACCTGGTCGTTGCCGGCGCCCGGATGGCGGGGGTGGACGGCATCCAGTTGCTCGCGGAGGCGCATAAGACCGATTACACCCGGGACCTCCCCTTCATCCTTGTCGCGGCGAAGGAGCACCGGGAGGACCTGGTGCGGGCGCGGGCGGCGGGCGCGAAGGGGTGCGTGACCCGGGAGGAGTTCACTCCCGACCGGATGTCCGCGATGATCGGGAGCATCCTCGGGCGGAGCGGCGGAGGATGAGGGCCTCCCCGGTACCTGGAGACCCCGTCCGCCTCCTGGTCGTCGACGATTCCCCGTCCATACGGGGCGTTATCCGGGCGATGGTGGAGGGGGACGACGGGATCCTGATCGTCGGGGAGGCCGCAAACGGCGGCGAAGCCGTGGAGATGTCGCGGGCGCTTCGCCCCGGCGTGATCCTGATGGACGTCCAGATGCCGGGGATGGACGGGATCGAGGCGACAGAGAGGATCATGGCCTCCGATGCCGCCCCCATAATCGCCTTTTCGGCGTTCACCTGGGGAGGGGAGGCGAAGGCCTCCATCGAGATGCTGGCCGCCGGGGCCCTCGACGTGATGACGAAGCCGGACCTCGCCGCGGCCGGAGCGGTGGGCGACTGCTCCCGCGTCCTCCGGAAGAAGATCCGGTCCGCATCCCGCGTGGTGGTGGTGCGGCACCTGCGGAGGAGCGCCGCGGCGCCCCGCACGCGAGGCGTGGCCGCGGATCCGTCCGACGGGACGTGCTTCGAGGTGCTGGGCGTCGGAGCCTCGACAGGCGGTCCGACCGCGCTGCGCGAACTCTTCTCCCGGCTGCCCGCCGGCTTTCCGATCCCGATCCTCGTGGTCCAGCACATCACCGCGGGGTTCACCGCCGGGTTCGTCGACTGGCTCCGGCAACACACCCCTCTCGAGGTCCGGATCGCGAACGCGGAAGATCGGGCCTTGCCGGGATCGATCCTGATCGCTCCGGAAGGGCGGCAGCTCGAGGCGCTGCCAGGCGGCGCGGTCCGGGCGACCTCCCGCAGGCCGCGCGGAGTGCACCTCCCGTCGGTGGATACGCTCCTGTCCTCTCTCGCATCCGCGTACGGCCCGAAGTGCATCGGCGCCCTGCTCACCGGGATGGGATCGGACGGCGTCGAGGGACTGCTCGACATCCGGCGTGGAGGGGGGTTCACCCTTGCGCAGGACGAGGGGACGTGCGTCGTCTACGGGATGCCGCGGGAGGCCGTTCGCCGCGGGGCCGTCAACCGGTCGATGGCGCCGGCGTCCATGGCGGGACTGCTGCGGCGGCTTGCCGATCGATCCTCGCGCCTGGAGGGGGCCGGTCGTGTCTGACGTGTTTCGCATTCTCCTTGTGGACGACAGCGAGACCGTCACCGAGATGCTCTCCTGGCTTCTCGGCTCGGAGGGGTACGAGACCGAAACGGCCGGCGACGGGGTGAAGGGGGTGCGGGCCGCTTTCCGGCGCATCCCGGATCTCGTGGTGATGTCGACCCGGCTGCCACGCCTGGACGGAATCCAGGCGTGCCGCCTGCTCAAGGCAGAGCCGGCCACCCGGGATGTGCCGGTGATCCTGCTCACGTCGGAGGACACGGGGACGGATCGGCTCCACGCGGCCCGCGCCGGGGCGGACCGTTGCCTTCTAAGGGATGATTCGACGGTGAAAGCCTTGCCCGCGGTCCGGGAATGTCTCGCGGGTAAGGTGCCGCGTCCGGCGCGTGGAGCCGATCCGGGGGTTGCACCCGCGGACGACATCGAGATCCTTTCGCGGGTCAACGGCGTCCTCGAGGCGACGCTGTTCGAAGCGAGCCTGTTGAACGAGATCGCGCACGTGGGACGCGAAGTGGACGATTTCGAGGCGACGGCGAGGGAGTTGTTCCGTCTTCTCCGGGAGATCGCTCCCGCCGAGGCGATGGGTGCGGTCTTCTCCGACGGCGTGTACTCGGAGGGCGTCTCCGTCTACCCCGACGAATCGGAGGAGCCGATCCAGGCGGAGGTCCGGCGGCGGACGGAGCGGCTTCGCGACGAAGCCGGCGTACCGTTCGCTCCGGACCGCGTGGTCTGGACCGGCATCCAGGGCGGATTCCACGTCCGGGTCGACGCCGTGCCCGGGCCCCTTGCGCCAAGGGCCGTCTGCACGGTCCGGGCGGGAGAAATGGTCAAGGGGCTCATGGCGGTGTACTCGAGGGCAGAGGATTCAGGCCTGCGCGCCGCGGAGACAAGGGAGACCCTTCTCCGGCAGGCGTTCATGGTCCTCGAAAACGCGTGGCTGTACCGCCAGATCGCGCGGATCTCCGTGACGGACGGGCTTACGGGGCTCACGAACGTCCGCCACTTCCGGGAACAGGTGCAGAAGGAGCATTCCCGCGCCCGCCGGCACAACGATCCGTACGCCGTCCTGATGATGGACATCGACCATTTCAAGAAGATCAACGACGTCTACGGACATCCCGTAGGGGACTCCGTTCTGCGGGAAATGGCGGTGATCTTCCGGGAGGCGGTCCGGCTCACCGACCTTCCCGCCCGGTACGGCGGCGAGGAGTTCATCGTCTTCCTTCCCCGGACCCGGCTTCCCGAGGCGGCCATCGTGGGAGAGCGGATCCGGGAGGCTGTGGAGCGGAAGATGTTCGCCGCGCCGTCGCCGCTGATCCGTTGCACCGTGAGCGTCGGCATCGCGGATTTCCTTCCCGGAACGGAGGGTACGGAGAAAAACGTCATCGGGCGCGCCGACCAGGCTCTATATTCCGCCAAGCGCGGAGGGCGAAACCGCGTGGTGTGCAACCCCGCGAAAGAGGTGTGATGACGCCGATGCGCGCGCGGGCCTCCATCCCTCCGGAGCTGCTCAACATGCTGCGGAACCTGATCGAAGCGGAGAGCGGCGTCGTCCTGAACGACGCGAAGCTGTCCCACCTCGCCTCCGTGGTCCGGGGACGGATGGAAAACCTCGGGATCGGCGACGCTCCGGATTACCTGATGTTCCTGTCGGAGGAAGGCGACGGGGCTTCGGCGCGGCGCGAGCTGGTGGCGGACCTTCTCGTGGGAGAGACGTACTTTTTCCGAACCCCCGCCGTATTCCGCGCCTTCGAGGAAGCGATCCTTCCGGAGTTGATCGAACGGGAGTTCGTCCGCCCGATTCCCATATGGTGCGCGGGGTGCGCCACGGGGGAAGAGGCGTACTCGATCGCCATCGCCGCCCTCGAAGGTTCCGGCGGGAGGCACATCGTGCCGGTGACCGTCCGCGCGACGGATCTCCACCCCCGTTTCCTCGACGCCGCCCGCGAGGGGATCTATGCGGGGCAATCGTTGCGGGATCTTCCCGGGCGGGTGCGGGAGCGGTATTTCGAACCGCTGGGGGACGGCCGGTATCGCGTCGCCGGGGAAGTTCGCCGACTGGTCGATTTCGGCGAGATGAACCTGATCGATTTCATTTCCGCTCCCCTCCCCACCGCGCGGTACGCGGCGATCTTCTGCAGGAACGTGATGATCTACTTCCGGCAGGACACCACCCGCCGGCTCGTGGAGCGGTTCCATGAAAGTCTTTTCGACGGGGGGGTCCTCTTTCTCGGGCACTCCGAAACGTTGTGGGGAATTTCGGAGGCGTTCCTGCTGGAGCAGCGGGAGAAGGTCTTCTACTACCGGAAGTCCCACGCGGAAAGCGCCCCGCTTCGTCCCACCCCCGTGCGCCGCTCTCCCCGCGTTGTTCCGCGGCGGGTGACTTCCTGCGTGAAACCTCCCGCTCTTCCTCCCCCCGCCGCGGCCGATTCCTCTCCCGCGATGAAGCTCGTCCTTTCCGCGGAGAGCCTGGCCGACGAGGGGCGCTTCGAGGATGCCGTCGCGTTGTGCCGCAAGGCCGCAGCCCTGGATCCTGCGTGCCCGGAGGCCGAATACCTGATGGCGTTCCTGATCCGCGGCAGGGGACGCCACGCGGAGGCGCTTTATCACGCCGAGCGCGCCCTTGAGCGGGACCGCCGATTCGTCTTTGCGGAGATGGAGGCTGCCGAGTGCCTCTGCGGGATGGGAAGGACCGGGGAGGCGGCGGTGCGATGGAAGGGGATCCTGCGCGCCATCGAGGGGAACGTCAGCCTTCCGCGCCTCTCGGTGGGGGCCGGGACCTCCCCGGAGATGCTGCGCCAGTACGTGCTCTCCCGCCTTCCGCGATGAATCCCGTTGCGGGGGTCCCTTCCCGCTGAGATAATCTCATGATGGCGGGGACCGTTTACCATTGTCCCCACTGCGGCGCGGAGCTGCGGGGGGACCCCCGGACCGGCGTCTCCCGCCCCGGCGGGACGCCGGAATGCCCCTACGACGCGCTTGCGTACGCGGAGTTGCGGGCCGGCCACGACGCGATCTACTTCGGGCCTTGGCGCCGCATCGACGCCCCCCCGCTGGAGATCCTCCGGGGATACCACCGGATCGGCAGGCACCTCGACGCGATCGGGGCCGAGCTCGCGGGTCACGACCTCCCCGCCGCCGCGCGGGACCTCGACCAGGCGATCGAGGCGCACCACGCCGCCGATCCCCGCGAGGATGCCGCGGACGCCCTCCGCTTCATGGACAACGCCCTCTCCTACGCCCACCAGGCGATCGACGATCTCCTCCGTGAAAAGGGGCTGCAGCCGCACCAGCCGATGGACTTCGCACACTGGTACGATGTCGTCGAAGTCCCGTTCCGGGAGGAGGAGTAGGGGGCGGAACTGATGTATACTTACCCCCTCGGCCGGCCCCGAATTCTCTTTCCAGGAAGATGAAGACACGGATGGAAAACGATTCTCTGTACCGGCGGGTGAAGCGCGTTCTGTTCGGGGCTCCCCGGGACCTCTTCGACCCGAAGATCTTCCACAACGTCTCCCTGATCGCCTTCTTCGCCTGGGTGGGACTGGGCGCGGACGGGATCACCTCCTCCTGCTACGGCCCGGAAGAGGCGTTCCTCGCCTTGGGGCAGCACTCGGTTCTCGCGATCTTCGTCGCCGTGATGACGATTTTCACCATCTTCATCATCTCCGGCAGCTACGCCCAGATCATCGAGGCGTTCCCCTCCGGCGGCGGAGGGTACATCGTGGCGTCGAAGCTCCTCGGGGAGAAGGCGGGGGTAGTCTCCGGCTCCGCGCTGGTGGTCGACTACGTCCTCACGATCACGATGTCCGTGGCCGCGGGCGCCGATGCGTTCTTCAGCATCCTCCCGCCGCACTATGCCCAATTCAAGATCGGATTCGTGACCGCCGTGATCCTCGTCCTCATCTGGATGAACCTGCGGGGAGTGAAGGAATCGGTCGCGATCTTCACCCCGATCTTCCTTGTCTTCATCCTCAGCCACGTTCCGCTGCTCGTCTACGCGGTGGGTCGCCACCTGCCGGACATCCCGGTTGTGGCGTCCGACGTAACCCGCGACTTCCGTTCCTCCCTCGGCCAGATGGGATGGGTCGGCGTGCTCGCCCTGCTGATGCGCGCCTTCACGATGGGGGGCGGGACCTTCACCGGGATCGAGGCGGTGTCCAACTCCATGCAGACCTTGCGGGAGCCGCGGGTCCATACGGGGAAGAAGGCGATGCTCTACATCGCCCTTTCCCTCTCATTCCTCGCCGGCGGGATCCTGATCTCCTACCTTCTCTACCGCGTGGCCCCCGAGCAGGGGAAGACGCTCAACGCGGTACTCTTCGGACGGGTCATGGGGGACCTGTGGGGGGGAAGCGGCGGCAAGATCCTGCTGGCGGTGGTGCTGGGGTCGGAGACCGCGCTCCTGTTCGTGGCGGCGCAGACCGGCATCATCGACGGGCCGCAGGTGCTTTCCAACATGGCGCTCGACTACTACGCGCCGCGCCGTTTCGCGCACCTCTCCGAGCGGCTGGTGCGCAAGTACGGCGTGGTCTTCATGGGCATCCTGGCGTTGTTGATGCTCTACATCTCCGGCGGGTCGATCCAGTACCTCGTGATCATGTACTCGATCAACGTGTTCCTGACCTTCTCCCTTTCCCAGTTCGGGATGGTGCTCCACTGGTGGAAGGACCGTAAGACCGAGGCGAAGTGGAAGCACGGGATCGTAATGAACGGCGTCGGTTTCCTGGTGACCGGGTCGGTGCTCTGCCTCACGGTCTGGTTCAAGTTCGCGGCGGGGGGGTGGGTGACGCTTCTCATCACGGGAGCCTTCGTCGCCGTGAGCCTCGGGATCCGGCGGCACTACCGCGCCGCGCAGGAGAGCCTGCGTCGGCTGGACGACCTGCTCCTGGCCCTGCCTGCCGTGACCGTCCCGTCCGCCCAGGAGCCGCTGGTGCGGCGGCAGGCCCCCACGGCGGTCATCATGGTTTCCGGGTACAACGGCCTTGGGATGCACGTCTTCTTCTCGGTCGTCAAGCAGTTCCCGGGGATGTTCCGCAATTTCGTCTTCATCTCCGCGGGGGTCGTCGATACGAGCGTGTTCAAGGGCGCCGCCGAGGTGGAGAACCTGTCGAAGAATCTCCGGGACCAGATGCAGAACTACGTGGAGTTCGTGAAGGGGCACGGCTACTACGCGGAGGCGCGGATCATGGTGGGGACCGACGCGATCGAATGCGTCACGCATCTGGCCGCGGAAGTCGCAAAGGATTTTCCCAACATCTGCGTCTTCGCAGGCAAACTCATCTTCAGGGAGGATAGCCTTGTCGCCCGCCTCCTCCACAACCAGACCGCCTTCATGGCGCAGAAGCGGCTGGTGTTCGCGGGGCTGCCGATGATCGTCCTGCCGATCCGGGTCCTTTGATTCGCCGGGGCGATAGGGAATGATGCGGCGGATTCCCGTCTACGAGCGCGTGAAGCGGGTGCTGTTCGGCGCCCCAAGGGACCTCTTCGATCCGAAGATATTCCACAACGTCTCCCTGATCGCGTTCTTCGCGTGGGTGGGACTTGGCGCGGACGGGATCTCCTCCTCCTCGTACGGTCCGGAGGAAGCGTACCTCGCCCTCGGCGGACACACCGTCCTCGCCCTCTTCGTCGCGGCGGCCACGGTGCTCACCGTCTTCATCATCTCGGGCAGCTACGCGCAGATCATCGAGGCGTTCCCCTCCGGCGGCGGAGGGTACATCGTCGCGTCGAAGCTCCTCGGGGAGAGGGCGGGGGTGGTCTCCGGCTCGGCGCTGGTCATCGACTACGTCCTGACGATCACGATCTCGGTCGCGGCGGGGGCGGACGCCATCTTCAGTTTCCTTCCCCTGCCGTTGCTCGCCTACAAGTTCGGGTTCATCGTCCTTGTCCTTCTCTTCCTCATCTGGATCAACCTCCGGGGGGTCAAGGAATCGGTCGTCGCCCTGACCCCTATCTTCATCGCCTTCCTGCTCACGCACCTCCCGCTGGTCCTCTACGCCGTGCTGCGGCACACCGGCGACCTTCCCGGCGTGGCGGCCCGCGTGTCCGGCGACCTCTCCGCCGCATCCCGGGAGATCGGATGGATGGGGGTCGGTGCGCTGCTGCTTCGCGCCTACTCGATGGGCGCCGGCACGTACACCGGGATCGAGGCGATCAGCAACTCGATGCAGACGCTGCGGGAGCCGCGCGTGCAGACGGGGAAGCGCGCGATGGCGTACCTGGCCTTCTCCCTCGCCTTCATGGCGGGGGGGATCATTCTCGGATATGTCCTGAACGGCGTCACCCCCGTCCACGGGAAGACGCTCAACGCCGTCCTCTTCGGCGGGCTGGTGGACGGCCTCTGGCACGGGAGCGGCGGCCGGCTGCTGATCGCCTTCGTCCTTTTCACCGAGGCGGCGCTGCTGTTCGTCGCGGCCCAGACCGGCTTCCTCGGCGGGCCGCAGGTGCTCTCCAACATGGCGGTCGACTCCTACATGCCCCACCGGTTCGCGCACCTCTCCGAGCGCCTGGTGACGAAGTACGGGGTCTACTTCATGGGGGGGATGGCGTTCCTGATGCTCTTCATCACCGGCGGCTCGGTCCGGTACCTCGTCATCATGTACTCCATCAACGTCTTCCTGACCTTCAGCCTGTCGCAGTTCGGGATGTGCCGGCACTGGTGGCAGGACCGCGCGTCGGCGGGGAAGTGGAAATCCGGCCTGGCGATCAACGGGCTCGGCTTCCTTCTCACCGCGTCGATCCTCTGCGTCACCATCTGGATGAAGTTCCCCGAGGGCGGGTGGATCACCCTGCTGATCACGGGGTCGTTCTGCGCGGCGGCGTTCATCATCCGGAGCCACTACCGCAGGGCGGCCGGGCATCTCCGGCGCCTCGACGACCTTCTCCTGAATCTGCCTTCCCTGACGACGGCCGCCGCCCAGGAGCCGATCGTCCGGCGGCAGGCCCCCACCGCCGCAATCCTCGTGTCGGGGTACAACGGCCTCGGGATGCACGTTTTCTTCTCGATCATCCGGTCCTTCCCCGGGACGTTCCGGAACTTCGTCTTCCTGTCCGTGGGGGTGATCGACACGAGCCGGTTCAAGGGGGTCGCGGAGATCGAGAACCTCTCGGAAAACCTGCGGTCGCAACTCGCGAACTACGTCGAGTTCGTGAAGGGGCACGGCTACTACGCGGAGTCGCGGTACCGCGTGGGCACGGATGTGATCGAGGTGCTCCTGGGAATGGCGCCGGAGGTCGCGGCCGACTTCCCCAACGTCGTCTTCTTCGCGGGGCAGCTCGTCTTCCAGGAAGAGAATTTCTTCAACAAGCTGCTCCACAACCAGACGGCGTTCATTGCGCAGAAAAAGCTCGTGTTTTCCGGCCACCCCATGATCGTGATGCCGATCCGCGTCCTCGAGCAGGGTTGACCCGGCGGCGGGGATTCTGCCACAATGGCCGAAAAAGAGAACCGTGTTTCATTGCAGGATAACGTAACCGGGAGGTGTGGGATGGCAATGGTTCGCAGGGCGGGATGGTTCGTGATGGTTGCCGTGATGATGGCGGGCTGGATGGGCGTGCTCGGCTCGATCCGGGGGGTCGCCGAGGCAGGTGTGATCGCCTCGAGCGTCTCCGACGCGGGAAGCCGGGTCGAGGACATGGCCAAGGTCCAGTCGTTCCTCGAAAACAAGGTCGTCGTCCAGAAGCTGATCGACTACGGGGTGTCGCCCGCGGAGGCCATGGCGAAGGTCAAGGACATGAGCGCGCAGGACCTGCACCGGCTGGCTTCGCTGACCGACCGGGCGGCGGTTGGCGCTGACGGTGGCGTCCTCTGGTTCCTGATCTCGGTGGCGATCCTCGTCATCCTCGTCATCGTGATCCTGAAGCTCATGAACAAGGAAGTGATCGTCCGCTGAGCCCGTCGCGGGACCGTTTCCCGGGCGCCGTCCCGCCATGGGGCGGCGCCTTTTTCGTTGAATGCCGTATCGACCAAGTCCGGGTCCGCGACAATCGTACGTTCCCGAATTTATCGAGCGAGGAATGAAGTGACGGACGCCGATCGCGAGTACCTGCCGCATTCGTCGGGGTGCTTCCTCTGCGGAGAGGAGAACCGGTCCGGCGTGCAGGCGCGGTTCTTCGTCGAGGGGAACGAAGTCATCGGAAGGGTGATCCTCCCTTCCCATCTGAACGGGTACAAGAACGTCGCCCACGGCGGGGTCGTTTCCGCACTCCTCGACGAGACGATGGGGTGGGCCGCCACGGTGTTCGGCAGGATGCACCCGATGTACGTCACCGGCGAACTCACGGTGAAGTTCCTTTCCCCTGTTCCGGTCGGCGATGAGATCGAGGTCCGCAGCCGGCTCGTCGAGGATGCGGGACGGCTTGCCTACTGCGAGGGCGAGATCCGTTGCGGCGGGAAGGCATGCGCCCGCGCCAAGGGGAAGTTCGTGCCGATGAGCCCGGAGGGCACGGCGGAGGTGATCCCGTACCTGCGGTTCGAGGGGTGCCGAAGATTCCGGTCGATCTTCGACGCATACCGGGAGGGAGAGTAATGGAACTGCTCGGAATCGTCGCGTCTCCCCGGAAGATGGGGAACTGCGAGCTGATCGTGAAGGCGGTCGCTTCGATGCTCCCGCCGCCGGTCCGGCTGCGGATCGTGCGGCTCGTCGAAAAGGATATCCGTCCCTGCAAGGCCTGTTATCGCTGCCTCTCGGGGGATTGCCCTCAAAAGGACGACTTCGGAACGGTGATGGCCGCGATCGTCTCCGCCGACGCCCTGATCGTGGCCGCCCCGGCGTACCTGCGGGGGCCGAACTCTTCCCTGCAGCGATTCCTCGATCGTGGCCTGCATTTCTGGAAGCACGTTGCCGCGCTCGATGGAAAGCCTGCGCTCGCGATAGCCGTGGCGGGGGTCCGGGACGGCGAGGGCTACACGCTCCTCGGCGTCGAGAACCTGCTCATGGGGATGGGGATGGCCGTCAAGGGGCGGGCCGTGATCCGGGCCGCCCTGCCGGGGGAGGCGCTCCTCTCGGAGGAAGCGATGGCCTCGGCGGCCGCTCTGGCGGAGGCGTTGGTCGACCCCGTGCCGCGTCCGGCCGCTTCGCCGTCGTGCACGGCGTGCGGCGGGACCTATTTCGAGTTCCGCGGAGGCAACCGGGTCTACTGTCTCTTGTGCGGCGCCGGCGGCAGCGTCGATGCGGAGGACGGGAAAGTGCGGCTGAGGACCGTCCCACCGGCCCAAAGCTGGCGCGGGGATGCGTCGATGCAAGCCCACGGGGAATGGCTGCGCGAGATGCGGGAGCGGTACCTGCGGGAGCGGTCGCGTCTCAAGGAAGCCGCGCTCCGCTACGCCGGAGGGGAGTTCATCTGACCCGGATGCGGACCGCGTAGGCGACGGTGCCGGGCTGCGGGCCCGCGGGGATGTCGATCCCCGGCGGCAGACCCTCGGGCGGCACGGTTCCGATCCGGCGCAGTTCCTCGATGAATCCGGCCGCCGCGGCTTCCGGCAGGATCACATGGACGCTTCCCGTGACTTCGGATTCCGCGGCGGCGGATCGGCGCTCGATCCGTTCGACGATGCCGCCCGACCGGAACGCTGCCTCGGCGATCCGCTCCTCCGTTCCCGCACGTCCTTCCCGCTTCACATCCACCTCGATGTCACGTCCATAAGGCAAGGGGCGGAGGAATTGCGACGGCGGCACGGAGAAGACCCCCGATGGGCGGGAATCCGCGGCTCCCTCCGCCGCGGGATCGGTCGCCGGTCCGGGGGACGGGACGACGGGTGCGATCCGCTCGGAGTCCGTGCTCGCACGAAGCGCCGGCGCCGACGGGAGGTCCGCCGCGGTCCATGCCCTGGGCATCGCCGCGGCAGGGGCTTCCTCCCTTGCCGTCTTCGGGTTCCCGCGCGGGAGGCGGACCCCCGAAGGGGAGCCTTTGGCGCCTTCGGGTAACGTTTCAGGCGAGACGATTGCATGAGGCGCAGTGCCGGGCGCCTGCGTGACCGGAGCCGACGGGGGGCGGGCGGCGGGCGCAGGGATCCGCTGGTACCAGTAGACGGACGCAAACAGAAGGACGACCGCGGCGGCCTCGAGGGGGACCCGGAACCTGGAGGAAAACGGTTTTGCCGCATCCTTCCAGGAAGAGACGGAATCCGCGCCGGCGTCCCGGCCCTCCGATTCGACCGCCCCGAGGACCCTTTCAAGCAGTTCCGGAGGCGCGGGATCGGGAGGCAGCTCCTGCAGGAGCCGCCGCACCGCAAGGAGCGAACCGGCGCAGCTGTCGCATTCGCCGCATCCCCGAAGGTGGGCGTTAAGCGCCGTCGCGACCGCGGCGTCCAGTGTGCCGTCCTGGTACTCGGATAACAGGTTCCGTGCCTGGATGCAATCCATCGTGTCCATTCTTCACGCCACCGGGGAGAGCAGCCGACGCATCGCCATGCGCGCCCGGTGCAGGCGGGACTTCACGGTGCCCACCGGCACGTCCGCGAGGGCGGCGATTTCCTCGTATGAGAACCCCTCCACATCCGAGAGGAGCACCATCCACCGGGATGTCGAATCGAGCCGTGACAATGCTTCCGTCAGGATCTCCCCCATTTCGCGGGTCTCCGCGAGCCGGTCCGGGCGATCGGCCTCGATGCCCGCCGGCTGGAAGAAGGACACGTCATCCGCTTCCCCGGGCGGCTCCGGCCAGGGAGCCTCGCGCTCCGAAAGGGATTTGCGGCGCCGGATCCGGTTCAGGCAGCGATTCGCGGCGATCCGCAAGAGCCATGTCGAAAGGGCCGCTTCTCCACGGAAATTCGCCAGGTTTCGCCAGGCGGAGAGGAACACTTCCTGTGCCGCGTCCAGCGCATCCTCCCGGTCGGAGAGCATCCGGGCGCAAAACGAGTAGACACGATCCTGGTGCGCCCGAACGATCGCCTCGAAGGCACCCGGTTTCCCCTTCCGGAATCCCTCTACAAGCAGGTCGACGGGTTGTCCTGTCCCACCCGGCCTCTCCAAATCCTTCCCCCTTGATTTGACACGTGCCCCTGCGATCCGGTTCCCACTCCTATTGTATCCCTCCCCGGGACCGATTGCGGTTTCCTCCCGCTTTAAGGTATTTTATAAACGACCTCGAATCACCGACTCCATGGTTGTACCCGGGAGGTTGCCCTTGGACGCGCAGGCGGTCCTTTTCATCGCTCTTGCGGTCGCCGCAGTGGTGCTCGTGTTGGTCCTGTCGGTCGCGATCCTGTCGATCCGGAAAAACGTGGATCGGATCACCCAGCGGCTCGACGAGTCGCTGCGGCAGATCGAGATGACCGCGGAGGATATCCGGAAGACGACCGCGGCTGTCCGGGAGATCCTCTCCGATGTGGAACGGGGGGTTTCCAACGTAACGCACTTTACCGAGGGGGTCCGCGCGCTCCGTGGGACGGTGGACGTGGCGACGAAGGTATTCGATCATGCCGTGTCCCCTGCTCTCGTGAACGTCGCATCGGTTCTCGTGGGCTTCAAGGCGGCGACGTCCCACATTCTGGAACGGTTCGTTCGAAAGGAGGAGAAGAAATGAGCGACGAAAGGTGCTGTTCCGGTTCCGGCGGGATCCTGCTGGCGTTCCTGGCCGGCGGGCTTGTCGGCGCGGGTCTTGCCCTGCTGTACGCCCCCGTTTCCGGCCGCGAGGCCCGGGAACGGATCGGCGGGCTGGCCGGGGATCTCAAGAAGAAGGCCGAGGATTGGTCCGGAGACGTGAAGCAGAAGGTGGAGGGATTCATCGACGAGGAGAAGTCCGTGATCAAGGCGGCGTATGACGCCGGCCGCGATGCGATGGCGAAGGAGAAGGCCCGCTTCGAGAACCCGAACGCGTAGGAGCGGGGGCTGCTCCCGCCGTCCCTGGCTACCAACGCAGGATAAAGGGCGGCAACTCCGGCACACCGGGGTTGCCGCCCTTAAACAACGGATCAGTAGTTCGCCTCGACGGGGATGAACCATCCCTGGGGATGCCCGCAGGTGGCGCAGCGCTCGGGCGCCTCGGTCCCTTCGTGGACCCGCCCGCATTTCGCGCACTTCCATCGGATCGGTTTTTCCCGCTTGTAGAGCGTCCCGCTCTTCACGTGGCCGAGGAGCCGCAGGTACCGCTTCTCGTGCTCCACCTCGACTTCGGCGATCCGTTGGAACATCGCCGCGGGGGCGGGGAATCCTTCCTCTTCGGCGATCTTCGCGAACGTCGGGTAAATGTTCGTCCACTCCTCGTGTTCGCCGGCGGCGGCGGCCTCGAGGTTCACGAGGGTCCCCCCGATCCTGCTCGGGTATCCCGCCTTGATGTCCACGTCGAGCCCCTCGAGAAGTTCGAAGTACCGCTTGGCATGCATCTTCTCGTGCTCCGCCGTCTCGAGGAAACTGGCGGCGATCCCCTCGTGTCCCTCCTTGGAGGCGATCCCCGCATAAAACGTATACCGGTTCCGCGCCTGCGACTCGCCGGCGAACGCCGCCATCAGGTTGTGCTCCGTTCGCGACCCCTTCAGATTTTTCATAGGTCCTCCGATTCGATTGGAATGCTAAAGAGAACGATTGTTAACAATTATAGAGAGGTGCCCGGCGGCGGCGCAACGGAAAATATCGACGGCCATGGATGGCCTAGTGCCGAGGAACGCAGGGATGCGTCGGTTGTCCGGATTCCTCGGCCGACGGCCATGGATGGCCTAGTGCCGAGGAACGCAGGGATGCGTCGGTTGTCCGGATTCCTCGGCCGACGGCCATGGATGGCCTAGTGCCGGGACAGGCAGGGATGCCGCGGGTTTTGAAGTCCCGGCCGACGGCCGTTTATTTCCTGGGGAGGGCGACCCGGTACAGGGCGGTTGCGGCGAAACAGAGCGCGGCGGCGAGGACGACGGTTGCGCCGGTCGCGGTGTCGAGGTACCAGGAGGCGACGATCCCCGCGAACCCGGACAGGACGGCGACCCCCACGGAGACCCAAAGCGCCGAGGCGGCCCCCCGGGCGATGTTGCGGGCGGCGGCGGCGGGGATGACGAGCAGGGCGGTGACCAGGAGGATCCCCACGGAGTGGATCGCCGCGGTCACCGCGAGGGCGACGACCAGCGCAAAGGAGACCTCCACGGCCGGCACACGGACTCCCTTCGTCCGGGCGAATCCCTCGTGGATCCCCATCAGCAGGATCCGGTTGTAGAGCAAGGCAAGGTACGTGGAAACGAGGAGGAACAGGGCGGCCATCCACAACAGATCGGCGTCGGTGACGGCGAGCGGGTCGCCGTACAGGAATGCCTGCAGGTTCCGCGTCAGTCCCTTCTGCCGGCTGATGATCGCGATTCCGAGGGCGACTACGGTCGAGAAGAAGACGCCGATGACCGTGTCCGACGAGAGCTCGGTCCGTCCCCTGACGAGGATGATGGCGACGGCGACGACGGCTCCGAACGCGACCATCGTCCAGGAGGGGGATACGCCCAAGAGGACCCCTATGGCCACGCCGGTGAAGGCGGAATGGCCGATCGCGTCGGAGAAGAAGGCCATCCGGTGCTGGACCAGCGGGACGCCGAGCGCGGCGGCGGCGGGGGCCGTAAGGAGGAGCGCGAGGAGCGCCCGCTTCATGAACGTCGGCTCCGCGAATGCGAACGGCAGCAGCCGGTCCATCAGGCCGTATACGCCGGAGAGGATTGCTTCCACTCGGTCAACCGCCCCAGCTGCACAGTGAAGCAGGAGTGACGCAGCGGGGGGTTCCACGCAGCGGCGTCTGGAGCGAAGTGGCCGCTCCCGCCGTCCATGGCTCCCGCGGCACTTGGCCATCCTTGGCCATCGGAGATGAAACGTCGAGAACGAGCGGAGGCGCAGGCAAGGAGGCCATGGACGGCCGACGAGCCGTAGCGGAGTGGAAGCCCCCCGCGCGGAACCCTGCGTCTCCGATTGTCCATGCGGAATTAATCAAGTATCGATGCATTTACCTCCCTCCTTCATCGTGCAGGTGCCCATGGCCGTCCGCGTGGGAGTGGCGGAACAGGTGGGCGTCGGTCCCGTACATCGCGGCCAGGTTCTCCGGCGTGAGCACCTCCGTGGTCGCGCCGCTGCACACGAGGCGGCGGTTGAGGCAGATCACCTGGTCGGCGTGGCGCGTCACGACCGACAGGTCGTGGCTGACCAGCAGGAGGCTGAAGCGGGAGTCGCGCTGGACCTTGGAAAGGAATTCGCAGAACAGTTCCTCTCCCGCGACGTCGACGCCCGAGACCGGTTCGTCGAGGAGCAGGATGTCGGGGGAGTCCCGCAACGCGAGGGCGAACAGCACCCGCTGAAGTTCCCCGCCGGAGAGCCGGCCCAGCGGGCTTCGGAGCAGGTGGGCGACGCCGGCCTGCTCGAGGCTCTCCCGGGCGGCATCCCGCGTGCGGCGCGTGGCGCCGAGGAAGACGGGGCGGCGCTGGGCGGAGAGCGCAAAGAAGTCGAGCACCGTGATCGGCGCGTCCGGGTCGAGGGGAAGGCGCTGCGGCACGTACCCGATCCGGGGCGCCCCCCGGCCGTGC
>Ga0316628_100001234_pt1 | contig 17853 bp, 13 predicted proteins | sample OWC_Aug_M2_C1_D5_FD_207648 | JGI IMG/M metagenome (GOLD analysis project Ga0316628, IMG submission 207648) | Wetland soil microbial communities from Old Woman Creek delta, Ohio, United States - OWC_Aug_M2_C1_D5_C | ecosystem: Environmental > Terrestrial > Soil > Wetlands | place: USA: Ohio... | reverse complement strand
AACTGCCTGGCGCCGATCGCCAAGATCCTCGACGACGCGTTCGGCATCGAGGAAGGCTTCATGAGCACGGTGCACGCGTACACCAACGACCAGCGTCTGGCCGACGTGCCGCACAAGGACCTGCGGCGCAGCCGCGCCGCGGCCGAGAACATCATTCCGACGACGACCGGCGCGGCGCGCGCGGTGGGCAAGGTGCTGCCGCGCCTCAAGGGCAGGCTCGACGGCATGGCGATGCGCGTGCCGGTGCCGGACGGCTCGATCGTCGATCTCTCGGTGCGGTTGCAGAAGAAGCCGCGGGTCGCGGACGTGAATGGCGCCGTCAAGGCTGCGGCGGCGGGCCCCATGGCCAGGATCGTCGAGTACTCCGAGGTGGCGCTGGTGTCGAGCGACATCATCGGCAACCCGCACTCCTCGATCTTCGACGCGCTGTCGACCAAGGCGGAGGGCGACGGCTACGTGAAGGTCGTGTCCTGGTACGACAACGAGTGGGGATACTCGAACCGGGTCGTCGACCTGCTCGACCGCATGGCGGCGCTCGGCTGAGGCGAAGCTTCGGGGATTGACGCCGGCCGGCAGAAGTTGGAGAGTCGATTCCCCCGGGATGATTCTCCGACTCCGACTCGCTCTGCCGGCGCTCCTCGCGACGCTCGTCGCGTGCCGGGCGGCCGAGCGCCCGAGCGGGCCGGCGGTCCGCCACGACCTCGCCGCCGACTTTGCCCGCGCCGATGTCCGCTCCGAGACGCTGAGCTTCGACCTCGGTACTCCCGAGGCGCGTCCCGCCCTGATCTCGGGCTGGTCGTGGAATCAGAAGTCCGGCGACGAGACGATCGTGTGGAGCGAGGGTCCGCGCTCCGTCCTGAGCCTCTTCCTGGCCCAGCCGCGATCGTTGCGGCTCGCTTTCCGCTGCACGCCGTACGAGCCGCCGGAGGCCGCCGGGCGCGCGCCGCAGGCGATCGCGATCGAGGTCAACGGCCAGCCGGCCGGCAGCGTCGAGCTCGGGTCGGGCCCCGGGGAGTACGCGCTCGCCTTGCCGGTTGCCGCCCAGCGCGTCGGGGTGAACGAGATCGCTTTCGTCTATCGTCACGTCTTTGCGGGCCCGGCCCGGCGCGGCGGGAGATTGAGCGGTCGTACCCTGGCGGTCGCCTGGGACTGGATTCGCCTGACCGGCGGCGATGCGGCGTCGGGCGCGCCCGAGGCGCCGCGCGCCGCCGGCTCGCATCTGCTGCTGCCGGCGGGGTCGCGGGTGGACTACTACTTCGACCTCGAGGCGCCGGCCGAGCTCGAGGTTGCGAGCGTCACCGCGGCGCGCGGCCGCGGCCGGCTGGCCGCAAGCCTGATTTCCGACGGCGAGAAGGAGCGCGAGCTCGCCCTGCCCGGCCGCGCCGGCGGCCCGCTGCGGGTCGAGCTGCCGCTCGACGGCCGCAAGCTGGTGCGGTTGTCGCTGCGCACCGTGGCGGAGGAGGGTGAGCCGCTGTCCGCGGTGGCGCTGGTTCTCGACCGCCCGGTGGTGCGCGCGCGGGCGCTGCCTGCCCCTTCGCCACGCGCCGCCAGCACCGGAGCGCCGGCGAGCGGCAAACGGCCGCCCGACATCGTCCTCTACGTCGTCGACACGCTGCGCGCCGATCGCCTCGGCGCCTACGGCAGCGAGCGCGGGCTGACGCCGCAGGTTGATGCCTTCGCGGCGCACGCCACGCTGTACCAGAACGCGGTCGCCCAGTCGTCGTGGACCAAGGCCTCGGTGGCGTCGATCTTCACCGGCCTCAACCCGCGCGAGCACGGCGTCAACTCGCCGGAGGACGGGCTGGCGGCGCCTCTCGACACCCTCGCCGAGCGCCTGCGCGCCGCCGGGTACCGCACCGCCGGCTTTGCCGCCAACGCCTACTTCACGCCGTCGTCGGGGCTTCGCCAGGGCTTCGATTCCTTCACCTTCCTGCCCGAGGCGCCGAACCTCTCCGACGAGCTCGACCGGCGGATCTTCGAGTGGGTGGATCGGGTCGCGGGCGATCGAGCGAGCCACGACAAGCCGCTGTTCCTCTACATCCACACGATCGATCCGCACGCTCCGTACGATCCACCGGAGGAGTACCGGCGCCGCTTCGCCGCCAGCGTCCTGAATCCCGAGGCCGGCTCGGCCGAGACGATCCATGCGCTGGCCGAGCGCCGCCTGCCGACGACGCCGGCGACGCTCGCCGACCTGCGCGCCCTGTACAACGCCGAGGTGGCGTTCAACGACCACCAGTTCGGCCGTCTGCTCGACGGCCTGCGCCGGCGCGGGCTGTACGATCCGGCGCTGGTCGCCTTCCTCTCCGATCACGGCGAGGAGTTCGACGAGCATGGCGTGCTGGGTCACGGCTGGAACCTGTACCGCCAGGTGCTGCGCGTGCCGCTGATCGTGAAGGAGCCCGGCCAGACCTCGGCGGTCCGCGAGACCGAGCCGGTCGAGCACATCGACCTCCTGCCGACGCTGCTCCGGCGGGCGGGCCTCGCGGTGCCGCCCGAGCTGCGCGGCCGCGACCTCGACGCCCCCGGCGAGCGCCCGATCTTCTCCTACATGGACTACAACGGCCGCACCGGCGCCAGCCTGCTGCTCGGCGGCTGGCACTACATCGAGCCGCTGCGCCCGCGCTTCGCGGCGGGGCCGGAGCTGTACTCCTGGCGCTCCGATGTCGAGGAGAAGGACGACCGCGCCTCCGAGCACCATGTCCTGGTCGGCTACCTGCACTCCCTGGTGCGCGCCGAGATCGCCCGCGACGCGGCGCGTCCCGCCGAGCGGGTCACCTTCGACGACGAGGAGCGCAAGCAGCTCCAGGCGCTGGGCTACCTGGGCGGCCCCGACGGGCAGTGATTCACGGTGGGGCTAGGGCGGCGGGGTGCCGCGCGCTGGGAATCGGCGGCCCAGTCCTGCCAGCAGATTCACCGACACCGTAGCGCCTTCGGCATCTCCGCCGGAGATCGGGACGCGCGTCCATGCGGCCGTGACCTCGACGTTCCAGTGCACGAACCATCGGCGGCCGATCGGCCAGCGCTGGCCGATCCCGGCGACGAGCGCCGGCCCCGAGACGTAGTAACCGGTGCCGAAGACGCCGCCGCTCGGGTCGAGCTGGCGCCCGCGCACGACGCTCTCCGGGTGCGAGGCGACGATCCCGGCGCCCAGCCGGTAGATCGTGCGTCCCCTCTCCCAGGCGCGCTGGCCGCTGAGCACGTTGTAGCCGTGCGAGATGCTGAAGCTCCCAACCTCCGGCGGCCGGTCGACCAGGTACAGCTTCTGGTGCTGGAACTCGACTTCCCAGGCGCGGCCGTCCTGCCACCGTCCGAGGCGCAGGATGTAGAACGGCGGCGACTCGAACGGCCGCCCTTCGTAGTGGGCGGTGAAGTGGAGGTCGGGTTGCCCGGCCTGGTGGATCGTAAGCGGCGCGTTGAGGACCGCGGAATAGCCAAAGGCTCCCTCAAGCGTCCATTCGGGCGCCCCGCCCCGCGCCGGCAGGGCGAGCAGGGCGAAGGCCGGGAGAAGCCACAGCAGGCGGCGCATCGCGCGGGCCTCTTCTTCCCTTATCGCGCTTCGCGCGGCGAGTGTCAACCGGCCTGTGTAGGATGAGTCTCACCATGCCCGACACTCCCGCTTTCCAGGACCTCTATCCCGACGAGTGGAGCTACTGCTACGGCTGCGGCCGGTTGAACGACAAGGGACTGCACGTGCGCAGCTTCTGGGATGGCGAGGAGACGGTGGCCGTGCTGCGGCCGCGGGCGGAGCACATGGCGCTGCCGGGGATCGTGTACGGCGGCTACATCGCCTCGGCGATCGACTGCCATTCGACCGGGACCGCCGCCGGAGCGGCGCAGCGGGCGGCGGGCAAAGGGCTCGACCAGGGGCCGCTGCCGCGCTTCCTCACCGCGTCGCTCAAGGTCGACTATCTGAAGCCGACGCCGCTCGGCGTCGATCTCGAGCTGCGCTCGCGGGTCGTCGAGGTCAAGGGCCGCAAGGTCGTGGTGGCGACGGAGCTCTACGCCGCGGGCGAGGTGCGGGTGCGCGGCGAGGCGGTGCTCGTGCAGGTGCCCGACGACTTCAAGCCGCAGGTGTAGGCTGGGGCGGACGATTCGAACATGACGAGGCGGCGGGCGCGGGCAGCCGCGCCGGCGCCGGGGAGGAGGCGAGATGCGTGGACGACTTTGGCTCGCGGGCTTGCTGGCCGGACTGGCGGCGTTTGCCTGGGGCGCCGTTTCGCACATGGCGTTCGGCTTGGGAAGCGTCGGACTCCAACCGCTGCCGAACGAGGCGGCGGTGCTGGGGACGATGTCCCAGAACGTGAAGGGGCCGGGCCTCTACGCCTTCCCGGCGATGGGCGAGAAAGACCCGGCGAAAATGAACGAGGCGTACGCCACGCAGCCGCGCGGCCTGCTGGTCATGACGCCGCCCTCGGGCCAGCCGGTGCCGTGGGGACCGCTCCTGGGCCTGCAGGCCCTGATCGACATCGTCGGCGGCCTGATCGCGGCGTTCGTGCTCGCCACCGCGGCGCCGCGGCTGCGCGGCTACCTCGGGCGGGTGTGGTTCGTGGCGATCCTCGGCGCCTTTGCGGCGATCACGATCGTCGGCCCGTACTGGATCTGGTACGGGTTCCCGATGAACTTCCTGCTCGCCAGCCTGGTCGACAACCTGCTCGCCTGGGCGGTCGGCGGACTGGTCCTGGCCGGGATGATCCGCCCCGAGTAGGACGGCGGTGAGGCGGTGCGGCGGCGCGAGGCGTTGGCCCGCGCGCCGCCGCGGTCGGTCTACTCGTCTTTCTGCGCCTTGCCGTCGGCGATCGCGCGCTCCAGCACCGCGTGGAGCTGCGCCTCGATCGCGGCCGAGGCCTTGTCCTGCTCGCGGCCGAGGCGGTCCTGCTCGGCGCCGAGCTTGTCCTGCTGCCTGCCCAGCTCGTCCTGCTGCCTGCCGAGCTCGTCCTGCTTCTTACCGAGCTCGTCCTGCTGGCGCTCGAGCGCTTGCTGGCGCGCCTCGAGGTCCTTCTCCGAGTGCTCGCCGCGCTCACCGCTGGCCGAGAACGCCATGGAATCGGCGGCGAGGCGGGCTTGCTCGGCGCCGAGCCCCGCTTGCTGCGCGCCGAGCGCGGCCTGCCGGGCGCCGAGCTCCGCTTGCTGCTTGCCGAGCTCCGCCTGCTGGTGGCCGAGCTCCACCTCCTGCTTGAACAGCGCACGGACCTGAGCCACGGTCGCCGCGTCGCGAATGATGTAGTCCTGGTCCTTCCAGCGGAACCACAGCACCTCGCGACCTTCCTTTTTCAGCCGATCGATCGGCGCGCGCCCGAACCAGCCCGACTGGATCGACATCGTGCCGTCGGGTGAGACCAGGGCGAAGGATTGCAGCGGCCCGCCGAGGTGGATCAGTGGCCGTGGCGGTGCGGGCGGCACAGGAGGTACTGGCGGGACCGGCGGGACTGGCGGGAGGCCGGCCCGGACGCCGCCGTGAACCCCACCCCGAACGCCGCCCGGGATGCCGCCAGAGATGCCGCCCTCGACGCCGATGCCCGGAGGTCGCGGTGGCGCGGGTGGTGCTGGTGGTGCCGGCGGTGCTGGTGGTGCCGGGGGCGCCGGCGGCAGACCGTCGTCCGTCGGCTCGGCCGCTGGCGACGGGCTCGGAGTCGGCGAGGCGGTCGCCGAGGCCGCCCCGGCGGCGGGATCGTGCGACGGATTGTCGCCGGCCCAGGCGGCGACGGGGTGAACGGGCAAGACGAGCAGGAGCGCGCCGGCGAGCGCGACGATGCCGGCGGCCCCGAAGCGGCGAGTGCGTTGCTCGAGCATCTCGAGTCTCCTTCGCAGGGTCGTGAACGTGGGGGAGGCCGCCGCGGCGCTCGCCACGGCGACCCGAGGGGCGACTCCCCAGCGCACGAGCAGGCGACCGTAGCGCTCCGGCTCCGGCTCGAGGCAGGCGAGGACTTCGCGATCGCGCGCCGCCTCGACCGCGAGGACGTGCTCCCGGGCGGCGAGGCGGACGAGCGGGTGGAAGAACAGCAGGCGCGCCGCGAGCGCCGGGACGAGGCCCCAGACGAGGTCGCGGTGGCGCAGGTGGAGAAGCTCGTGGGCGAGGACGAGATCGAGGTCCTCGCCAGAAGAGGGGGACGCCGAGGCCCGGGCCGGGAGCAGGATCGTGCCGCGCCCGAGCCCACAGACCAGGGCGGAGTCGATTTCGGAAGAGATCTTCAGGTGGGGCGCGCGGGTCACTCCCAGCTGGTCCGCGAGGCGCTCGAGCCGCGCGCACACGGTGCGGTCAGCGACCGCCGTGGCGCGTCGCAGGAGTCCGCGCAGGCGCAGCGTCTGGAGCGCCGCGAGCCCGAGAGCTCCCAGCGCGCCGAGCAGCCAGAGACCGACCGCGGCGCCGGCAAGCAGCGTCGGGAGCGGCGGCCTCGGGGGAGAAACGACGGATGGAGCCGAGGATTCCGGCACGACCACCGTCGGTGGAGCGAAGCCGCGGTCGCCGGCGATTCCTTCCCTACCTGAAGCAACTTTTTCGGAACCCCCGACGCCACCGTCCTGCGCCCAGGGCGCCGTGGCTGGCGCCGCGGCAGGGTGCGCGGGCAGCACCGGCAGCGGCAGGCTCCACAGGAGACCGACCAGCGCCTTGGCGGCGACCAGCCACCAGAGGACGGCGAGGACGCGCGGCGGCGGCGCGAAGCGCGAGCGCGCGAGCAGCGCCACGATGGCGGCGAAGAGCGCTGCGCCGAGCGAGGCCCAGGCGAGCGCCGGGAAGGCCGGAGCGAGCTTGGCGAGGACGGCGAGTGAGGTCATCTCACTCCTCCTCGCCGTCGTCGCTCTGCTCGCGCAGGCGCTCGACCAGACGCTCGAGCTCGGCGAGCTCCGTCCCGGAGACGGCGCCGCGCTCGGTGAGGTAGGCGACCAGGGGTGAGACGGACCCACCGAGCGTCTTCTCGACGAAGCTCTCGACCGCGCGGTCGACCAGGGCGCCCGGCTCCACCGCCGGCGAGTAGCGGTACACGCCCTCCACCGCGCGACGGCGCAGATGCCCCTTGGCGCGCAGTCGCTCGAGCATGGTCAGGACGGTCGAGCGGGCGAGCCCGCGCGGCCCGCCGAAGCTCTCTGCCGCCTCGGCGACCGACAGCGGGCCCTGCGCGGCGAGATGGCGCAGCAGCGCCAGCTCCTGGTCACCGATCGTCTTGGTCGTCATCGGGTCTCGGCCTCCGTTGACTACATCTGTAGTCTAATCGCTGACGACAGCTGTCGTCAAGCGGTATACGGCGGGGCGGGGCGAAAGGTTGCGGGTCAGCGCCCGGGGTCAGGAGGGCCGTCGGCGCGGCCGGCGCTCGGCCGGGGCGGCGAGGGGGTCTTCGGGCCAGGCGTGCTTGGGATAGCGCCCGGCGAGCTCCTTGCGGACGATCGGGTAGGTCGTGCGCCAGAAGCTCCGGAGGTCCTGGGTGACCTGCTGCGGGCGGCCGCTGGGCGCGAGCAGGTGGAGGAGCACGGCGACCCGACCCCCGGCGACGCGCGGCGTCTCGGCGAGGCCGAAGAGCTCCTGGATGCGCGCCGCGAGGACCGGCGGGCGGCCCGGGGTGTACTCGAGCCGGATGCGGTTGCCGCTCGGCACGGCGAGGCGCTCCGGGGCCTCGCGCTCCAGTGCTTGGAGTTGCGCGTGCGACAGGCTGCCGCGCAGGGAATCGAGGAGCGGCGCCCGGCGCAGCTCGGCGAAGGAGCGCCGGCCGTCGGCGAGGAGGGGGATCGCCTGGCGGGCGAGCGCCATGCCCTCCGGGAGGTCGAGCTCCGGCCGCACGTCGCGCAGGAAGGCGAGCCGCGCGAGGAACGAGGAGACCTCGTCCGCGTCGAGCGCCAGGGCGCGCTCCGGCGCCGCGGCGGCGGCCGCAGCCAGGAGGCGCGCCGCCTCTCCCGAATCGGGTGGCACCTCGGATTCGGCGAGCAGGAGGTCGCCGAAGCGCTCGCGGCGCAGCGCCACCACCCGCTCGCGTCCCGGCTCGAATTCGGTCTCGGTGACGACGGTGACCTGCTCTGCCGGCAGCCAGCCGCGCTCGACCGCCGAGCCGAGGCGCACCAGGGCCTCGGCGCGCTCGCCCGGCCGCCCGGCGTCGAGGTCGACGCAGACGTAGAGCTCCTCGCCGCCGACGGCGCTCTCCTCCGCCAGGCGCACGCCGCGCCCGCCCAGGAGGACAGCGCGCCGGCTGCCGGGCTCGCGCCGGCGCGCCAGCCGGTCGAGCCAGGCGGCGGCGATCGAGCGCAGGAGCGCCTCCTCGCGCTCCGAGCGCGGTGCGGTGGGCGCCTTGGGACCGTGCGCGGCCACCAGATCGAGGATCTGGCGCCGCGCGCGCTCGAGGTGAGACGGGAGGCGCGTCGCCTCGAGCTCATCCAGGCGATCGAGGAGGTCGGAGCGCGAGGCCCGTCCACCGCGGCGCCGCCGGCCGCCCGGATCGCGCTCGCCGAGGAAGGCCGCGAGGAGCGCTGCTTCCTCGCCGACGCCGCGCGAAACACCCTCGACGACCAGGCGGCCGAGCCGCGGCTGGAGCGGCAGCGCGGCGAGCCGGCGGCCGAGCGCGGTCACGCCGTCGCGATCGCGCGCGCCGAGCGCCGCGAGCTCGGCCAGCGCCACCGCGAGCCCGGCCGGGTCGGGTGGCTCGAACCACGGGAACGCGGCTGGATCGCGCTCGCCCCAGGCGAGGAGCTGCAGCGCCGCCCAGGCGAGGTCCACCCGCTCGACCTCGGGCCTGGTGAACGGCCGCAGGGCGCGGTGCTCGCTCGCGGTCCACAGGCGCAGGCAGACTCCGGGGCGCTCGCGGCCGGACCGCCCGGCGCGCTGCTCGGCCGAGGCGCGGCTCACGCGCTGGAGCTCGAGCCGGTCGAGGCCGGTCGCGGGATCGAAGCGCAGCTCGCGCGCGAGGCCGCTGTCGACGACCGCGGTGACGCCGGGAATCGTCAGCGAGGTCTCGGCGAGGTTCGTCGACAGCACCACCTTGCGCCGCGCGGCGGGAGCGAGCACGGCGTCCTGCTCCTCGGCCGAGAGGTCGCCGTAGAGCGGCATCACCGCGAGATCGAGCTCGCGCGCGAGCGGGCCGAGGGCCTCGCCGGCGGCGCGGATCTCGCGCCCGCCGGGCAGGAAGACGAGCACGTCGCCGGCGCTCTCGGCGAGCGCGCGGCGCACGGCGGCCGCGACCTGGAGCGCCAGCGGCCGCTCGTCGGGCCGCGCGAGATGGGAGATCTCGACGGGAAAGAGGCGTCCGGCGCTGCGTACGACCGGCGCGCCGCCCAGAAACTCGGCGAGCGGTCCGGGATCGAGGGTCGCCGACATCGCGATCATCCGGAGGTCCGGCCGCGCCTCGCGCTGCACGCGGCGCACCAGCGCCAGCGACAGGTCGCTCTGCAGCGTACGCTCGTGGAACTCGTCGAAGACGACCGCCGCGACGCCGTCGAGGAACGGGTCGCTTTGCAGGCGCTGGACGAGGATGCCCTCGGTCACGATCAGGATGCGGGTGCGCTCGCAGAACCGCCGGTCGAAGCGCACCTGGTAGCCGACCTCCTCGCCGACTCGCCATCCCTGCTCGGCCGCGATCCGCCGCGCCGCCGCCCGCGCCGCGATCCGCCGCGGCTCGAGGACGATCACCCGCCCCCCGCCGAGCAGCCCCGCAGCGAGCAGCGCCGGCGGCACCCGCGTCGTCTTGCCGGCCCCCGGCGGGGCCTCGAGCACGGCGTTCCCCGAGCGCCCGAGGGCGGCGAGCAGCTCGGGCAGGACGTCGTCGATCGGGAGGGGAGCGATCTCGGGCACGAGGACATGCTAGCGGGTCGTTACGCGAAGGTGGACACTGAGGTGGAGTGTCAAACCGCTGCTGCCACTGTCGTCCCGAGCGAGAGCGAGGGACCTGGGTGGGTGGGCGGTGCGCGGCTGCCGGCTTCCTGCGAGCGACCTCATCCTCAGGTGGGCGAGCGGCAGGCTTCGTACTCGGGTGCTCGAGAGGCCACCCTCCCGCCCAGGTCCCTCACTGACGTTCGGGATGACAGATGGGGGCGTTTCATCCCCACCCGGCTGCGCGGAGCCGGTACTCGCCCGGGATGACAGAGGAGGGGTCGTCAGCGACGCGATCTCGAAACGGTATGCTCTGCTGTCGCATGGAACGCCGCGCCAAGATCGTCGCCACTCTCGGGCCGTCCACCTCGACGCCCGAGAGGATCCACGCCCTGCTCGCGGCGGGGGTCGACGTCGTTCGTTTGAACCTCTCGCATGGCAGCCACGCGGAGCACCGCCAGCGCATCCGCCGGGTGCGCGCCGCGGCGGCGGCGCTCGGCAGGCACGTCGCGGTGCTGGTCGATCTCATGGGACCGCGCTACCGGCTGGGCGTCGTGCCGGAGGGCACCGTCCTGCGCCAGGGCGCGACGGTGCGGCTCGGCGAGCCGGGGCGCGGGGTCGAGCTGCCGGTCGACGATCCCGGCTTCCTGCGCCACCTGCGCAAGGGCGAGCGGCTGCTGATCGACAACGGACGGCTCGAGCTCGAGGTGCTCGGCCGCAGCGGCCGCGCGGTGCGGGCCAAGGTTCTCTTCGGCGGTGCGGTCTCGACCCGCAAGGGGATCAACCTGCCGGACACCTCGCTGCCCTTCGAGGTCTCGGCGAAGGACCGCGCCGACGTCGCCTTCGCGGTGCGCGAGGGCGCGGACGTTCTCGCCGCGAGCTACATCGGCCGCGGCCGCGACGTCGAGGCGGTGCGGGCGGTGGCGCGCCGCGCGGGGCGCGAGCTGCCGGTCCTCGCCAAGCTCGAGCGGGCGCTGGCGATGGAGCATCTCGAGGAGATCATCGAGGCGGCCGATGCGGTGATGGTGGCGCGCGGCGACCTCGGGGTCGAGGTGCCGCTCGACCGCGTGCCGGTGCTGCAGAAGGAGATCGTCGCGGCGGGGCGCCTGGCCGGCAAGCCGGTCGTCGTCGCCACCCAGATGCTCGAGTCGATGATGAGCCAGCCGCGCCCGACCCGCGCCGAGGCTTCCGACGTCGCCAACGCGGTCTTCGACGGCGCCGACGCGGTGATGCTCTCGGGCGAGACCGCGGCGGGTGAGTTCCCGCTCGAGGCGGTGCGCACGATGGACCGGATCGTGCGCGAGGCGGAGCGCTATCGCTGGTCGCCGCGCGGGCGCGACGGCTGGGCGGCGCGCGCCGCCCGCGCCGCGGCGGGAGCGCCGCCGATGCGTCCCGGGCAGACCGAGGAGCTGAACCCGCGCCGCGACGTCCACTTCGAGATCCCCGACATCGTCTGCGCCGCGGCGGTCGCGGCGGCGGCGCGCCTCGACGGCGCAGCGATCGTCGCCTTCAGCCAGGGCGGCTTCACGGCGCGCATGATCGCGCGCCACCGGCCGGAGGCGCCGGTGTGGGTCTTCACCCACGACGCGAGCGTGGCGCGGCGGCTGCAGCTCGTGTGGGGAGCGCGCCCGATCCTGCTCGCGGCGCGCCCGGCGCGGGTCGAGGAGGTGGTGCGGATCGTCGATCGCGAGCTCCTGGCGCGAGAGCTCGCCCGCGCCGGGCAGCCGATCGTCATCCTGATGGGCGAGCCGGTCCTCGACCGGCCGCTCACCAACCTGATGCGCGTCCACCGGGTGCGCAAGTCCACCGGCCGGTGAGGTCCGCCGCGTCGCGCGCATGTTGAAGCTGGTCTCGATCGCCGCCTTCGTGCTGATGGTCGCCGCGATCGTCGGGCTGGCGCTCGTCGGGGCGCTCTTCTCGCCCTCGCCGGTGGTGATCGCGGCCCAGCTCGCCGCCTTCGCCCTGCTCGTCTGGGCGCGGATCACCTTCGGCCTGCGCAGCTTCCACGCCGCCGCCAACCCGACCGGCGGTGGGCTGGTGACGTCGGGCCCGTACCGCTACATTCGCCATCCGATCTACACCGCGATCTGCCTGTTCGGCTGGGCGGGAATGGCGGCGCATCCCTCGGCGCCGGCGCTCCTGCTTGGCGGCCTGCTGCTCGCGAGCGCCCTGGCGCGGATGCTGACCGAGGAGCGGCTGGTCGTCGAGCGCTACCCCGAGTACCGCGAGTACGCGCGGCGCACCCGGCGCATGGTGCCGTTTCTCTTCTGTCTGCTGGCGGCGGCGCTCGTCGTCGCACCGGCCTGGGCCGGTCCGCCGTTTCGCACCGACGACCCCGAGCCGGTGGATCTCCATCATCTCGAGCTCTATCTGACATGGACCGGTACGTCGGCTTCTGACGAGCGCGCCGGCGCGCTGCCGCTCGTCGAGTTCAACTACGGCATCCTGCCCGACACCCAGTTTCACGTCGTCGCGCCGCTCGCCTACGACCGACCGGCGGGCGGCGGGGCCACCCGGCGCGGGATGGGCGACACCGAGCTCGGGGTCAAGGTCCGCTTCGTCCACGAGACCGCGCGCCTGCCGCAGATCGGCATCTTTCCGCTGGTCGAGATCCCGACCGGAGACGATCGGCGCGGCCTGGGCGCCGGCCACACCCAGGTCTACCTGCCGCTCTGGCTGCAGAAGAGCTGGGGCCCGTGGACGACGTACGGCGGCGCCGGCTGGTGGCGCAACCCCGGCACCGGCGCGCGCGACTGGGGTTTCTTCGGCTGGTTGCTGCAGCGCGACCTCGGCGAGCACCTGACCCTGGGCGGCGAGCTCTTCCACTCGACGCCGAGCGCGCGCGGCGGCCAGGCCGCGACCGGCTACGACCTCGGCGCGATCGTGAACTTCACCGACGATCACCACCTCCTGCTTGCCGCCGGCCGCAGCTTCTCCGGCGCCGGGCAGACCTACTTCTACGTCGGCTATCAGCTCACCGCCGGGCCGCTCGGCGCGGGCGCGCTCCGCCCGCGCTGGTAAGCTCGCAGCGGAGGCTTTTCGCCATGCGAATTCTCGTCGTCGGAGCCTCGGGCACGATCGGTCGCGCGGTGGTCGCCGCGCTCCAGGCTGAGCACGAGATCGTCCCGGTCAGCCTGCGCAGCACGCCGATCACGGTCGACCTCGCGAGCCCGGAGGCGATCGAGCGGATGTTCAAGAAAGTCGGGACGGTCGATGCGGTGGTGAGCGTCGCCGGCCTCGCGAAGTTCGCGCCGATGGACAAGCTCGGCGAGGCCGACTACCAGTTCTCGCTCGCCAACAAGCTGATGGGCCAGGTCAATCTGGTGCGCTTGGGCATCCCCTGGGTGCGGGACGGCGGCTCGTTCACCCTGACGAGCGGCGTCCTGGCACGGACTCCGATGCCGGGCAGCGCGGCCATCAGCCTCGTCAACGCCGGGCTCGAGGGCTTCATGCGCGCCGCCGCGCTCGAGGCGCCGCGCTCGATCCGGGTCAACGTCGTCAGCCCGCCGTGGGTCATCGAGACGCTGCGCGCGCTCGGCATGGACCCCAGCGGCGGCCTCCCCGCCGCGACCGTGGCGCGGGCGTACGTCACCGCGGTCACCGGCGCCATGACCGGCGCGGTGCTCGAGCCCGCGGCCTAGGGAGTGAGCCGGTGAGTCGGCTCCGCGCGGCGCCCTGGCCGGTCCTGCTGAAGATCGTCTCGCTCGTCTCGACTCTCGTCCTGGGGGGCGCGGCGTACGTGCTGCACCGCACGATCCCGTACGGGACGCAGGCTCCCTTCGCCGAGACCTTCGGCACCTGGATCGCTCTCGTGCCGCCGCTCATCCTGGTCGGCTCGGCGCTGTTCATCGTCACCGGCTACGAGGTCGCGACCGAGGGCCTCGGCATCGGGCGCCTGCTGTGGACGACGCATTGCGACTGGCTCGGCCTGGAAGCGGCCTGGCACGACCCGGCGGCGATGAAGGGCTCGCTGCGCATCTGGGGCAACGGCGGGCTGTACTCGGTGACCGGCTTCTACCGCAACCGCGCGCTCGGCAGCTACCGGGCCTTCGTCACCGATCCCAAGCGCGCGGTCGTGCTGCGCTTCACGAATCGCACGCTCGTCGTCTCGCCCGCGGATCCGGATGCGTTTCTCCGCCAGCTCGCGCTGGTGCGCCCGGAAGTACGGATCGGCGATCCGCGCGCCTCCGCCTGAGGTCAGCCGGCGGCGAGCTCGGCCGCGCGCCGCGCCGCGCCGAGCAGCGGCGTCTTCGGCTCCAGGATGACCTTCACCGGAAAGGTCTCGAGCAACGGGCGCATGCGGCCCTTGTCGAAGAACGCGGCGAGGAAGCGGCCGTCCTGGAGCCTGGGCAGCAGCTTGGGTGCGATGCCGCCGCCGAGGAAGACGCCCTGCGTCGCGAGGCCGAGGAGCGCGGTGTTGCCGGCGACCGCTCCGTACAGGCCGGCGAACATCTCGACCGCGTGCGTGCTCAGCGCGCAGGCGCCGGCGATCGCCGCCTCGCCGATGACGGCGCCGGGATCCTCGACCGCCAGGCGGGCGCGGATCTCCGGCGTCTCGGGGGCGAAGCCCGAATCGCGCAGGTACTTGTAGATGTTGTGCAGACCGGGCCCCGAAATCGCGCGCTCCGCGCTCACCCGGCCGTACAGCGGGCGCAGGTAGCGCAGGAGAGCGAGCTCCTCGTCGGTGCGTGGCGCCAGGTCCTGGTGGCCGCCCTCGGAGGGCAGCGGGCGGAAGCCGCCGGGCTCGGCGGCCATCACCGTGATGCCGAGCCCCGTGCCGGCGGCGAGGAGCGCCGCGTTGCCGGCCGTGCCCACCGGAGTCGCCACGCCCTCTTGCAGAGTGACGAAGTCTTGCGCGGCGAGCGCCGCGATGCCGAGCCCCATCGCCACCAGGTCGTTGACCAGCTCGACCCGCGCGATGCCGGTTGTGCGCGCGATGTCGCCGCCGTCCACCACCCACGGCAGGTTGGGGGTCACCGAGCGGTTGGCGACCACCGGGCCGGCGATGCCGAAGCAGGCCGCGGCGAGCGGCGCGCTCTCGCCGGCGAGGAAGTCCTGCACGATCGGCAGCAGGCCGCCGTGCTCGGCGCTGGCGTACGTCGCTTCGCGTTCAGGGGCCCGCGGCAGCGCCGCGCGATCGATGGCTGCGCCCGCGGCTGCACCCGCGGCTGCACCCGCGGTTGCACCCGCGGCGAAGATCGCGAGCGTCGTCTTGGTGCCGCCGATGTCGCCCGCCAGGATGCGCGTCTGGGTCATCGTCGAGGTCGCTCGGGTGCGGAAAGCTATGATACTCGGTGGAGGCTGCCGCTACCGCGCATCGCGGGGTTGCGCGCCTCGTTCATTCGGACAGCGACAGTCATGGCAACGCGCGAGATCGTTTTCCACGGCCACTTCTACCAGCCGCCGCGCGAGGATCCGTGGTCGGGCGAGGTGGAGCGCGAGAAGAGCGCCGCTCCCTACCATGACTGGAACGAGCGCATCGACGCCGAGTGCTACCGCCCCAACGCCTTCGCCCGCGTCTACCACGACCACCGGGTCGACGGCGTGGTGAACGTCTACGAGCTGATCAGCTTCAACGTCGGCCCGACGCTCGCCGCCTGGCTGGAGCACGCCGACCCCAAGGTCATCGCGCGCATGGTCGAGGGCGACTGGCGCAGCGCGCGCCGGCGCGGCGGGCACGGCAACGCGATAGCCCAGGGCTTCCATCACGCCATCCTGCCGCTCTGCGACGCGCTCGACCGGGCGACCGAGATGCGCTGGGGGATCGCCGACTTCCGGCGCCGCTTCGGGCGCCAGCCGGAGGCGATGTGGCTTCCGGAAACCGCCGCCGACACCGCGACGCTGTGCGATCTGATCGACCACGGCCTGCGCTTCGCGATCCTGTCGCCGCGCCAGGCGGCGGCGGTGCGGGCGCCGGGTGAAGAGTGGCGGGACGTGCGCGGCGGTGCGGTCGAGCCGGGGCGGGCGTACAAGTATTTGCACCGCGACGGCTCGGGGCGCTCGCTGGCCCTCTTCTTCTACGACGGCGCGGCGGCGCAGACGATCGCTTTCGGCGGCGGCCTGCGCGACAGCGCCGGGCTGCTCTCGGCTCTGGCCGGGGAGAGCGGCCTGCGCCACGTGGCGGTCGACGGCGAGACCGCCGGCCATCACCACCCGTGGGGCGAGCGCGCGCTCGCCTTCGCGCTCGAGCGCGCCGCGCCGGCGCTCGGGCTCGCGGTCACCAACTACGGCGAGTACCTCGATCGCAACCCGCCGGAATGGGAGGCGGAGATCGACCTCGGGCCCTACGGCGAGGGCTCGAGCTGGAGTTGCGCGCACGGCGTCGGGCGCTGGATTCGCGACTGCGGCTGCCGGATGACCCACGAGCCGACTTCGCAGGCCTGGCGCGGCCCGCTGCGCGCCGCCTTCAACCTGCTGCGCGACCGCTCACGCTCGTTCTTCTCCGACGCCGGCGCCTTTCTGCTCCGCGATCCCTGGGCGGCGCGCGACGCCTATGTCGACGTGGTGCTCGACCCCTCGCCGTCCTCGCGCGAGCGCTTCCTGGCGGCGCATGCCTGGGATGATCTCTTGCCGCGCGAGCGCGCCGGCGTCTTCCGGCTGCTCGAGATGCAGCGCCGTGCCCTCATGATGTACGCCAGCTGCGGCTGGTTCTTCGACGACATCGCCGGCCTCGAGGCGGTGCTGGTGCTGCGCCAGGCGGCGCGCCTCATGGATCACTGGTCGGAGCTCGGTGGCGATCCGCCACGCGAGGAGTTCCTGGAGGTGCTCGCCGAGGCGCACAGCAACCAGGCGGGGCGTGGCAATGGCGCCGACGTCTACCGCCAGCTCGTCGAGCCCGAAGTGCGGATCGCGGTGAAGGTCGGCGAGGTCGGCGAGGCGGCGCGCAACCGGGCGCTGGCCAAGGACTTCCTGCTCGCGCTGCGGCGCTGGGCCGACGGCGGCACCGGGGGCGGCGAGGCGGCGGCCGAGGAGCGCGCCCGGGCGGTGCTCGACGCGCTGACCGAGGCGGCCCGGGTCGGCGCGGCGCTCAAGCTGGCGCGCGCCCAGGAGCTGTACTGGGAGCGCGTCGTCCAGCAGCGCGCCACGCTGCCGCTCGCCGCCGAGATCGGCCTTGCTCTGGGGTTTGCGCCGGGCGTCGCCACGCCGGGCGTCGCTGCGCCCGGTGAAGATTCGCTCGCCGCCAGTCGGCGGGAGGAGGAACGATGAGTGCCAAGCGTCGAGCGGTGCCCGGGCCTGCCAAGCGGCTGCTCTGGGCGGCGGTCGATTCGCATCAGGGAGAGGATCTCGCGGCGGCGCTCGCCGAGGCCGGCTGGTCGGTCGACCGACTGGTTCTCGCGAGCGGCGAGAGCGGGCGCCCGGCACGGCGCGAGATGATCGAGACTCGCTTTGCCGGCCGCCGGCTGTGGTGCGAGCTCGAGGTGCGCGAGAGCGCCACCGGTGAGCTGTGGAGTCTGGCCATGCCGGACGAGCTGCTGCGCTCGACCGCTCCGGCGCTGCGCCGCGCCGCCGCGCTGGCGCTGGTCGGGCGCGAGCTCGTGCGCCGCGCCAGCCCGGCCTACGACGTCATCCACGCCCAGGGCGCCGAGGCGGCGCTGGTCCTCGCGCTGCTTGCGGCCGACGACGCCGCGAGCCCGCTGCGCTCGCTGCTCGGCGCCTGGCCGCTCGCCGACCTGGCCGCGCCGGCCGCGGAGCTCACGGCGCTCGGTTTTCCGGCGGCGCTCGCCGATTCGCGTCTCGGCGACGAGGCAGACGAGGTGAGCCTGCTGGCCGCCGGCCTGGCGGCGGCGGACGGCGTGCTGCTCGAGTCGGCTCCCGCGGTGGCGGCGGGCGCTGCGCTGGGCGCCGGGCTCGCGGCGCGCTCCGACGCCGTCGTCCTGCCGTCCGGCATCTCGCCGCGGCGTTTCGATCCGGCGAACGATCCGCATCTCGCCGCGGCGTTTTCCGCCGGCCGTCCCGGCGGCAAAGCGCGCTGCAAGGGCGCGCTGCAGGCCGAGCTCGGGCTCGCGGCGCGACCGAAGACGCCGCTCGTCGCTTTCCTCGGGCCGCTCGCCCCCGAGGCCGGC
>Ga0316628_100001233_pt1 | contig 17860 bp, 15 predicted proteins | sample OWC_Aug_M2_C1_D5_FD_207648 | JGI IMG/M metagenome (GOLD analysis project Ga0316628, IMG submission 207648) | Wetland soil microbial communities from Old Woman Creek delta, Ohio, United States - OWC_Aug_M2_C1_D5_C | ecosystem: Environmental > Terrestrial > Soil > Wetlands | place: USA: Ohio... | reverse complement strand
CGTCAAGCGCTTCGAGGCGGCCTGCCGCGCCGGCAAGCAGATGTTCGATTCACCCGACAATCAGATGTGCGCCCAGACCTATGAGGTGGCCCGGCTGGCTGTCGGCGGGGTTCTCGAGGCCTGCCGCGGGGTCATGGACGGCCGGCTGGACAATGCCTTCTGCGCGGTGCGGCCTCCGGGGCACCATGCGGAGGCCAGCCGCGCCATGGGATTCTGCTATTTCAACAACGTCGCCATCGCTGCGCGCTTTATTCAAAAGCAGTTCGGCCTGGGCCGGGTGGGAATCGTGGATTTCGATGTGCACCACGGCAACGGCACCCAGCACATTTTCGAAGACGACCCCACGGTTTATTATTACAGCATTCACCAGCATCCGTCCTTCGCGTACCCCGGCACCGGCCGCGAGTTCGAGTACGGCCGGGGCGACGGCTACGGCTTCACCAAGAACTCGCCGGTGCTGCCAGGGCAGGGCGACGAGGACTACCGGCGACTCCTGGAACGTGACCTATTCCCGGCGTTTGCAGAATTCAAACCGGAGGTCATCATCGTCTCGGCCGGCTTCGACGGCCACCGGGACGACGACATGTCCGATACGAAGGTTTCAACCGATTTCTACACCTGGATGATGCTGAAAATCGTGGAAATGGCCGACGCCCATTCCCAAGGCCGTATGATATCGGTTCTGGAGGGCGGATACTGCCTGCGCCAGCTGCCGGAGCTCGCCCGCCATCATGTGGAGTCTCTTCTGAACGGCTGATGGGGTAACCTTTTGAGACGAGGGGGGATATTATGTTTGTCAGCAGATCCATGACGCGCCGGGTCATTACCGTTGGGCCTGAGGCGACGCTTTTCGAGATCCAGGATTTGATGTCCGAAAACCGCATCCGCCACGTGCCGGTGGTGGACGAGGACAACAAACTCATCGGCATCGTCAGCGATCGCGACGTGCGCAGCGCGCTGCCCTACCGGTATTTCCAGGAAAGCATCAGCCCGGAGGAAAAGGCGAAGGTCCAGCGGCTGCGCGCCAAAGACATCATGACGCGCAAGGTTTTCACGATCTCGCCGGGCTTCACGATCCAGGACGCGCTGCTGATGATCCAGAATTCCAAGGTCGGCGCACTGCCGGTGGTGGACGAGGAGGGCCGTCTGAGGGGCATCCTGTCGGTGCGGGACCTCCTGCGGGCCTTCATCAACGTGCTCGGCATCGGCCAGCCCGGGACCCTGCTCTGCATCCTGGTCGAAGAGAAGGTGGGGCAGCTGAAGAAGATCGTCGACGCCATCACGGAGATGGGCGTCTCCTTCGGCAGCGTCCTGGTGGCCCGCTACTGGGAGGAGGACAAGCGAGCGGTGTTCCCCTACCTGCTCACCCAGAATGTGGCCCATGTGAAGAAAAAGCTGCAGGAGATGGGCTACACGCTGCTCGACCCCATGCAGTGGTACCTGGACCAGCTTCCGGAAGACGAGCGGCCTGCGGATAAGCCGAAACGCTGATCGGTGCGCATGCCCTGCCCCTACGCGGAGTTGTACATCTACCACCTCGAGGGCCGAATGGACTGGCGGACGGCCATCGATGTCAAGGACTTCCTTGGCCACTGGCAGGAGGAGGAGTCGGCCTTCTTGTTTTTTTCGGCCCCGGCGGCGGCAGCGGTTGAGGGCATCCTCCGGCAACAGCCCGGTCTGCGCCTGGTGGACAGCACCCAGATGGCCTACGATCAGTGGCAGGGGAACCTGCGGACCGGGGACTGCATCGGCCGTTTCCGAATCATCCCCTCCTGGCAGAACCCCGAGCGGGAAACCCTCAGCAACGACGACACGATCCCTATCCTCCTCGATCCGGGGTTGGTCTTCGGCGCCGGCACCCATGCCACCACCCGGGATTGCCTGAGCGCCCTTGAGCTGGCCGCAGGCTATGGCGTGGTTGCGACAGTGCTGGACCTGGGGACCGGAACGGGCATCCTGGCGTTGGCGGCGGCCCTGCTGGGAAGCAGGCGAATTATGGCGGTCGACCTCAATCCGCTGGCCGCTCAAACCGCTTGGCGCAATGTGCAGCTCAATGCGCTGGAGCTCAAGATTCTCGTCATCCAGGGTCGGGCCGAGGAGTTCGTGGGCGTTCCGGCGGACCTTCTGGTGGCCAACATCCACGGCGAGGTCCTGCTGCGCATGATGGACGCCCCGGGTTTCCGGCGGCAACCGCGATTCATCCTCTCCGGCCTGATGCGCAGCGAGGCGAAGGAAGTCCGGCGCCGGCTTTCACTGCAGCGCATTCGCATCTTGGAGGAATGGGTGCAAGACGGGATCTGGCACACGTATTTCGGCGAGAGAACTCAGGAGACATGATGAACTCTCTCATTGCGCGCGCGGTCAACCAGCTGAGATCCGTCCGGAACGTCGCCGCCCTCACCGGCGCCGGCATTTCCATCGAAAGCGGCATTCCGCCCTTCCGAGGCAAAGGCGGCTTGTGGGAACGGTTCGACCCCATGGAAATCGCCCATATCGACGCTTTCCTCGCCGACCCGGCACGTGTGTGGCGGGTGCTGGTCAAGGAGTTGAAGGACATCATCGACCGCGCCGAACCCAACGACGGCCACAAGGGGCTGGCCCGCCTCGAAGCCATGGGGATCCTGAAGACGGTCATCACCCAGAACGTCGACGGACTGCACCAGATGGCCGGCAATACGGACGTGATCGAGTTTCACGGCACCTTTGCCTGGCAGCGCTGCACGCAGTGCGACAAACGCGTCGAGACCCGCGCGGTCGATGCGTCGGTGTTGCCGCCCCGCTGCTCGTGCGGCGGGATCCTGCGCCCTGACGCCGTTCTTTTCGGTGAGATGATTCCGCCGGTGGCGTTGTGGCGATCCCAGGATGTTGCCGCCCGCTGTGACGTGATGCTGGTGATCGGAACCTCCGCCATCGTCCAACCGGCTGCCAGCATGCCGATCATCGCCAAACAGTCCGGCGCGATTGTCATCGAGATCAACCCCGAGCCTACGCCGTTGACAGGGGTGATCAGCAACTACCTGATCCAGGGCAGGGCCGGCGAGGTCATCCAGGCCATCGTCTCTGGGCTGGAAAAGAAACGGTGAGCCCCTCTTCTTCCCCGTGGATCCGACGCGTCGACCTGATCCCGCCGAGCCTCAAGGACAACACCGCCGACGCCGACCGGCTCGTCGCCGCTCTGAGAAAAAAACTTGCGGCCGAATGGGTCGACATCGACGTCGATCTCCTCGCGCAGCTGCCGGCCATTCTTCGCCGGTGCGACTACCGCGTGCGGTGCAGCGTGTTCCGGTACCGCAACGGCTGGGTCCTGACCGGTGTCGACTGCGCCGATCATCCGCGCCCGGCGGCGGGGCTCGCCGTGGACCTCGGCACGACCCGGGTGGTGCTTTTGCTGATCGATTGTGCCGGCGGCCGGACCCTGGGTGAGCAGGCCTTCGACAACCCCCAGATCGCAGTCGGACCGGATGTGCTCACGCGCCTCCATCATGCCGACTCACCCGGCGGCCTTAGGGAGCTGACGGACCTTATGATCGGCGGCCTCAACCGCTCCATCGGCCGCCTCTGCCGGTCTGCCGGAATCGAGCCGGCCGATATTTGCGCCGTCTCGGTTGCCGGCAATACTGCCATGACCCATCTCTTCCTGGGTTTGGAGCCACGCTGGCTCATCCGCGAGCCCTACATTCCAGTCGTCAACCGGCCGGGCGTGCTGAAGGCCGCCGACCTCGGGATCGAAGTCAGCCCCTTCGCGCGGGTGCTGATCTTCCCCAACATCGGCAGTTATTTCGGCGGCGACCTCATCGCCGGCATCCTGTTTTCAAAGCTGCACCAGCGCAACGAACCGGCCCTCCTCGTGGATGTCGGCACCAACGCCGAGGTGGTGCTGGGGTACAAAGACTGGCTCATCGGCTGCGCCGGAGCGGCCGGCCCAGCACTGGAAGGCGGGATGACCCAAATGGGCATGACAGCCGGCCCGGGTGTCGTGGACCGGGTTTCGATCGATCCGGCCACGCGCCGGTTCGATATCCACACGATCGACGAGAAGACCCCCAGGGGAATCTGCGGCTCCGGGGTGATCGACCTGGCGGCTCAGCTGTTCCTGGCCGGAATGATCGACATCCGCGGCAAGCTGGTTTCAGCAGCCTGCGGCGACCGCCTGGCGCTCATCGAGGACATCCGTCACCTGGTCGTGGTGCCGGCCGAGCAGTCGGCCACCGGCCGGGACCTGACCATCAGCCAGGCGGAGCTCGACAGCCTGGTCCGGTCCAAGGCCGCGATGTATACCATCCTCGAAACGCTCACGATGACCGTCGGGCTAGATCTCAGCGAGATCGGCACGTTCTACGTCGCCGGCACCTTCGGCTGCTTCATCAACCCGCGCTCGGCCATTGCCATCGGCATGCTGCCGGATCTCCCGCTCGAACGCTATGTGCCGCTGGGAAACAGCTCTCTTCAGGGAGCAGCCCTGGCCCTGCGCTCCGCAGCGGCCATCGATGAGATCGACCGCATCCGCGACCGCATCACCTACCTCGAACTCAACGTCAACCCGGATTTCATGAACCGCTTCAGCGCGGCCAAGTTCCTGCCGCACACGGACACCGGGCGGTTCCCGTCAGTGCAATCCCAATTGAAGGATCTTCCACATGCCTGACATGCTCGTTAAACTGTACGAACTCCCCCAGTTGTACCCGCAACTCCGAAAGACCGAAAAACAGGGTTTCGTGGTTCGTCGGCCTAATCCTTGGGAAAAGGCGATCCTGGTAGAGTGGATCCGCGATCATTTCGGCCTCGCCTGGGCCGCCGAATGTGAAACGGCTTTCGCCTCGAATCCGCCCTCCTGTTTCGTAGCGGTTGAAAAGGACGCGCTGATCGGATTCGCCTGTCATGACTGCACTCGCTGGAACTTCTTCGGGCCGACCGGCGTCGCCCCAAACGCCAGAGGCAAGGGGGTGGGATTGTCGCTGCTGCTGGCGTGCCTGCACGCGATGCGGAATAATGGCTATGCTTACGCGATCATCGGGGGAGTAGGGCCAGCCGAGTACTACTCCAAAACCGTCGGCGCCACGATGATCGAAGGCTCCTCCCCCGGGATCTACGATCTCGGGCTGCTGCGAAAAGGACCGGGCCCGGATAAGCCAACGCCATCGCCCCCGGCCAGGGATGCCGATTAATAAGCGATAATTTCTGACCCTCGCCGTTCACATTCCACCACCGCAGAGACCGCACCCAGCCCGTCGGCGGCGTGGGCTCTTTTCATGCCTCGCAGGAGCCGTTTCGCCCGGCCACTCTGAGCTCCCGACCAAGATGGCTTTTTAATCATTTTCGGGTCATCTTCCCGTGAACTTGGGGGTTTAGTGTTTGCCCGAACGTGAGCCCGTATGGGCAAACATCAAACCAGGAGGTAACCGAAAATGAACAGACGCCTGCGATTTGCACAGATCATGGCCGTAGTGCTGGTGGTGGGCCTGATGTCCACTGCTGGGCTGCAGGCCGCCAAGAGCGCACCCCGGATGATCCCGGACAACTTCAGCGCCTTGGTCGACCAGGTGGGCCCGGCCGTCGTCAACATCCAGGTTGAAAAAACGATGGCGGGCGAGGCGGGTATGGGTCAGTCTGAAGCCAGCCCCTTTGGGATGAACCCCTTCGGGGATGAGCGCTTCAAGGATTTCTTCGGCAAGCAGATGCCGCCCCAGGAGCACAGACAGGACGGCCTCGGCACCGGCTTCATCATCGACAAGAACGGCTACATCATCACCAACAACCACGTGGTGGAGAACGCCGACAAGATCAGGGTCAGGCTCAAGGATGAGCGCGAGTTCGAGGCCAAAGTCATCGGCCGTGACCCCCAGACCGACGTGGCCCTGATCAAGATCGACGCCAAGGGTGATCTGCCCGTGGCCAGCCTGGGCCGCTCTGCGGACCTGAAGGTCGGCGAGTGGGTCGTGGCTGTCGGCAGCCCCTTCGGCCTGGAGCAGACCGTTACGGCGGGCATCGTCAGCGCCAAGGGCCGCACCATCGGCTCCGGGCCCTACGACAACTTCATCCAGACCGATGCGTCCATCAACCCGGGCAATAGCGGCGGGCCGCTGGTCAACATGAACGGTGAGGTGGTGGGGATCAACACGGCCATTATCGCCCACGGTCAGGGCATCGGGTTTGCCATCCCGATCGACATGGCCGCCCAGATCGTCGCCCAGCTCAAGGAGAACGGCGAAGTCACCCGCGGCTGGCTGGGGGTCACCATCCAGGACCTCAAGGGCGACCTCGCGGAGTATTACGGCGCGAAGAACACGGAGGGGGCGCTGGTCACCGACGTGGTTCCGGGTAACCCGGCAGACCAAGCCGGCATCAAAGCCAGGGACATCATCACCGCCGTCAATGGCGAGAAGGTGAAGAACAGCCGGGACCTGACCGCCAAGGCCGCCGCCCTGCCGGTGGGCGAAGCCACCCAGATCACGGTCGTTCGCGACGGCAAGGAGAAGACCTTCGACGTGAAGGTGGCCAAGCGGCCCCTGACCCTGGCGGACGCGGGCAAGCCCGCGGTTGAAAAAGAGGGCGAGTTCGGCCTGCAGGTGACCGACCTGACCCCGGAGATGGCCAAGCGGTTGAACGTCAACCGCGAGGGTGGTGTCGTCGTGGTGGGCGTCCGGCCCGAGAGCAAGGCCTACAAGGCCGGCGTTCAGCAGGGCGATGTGATCCTCGAGGTCAACCGTCAGAATGTGTCTTCCACGGGCGAACTGAAGCAGTTGCTCGCCCGGCACATTGGCGGCGATGTGATCGCGCTGCTCGTTCAGCGCGGCAATGCCGGCATGCTGGTTTTGAAATTGGCTTGAGGCCGGACATCGATACCTTGAGGCGGAGCCTTGCTACAGGCTCCGCCTCAAGCTGAGTTTTCCGGCTGCATCCCTTTCCGTCTTCCGCCCCGCCACCTCTCCAAGGATTGCCGGCCGCTGTTGACTGTCGGCAACAACCTGTCATACATGATCTTCATGCCCTAAACCTGTCACCCTCATGTTCTGTGACGCCATGGACAAGACAGCGCTGCTTCTGGTGGATATCCAAAACGATTATTTCCCCGGCGGGAAGATGACCCTGGAGGGCATCGACGCGGCGAGTGTTAACGCGTCCCGGCTTTTGAGCCGGTTTCGTGAAAAAAGGCTACTCGTCTTTCACATCCGCCACCTCGCCATCCAGCCCGGGGCCACATTTTTTTTGCCGGATACGCCCGGCTCCGAGATCCATCCTTCGGTGGCGCCCCTGATTGACGAAACCGTGATCGTGAAGCACTTTCCGAACAGTTTTCGGGAAACCCCCTTGCTGGATCAATTGAAAAAAGCCGGCGTCGCATCGGTTGCCGTCTGCGGGGCCATGAGCCACATGTGCATCGACGCAACGGTGCGGGCCGCATGCGACCTGGGTTTTCAGTGCCAGGTTGCCCACGACGCCTGCGCGACCCGGGCGCTGACCTTTGGCCGGGAGACGGCTCCGGCTGAAAAGGTCCATGCCGCCTTCATGGCGGCGTTGTCCGCTGCATACGCTCAGGTTCTGATGACAGAGGAGCTGATCAAGAACATCGCGTAAGCGCCCAAGGGCCATAAGCCGCTCGCTGCAGGTACGTTCATGAAACCGATCTACCTCGATTACAACGGCACCACCCCGCACGATCCAGAAGTCGTTGCCGCCATGCGTCCCTTCCTGGAGGAAGAGTTCGGGAACCCGTCCAGCGGCCACCCCTATGCGGTCAAGCCCCGGCAGGCACTGAGCACGGCCCGGCGGCAGGTGGCGGCGCTGCTGAACTGCTCAGCGGAGGAGGTCATCTTCACCAGCGGCGGCACCGAGGCCAACAACTGGGCCGTCATCGGCACCGCTTGGGCCCGGCGCGGCCGGGGCCGGCACATTATCACGTCCCGGTTCGAGCATCCGGCGGTCTTGAACGTGTGCGCCTTTCTGGAAAAAGACGGCTACGAAGTCACCTATCTGCCGGTGGGGGAGCAGGGACTTGTGAATGTGGCCGACGTGGATGCCGCTTTAAGGCCGGATACCCTTCTCGTAACGATCATGCACGCCAACAACGAAGTGGGCACGATCCAGCCCCTCGCCGAGATTACCGCCCTGGCCAAATCCCGCGGCGTCCGCGTCCACACCGACGCCGCCCAGTCGTTGGGAAAGATCCCCGTGGATGTGGAGGAACTGGGAGTCGACCTGCTGTCGGTAGCGGGGCACAAGCTATATGCTCCCAAGGGGGTGGGCGCCCTTTATATCCGCAAAGGGGTTACCCTGGCAACCTTCATGCACGGCGCCGGGCAGGAGATGGGACGGCGGGCTGGGACCGAAAACATTCTCGAGATCGTGGGGCTGGGAAAAGCCTGTGAAATCGCGGCCCGGGACCTGGAACGCAACCGGAGCCACATGGCCGCGATGCGCGACCGGCTGCACGCGGCGATCGCCGCCGGGGTCGGGGAGCTGCGCCTGAACGGCCACCCGGAGAAAAGACTTCCCAACACCCTGAGCCTCTCCTTTCACGGATTGGAGGCCAACCGCATCCTGGAAGCTATCGGCTTGGAAGTGGCCGCCTCGGCCGGCGCCGCCTGCCACGCGGACAGCGTCGAGATCTCCCACGTGCTCAGGGCCATGGGCTTACCTATAGAATGGGCCAAGGGAACGCTCCGGCTGACCACCGGTCGGATGACGACTGTGCATGAGGTTGACCGTGCGGCGGCCGTCATCGTCGAAGCCGTCACGGAAATCCGCAGAAGCCGGAAAAAAATTTAATCCAACCTGAGCAATTCCGTTCCGGATTCGGGCTCGATAAATATGCGGATGAGCGGAGAGGGCCTTTTCGCGCCCGGCGCGCTGAAAAGGCGCCGTGGATACAGGCACAAATAACTAGAAGCTATCTCAAAAATGCATCTGACGCCCGATGGCGGCGTTGCAGGCCTCTCGAAATGCTCACATACTGCCGTGTATGCTGCGCTTTCGAATCGGCCTGCGCCTTGCCCTCGGGCGTGATCCGCTATTTTTGAGATGGCTTCTACACCTTTACGGCTGGATGTCGATCGTCGGGAAAATGCCTTGCTGAGGACCGATGGGGTAGGCTTGGACGATGTTGTAGGCGACGTTCTGCCCTTTTTGGGCGTGGCCACTGCGTTTCACGCCGTCGAAATAAGCGCCGTTGGCCTCAAGTATGTGGTTGATGCGGTTTTGAAATTCTGCGACGAATCGGGCTCCGCTGCCTCGGAATTCCATATCACCCATTTTCAACGGGCTGGTGGTGGTTTCCAGCTGCTTGAGGGGAATGCTCTGCTGTTTAAGTTCCTTCGGGTTGGAAATGCACCCCCATACTAGGTGCTCGGCGGGGATGGACAGCGGCTCTTTCAAATCGATGATCGTGTGGGGCATGATGATGGTGCCTGTGCCAATCGCCAGCGCGGCGTCCGGGAGCCCGCGGTTGAAGGAGTTGAAACCCACGAACACGTTTTCTTCAAGCCGCGTGTCGATCAGCTTGGCGCCGTGGGCGGTGACGTTGTTGCCTTGAAGCCAGGAATTGATAATGAAACAGTTTTCCTGCGCGTTGGTGCCTTTGCCGAGGATGGAGTTTTCGATGTAAGCCCGCTGGGCGACCAAAACGTTTTCGCCGACCTGGGTCTCGGGCTTGACCACGGCATACCGACTGACGGAAGATGTTTGCGGAACGGAAATGGTCGGTTCCATATTGACGAGATCGAATACCTTGCGGAAATCCTCCTTGCGGTTATTGATAAAATCCATGAAAAGCCCACCGGGCGGTTTCCCCGGCTCAAAGCAGATATAGCGCTTCAGCGTCTCTTCCGGAAACCGGTAACGAAAATCAAAACTGTTGTACTGATTGATCCAGATCTGCCCCTCGTCCACCTTTTGATGCCAAAGCTCCCCCACCTGGACGTAGGCGTAAGGGCCCACCATGCAGCCGTGCAGCGCCGTCAGGTCCACCGTGGCGAACGCCCCTAGAAAACTGCCCTCTATCGGAGCGCCATGAATGTTGGCGTAGTGGCAGGCAGCAGAATTCTTGATGTGGTAGATTTCGGGATTTTCGGGGTCGTGAGAATGGTTGTGTACCAGAGTCTTGATGAGGAAGCTGTCGGTGATCCAGATCTGTTCATCCTGGTCCAGGGTCAAGTTGTTGCTTTGATGCTGGAAGGCATCGCCCTTGGACTTAAGTTCATCGCCCCGGACGTCGCTTTTGTAGAGGATGGCGTTGTCCACCTTGCACTTGCCCAAAAAATAGCTTCCCGCCAGATTGGAATTGCTGAAATGGAAATGAATTGGATGATGCGTGGTCACTGCATAAAATGCGTAGAACTTAAAGAGCTGGGCCAGGGGGACGCATCCTCTCAGGAAGGGCCCTGAATCGAAATCGAATCCCCTGAGATTTATGTTCAGCCTCCGGATGATGCGTTCCAGCAGGTTTTCAAGCTTTTGCATGAGATCCTCTCTTGCATGAGCTGCCGGAAAAGCAACAACCCGGCATTCGGCCCTCTCTCTCGCACCTCTATCTCAATCATGAGGTGATGACAGTGACCAAAGGAGCTGGAGTAACCTGTTGATGGTGCTTTATATCCTTTAAGAACCGTATCTTAAAAAATTTATTGACATAATTTTGAAGGCATCATAAAACTGACTGAGTAATCAGTCAAGGGTTTTTCGTCATGTCAAAAAAAATAGAAATCCTTCAAGCCGCAACCCACCTTTTTGCCGCCAAGGGCTTTAAGGAAACCTCTATGGCTGAGGTTGCAGCCATGACTGGAACCGCCGGCAGCAACATTTTTTATCATTACAAAACCAAGGAGGACATGCTCCTGGCGATCTTAAAGAGCGTCAGGGATGAGCTGCTGCCTGAAATTGAAACCTTTCTCGGCGAGCGTCAATTCCCAAACGGGCTCGCGACGCTTGAAGGCGCTGTAGCCTTCTACCTCAACCTGGCCGGTGCCAAACAAGAGCTGTTCATGCTTCTGCATCATCGTTTCCCGTATGAGCTGGCGGCCGTGAATTCAACCTGCCGCACACACCTGGAGGCAATCTACACCTGTTTCATCGACCTCTTCGAAAAGGCCATCCGTCTAGGACAGGACGACGGCTCCATCGTCAAGACCTCTGCCCGCAAGGCAGCCATGGTTCTGTTTGCAATGATTGACGGGGTGGTGAGATTCAACACCTACAATCTTTACGAAGCCGGTGCTCTCTACGACGAACTGCTTGCCGCCTGCCACAGAATGTTGAAAGCAAACCCTTCGAAGGAATAGGAGATAACGGTGCTACGAAAGGTATTCCCCTTCTTGAGGTGGTTTCAGGGTTACACCCCCGGCAGTTTGCGCGTGGATATGATCGCCGGCCTCACCGTTGCGCTCGTGCTCATTCCCCAATCCATGGCCTATGCCCAGCTGGCAGGGCTCCCGCCTTACTACGGGCTTTACGCCGCCTTTCTGCCGCCGATGATCGCTGCGCTTTTTGGATCCAGCCGGCAGTTGGCCACCGGCCCGGTGGCCGTCGTGTCCCTCATGACCTTCGCGTCGCTGGCGCCGATGGCCATCATCGGTAGCGAACGCTTCATCGCCTACGCGATTCTGCTGGCCCTCATGGTCGGTTTGTTTCAACTCGCCTTGGGGGTCCTGCGGCTTGGCTTGGTAGTGAACTTCCTTTCGCACCCGGTCGTGAACGGCTTCACAAACGCTGCGGCGATTATCATTGCCACTTCCCAGTTGTCCAAACTTTTCGGAGTGAACGTGGACACCGCCGAACACCACTACGAAACTATTATCGCAGTGGCTCAGGCCGCGCAGCATTATACGCACTGGCCGACCTTCCTGCTTGGCGCTTTAGCTTTTGCGATCATGTTCTCGCTCAAGCGGATCGCCCCGCGCATCCCGAACGTGCTGGTGGCCGTCGTGCTCACTACGACCATCTCCTGGGCCATCGGCTTCCAACACAACACCACCACATACCTCAATTCCATCCAGAGCGAAGAGGCCCGGACGTTGATCGGTGATTTCAACGCGGCGGTCAAGGAAATAACGACCCTCGGTAATCAGCGCACGGAAGCCAGCCTATTTCTGGAGGAGGCCAAAAAGGCGGCGGAACCCATCGTTGCGCTCGACGCCAAGCATAAGTTGGAGGTGATCTCTCTTCAAATAGAGGAACAACAGGCCAAAGCCCACATCTATCGGGAGAAATTACGGGGTCTGAACCTTCACCGCCAGGTCCTGCCGGATGGCGTGAGTGTTTTTTACCTAGCGGGCGAGGTTCCCCCGGGGAATCCGAACGACGGCCGCACCTGGCGCATCCCGGTGGGCAACGCTGCGCTGGAAACCGAGGAGCTCCGCTTGATCGGCGGTGGGGAGGTCGTAGGTATCGTGCCCAAGGGCCTGCCTTCCTTCTCTCTGCCGAAGTTTGAACTGCCAGTGCTGATTCGCTTGTTCCCCTATGCGGCCATCATCTCGCTTTTAGGGTTTATGGAGGCCATCTCCATCGCCAAGGCCATGGCCGGAAAAACCGGCCAGCGGCTCGACCCCAATCAGGAGCTGATCGGCCAGGGGTTGGCCAATTTGATCGGAGCCCTCGGCAAAAGCTATCCGACTTCCGGCTCCTTCTCACGCTCGGCCGTGAACCTCCAATCGGGTGCCGCCACGGGATTTTCCAGCGTGTTCACCAGCCTCGCCGTAGTCGTCATGCTGCTGTTCCTGACGCCTTTGCTGTACCACCTCCCCCAGTCGGTTCTGGCGGCGGTCATCATGATGGCTGTCATCGGGTTGCTGAACGTCTCCGGCTTCGTTCACGCATGGAAGGCGCAAAAGATGGACGGAATCATTTCGATCATTTCCTTTGTCTGCACGTTGGTCTTTGCCCCCCATCTGGACAAGGGCATCATGGTCGGCGTCGTCCTGTCCCTGCTCGTGTTCCTGTACAAAGTGATGCGGCCCACGGTGACGGTTCTGGCACGGCACGAAGACGAAGCCCTGCGCTGTGCCGTCACGCACGGCCTGAGGGAGTGCGAGCACATCGCCTTGATCCGCTTCGATGCTCCGCTCTTCTTCGCCAATGCCAGCTACCTTGAAGATCAAGTCACCGAGCGCATGCGGGCCAAGAGAAACCTGAGGCACATCGTCATCGTGGCCAGCGGCATCAACGACATGGATGCCTCCGGTGAGGAAACCCTGTCGCTGCTGGTGGACCGCATCCGCAGCGCAGGGATGGATGTTTCGTTGAGCGGAGTCAACGAGGCTGTCATGCGGGTATTGAACCGCACCCACCTGGATGCCAAAATTGGTGATGATCATATTTTCCCGACGCTCGAGCACGTCATCGATTCCATTCACGAAACCACGCACCGAGGCAGCAATGAGAAAGAGTGTCCGCTGAAATCCGTCTGCTATCTGCCACGCCCAATCGAAGAAAAAGAGGTCCCCTATGTCTACGATTACCCTGTTTAGCGGAAGCTATTGCAACGATCAGGAAATTTCTCAGCTGCTGATCGACCACACCGGATACCGGTTAATTCGGGATGAAGAGGTGGTCTCGGCCGCTAGCACCATCTCGGGGCTGGCGGCGGGAAAAATCGCCCGGGCCTTTTCGGGGAAACCATTGGTCTTCAATTCGTTCACCCATGAAAAAGAACGGTCCATCGCCTACCTCAAGCTGGCCATGGCTGAACTACTGCCAGCCGAAAATCTTATCATCGCCGGTTTCGTCTCACATCTCATCCCAAAAAAAATCAGCCATGTGCTGAGGGTCTGCCTGATCGCGGACCCTAAATTCAGGATTGCAGCCGCCCAGCAGCAGGGCGTGCCGGCCAAGGAAGCCGCCAAAATCATCCACAAGCAGGATGAGGACGCTGCCATCTGGGTGAACGCGGTCGGTCATGTCAACAACGACCCATGGGCAGCCGCCCTCTACGACATCGTCATCCCTCTGGATAAAACATCACCGGCCGATTCCCAGGCCCTTATCCTGAGACATTTCGGCCGTGAGGTGGTCCGGGCCACCGACATATCGCGTCAAGCGGTGCGTGATTTTTTACTGGCTTCAAAAGTCGAGGTCGCTCTGGCCAAAGAAGGACATCAGATCGAAGTCGAAGCGGAGAACGATGCCGTCACGCTCACCATCAACAAGCACGTCCTGATGTTGAGCCGGCTGGAAGAGGAGCTTAAATCCATCGCCAGCAAGGTGCCTGGCGTCCGCTCCGTCGTCACGAAAGTCGGCAAAGGCTATCACCAGACCGACATCTATCGCAAGGTGGACTTCGAACTGCCCTCCAAGGTGCTGCTGGTCGACGACGAACGCGAGTTTGTCCAGACGCTTTCCGAACGGCTGCTGATGCGCGACATGGGATCAGCCGTGGCTTACGACGGCGAGTCGGCGCTCGCCATGATCGGCGAGGACGAACCGGAGGTGATGATCCTGGATTTGAAGATGCCAGGCATCGACGGCATCGAAGTGCTCAAGCGGGTCAAACAGACCCGCCCGGAAATCGAGGTGATCATCCTGACGGGTCATGGATCGGAGACCGACCGCGCCACCTGCCTGAATCTGGGCGCCTTTGCCTACCTGCAGAAGCCGGTGGACATCGAGGTGCTGACCGATACTCTCAAGAAAGCGAATGAAAAAATGCGGCAGAACCTGGCCGCCCCGAAAACCCCCTAGCATTTACACCAGCCGAAGGCGGGGTGTGCATGAAACTGTGGTCCATGCTCAGGCCCGAATTCTGGGACCATGAGGACGTCGCAGCCGGACCTTACAAGCATCTCTTCAATTTCCGGCGCATGTGGAAGTCGGCGGTCTTCCTGACCGCCGTGGTGGCGTTGGCGCCACTGGTGTTCATGACGGTGGTGGACTACAACGTCAACCAGCAAGCCATCGAGTCCGACATTTCCTATCAGACGGCCCGGCTGGTGTCCAACACCCGGCGCAGCGTGTCGTTTTTCCTCTCCGAGCGAAAATCGGCCCTGAATTTCATCGACAAGGACAACACCGATGCGGCGTTAAGTGACCCCCTGCGCCTCACGGCGCTGCTGGACAACCTCAAGAAAGGATTCGGCGGCTTCACCGACCTCGGGGTCATCGATCACAAGGGACTCCAACATTCCTACGTGGGCCCCTACAACCTGGCGGGGATCAATTACAGCGACCAGGAGTGGTTCAAGGATCTCGTGAGCAGCGGCGCCCACGTCAGCGAAGTTTTCTTGGGGTTCCGCCAGCAGCCTCATCTGGTCGTGGCCGTCAAGCACGTGTTGCCGGATGGCAATTTCTATATCCTGCGGGCCTCCATCGACACCCAGAAATTCAACGACCTGCTGGCGGAGGTCGAAATCAGCGGCCAGGGGGATATCTTCCTGGTAACCCGGGAGGGCGTCCTGCAAACCCCGTCGCGTTTCTTCGGCAACGCCCTGGACCGGCTTCCGCTGGAGGTCCCGGCATTTGCCGAGAAAACCCGGGTGATGGAAACCGATCTGCAGGCCGAGCCCCTCGTGATCGGCTATGCCTTCATTCAGGAGACCCCCTTTGTGCTGATGGCGGTGAAGAAAAAGGCGGCGCTCATGAAGCCCTGGAACGAGACCCGCAAGAAGCTGATCATCTTCCTGGCGATCAGCATCACCGTCATCCTGCTGGTCGTCCTGGGGGTCGCCACCTTCCTGGTGAATCAGATCTTCGCAGACGACCACAAGCGGGTCATGGCCCTGCACCAAGTGGAATACGCGAACAAAATGGCCTCCCTGGGACGGCTTTCGGCGGGCATTGCCCACGAGATAAACAACCCGCTCGCCATCATCAACGAGAAGGCCGGGCTTATCAAGGACCTCTTCACACTAGGGCGGCAGTTCGCGGAAGACTCTAAACTGCTCGGCCTGGTGGACGCCATTCTCTATTCGGTCGAGCGCTGTGGCGCCATCACCCGGCGGCTGCTGAACTTTGCGCGCCACATGGACGTCCGCCCGCGAGTGCTCGATGTCGGCAAGGTCGTCCAAGAGGTGCTTGGCTTTCTCGGCAAGGAAGCGGAATTCCGATCCATTGACGTTTCCGTGCAGGCGGACCCCGACGTGCCGCAGATCGAAAGCGATCCGGGCAGACTTCAGGAGATCTTCCTGAACCTGATCAACAATGCGCTGGCGGCAATGGCCGACGGCGGCCGACTCGCAATTACCGCCCGGCGGTCGGATGACGGTTTTATCTGCGTTACGGTGGCCGATACCGGCTGCGGGATCCCCGAAGCCATCATGCACCGCATCTTCGAGCCTTTTTTTTCTACCAAAACCGCAAGCGGTGGAACCGGGCTGGGGCTTTCGATTACCTACGGTCTGATCCAGGAAATTGGCGGGAACATCCGTGTGAAAAGCGAGGTAGGCAAGGGCACGGAATTCTCCGTGTTCCTACCGCTTAAAATGCCGCCTCTACGGAAGGTTAAAAATGAGAGTGCTGCTGGTTGACGACGAGCTGGAATTGGTCACGACTCTGGCCGAGCGCCTGGAGTTGAGAGGCATTGCTGCCGAATGGGCGACATCCGCCGAGGAGGCCTTGCGCCGGGTGGAAACGAACACCTTCGATATAGCCGTGCTGGATGTCAAAATTCCCAAGGTCGATGGGCTTGAGCTGAAAAAGCGGTTGCAGGAAAAATGCCCGGGGATGAAGTTCATCTTCGTCACCGGTCATGGTTCGGCCCGCGACTTCGAAACCGGTGCCTCAGAGGTGGGGGCCGACTATTATCTTGTGAAGCCCCTGAATATCGAGAACCTGATCGCCAAGATTAAAGAAGCGCTGCAGCGCTGAGGAGCCGCCCCAATGGCCACAGGCTCGGATGAAGTCGAACCTATCGGGGTTCGGTTTTTCGGGAAGATGTCGGCGTCGATCAGCCACGAGATCAAGAACGTGCTGGCCGTCATCAACGAAAACGCGGGATTGCTCCAGGACATCTGTTTCATGGCCGACCGGGGCAAGCCGGTCGATGTCTCCCGGCTCAAACGAATAGCGAGCGATGTCATGGACCAGGTGCGGCGAGCGGACCGGATCGTGACCGCCATGAGCCGCTTCGCCCACAGCGCCGACGAACCCTCCGCGGCAACGGACCTCGGCGAGCTGACCGCGCTGCTCGGGGTGTTGGCGATGCGGTTTGCCGCAATGCGCGGCGTCGCGGTCCAGGCCCTTGCACCTTCCGCTCCGGTGCTGGTCGCCACCTTCCCCTTCGAGCTGCTGAATCTGCTTTGGATATGCCTCGATTGCGCCATGACGGCGGCCGGGCCGGGCCGTATGGTGGAGCTGGTTGCCGAAAAGACGGCCGAGGGAGGCCGGGTCCGGTTCCGCAGCCTTGAACCACCTGGCGCGGAGTCCGTGGCGGACAGCGCACTCGGCAGACTGTCAGCCCTGCCCCGCGTGTTGAATGCCACGATTGCGGCCGATGATACGAATACCGAACTCGTCGTGCGGCTGCCCCAGGGCCCCCTCGCATAACCTGACGTGAACGATTCGGCCTGGATTCAGGCGAAAAGCCCCGGAGGAGCCTCGATGCAACCCGATAAAACCGCTCAATGTAGGTATAACGAACTCAGGTTCAAACCCACCATGTTTCGGGAGGGATGCGATGGCTGAAAAAGTTCTCATCGTCGACGACGACAAGGCGTTTTTGAGCATTCTGTCCGAACGCATGCAGCATCGCGGCATGGACGTGACTACCACGGCCTCACCGGTGGAGGCGCTGCGGATCGTGGAAACGCAATCCTTCGACGCGATCATTCTGGATCTGATGATGCCGGAGATGGGGGGGATAGAGGCCTTTCAACGCATCAAGGAGAAAAACCCTGAACTCCAAGTGATTTTTCTCACGGGCCATCCATCGGTGTCCACC
>Ga0316628_100001232_pt1 | contig 17869 bp, 21 predicted proteins | sample OWC_Aug_M2_C1_D5_FD_207648 | JGI IMG/M metagenome (GOLD analysis project Ga0316628, IMG submission 207648) | Wetland soil microbial communities from Old Woman Creek delta, Ohio, United States - OWC_Aug_M2_C1_D5_C | ecosystem: Environmental > Terrestrial > Soil > Wetlands | place: USA: Ohio... | reverse complement strand
GAAGCAGCAAAGGCACTGTTTGAAGCTGTGAAGTCTGGCAAGATGTAAGGCACTTAGCAACTATCCGTAGTTGCAGAGGCGGCCCACTGGGCCGCCTTTCTTTTTTCTGTAGCGGGTAGATGGGGGCGCGCAGCGATACCCATCAATGCCGGTACAAGCGCCGGGTATCGCTGCGCTCCACCCAATCTGGCCGCCCCATTGATTGCGCGCCACATTTCCAAAACGGTGCTTCCCCGGTCCCGACAGCCTCTCAGACTACAGCCTCGCAGACTTGAGATCGCGCCTGGCCTCCGGCAGCGGCTAAGCAACGGCGCAGCAACTGCGACGGCTCCCTTTGTGTGCCTGCGTACAGAGAAGGCATGGAGAAGGGGGGATGATTGGCTGACCTGTTCAGCCGGGGTCGAATATTTTGCATTGTTCATCTGCGATGCACCCGCGAAGACTTTTCCTGCCTCGTGCCATTGCCCGCAGTTCTCAATCCACCATAGTAAGGAGTCCGACATGAACTGGGATCGTATTGAAGGTAATTGGAAACAATTCATGGGCAGTGTCAAGGAGCAGTGGGGCAAGCTCACTGACGATCAGCTTGAAGTCATTGCAGGCAAACGCGATAAGCTGACCGGAAAAATTCAGGAGGCGTACGGTATTTCCAAGGAGGAAGCGGAGAAGCAGCTTGCCGCATGGCAGGAACGCCTGAAAGAACTCAAAAAATCAAAGTAACGCGCATTGCGGCGAGTGCGCCATGCCATCCATCCTTACTTAACCCGCCACATTCTAGGAGCTGTCATGATCAAACGATACCTTGCTGCAATGCTGACCGCAACCAGCTTCACCGTCAGTGTCTGTGCGATGGCGCAAGCCATGTCGAGCGGCGAATACAGTGCCGCCAAAGACAGCGTCGAGGCCGACTACAATTCCGCCAAGGCCAGTTGCGGGTCACTTGCGGATAACGCAAAGGACATTTGCATGGCCGAGGCAAAAGGCAAAAAAGAGGTCGCGAAAGCAGAGCTTGACGCGCGCTACCGGCCTTCCAAAAATGCAGACTATAAAGTCGCCGAAGCCAAGGCGGAAGCGGATTACGCGGTAGCCCGCGCAAAGTGCAATGACCAGTCGGGCGACGCCAAGGACATCTGTGTGAAACAAGCGAAAGCCGCCATGGCGAAGGCCAAAGCAGACGCCAAGGCCCAGTAGACGGCCTCAGCAGCAAACGCCGAGCCAGCCGGGATTTAAGATATGACACCGGGACACCCTCCCGGTACCCGATCAGATGGGCTTATAGCTCGACATGGCCGCGTTGGCCGCGACCCGGAAGGAGATTGCCATGCTCTATACGGTAGTTGTGGTGTTGCTTATCCTTTGGCTGCTCGGGTTGGTTACCTCTTATACCCTGGGAGGGCTGATCCACATCCTCCTGGTCATCGCCGTCGTGTTTTTGCTGCTGGGTCTCATCCGGCGATAGTTTGGTTTGTAAGCCCGCCCATGAAATGCATGGGGAGCGCAAAGTGGCAAGGAAGCGGCCAGGCGCAACCGGTTCTTCTGCCATATCGCGGCAGGCCGGAATAAATCGAGCCGGGCTCCGTTGATTCAATACCGCGCAGATTCGCACCGCCATGCCGTTCTGAAATCTGTGCATGAATAGCCTGTAAAGTTTGACTAAGGAGATGATCATGAACAAACATCAAGTCAAAGGAGCTGCCAAAGACCTTGCCGGGAAGGTGCAGGAGGAGGCCGGTAAGCTGGTCGGCAGCAAAAAACAGCAAGCCAAAGGGCTGAAAAAACAGATTGCCGGGAAAGCCGAAGAATTCTACGGGGATGTAGAAGAAGCAAGCAAGGATGTGACCAAGCATTCTTGAGGTCTCGTCGAAGACTTTCTGCACCTGTTCCGTAGTCACTGTGCTCTGGGCGCAGTCTTGCTGTGGCCTGATTATTGGATGCACCGGCCGTCCTTGTTTACGTAGGCCAACGTACAGAGAAATTCACGGCAAATCCATAATGTGAATCGGCGGGCCGATGCGGACAATACGATGACCTGAAGTAAGGACATCGCGAACGCATCCCATGGCCAATTTATCAAGGAGCTGCCATGAATACCAAATTTGCCGGAGTTTTTATCCTGGGCGCTGCACTGCTAATGCCAGTCCTAATGCCAGTCTTCTCTTATGCGGCGGATACGTCCACCGGTACCACGGGTGAATATATTGACGACGCGACCATCACCGCAAAAGTAAAAGCGAGTTTTGCCGGCGACAAATGGGTCAAAGGCAGGGCCATCAGCGTTCGCACCGATCAAGGTGTCGTCGACCTGACCGGAACCGTTCGCACCAAGGAAGAGTCCGATCGTGCCACTGCACTTGCCACCAAAGTAAAAGGCGTGAAGGCAGTGCACAATAATTTGAAAGTCAGCCCCGAATAACGCGTGGATGCTGCATTTCTGCTGGATCCGCCAGAAAAATCAAGGAGAAATAGCATGTCACTAGGACTGATTCTATTAATCATCGTGGTGTTGTTGCTGGTTGGCGCGTTCCCGGCTTGGCCGCACAGCAGATCCTGGGGTTATGGCCCGAGCGGAGGGCTTGGCTTGGTGCTAGTCATCCTGCTCATTCTGTGGCTGATGGGTGTATTGTGACGTGCCGCAGCCAGGTGCCAGAGAGGCTATGCGAGTCGTGACGAAAACCCGGAATCAACGGGGCAGACTCGACTGAACGTGCACATCCCCCGCTGCCCATCGCAGGCATGGGTGGGGCAGGCCGGGGGCTGGCCTTGCCATTTACTCCCTCGCGCAATTCAATGATAATCTGCTTTCCATGTCCAGGCCGCTCAGAAGCGAATTTGACGGAGCGCTCTCACTATTCCAAGGCAAGCCGGGTAATCGGTAAGCGGCTGAAATAGTCAGCCGCGCAGCATCCCCGGCACCGGCGAAAACACCACTCATGACCATCCTCTCCCCCCTGCCTCCCTCCGCCTGGGGCGCATTCCTCGAATCGGCGGTGCGCCAGAATGCGCAGGACGCGGTCGCCTCCGGCCAGTGGCGCGCGGGGGGCGCGCTGGAGCGCTCGCGCGCGGAGTTCGAGGGTTTCTTTCCGCAGGGGCTGGCGACGCCGCACTGCTATTTCCACCAGATCAAGGCGGCGGCGGATGGCCCGGCAGTGGGGGCGATGTGTTACGGGCTGATCGAGCGCGGCGGCGCGCGCTCGGCCTTCGTGTGCCATCTGGAAATCTATCCCGAGTGGCGGCGCCAGGGGCATGCGTTCCGCGCGTTTCGCGAACTGGAGGCGCTGCTCGCCGCGCAGGGCGTGGCCACCGTGGACCTGCATGTGTTCCGCCACAATGGCGCCGCGCAGGCGCTGTATGCCAAGCTGGGATACGCGGTGACCGGGCTGCACATGGCGAAGCAGCTCGTGCGAACCGGCGGGGAGCTGCAATGAAGCTGCCCTCGCTGGCCATCACCTTCGGCGTCTGGGCGCTGGTGTTTTTCCTCAAGTTCGCCGCCGCCGGGGCCGAGGTCTGGCGCACGCGAACTGCCGTCGCGCCGGGTGACCGCCTGTGGTGGACCATGGTTGTGGTCATGGCGGGCCTGTTCGTCCTCATGGCCGCCGGGGCCGCGGTGCTGGTGTGGCAGGCCGGCAAGCGCAGGACATGGGCGGCCTGGGGGGTGACGGCGATCGCGGCCTGGATGCTGTACGATTTCGCCGGCTCGGTGTTCTGGGCCGTGGCGCGCTGGGCCTCGCCCGCGGCCAGCGCTTATCCCACCGTGTACGGCCTCTCCAGTTGGCAGTGGGACGCCATCTATCTGCTGCTCTGGCTTAACATGGCCTATGCCGCGCACCGGCAGGCCGCGCCCGCGGCGGGGCAGGGCACGCAAGCCGAAACCATTTCGAATTAGTCCGCGGCTTGATAACATCCGCAAACGCGGGGAAGCAGGAACCGCTTCGAATTAGTCGCGCCACATTGGCAATGTCACACAAACGGAGGAAATGGATCAATGAGCAACACCGGTTTTACCTTGAGCGGAATAGCGGGGGCTGCCGCCCGCTCTGCGCCCGCATTCGCGGCGCTGAAGCATAACCTGCGCCAAACCGTTTCCATGCTGCTGGCCCTGGGCCTCTGTCTGTCTGGCGCTGCGGCCGCCGCCGTCGAACAGCCTGCCGGCTCGCCCCGTGCCGCTGCGAAGAAAGCGGAAGCCGCCGCAAAATTCAAGGCGGCAACCGGCATGGCCCCGGAAGACGTGGCGCTGCGCCAGGACTGGGCGCTGGACAAACAGTTGGCCGCGCTGCAGCCGCAGCGCCCGGGCAAGGTGGACCTGTACTACATCGGCTTCGCCGGGGACGGCAAGGAGAAAGTGTTCAGCAACGATGTGCGCATGGCAAGCGTCGCGCTGGGCACGCGCTACGGCAGCGATGCCCGCTCGCTGCTGCTGATCAACAACACCGAAACCCTGTGGAACACGCCCATCGCCGACGCGCGCAACCTGCAGCTCGCACTGCAGGCCGTGGCGGCGCGCATGGACAAGCAGCAAGACGTGTTGTTCCTGTTCCTCAGCTCGCATGGCGCCAAGGACCACCGGCTGTCGGTCGATTTTCCGCCGCTGCCGCTGGAAGACCTCAAGGCCGAACAGCTCAAGGCCATGCTCGACCAGAGCGGCATCCGCAACCGCGTCATCGCCGTCTCCGCCTGCTATTCCGGCGGCTTCCTCGACGTGCTGCAGGACGACAACAGCCTCATCCTCACCGCCTCCGCGCGCGACCGCGAGGCCCGCGGCTGCGGCGACGCGACCCAGTTCACCACCTTCGCCGAGACCTATTTCCGTAAATCGCTCGAGAGCGGCGGGACCATGGTCGAAGCCTTCGCCAAGGCGCGCAAGATGATCGAAGCCAGCGAAAAACGCAGCGGCGGGAAAGAATCGCAGCCCCAGATCTACGTCGGCCGCAACATCGCCAAGCTGCTGCCGAAGCTGGAGGCTGCGCAGTAGGGGAGGCGCAGGGATACGCGGTGAGCGGGCTGCACATGGCGAAGCAGCTCGCCGCAAATCCGCCAGGCAACGGTGACGCCCTAGCTCCCGAACACCAGCACATCGAAGCTGTCCGAGCCCTTGCCGCCCACGGCATCGGCCAGGATGGACAGCATGGTGCCGGGGACTTCGTACACGCGGGTGACCTGAGAATGCGGCGCGAGATGCAGGGAGTCGAGCAGCGCGATGGTCTCGCCCCCCGAATCGATGATCAGCACGCGGATGTTGACGCCGGTGGTGGAACCGATGCGCTCGCGCGCCACCACCCGGATCATGGAATACGGACTCGTGTCCACCGTGCCCAGCAGCACCGTCTCCCCCGCGGGAATCTTCGCGCCGCCAGCCATGGTCCTGAATGCAAGCGTGGTACTCATTGCCGCCTCCTTCCGCAAAGTGTGTGGAGCGCAACCAATACCCGCCCAGCGTAGCGCGAAACCGGGCGCGGCGCAATGCGGCGTATCCCTCGCGCGGCCTGCCGCCGCGGCCCGGGGCCGGGTTGTGGCGCGCCCGGCATTCTGCTAGATTGGCGAGAGCCAGCGCCCCGGGGCGGCAGGGGGAGGGTAATAATGCAGGGCGCAGCGCTCATGAGGAGAACTGAATGTCATTCGCTTACTACATCGTGCTCGACAACGAAGAACCCGGATTCGAGACCTTCGTGAACGGCAAGGCCGTCGCGCATGCCGCGGACGAGCTGGATGCCCTGTGCAACAAGCTGGGGCTTCCGCTGCTGGATTCGTTCATGGGGCAATCGCCATCCGAGCTGGCGGACATGCTCTCGGACCAGCATGACGGCGATGACGAGGAATTCACCGGGCCGGAATACAGCGATGCCACGTGGTTCGAGCCGCGCGACGGCCTGACCCTGGTGGATGCCATCATCGCGCACCTGCAGAACAACCCTGCGGCCGTCGCCTCGGCGGCGGACGTGGTGGACGACCTCCACGAGTACAAGTCACTGCTGGAACAGGCGCACGGCATAGGCGCCAAGTGGCACCTCGCCATCGACTTCTGAGCGCCGGAAATCGGGCGGCCCCCAACACCACCGCCCCATGCTGCCGCACGTGTTGCCGGACCCTCACATGACCAAACCATTCCTGAGGACACTTCTTCCGGCCGCGCTAGTGGCGGGAATCGCCGCGTTCTTTGCCGCGCTTCCGGGCATGGGCCTTCTGCTGGTGTTCGTCGTGCCCCCCCTGTTGATCTGGATACCCTGGGGCCTTTGGGCGGCGCGCACAGAGCCAGGCGGTATCACGCTGCACGGCGCGCGCGCCTGCATCTGGATAGCCGCAGTCGCCCTGGTGGTCGTGATCCACTCCCAACGCGACGCCTCCATGCGGCGCGATGCCGAGGCAATAGTGGCATCCGTCAAACAATACACGGCGCTCCACGGGCGCTGCCCGCAGGCGCTCGACGAGATCGGCCTGAGCCGTCAGCAGCTGGAGGAAAAACTGGGCCGCGCACGCTATTGGTGCGATGACGGACGCCCCGGTCTTGATTACCAGTCAACCTTTGATGCCACCAGCACGTACATCTACGACTTCAGCCGTGGCGAGTGGAACCGCCTGGATTGACGGCGGTGGGCCAGACTTTGCAGAACGGGGCCAGGCCTTACATTTGACATTCAACAACCCAGGCCGAATTCGCCGGGGCGTTATATCATGTGACCGCCCGCGGCGACGGCTGGCAGGACGTCTACCTGGATGATGCCGACCGTCTGGAATTCCTGGCATTGTTGCAGAATGCCGTCAAGCGCTACCGCTGGCACTGCCATGCCTTCTGTCTCATGGGCGGCCACTACCACCTGTTGATCGAAACCGGCGCGCCCACGCTTTCGAAGGGCATGAAATATCTCAATGGCACCTACACCCAGTATTTCAACCGGCGCCACCATCGCGCCGGGCCTTGTTTCAGGGCCGGTTCAAGGCCGTACTGGTGCAGAAAGAAGCCTGGCTGCTGGAGCTGGCGCGTCACATCGTCTTGAACCCGGTGCGCGCGCAGATGGCGCGCAGCGCCAGGGACTGGCGCTGGAGCAGCTATCGCGCAACGGCCGGGCACAGCGAGAACGATCCCTGGCTGACCACCCAGACCATACTCGGCGCACTCGCCAGGACAAGAACTACCGCCCAGAAGCGCTATCGTGATTTCGTGCAAGCGGGCAAAGGGCAGCCATCCCCCTGGCAGCATTTGAAGAACCAGATCTACTTGGGCGACGACGGCTTCATCGAGGACATGCGGCGCAAGCTCGCGCCCGGGCAATCACGCAAGGGCATGCCGAAAAAACAAAGGCAGGCCCCGGCCAGGCCGTTGGACTACTTCGCGACCCGCCATGACACCCTTGACGAAGCCATGGCGCAGGCGTATTTGAGCGGACACTACACGCTGGCGCAGGTGGGCGAATACTTCGGTGTGAGCTATGCCACCGTCAGCCGCGCCGTGAAATGGGCGGAAGAGAGCGGGCGGGGGAGGCAGGTATCAGGCGGGTGGCTCCAGGGAGCTATCCGAAACTAGGAAGCGTAATTGACGGCATACGGGTACAGACGGCGCGTTGGAAAGCGCGTAGCGTTCGCGATACTCCTGATACCCCAAGACATCAACGCGTTCTTGGGATGTCAAGGAGTCGCGCATTCCTGACACAGCAAGGATCCAACACATTCTTGATACATCAGGGAGCCCCTAATACATCAGGGAGTCAACGTCCTAATGCATCAAGGAGTCAATCATGAACACTTACACGCGTCTGATTTCCCTCGCCCTGCTTGCATTGCTGGCGTACGCGCCGGCGACATATGCGCAGGGGAGCAGCACAACCAGCTTCAACGTGTACGCCAACGTTCCCCCAACCTGCCAGGTAAGCGCATACAGCCTGTCGTTCGGCAACTATACCGGCGCCCAGACCGAGGGGGCGTCGTCCATATACGTCAACTGCGCCAGAGGCACGGGTTATAAGGTGGGGCTCAGCAACGGGTTCTATGCGAATGGCAGCGGGGTACCGCAGATGAGGAATTCCGCCAGCGCCAATTACCTGCGATACCAGCTCTACAGCGACTCGCTCAGAACCTCTGTCTGGAATACCACCACCATGGTGTCGGACACCGGGACCGGTTCGTCGCAGCTACATACGGTCTATGGCCGGATCTTTGGCAGCCAGTCCGGCCCCCTCGGCTTCTACCAGGATACGATCACCGTTACGGTGCTCTGGTGAACCCGCGACACGTTCGCTGCAGCGGCACCTCAGCTCTTTATGAGGTGTCGCATCCTTTGTGAAGGAGAAATCGAAGCATGTTCACAAGCTCGGTTGTCTTACGTTTCATGATGGGCGCCGTGCTGGCAGGCGGCATCGCGGCCGGCGCCCAGGCCGGCTCGCTGACGGTAAACCCGGTCATCGTCACCCTGGATGACAAGACGCATAGCGCCGCGTTGACCGTCAAAAATGAGGGCGACGAGGCGCGCGTCATCCAGACGGAGTTGGTGCGCTGGACGCAGAAGGATGGTGCAGACCTGCAGTCTCCTACCCGCGACATCCTGGTCAACCCTCCCATGGCGACGCTGCAACCCGGGCAGACCCAGACCGTCCGCATAGGGCTGAAACGCGGGGCGGACAATGCACAGGAGCTGGCATACCGCCTCTTCGTCACTGAGGTCCCGCCCCCCAGCGACTTCTCCACCGGCTTGCGCATCGCGCTGCGCCTGGGCATTCCGGTGTACGTGTTGCCCAGGGCCAAGCAGAGCGCGAAGCTGGGGTGGCAGGCTGCGCGCTCCCAGAACGGGAAATTGCTGCTAACCGTGCTCAACGACGGCAACTGCCACCTGCGCGTGAACAGCTTCAAAATCATTGACGCTGGCACGGGACGGGCGCTGGGCGCATCTAAGTCGGGTTCGTTCACGTTGCTTGCAGGACAGGCGCGCCAGTATTCACTGGCGCTTCCGGCGGGTTGGACGGGCAGGCAATTGAATGTACTGGCCGACACCGCAGACGGGCCGGCCGAAACCAGGGTTGAGGTGCCGCCTGCCAGTTAGGCTGCGCCGCCTTGTCGGCACGCCTCTCGCGCATCGCTGGTAATCGAATGTATCCGCCACAGGTGTTGGCGTGTGCAGGGGCGTGACGCTACGGCGGACCCAAAGCGCAGGCATGTCCGGAGCAACTCCGGACATGCATTCGCTTTTCTGCCTGGGGGACACGCGCGGTACGCAGCGTGATCGCCGCTTTCGAGCGGCCGCCCCGATGTCACCAGGAGCAAACCAATTTGGCAAATGGACCGGGACATCTTCTCGCGGCACTGACGTTGCTGGGCTTGAGCTGCAGTGCTACGGGGCACGCACAGACGCTGGCGCAACCCCGGCCGTCCGCCCCCCAGCCGCAGGCTTCGAGCAAGAACGAGCTGCTGCTGGGCGTCCGCATCAACGGCGCCGCCCAGCCGAGCAGCGAATCCATCATCACCCTCAACAACGGGCGGCTGGCCGCCAATGCCGAAGCCCTGCAGCACTGGCGCCTGCGCGTTCCTGCGATCACACCGATTACGTTCGAGGGGCAAAGCTATTACCCGCTCGACGCCATTCCGGGGCTGCGCTACCGGGTGGATCAAGCGACACAGGAATTGCAGATCACGATTCCTCCCGCAGCCTTCCTGCCCAGCGACATCAGCCAGGAAGCAACTGCCTTGCAGCGCAGTCCCAGCGTTTCCCCCGGCGGCTTCTTCAATTACGACCTGCTCACTCAGCGCAACAGCGTAACCCAGACGGGCGGCCAGATTGCCGGCCAGTCCAGCAGCACCAGCAACGGCCTGTTCGAGGCAGGCGTGTTCAGCCAGCAGGGCGTGGGCACCAGCACCTTCCTGTGGCAGACTCCGACAGCGCCCGCCACGCCGCAGCACCTTACCCGGCTGGACACGGCCTGGGCAGGGGAAAACCCGGCCTCCATGTCGCGCTTCCAGGCGGGCGACAACATCACCACCTCCGGCACCTGGGGGCGCGCCGTGCGCTTTGGCGGCCTGCAGTGGCGCAGGGATTTCGATACGCAGCCCGGCTTCATCACTTTTCCCCAGCCCGGCGCGACCGGCATCGCCACCCTGCCTTCTACCGTGGACGTGTATGTCGACAACGCGCGGCGTCTCAGCCAGGGGGTACCGCCCGGCCCTTTCCAGATCAATAACGTGCCGGTCATCAGCGGTGCCGGGGACGTGCAGCTGGTGGTCACGGATCTGCTGGGCCGCCAGCAGGTGATCAGCCAGCACTATTACGCGAGCCGCTCGCTGCTGCGGGAAGGGCTGAGCGATTATTCCCTTGAGGCCGGCGCTATCCGCGAGGATTACAGCCTGTACAGCAACCACTACGGACAGGCGTTCGGCGAAGCCACCCATCGCTATGGCGTGAGCGACCGTTTCACCAGCGAACTGCGCGCCGAGGTGTTGTCCAAACAGCAGACTGCCGGGCTGGGCGGCTTCTACCTGTGGCCCGCAGTCGGCACTGCCCAGGCCGCGCTCGCCGCAAGCCGCGAGCCTGACGGCAAGGGGACCATGTGGATGGTCGGACTGGAGCATGTCAGCCAGGGAGTTTCCTGGAGCGCGCAGGAACAGGCGGGCAGCCCCCGCTTCAGTGAACTGGGCTGGATACCCGGCGCCACCGGAGCAACCGGGGTCACCGGAGCAGCCGGCGTCAGCGTGTTAACCGGCATCGTTCGGCCGCGCCGCATACAGAGCCTGTTCCTCGGCTTCCCGGTCGCCGGGCTGGGCGGATCGCTGTCGCTCAGTAACGTCAACCAGCAATTCTGGGGACAGGCAGGCACCCAGCTTTGGTCCATCAACTACAGCCGCGAATTGCCACGGGATTTCTTTTTTACGGCGTATGGAACAAGAACCACGACGGGCGGAACCAGCCCCACCTACCTCGTCGGCCTCGCCATCAGTACTTACCTGGGCGATCGCACTTCGGCCAGCCTGCAGGCCAACCGGCAGAAGGCGGGCAGCGACGGCATCCTGCAGGTCCAGAAGAATCTGCCGGAAGGCCCCGGCTTCGGCTATCTGCTGATGGCAGACCAGGGCCTCAACAAGCGCCAGGAAGCGGACGGATCGTGGCAGACCGACATTGGCACCTACACTGCAGGGGCTTCGCACCAGGCCAACGTCTCCAGCACGCGGCTGGGGGCGAGCGGCGGCGTGGCATTTTTGGGGGGCTCGGGCTTCCTGAGCCGGCGGGTGGATGACAGCTTCGCGGTCGTCGACGCAGGGGGCTATCCGGACGTGCGCGTTTATTATGAAAATCGCCTCGCCGGAACGACCGACAGCGGCGGCAAGGTGCTCATCCCGCACCTGCTCCCCTACCAGCAGAACCACATCAGCGTGGAAGCAGACGATCTGCCGATCGAAGCGCAACTCGACACGCCCGATCTGGTCATCACCCCGGCACTGCGCAGCGGCGCCTATGCCGAGTTCCCGATCAGGACCATCCACGGCGGCACGTTGACCATCGTGCTGGAGGACGGTTCATACTTCCCCGCCGGGGGCAAGGTGGTCCTTCTCGAGGATGACCAGGAATATCCCGTCGGCGAGCACGGCGAGGTGTTCCTGCCGGATCTCCGCAAAACCAATCAGCTGTACGTAGTCTGGGACCATCGGGGGTGCGCAATCACGCTGGACTTGCCCCCCAACAGCCCGCCACTCGCCGATCTGGGACGCCGCACCTGCCGTGGCATCAAACCATCACGGCCTGCCGAAAAAGGGACGATGCGATGAACAACCCATTACGCCGTATCTCACGCCACATCTTCATCCTGCTGCTGGCGCTGCCGCTGCCGGCCTGGGCATCGTGCGCGCTGTGCACGTGCACAGTGAACGCCACCGGCGTCTCGTTCGGAACGTACAGCCCGTTGTCAGGCTTGAACGCGGAAAATACCGGCAGTGTGCGCCTGAGCTGCGGTGGCGGCGGCGGCACGGTCGGCTACACCATCCGCCTCAGCCGCGGCATGTACAGCGCCGGTTTCAGCCCGCGCTGTATGAGCAACGGCCGCGGCCGCCTCAATTACGAACTGTATATCGACCCGGCGCACACCACCATCTGGGGCGACGGCAGCAGCGCCACCGCCTTCATTTCCGACTCGCTGGGCGTCCGGCCTGCAGGCTCCAGCCGTAACCACGTCGTGTACGGCCGAATCCCGGCCCGCCAGACATCGGCCGCAGTGGGCAGCTACAGCGACACCATTACGATCACCATCATCTACCAGTGACTCGCGCGATCGGTAGTGTCTCAGTAATTAACGCTCTATTTTTCGCAATTTAAGTAGCAGACCATTGTCAGCATCTTGGGAAACTCCTATAAGTTCGTATTGTGGTTCTTGCCCTAACGCCTTATTGTATTTGTCAATAATCTCCATCCATTTCTTCATTTCTTTAATAGATTCATCATCTGCGAATAGACTCACAATTCGTCTCCTTATAATTGGTAATCACTTAATATCCATACACACGCTATCACAATATGCACTCATTGAAAATTATTGAAGATTTCAAACTGAGACACTACCGCGCGATCGCCCGCGTTGACTTTCAGGACTTCCTTTCCCATCTGACACCTCCTGTAGCGCGGTAGATGGGTGGAGCAACGCGATACCACCGCTCTTTCCGGTGTACCCTGATGGGTATCGCTGCGCTCCACTCATCCCACCAGTTCGCATCTCCATCTTCGGCAAGGCTGTACCGCCGGGCCGCCCATCCGTTTCCTGGCGGGGCATCGCAGTCACGTATAGGTGAATTTCTCGCGCGTCTCACGATTATGCCGCATGCATTGACCGGGGGCGATGCACCTACATCCCATGGCCATCAAGGCTTGCAGCGCTGCATTCGGGCGTGAGGCGGCCGCCTACCTATCTGCATTGATAGCTATCTGGGTAGATAGTAGGAAGCGCCAGAGGAACGGAGTAGCATCGTTCCACAAATCTGCAGGACGCAATTTATACGCGGCCGCAGATTTGAAAACGAATGCGTCCCGCACCGCGCGGACTGCAACATCCTAAACCATGAAGCTCATCAAGGGAGAACTTCTCATGTCAACGGCAACGCTTACTAAACAGAAACTCAGCATAGGCCCGGGCGCCATCGCGACCGCATCCGTCACCGGCGGCCCCTCATTTGCCCTGTCCACCACCGAGTGGCTGGCCATCCAGACTTATGTGGTCAATGCCCTGGCGCTGCCCATCACGCTGGATGCGTTCAGGACCTCGCTGGGGTCCGGCGCGCCCAGCGACCTCAGCGATTTTCAGCAACTGGTGAATGCCTACGCCGCCATCAACGGTCACGTCAGCGGCTGGCAAAACGATACATTCCCGGCCAGCGTGTCCCTGGCATCGGACATCTACAACTATGCCCAGAAGGCCTCCATTTACTATGGTGCGATATTGCCCCTGGCGCAGAAGCTGGTGGACAACCCGAATGATCAGGAGGCACAGAAGGAATTGACCGCCGTGCTGGGCGTTCTTTCCCAGGCTGCATCCGCCAACCGCGACCGGGCGGCCGCTGTGGCCGCCAAGATAAGGGCGTTCGCCAACCAGACCCAGTCCGACCAAGTCACGCTCAGCGGCACGGATGGCAACGGCGGCCTGGTGAAGTACTACAATGACAAATACGGCACGGCCAGCACGGACGTGGCCAACCTGACCAAGCAGCTGAAGGACGAGCAAGTCATCCTGGATGCCGCCAATGCGGAATACAACCACGACGTGGTCGTCGCCTCCACCACGCCCACGTACGCCTGGGTATGGCCCTTTGGCACCATTGCGGCAGCGGTGGTGGCCGGGGTGTACGGCAAGAGGGCGACCGACGCCCTGGACACGGCCAGGGCGGCGCAGCAGCAGATAAACTCCCTGTCGGCCCAGCTGGCGGCCGATGCGCAGCTGATGATTGTCATCAACAGCGCCGAGCGCGGCATGTACAACATTGGCAGCAAGCTCGCCGCCGCCCTGCCCGTCATTCAGAAGATACAGGGCGTATGGGGCGCGATCGCCGACGACATCGGGTCCATCGTCCAGGCCATCAAGGACGACATCGAGAGCGTCCCGCCCATCATCATGAACCTGGGCGTGCAAGAGGCCATCGGGAAGTGGACAGACGTCGGGCAGGAAGCCAACAACTACCGCCTGAATGCGTACATAACCGTAGCCCCGCATTGAGCACGGGCAAGCGCAGGGCGCGATGATGTGCCGCACTTCCCCGGGGTTGCCGCGCACCGGCAACCCCGGCGGAGGCCGCGCCAGGCCGTTGACGCCCAGGCCGTTGACGCCCAAGCCGTTGATGCACTCCCAATAACCAGAACCGGTGATCGATTCGACACCGCAACGAGATACTCACATGCTGACTACCTATAATCCTCAGGCCCCAGGCTCAGTGGACTGGTCCGGGCTTTACGCAGGCCTGCAAAGCGCAGGCAACGTTCCCGATGCCGCCCTGGCCAGCATAGACGCCAACCGCGCCATATTCCGCGGAATGTACCAGGATCTGTCCGTCATCCAGGAAAGCATCCGCCAATCCGGCTGCCACCCCGCGCTCGTCACCATCTATGCCGACGTGCTTGCGGTGCCCGACCTTAGCGGCTGGCTGCTGCAGGGCAGCGGGCTGGTGATTTTCGCCCGCCGCATCGAGGTGAGCGGCAACGCGACGGTAACGCTCGACTATCGCGCGGGCGACAGCGCACAGCTCGCCGTGTTTGCCGCCGAGATGGCGGGAGCGCTCGCCGTAACGGCTGTCACCGCGGGCGCGAAGCAGCCCGCGCAGTTCAGCATCACCCAGGGCAACGTGTGCCCCGGCGTATCGGTCAATGCGCGCAACGGCACGCCTGCGCTGCAGCCGCTGGCGCTGGCGCAGGGCATGGCGTTTCACCTGCCGGGCGACATGCTGCTGTACCTCAGCAACAGCTTCATATTCGGCACGCTGCTGTACGACCAGCAGCCCGCCATCGCCGTGGCGATATTTTCCTGGATCAAGGGATGGGCCGCGCAAAGCGGCCAACTGCAGGAGCTGTTCTACCGCAGCACCAGCCTCGCCACCCTGCTGAAAGCGCAACTGAACGCCAAGGCGAACGGCGCGCGCTTCGTGCCCGATCTGACGGCACAGGTCTACACCACGCTCTCCAGCGCATTTGCCGCATATGCGGCCACCTACCAGGGCAATTACATGCAGCTGAGCACCCAGAGCCAGCTGACCGCGGAGAATATCGCGCTGGCGAAAACCATGGTGGCCAATGCGCAAAGCGAAATCGACTACGTGACCGCCCTGTTGCAGCAGGCGAACGCCAACTACGACAATGCCGTCGCCGCCGCGGCCAAGGCAGAGGCCAACTTCAACGAACAGAAAATCGCCGTCTCCGGCGTGCAGGCCGACTTCCAGCAGATCGGCATACCCGAGTACGAAAGGGAGCAGATCATCAAGGCGGTCTTCACCCTGGTGACGAGCGTGGTCGGCTTTGGCGCGAGCGTTGCCGCGATGGCCGTGGGCGACGAAGCGGCTGCCCCCGCGGCCGCGGAAGAGGCGGTGGATACGGTCGAAGGCGTCGCCGAGGCGGCGGAAGCCGGATCGGAAATCGCCAAGACCGCCAGCGAACTCGGCGACGCCATGGCCAAGCTGAAGAAGCTGGTGGAGGTGCTGAAGAAAGTGTACGAACTGGCGCAGGCGGTGAAGGAAGTTGCGGGCAACCTGAGCACGGCCCAGAGCCAGACGGATGTCATACAGAAGATGCAGGACGCCACCGGGGGCGCCGACCTGAGCGCCGCCGACGGCTGGGCCATCTACAAGCTGCAGGCGGACAATGTGCTGCAGGACCCGATAGACAAGGGCATCGGCTATGCCAGCGCGTACAAGGAAGCGCTGGATATACTGGTGATATACGGCCAGTCGCTGGCCGCGGCGCAGCTGGCCGTCATCAAGACCGGCCAGCAGGCGGCGGCCATCACGTTCCAGTTGCATTACGCCCAGCAGAAGCAGGGCAACCTGCAGCAGCTGGTCGGCCAGCTCAAGGCGGGCGAAACCCTGGATCTCGGCCTCATGCAGCAGTTCTACCAGAAATACCTCGATGGCAAGAGCCTGCTGTTCACCGCCCTGAAGAACTATCAGGCTTCCTATTTCTACTGGGCGCTACAGGCCTCGTCGGTGCAGCCGAAAATAGTCGATCCGGTGACCGATCTGAACGCCGGAATCCAGGACATCACCGCAATCGCCATGGACAGCGCGAATGCCGAAGCGCACTTCGCCGCCAACCCGCCCCAGCTGATGAAGAACATGCTGTTCACCATCACCGACCCCGGCGTGCTCCAGCGGCTGTGCAGCACCGGGGAAACCACCTGGACCCTGCCCCTGAGCGATGCGGAATTCGCCGGGCTGGACCGGGTGCGGCTCAGCACGGTAAGGGTGTGGCTGGAAGGCGCTGTTCCCGGCCCGGGCAACGAGTCCGTCTATGTCGCCATCACGACCGCAGGCAATTACCTGGACCGCTACCAGAATGCCAATTACCAGTTCAACAGCAAGCCGCTGGGCAGAGCTTTCAAGTACACGATGGCGAAACCCGGGGCGCAAGACCCCGACTGGACATTCGGCAACGGCATGTTCGGTTTCGTGCAGATCGATGGCGCCGTGGACCACGAAGTCGCCTATGCCTATTTCGAACCCACCCCGTTCAGCGAGTGGAGCATTTCCCTGCTGAAGAACAATGGCGGTCTCGATTATTCGAAGATCACCAAAATAACCATGTACTTCGCGGGCTCAGCCATCGGCAGCACGGCCGAAGCGCGCGTCGCGCTCGCAGGGAAGCGAAAGCCATGACCATCAAGCTCGCAAGCGCAGCCACCTCCTCGATGTATGCCATACCGGCCGCCGACTGGACGGCGATCAACCAGCGGGTGGGCAGCGTGCTGGCCATCGCGCCCGCGAAGGACGTGATCAGCCAGACGCTCAGCCAGTATCCGGCCCTGCTCGACAGCAGCCAGCAGTGGACGCAGAGCACGTTCCAGGGGCTGATTACCCATGCACGGGAGCTGAACGGCTATGCCGGTTCGGCCATGAGCAATTTCAGCCAGCTCCACGCAGCGCTGGAGGGCGTCAAACAGGGCGGCGGCGCCGTTCCCCCCGGCGTGCAGCAGCAAACCGCCAGCGTGCTGCAGCAGCTGGCGCAGGACACGGCCCCGCTGGCGGCGGCGTCCGGCGCGCTGGCAACCAGCATGCGCGCGTTCCTCACCGACAATCAGGTGGTGGATGGAGAAATCGCCCGGTTCCAGGCCGTGCTGGGAAGCTTCTGGGCGCCCGTGGGCGCCACCATTGCCGCACTGGAACAGGCCGCCGGGCGCGTGACCGGCGGCTGGAGCGCCATCACCGACGATCTCAACAACGTGCTCGCCGCGCCGATCGACGTGACCCTGCCTTTTCTCGAATCGCTGGAGATACAGGCCGCCCTCGCCAGCTGGCAGGCGGTGCAGGCCGAGACCGGCGGCTTCGCCAGCCTGGCGGCCGGGCAGGAGCAATACTGGACCAAACCTTTCTGAAGGACCCAAGCCATGACCATCAAGATCACCGGCGGCAGCCTGAGCGAACTCTTCCGGTGCGCGGCAACCGGCCCGTTCATGCAGGCGGAAATCGCCTCGGCCACCGGCCTGGGCAAGCTGCGCGTCACCTGCAACTGGCTGTATTCCGCGCTCAACTGCGACCCGTCCGACGCCAGCCCTTTCGTCTGGGAGTTCAGCAAGCTCGATGACCAGCACATCTCCCTGTCCCCGGCGGCGAGCTGCATCGGGCAAACCCTCTACGCCAGCGTCCGCGATGACTACAATTGGCTGCTGCAGGTGCAGGCGCCGTTCTCGGCCGACTGGATCACCGCCGCGCGCCGCGACGA
>Ga0316628_100001231_pt1 | contig 17883 bp, 11 predicted proteins | sample OWC_Aug_M2_C1_D5_FD_207648 | JGI IMG/M metagenome (GOLD analysis project Ga0316628, IMG submission 207648) | Wetland soil microbial communities from Old Woman Creek delta, Ohio, United States - OWC_Aug_M2_C1_D5_C | ecosystem: Environmental > Terrestrial > Soil > Wetlands | place: USA: Ohio... | reverse complement strand
ACGCAACCTGCTGGCCGAGACGGCTCAGGGCGATCCCGAAGGCCCTGCCGTCGGCGGGGCCTTCACGGCGATGCTGAACAGCTACAACCACGATGAGCTCAGATTCGGGCGGGACAGCACCTACAATAACCGGAGCAGCGGAGGCAGCTGGAACTGGACGCGCCAGCCCGCTCAGGGTCCCGGCGGCAGGGCAGGAGGTGGGGGCTTCCCCGGAGCGCCGAACGTCATGGCCGATCTCGCCCAGGCCATGATCACCAATCCCAGGCTGCAGGTCGAAGTCGAGAACGGATATTACGACCTGGCGACTCCGTTTTTCGCGACCGAGTTTACTATGGAGCACCTGGGACTGCCGTCGGAGCTCCAGGGTCACATCAAGCTGAACTACTATCCTGCAGGCCACATGATGTACCTGCAGGACGACAGCCGCGTAAAACTTCACGACAACCTCGCAGCCTTCGTCGACCGCTGCAAATAAAAATATATGCCTGTCTACTATTTCCCCAATTTAATGTTCTCCGGCCAGGCACTGCGGACTTTCTTAAATTGGTGAAATAGTTGCCAGGCACCGATTTTATGAGAAGCCAGCGATCGGGTGGGGAATGTAGGGTTTCTCGAGCGCGGAGACCTCATCGTCCGTCAGCCTGATCGAAAGCGATTCGACGGCATCGTCGAGGTGCTGCATTCTGGTTGCGCCGACGATCGGCGCGGTGATGACCGGTTTGTGTAATAGCCACGCCAGGGCAATCCGCGCGCGGGGGACGCCGCGTTTCTGCGCGATCTCCCCCAGGCGTTCGACGACATCCCGGTCGGCGGCCGTGGTGGCCGCATAAAGTTTCCTGCCGAACTCATCACTCTCCATGCGGCCGGAAGTGTCGTCCCAGTCGCGCGCCAACCGGCCCCGCGCCAGCGGACTCCATGGCATCACGCCGATTCCCTCTGCAGCGCACAGAGGCAACATCTCACGCTCCTCTTCTCGGTTGAGAAGGTTATAGTGGTTCTGCATCGACACGAACCGTGTCCAGCCGCGCAGGTCCGCCACGTGCAGCGCCTTGCAGAACTGCCACGCGAACATTGAAGATGCTCCGATGTAACGAACCTTGCCCGATTTGACGAGATCGTGCAGGACCTCGAGCGTTTCCTCGATCGGCGAGCCGTAATCCCAGCGGTGGATCTGGTACAGGTCGACGTGATCCATGCCCAGCCGCCTCAGGCTCCCTTCGATCGCCGTCATGATCGCCTTGCGTGACAGGCCGCTTCCGTTGGGCCCCTTCCGGAACGGGAAATACGCTTTGGTGGCGATGACCACCTCGTCGCGCCTGGCAAGATCGCGCATCGCGCGCCCCAGGATTTCCTCACTCGTGCCGTCGGAGTAACTGTTGGCAGTATCGAAGAAGTTGATGCCCAGGTCGATGGCGCGACGATAGAACGGCCGGCTCTTTTCCTCGTCCAGCGTCCAAGGATGCATCCCCCGCTCCGGCACTCCGTAGCTCATGCACCCAAGGCAAATGCGCGACACTTCCAGGCCGGTTCTGCCCAACTTGACGTATTCCATAGCGCCCTCTTGGGGAAAAGTCGGTTCCAGGTTATTCCCTCACCAATTTCGCCGGGTCTGCACAGGCCGGCCGAATCACATTAAATTGGCGAAATAGTTCCCAGGCACCGATTTTAAGGTTCTAGCCGTTTTCGCCGGCGAGGCGGGCGATGCGGAGGCAGTAAAAACGCAGGAGTTCGAGCTTCCTGGGCGGCAAAACATGTTCCTCGATCGCCGCGATCCGCTCGACCTCGTTCATCGCCCTCACAATACTGACGGGGACCTCCACATTCCCCTCCGACATTGCCGCCAGATATTCGATCGCGCCGACCAGGAACCCGCGCATCTCGTCGTCCGAACGCGCCGTGCGGAAAAAGGCCTCCAGAGCCGGCGAAAGCCTCGCGCCGCGCGCGCTCACAGGCTGGGAGGTGATCTCCTGGCCCCCCGAAAGGGAATGCAGGGCGGTTGCCAGTTCAGCAAAGCTCTGGACGCGATCGTACACCGACCGCTCGAGAATCTCCCATATCCTGGCGCGCAAAGCCCGAGTCTCCTCCGGGAGCCCGAGCTGAATTCTCACCTCGCGCAGCCACTCGTCCGCCGCGCGTCCCGAAGATCCGGCCAGGAGCTTGTCGGCGTCAGTGTTGAATAGGTCGGGTTGCAACAGCACCGCGAGGTCCGGCCGCAGCGTGGGCAGCAGATCGGGGACGATCTCTCCGTCCACGAAGAAATCGCCGACGTCGAGGCCGTGCCGCCGCAGCAGTTCCTGCTGCACCAGGGGTAGAAACGTCCTCATGAAGTCGTTGTCTTCGCGCAGCGCCACGAACGATGTGTTGCCTGCGGGGAAGGCCGGTTCGATGCGTCGGACATACTCGGCTGCGGGATCCTGGTATAGCTGGAGGGTGCGCAGGATTTCGTACACCGGCAGGTGGGGCAGTATCCTCTCCGCGATCATCGTGGTTCTTTCCGCTTCGGCAAACGTCTTCTGCGAAAAGCGTTCCAAGGCGCGAAACAACCCGCTTGTGAGTTGGTTGACGCCCAGAACGACTGTCTGGGCCTGATTGTGCGCTATCGCACGCAACAGGCTTCCCTGCCGTGCGAGTGGAATGATCTCCGCGATGCCGGCAAGGATCTTCTGCCCGCGTTCAGCCCCGGCGCCCAGGCTGCGACGGTTTGTAGGCCTGTCGCGCAGCTGCGGCATCGAGCGCGCGATGAAGTACGAAATCGCGTGAATCCCCACGACGTCTTCCGCACGGCCATAGAGGATCTGGCGATAGCTTTCAGTGAGCGAGGTCAGGAAGTCGCCGTAGAGCTGCTCGCGGAATCCGACCGTCAGCCGTTCCATTTCCTGGGAGTGACGGTTGCCGAGCTGGAGCCTACTTTCCGAGAGCGCCTCCGCCGCGCGGATCAGACTCTCCCGATGACGCGTCTGCGCTTTGCCCACGTGGTAAAGCAGGCCGACCAGTTCCTCGAGCGGAAGGAACCGGAGCTGCTCCGAGATGTTGCTCTGGTAAGTGCGCAGGTCGCCTCCCGAGAGGACACCAAGCAGCGGCGTGACGGCGTGCCGGATACTCTGTCGGGCGCCGGCGGGCAACGAAGCCCGGTATCGGCGCTCGGCGTCGGGCGAGAGGCTGAAGGCCGGCTGTCCCGCGAAGCGGGTGTAGTACCCCCCCTGACGCTGCATCGGTTCACCGCTTCCCAGCTTCATCCGCACCAGATCCGCCATACCGTGTTCGGCCAGCCAGAGCATCAGGTCGCGCTTCGCCTCGCGGTAGAGAAAGGCCCCCGGGGCCTGCCCGACCTGCTGGCTCAGATCGGAGCCGGCGATGAACACCTCCACGATGATCTGGCTGAAGCGCTCCCTGGCATCCTGCCCGGCGCGGCGGCTCTGCAGGGCATGATCCCAGATCTTGTTGAGATAGGCAGGTACGCCGCGCACCGAGTCGGTGTCTTCAAATAGCGGGATCAGCCAGATAAAAGGCAACGCCAGATCCGGGCGGCTCCGGAGCATCTGCTCGCGCCGCGCGGTCATTTTCCGGTCCAGCGCGATAAGGGCCTCGGGCCTTGTGGATAGACTCACCTGGAGGGCAAGAATCAACCCGGGATTGCCCTGCGCCGCCGAGATGGCGTTGATCTCGAAGAGGTTGTGCACCGTGGTGTCGATGGCGAACTGGTCCTTTGCCGTGACCTGGCCCTGCTGGATGCGCGGCGTGATGATGACCCGCTTCAGGAGGTCACGGTACAGGGACGCCTCCAGGAGAAGCTCAGTTTCGGTGCGCCTGCCGCATATCTCCGGGATCAGAGCGTGCAGCTGCTTGCGCAGTTTCCGGTTCAGCGCAAAGTAGTACTCCAGGGTTTCCTGACGGCGGCGGCGAAGCTCCAACATCCTGCGCTCGAGGCGGTCGTTGTGCTGCCAGAGGACCTTGAGCGGGTCTCCCGTGAGGCCCAGCAGCATGCCGATGCGCCGCAGCGTGTTCGGCTGAACCTTGAAAGGCAGGAGACCGCGGTAACGCCTCTCGAGTTGGTGCGTCAGAAGCGTGATATCCTCGAGCAGCCGCGCGAAGCGGCGATTCCGTTCCGGAAGCCGCTGCAACTCGCCGGCGAGATCGGGCGACATGCCGGGATCCCCGCCTCCCCGGAGAAGGAGGCTCATGATCCGCGCAAGCCGGTTCACGTTCTCCATCACCACGGAAGCGACCAGGCGGTGCCCCTGACCCGATGGCCGGTTGCTTCCATCCCAGTCGCCCCAAAACGATATAAACGCAGGACAGGGGGCATCTGCGAACAGCTGGGCGTGGATCTCGCCTGCAATGAGAGCGTCGAGGTCGAGTATGATTTCGTCGGCCTCGTCGTGAGAAGTGATGCCCACGTTGAGGCCGAGGTACTCGCGCGTCAGTTCCTCGGCGGCCTCGGGTATGATCCCTTCGGCCGGGGCGGTTCCGCGTACCAGGTCGCGGATGATGGACTCGAACTTCTGCTCGGCTGTGATCGAAAACATCTGCGTGGGATGGACTGTGCGATCGTACAGGCGCAGCCGGAACGCCTCGGCGCGCCGCGCCAGGTCGTCCTTATAAAACTCCGTCTCCAGAATTCTGGCGAGCGATCCGGCTTCGTCCCCCTGCGCCGCGCGCACCATCTCACCGGCCGCCGCCGCCCTGTCGAAGAGCCGGGAACGGAACTGTTCGAGCCGCGCCGGGAGGTACTCCTTTCTGAAATATCCCCATTCCTTGCCTGAATTGCCGGGAAAGAAATCCCGGAACCGCCGGCTGCTCACGCACCGGGTCGTGATGCTTTCCTCTATCGAGCGCCAGCGGAGCTGCAGGTCCCCCCGGTCCACGACTCCGCTGCCGGCCGGTTTGAAGGCAGGCAGAATGCGATTGTAGTTGGCGGCCTCTTCCGCGATGATGCGGTTCAGGTCGATGAGCACCCGCCGCGTTTTGCTGAGAAGCGCGTCCGCGCCGTCGGTGCCGCCGAGCGTGAGGCGGAAGATCTTGCGGGCGGCTTCAAACCCCGATTCGGTGCGCGCAAAGGTGGCCAGCGGCAGCATCCCTATGCCCTGCCGCGCCAGGCCCGAAGCGAGCCAATCCAGGGAAAGGCCCGGAGGGAGCCTTTCGACCGAAAGGAGCGGATACATGCTCCCGCGCGGCGGCGTGATGCCGATCCGGTAGGGATTTCTGTCCTCGGGCAGGTTGGCCTGCGCGTCGATCAGGGCGCCGGTGCGCTCACGGAAAAGGCTGTTGCGCAGGCGCCAGTAAGCCCGGACGGATTCCAGGTCACCGCGATACAGCAGGTAGCACAGTCCCAGAGCCGCGATATTGGGCCGGATCCGGGCGTTCCACCGGCGGAATCGCTCCCGCAGCTCCTCCCGGCGAATTTCTACCACCGAGAGGCGGGCGCCGGCGAGGCAGTCGGTCTTGGACATCGAGTGCACCGTGACGACCCGCTCCGCCTGCTCCCCAGTCACCGCACCCGTGCGTACGAGGCCGTTAGCGACCTGGCGCAGCGTTGGAATTTCCGGCAGATCGTCCACTGGGGCTACGTTCTGGTATGACAAATCGTCGATGACGAAGACGTTGCGTTCCATCAGGCCGCAGAGAAGAGCGCGCACCGAACGCGCATCGAACACCTGCCCGGTCGCATTGTGCGGATTGTTGAGGACCACGGCGCCGCGGTCGGCCCAGGACGAGTCCGCTGCGATTCTGGCATCGACCGCTGCAAGCACCGCGCCGCCGTCGAGTTCAAAATTGCGGGTGAGTGGAACCGCATGGATCACCGGGAAGCAGTGTTCGTAAGACCAGCTCAGGTCCGGCACCACCGCTTCTCTCAGGCCGCAGTGGAATCCCAGCAGGGCGAGGGCGGTGCGGGATGACCCGCTCACGGCGGTGCAATCGCGCAACCGGTACTGGGGCTGGTGCCTGACAAAGACGCTCAGGAAACTGCGCACGAGCGCATCCTCCCATTCGCGGGAATCCACGCGACGGGTCCACTCCCCGACAAACTCCAGGGTCTCCAGAAGCCCCGAGTCGTCCAGGGCAGTTCCCGCAAGCGGCCGGAGCATCCGCTGCACGAGGTTCTCGGCCCTGCCCGAAAGACGTTCGAGGGCGCGCTCGACGATGCGCGCGCGGGATTCGACGAGGGAGCCGAGGTGCCGTTCTGCAGTGGAAACGTGGGCGGGAACCCGCTCTTCCGCGGGCACCCCCAGGCCGAGACCCTCGAAAGAAGGGATCCGCGCGATTCCTTGCTGCCGCTCCTCGGAAGCGTCCGCCGCCTTTCCGTGATCTAGAAGAAACGACAGAAACTCAACCTCCGATGCCGAGGGGGTTCCCTTCAGCTGAAAGTGGACCGATTCGAAGGCCTTCAGCAGTTCGGCGTTGCCCGCCACGAAAACCGTCGAAAGGCCCGCAAGACGGGGCGAAAAGACCCCCGGCGTCAGAAAGCGCAGGACACGCTGGGTCAACCGGGCCTCGCGCGCCAGTGAAAGGTGGTTCGGGGCGTCATTGACCTCCACGAAAAACAGAGGATGGGAGAGGCTGAGCGCTCGCAGCCCCCTGCGCGTTTCTTCCCCCAGCAGCCCCCCGATAACCAGGAAGGCCGGGCGCCCGGATTCCGCCGTCAACGCGGCTTGAATCTCCTCCCGCGCGGAACGTTCGCTCTCCGGGAGATCTTCGAAGAACAAACCGTCCATGGAGCGAAGCTCGTCGAGGAGCGAGGTCTTGAACAGCATGATGCGGGCGGGCCGGACGGCCAGGTAGTTGGAGAGCGTGTGAAAGAGAATCCTGAGAGACTCCTCGACGCCTCCCGAAGCCAGGATGATCTCGCGGCGGCCGGACTGCTGGCCGAGATCGTAGCTCAGGGCCTCCTGCTGGTTTTCCAGCCAGGCGCAGATCGCATGCAGCAGCGCCGGGGGATTCTGCCGCGAATATCCGCCCCGCGGAAGGTAGGGCGCGCTGTTGCGGATGAGCCGAACCAGCAGTTCCAGGATGGGCCGCTCGGACGTCGTCCAACCCAGGTGCTGCAGGAGGGGTTCGAGATCGCGATCGCCGTACTTCTCCAGCCCGACATCGATGCCGAGAATGATCCGGAGGAAGGCCGAGGACAGCCTCCCATCCTGCAGCGGGTTGCCGATGTGGAAATTGACTCGCTCCTCGGCGCGCACGGTCGATGCAGCGGTGGACTCGCTGATCCCCGACACCCGCGCGGAGCGCAGCGGCTTGAGCTGAAAAAGCCTTAATGGATCCGTTTGCCCATGAGCAGTGGCCATCGTCTTCGAGGTCTTCGCGGTCTCGTGGTTCAGTTTGTGGACGGTCGCTGCTGCCTCGGTTCCCGGCTATACTCTCGCAGCCTTCTCGCTCTGGTCACGGTAGCTGTCCAGCACCTTCTGCAAAAGGCTGTGAAATATCCTCAGCAGGTCGGGTCCCTGCGACAGCTCCTGTGGAGAGATGGAAACGATCGTGCGCGCGTTCTTGAGGCTCTGGCTGGCCTCCGCAAGGCGCGCGGCCTGCGGGGTGAGCAGCAGCAGCTCGGGGCTGTCCTTGAGCATTTCCAGTTCTTCCTTCTCGAACTGCAGCCGCATGCGGTTGCGCTCAAGCTCCTCCTGCAGGCGTTCACGGGCCAGGCGCGATTCCAGGTCGAGCTGGGCGGTCTGCAGCCCGGCTTTTCGCAGCTGCAGATCGTTCTCGAGAACCGCGATCTCCTCATCCGCCTGGATCCTGGCTTTTGCAGCCGCGCTGCGAGCCTGCTGATTCAGCTTCTCGGTCTGCTCGAGAATGCGGGCATGCTCCTGCTGGCGCAGCGCCTCGGCGATCTGCGGATTGGCCGGCTCGAAGGACTGGACCGAAAGCGAGATGATTTCCAGGCCGAGCTTTTCCGCAAGGGCGCCCGCCTTGTCGTTCAGGTGGGAAAGAATGCCCTGGGAGGTGAGACTCTGAATCTCCTGCCGCTCCGTAAATTCCTTGACCAACCCCTGGAGTACCACCTTCAGCTCTTCCGCAGCCCGATTGCCGGCGTCCGGCTGCCAGCCACCGACCCGAACCAGCTCCGCCAGGTGCGCGGCGGACGGCGCCGCCGTCCCGGCCAGCCGGACGCGGAGCTCCACGTTTCCCGCGGCTGCCGCGTCGATGGTCAGCTGGAGAGATTGAGTCACGCGCCGGACTGCGACGCTGAAGTGCCTCGGATAAAAAGGCCCCCTGCGGACGCGCACGCCCGACCTGGTCTCGCTCAGGACAATGCAGTCCGGACGCCGGAGGCGATATTCATAGGCGAGCGCCGCACAACCGAGCACAACCGGCCCGACGAGATATGCCCACATGCAATCCCCCTTCCTCTGGAAAATCGCGCTGTAATGGAAAATGTACAGAATAGTGGTATGGAACGCCAGTGTCGTTGTCAAGCACCAGCCTTCACATTTTACCCGGCGCGCTCGGGGCGACTCTCGGAATCGAGGAGGAAAGTCGCGCCTGCGGCGATGGTTTCGCCGGTCGTCAGCCCTGCAGTATTCAGTCCCTGCACGGTCATGGGATCCGTTTAATCATCGACCTTCGCCGGGAGACCCAGGGATTGGATCGATGGCCCCCGAAAGGGACTCGTACCAGCCCAGCTGTTCGAGGCAAATTGACAGGCCATTCGAAGCCACCGCCAGGGCACCAGGACTTCACCGGCAACGCACATGACAGTCGGACGCCTGATCACTGGCCGCCGCCGAAGCCGATGGCGATGCTCCATGCCGGCACCGAGCCGCTCTTGAATTCGTCGAGGTTTCGAACCCAGTGGTAGTCGAAGCTCGGGCGGATAAAGATGTTCTCCTTCACGTAGAGGCGCAGCCCGACGCCCGCGTGCAGCTGAAGGTGGTTCGAGCTTCCGGCGAAGTTGCTGCAGCGACCGGTAAACGGATCGCAGTATTCCTGACCGCCGTAAAACCTCAGGCTGGCGCCGCCGAAGCCGGCCTGCAGTTCCGGCACGGCGCGCTTGCTGCGGATCGACGGGACGTAGATCGCGTTGAAGTCGTAGAATACGGGTCTGTAACCCAGCCCCGCATAGTCTCCCTGCGTGAAACGCCAGAGCACCTCGGCACCTATCCCGAGGTGCGAGTTGACCATCACCCCGCCCCCCAGCGTGCCGAACACCCCGCCCATCGCGGACGTCGGCTGAGGCGTGCCCGTCCCGAGGAGATCGAGCAACTGCCCGGTCGAGCCGTCATGCGCCGAACCCAATCCAAAATAGGCCTCGAACCCGCCCTGAGCATTGGCGACAACCGCAAAAAGAAACATCACCGCGAGCGACGTAACGGCGGAGCGCAGCATTTTCATATCTTCTCCTCTTTATAGCCCGGACCTTCGCCTGCCGGGAATAGCCGGCCCGCAAGCTCCCGTTTCTCGCCTGCGATCCCCCGGCCCGCGGCGCGGGCACACCCGTGCTTGTTCAAGGAATCGGGACTGGGGATTTCATGCGACACTCTCGCGCAGTGCGAACCACCCGAGCTTGCAGAATCCTTCTTATGCTAATTCCTATCGTAAATGGTGCGCGCTTCCCCGCTCGCTGTCAATGCGGAGCCCCGCAGAGCGGCGACCGGCCCGGGCCGGCGGGTCCCCCGCCCCCGATTGGTCCAACCGCCCAACATCAGGGCACAGCCTGCCGTGCCCTCGAGAAGGACGGAACGGTCGGATCGGCAGTTTGCGGAACGGTCCGGCACGCACAATGAGGCTCGGCGAGGCATCGGATGAACAAGGGACGCGGCGTGCCGTGTCTCCCGGCTGCGTCCGGGGCGGGCACCGAACAAAAAGGTTCCTTTCCGCCCAATGTGGAGTTGTACCTCGGCAGGCTGCGCGCCCACCTCCCGCCTTTACCGTGCACGTACGCGACAGATTGTTCTTGACAGATTCATACGTTTGATTTATTCATACGTATGTTTTAATCGTGCATTCGTTTGAATACCGTTGGAGCGTACCCATGGACACCAAGCAGCGAATCCTCGACGCCGCGGAGCAGATGTTCGCGGAACACGGCTTCGACGGCGCCTCCCTTCGCTCCATTACCGGGGCCGCCGGGGTCAACCTCGCGGCGGTCAACTACCATTTCAAGTCCAAGGAAGCGCTGGTGCAGGCCGTCCTGGCCCGCAAGCTCGGGCCCATCAACCGGCGGCGGATGGAGCTGCTCGACGCCTACGAGGCCGAGGCGGGGTCGAAGCCCGTTGCCCTCGAGAAGCTCCTCTATGCCATGATCGGCCCGATGCTGCTCATGGATACGGCGCCGGCGAGCGCCGGCATGCGATTCGGCACGGTGATGGGGCGTGTCTACCTCGAGCGTGATGTCAAGCTGCAGCGGCTCCTGATCGAGGAGCTTCGGGATGTGATCCGGCGCGTTGTCGGGGCCATCCGGCGCACGCTTCCCGGCCTTCCGCCCCAGGAGCTCTACTGGAGGCTCTTTTTCACCATCGGGGCCGTCAGCCACACCCTGGCGGCATCGGACATGCTGACGCTGATCTCGGGCGGCGCCTGCGAGCCTTCCGATCCGGAGTCGACTCTCGAACGGCTGGTGGCCTACGTGGTCCCCGCCTTCAGAGCCCCCCTTCCCGAGCGCCTGCAAAAAGAAGTCCGCAGAAAAAAGGGCGTTGTGGCCGCGGGCAATGTCCGGCGCCAGCGCCAGAAAGCGGAGGGAGGGCCGGCCGACCGGCGGCTATAATGACCATGCGCAACATACTCCGTACGGCTTTATTGTGGGCCCTGGCGTCTGCGCCCGGGAACGTCTGGCCGCAGCAGCAGGCCGGGCAGGCGTCCGCCCCCGGGGCCGGTGCGGCTCCCGGGCAGACCCTTCGGCTCAGCCTCGGGCAGGCCGTGAACATCGCGCTCGGCCCGGAAGGAAACACCAGGGTGCGGATCGCCCAGGAGCTCATTCGCCAGGCGCACACGCGCTCGGCGCAGGCGCGGGCGGCGCTTCTGCCGAACATCGACTCTTCGGTGGTCCAGCAGAGCCAGACCCGCAACCTTGCGGCGTTCGGCATCCGCATTCAGCTTCCGATCCCGGGCTTCGTCTTCCCGGCCTTTGTGGGCCCGTTCAACGTTTTCGACGCCCGGGCCACCGCCAGTCTGGCGGCTTTCGATCTGAGCTCCATCAGGAGGTACCAGGCCGCACGCCAGGGGGTCAGCCTCGCGGAAGCCGAAAAGGAGGCTGCGCAGGACCAGACGCGCGATCAGGTTGCGCGCGCCTACCTGGCGGGCCTCAGGGCCCAGGCCGACGTCGATGCCGCGCTGGCGAATGTCGCGCTCTCCAGGGCCCTGCTTAAGCTGGCGGAAGACCAGAAAGCTGCCGGCACGGGTACCGGCATCGAGGTAACCCGTGCGAAGGTACAACTGGCGAACGAAGAGCAGCGGCTGCTCGTGGCCCAGAACGAGCAGACCCGGACTCACCTGCGGCTCCTCCGCGCCATGGCGCTGGATCTCGACGTCGCCGTGGAGCTGACCGATCGCCTTTCCTTCGTCCCGGCGCCGACCACTCCGCTGCGGGAAGCGATCGAGATCGCGCTCCAGTCCCGCACCGACTGGAAGGCCCAGCAGCTGCGGCGCGAGTCCGCACGGCTGAGCGCCTCCGCAATAAGGAGCGAGCGGGTGCCATCGGTAAATCTTTTTGCCGACTACGGATCGATAGGAACAGGCGTCAATAACGCCATCCCCACGCGCACCTTCGGCTTCTCCGTGCGTGTGCCGCTGTTCGACGGCGGCAGGCGCGACGCGCGCAGGGAGGAAGGGTACACTCAGCTGAGACAGGAAGATATCCGGAGCGCCGACCTGCGCGCCCAGATCGAGCTCGAACTGCGCCTTGCCCTCGACACCCTGCGCTCGGCTTCGGCTCAGGTCAGCGCGGCGGAGGGGGGCCGGGCCCTCGCGGAAAGCGAGTTGGCCCAGGCGCAGAGGCGTTTCAAAGCCGGAGTGGGCAGCAGCATAGAGGTCACCGATGCCCAGACGCGCCTCGAACGCGCGCAGGAGAACCGGATTCAGGCGTTGTTCAACTTCAACCTGGCCCGGATCGACTTCGGCAGCGCCACCGGCACTATCCGTGAGATGACCAAGTAAAAGTGAGGTGGAGCAGACATGGACAGAATTCGGAGGTTGGCCCTGATCACCCTGTGCGCCGGCCTGCTCGGCGCCGGCACGACATCCTGCGGCATCTGGAAGCGGAACAAGAACAGCCGTATCGCGATTTCCGGCAACATCGAGCTGACCCAGGTGAACCTGGCTTTCAAGGTCCCCGGCAAACTGGTCGAGCTGCCAGTTGAGGAAGGCAGCGAGATCGCGAAGGGAGCGTTGGTGGCGCGCCTCGACGCGGTCCAGCTCCAGCGCCAGCGCGGCAGGGATCAAGCCACTCTCGAACTGGCGGAGACCCAGCTGGCCCAGCAGAAGACCGCGGTCGAGTACCAGAAGGCGTCCCTCGCAGCCGACCTCGAGGTTCGCGCCGCCGCCCTCCGGCAGGCGGAGACCCGGCTCGAGCAGCTCCTGGCCGGGTCGCGCAAGCAGGAGATCGCGCAGGCTCGCGCCGCCGAGGAGGAGGCCCGGACTCAGAATCTCCTGGCGCGCCAGGAATGGGAGCGGGCGCAGGTCCTTTACAAAAACGACGACATCTCGACCTCGCAGCGCGACCAGTTCAAGACCCGCTTCGATGCGAGCACGGCAGCGCTGAGGCAGGTCGAGGAGCGCCTGGCCCTCGTAATCGAGGGCCCCAGGAAAGAGGACATCGAGGCGGCGCGCGCCCAGGTCGAGCAGGCTCGTGCAGCCCTCAAGTTCTCTGAGGCCGCCCGGATCGATCTCAAGCGCAGGGAGCAGGAGGTCGACTCGCGCCGCGCGCAGATCGCGCAGGCGCGCGCCCAGTTGTCCATAAGCGACGCCCAGCTGGACGACACTTCGATCACCTCGCCCGTCGACGGCGTGATCCTGGTCAAATCCACCGAAGTCGGCGAAGTGCTCGCCGCAGGCACTACCGTGGCCACCGTCGGCGAACTGGACAGCCCCTGGCTGCGGGGCTACGTCAACGAAAAGGACCTCGGACGCGTCAAACTCGGCGCGCAGGTGAACGTGACGACCGATTCCTACCCCGGCAAGATCTATCGCGGACGGATCACGTTCATCTCTTCCCAGGCGGAGTTTACACCCAAGCAGATCCAGACTTCGGAAGAACGCGTCAAGCTCGTCTATCGCATCAAGGTGGACGTCGAAAACCCGCGGCACGAGTTGAAGCTCAACATGCCTGCGGACGCCGAGATCCAGCTCAACCCATGATTAAAATCCATGCCTGTCTACTATTTCCCCAATTTAATAATCTCCGTGCGAACTGGCCGTAACATTAAATTGGGGAAATAGATCCCAGGCACTGAATTTAATGTCGGGGGATGGATTAAATTGGGGAAATAGTAGACAGGCACGGAATTTAAGGAAGGGTGGAATGAAGGCGGACCTGATGGTGCAAACCGAAAATCTTACCAGGCGCTTCGGCGAATTTGTCGCGGTCGACAGCCTGAATCTCGAGGTGTCGAAAGGGGAGATTTTCGGGCTGGTCGGGCCGGACGGCGCCGGAAAGACCACCACTCTCAGGCTGCTCTGCGGATTGCTGAATCCCAGCTCGGGCCAGGCGCGTGTCGCCGGCCGAGCCATACCGGACGAGCTGGTAGCCGTGAAGGATCACATCGGCTACATGGCCCAGCGCTTCGGTCTCTATGCCGACCTCACGGTTCGGGAGAACATGAACTTTTACGGCGATCTTTTCGGCATCAGGGCCGCCGAGCGCGACAGCCTGACGGCGCGCCTGCTCCGGATGACCCGCATGGAACCTTTCGGGTCGAGACCCGCCGGCAAACTGTCGGGCGGGATGAAGCAGAAGCTCGCACTCATGTGCACGCTGCTCCACCGGCCGCAGATCCTGTTCCTGGACGAACCGACAAACGGCGTGGATCCCGTATCCCGCCGCGATTTTTGGGCGATTCTCTATCAGCTGGTCAAAGACGGCATGACGGTCATGATCACTACCGCCTACCTCGACGAAGCCGAGCGCTGCAACCGCGTCGGCCTCATGCATCGCGGCAGGTTGATCCGCTGCGACGCCCCGGATTCGCTCAAGACCCGGCTGGAAGAGACCGCATACGAGATCGAAGTCCCGGACCTGAGGGAGGCAAAGGAGTTCTACGCGGGCCTTCCGGGAGTGGTGAGCGTGGAGCCTGCGGGCGCCACCCTGCACCTGTTTCTCGATCCCGGCAGGACCTCGGCGGATGAGTTGCGCGGGAGGTTCGAAAGCCGGTTCGGCCGCCCGCCCGCGTTCAGGCAGATCGTGCCTTCCCTCGAAGACACGTTCATCGCCCTGATCCAGAAAGCAGACAAGCCGTGAGTCAACTCGCGGTGTCCCGGTGACGTGGTGGTTGCTTTGATGAACGATACGCTGGCGGTTGAAGTCAAAGATCTGGTAAAGCGATTCGGGAGTTTCGTCGCCGTGGATCACGTCTCCTTCGGCGTGAAGCGCGGAGAGATTTTCGGCTTCCTCGGCCCGAACGGTGCAGGCAAATCCACGACAATCCGGATGCTCTGCGCCCTGCTCCAGCCGACTTCAGGGCGCGCCACTGTGGGCGGGCTGGATCTGGCCAACTCCTCCGAGGCGATTCGTCAGAACATCGGGTACATGTCGCAGAAGTTCTCGCTCTATGACGACCTGACCGTCGAGGAGAACATCGACTTCTACAGCGGCGTCTACCAGATCCCGGCGGCACGACGCGCTGAACGCAAGGAATACGCGCTGGTAATGTCCGGCCTGCAGGAGCGCCGCACTTCGATGACTCGCCTTCTGCCGGGCGGGCTCAAGCAGCGTCTCGCTCTCGGATGCGCCATCCTGCACGAGCCTCCGATCCTGTTTCTCGACGAACCGACCTCGGGGGTGGATCCGATAGCACGAAGGACATTCTGGTCGCTGATCTATCAACTCTCGGACGCCGGCCACACGATTTTCGTGAGTACGCACTACATGGACGAAGCCGAGTACTGCCACCGCCTGGCCCTGATGTACCGCGGCCGAATCATCGCGCTGGGCACCCCGGCGGAGCTGAAGGAACAGCAGCGCTCTCACGGCTTGATGAACCTGGTCTCCTCGGACCCGCTCGAAAGCATGAAGGCACTCGAAAAAACGCCCGGAGTCATCGACGTCGCCGTATTCGGCAGCGGGCTTCACATCTCCGTTCAACGGGCGGCGGAGGCGGACGCGCACATCCGTGCGTCGTTGGCCGGACGGGGCATAGATATCCGCAGCCTCGAGGAGATCCGGCCCTCGATGGAGGACGTTTTCGTTTCGCTGATCGAGGAAGAGGAGAAAAAAGCATCATGACGCTGCGCCGGACGCGGGCGATGGCCCGGAAGGAATTCCTCCACATCCTGCGGGACCCGCGCAGCCTGCTCATGGCCCTTGCACTGCCCCTGCTCATGATCCTGCTCTTCGGATACGCGCTCACCCTGGACGTGGACAGGATACCCACGTACATCTACGACCGTGACAAGACTCCCGAGAGCCGAGAATTGATCTCTCGCTTCCAGGGTTCGCGCTACTTTCAGATCCTCGGCGCCGCGGAGGGTTACGCGGCCATCGAGCGCGCCATCGACAAAAGCGAGTGCATGCTCGGCGTGGCCATTCCCAGGGACTATGCCCGAAACCTGCTTGCCGGGAGGGAGGCGCAGGTCCAATTCCTGCTCGATGGAAGCGATTCGAACACCGCTTCCATAGCCCAGGGCTATGCGGCAGCGCTCGTGCAGTCCTACACCCTCGAACTTCGTTCACGCGCTCAGAACCGGAGCGCGGGCGGCAAGCTGGCCCCGCCCATCGACGCGCGCCTGCGCATCTGGTACAACGCCGAGCTGAGATCCAAGAACTATGTCGTCCCCGGCCTGATCGCCCTCATCATGATGATCATCGCCTCGCTTCTGACCTCCCTTACCATCGCGCGCGAGTGGGAAATGGGAACCATGGAACAGCTCCTTTCCACACCTGTCCGCGCCCCCGAAATCGTTCTTGGGAAAATGCTTGCCTTCTTCGCTCTCGGCCTGGTCGATATGATCGTCACGATAGTCGTCGGCGTGCTCATTTTCGGGGTTCCGCTGCGCGGAAGCATCCTCTTCCTGGCCGCCACGGGATGCATTTTCCTGACCGGCGCCCTCTGCTGGGGCATCCTGCTCTCCGCGCTGACGCGGTCGCAGCTCCTCGCCTACCAGCTCGGCATGTTGAGCTCTTTTTTGCCGGCGTTTCTCCTGTCCGGTTTCGTCTTCGCGATCGAGAACATGCCCATACCGATCCAGGCGGTGAGCCTTGTGTTTCCGACGCGCTATTTCGTCACGATCCTGAAGGGAATCTTCCTGAGAGGCATCGGCATGGAGGTTTTGTGGCTGGAGGTGGTATTGCTGCTGGTCTATGCCATCCTGGTTTTCGTCATTGCGACGCGCAAACTGCATCAGAAGGTGGCCTGAAAACTATGTGGGAAAGAATCGCAGAAATCATCAGGAAGGAATTTCGCCAGACCTTGCGCGATCCCCGCATGCGGGCCCTACTCGTAGGTCCGCCCATCCTCCAGCTCATCATCTTCGGCTATGCGGTCAACCTCGATGTCGAGCACTCGCGCCTGGCCTGGATGGACTCGGACCGCACCTCGGAAAGCCGCGAGCTGCGCGCCGCGTTCGAGGGTTCCCCTCATTTCGAGGTTGGAGCCACACCCGGGAGCGACGCCGAGGCACAGGACCTCATCGATCACGGCCACGTGGTCGCCGCTGTCCGCGTCCTTCCGGGCTTCGGGCGCGACGTCAAACGGGGCAACACCTCCTCGGTGCAGATACTTCTGGACGGCACCAACTCGAACACGGCTGCCATCGTCTCGAACTACGCTACCCAGATCGTCCTGGGATACGGGGCGCGGATTCTCGCACAACAGCAGAACTCGAAAATCCTCGCCCGCGCCGTGCCCGGTGCGGCGCCCGCTTCCCCTTCCGGTCTGTCTGCCGCGAACCGGGTCTGGTTCAACGCAGCACTCAAGAGCAGGGATTATTTCGTCCCGGGCGTAGTGATGAACATCATCGCCCTGGTGACCGTCATGCTTACTTCGATGAGCATCGTGAGGGAAAAGGAGATCGGCACCATGGAGCAACTGATGGTCACGCCGATCCGACCGATCGAATTGATGCTCGGTAAAATTCTTCCCTTTGCGGCGGTGGGTCTCTTCGAGGTGGGTATCGTGACTGCTGCGGCCCTCCTCATTTTCCGGACGCCTTTCAGAGGGAGCGCTCTGGAGCTGGTCGCCTGCGCGATCCTCTTCCTCCTGACCACGCTGGGCACCGGCCTTTTCATTTCGACAATCTCCAATACGCAGCAGCAGGCCATGATGTCGTCGTTCTTTTTCTTTCTGCCGGCGATGCTGCTGAGCGGCTTTTCCTTTCCCATACCCAACATGCCCACCGCGGTTCTATACCTGACCTATCTGAACCCGCTGCGTTATTTCATGCAGATCCTGCGCGGGATTTTTCTGAAGGGGATCGGGATAGACATCCTGTGGCCGCAGATGGCAGCGCTCGCACTGTTCGGCGCGGCAATTATCGTTCTGAGCGCGCTGCGCTTCCACAAGCGCCTCGACTGACCGACTCTCGCCTCGTGGGGGTCTTAAGGCCGGCTGCCTCATGCCCTGTCGGGGCGACCGTCAGGTCGTCCGCGCGGGGGGCCGGGCGACCGGCCGGTCGCCCCTACTTGACGGCAATGAACATGATTTCGACGAGGCCTTCGGGAGCCACCAGCCCGGTCTGCATAGTTGCGCGCGCCGGGAAGTCCCCGGCGAAGACCTCGCGGTAGCCCTCGTTCAT
>Ga0316628_100001230_pt1 | contig 17883 bp, 14 predicted proteins | sample OWC_Aug_M2_C1_D5_FD_207648 | JGI IMG/M metagenome (GOLD analysis project Ga0316628, IMG submission 207648) | Wetland soil microbial communities from Old Woman Creek delta, Ohio, United States - OWC_Aug_M2_C1_D5_C | ecosystem: Environmental > Terrestrial > Soil > Wetlands | place: USA: Ohio... | reverse complement strand
TACGCAAAACATAACCGAACTAGTATCGAAGGTTACGCAGATTGCTGACACACAAAAGGCAAAGAAAGGCATTATGGGGTGGCAGTTCCTGGAGGCCAAGACGTGATGTCGGCGCAAAATAACTTACAGGAGGTTCCAAGGGATGTCAGATAATAATAGTCGGCTGCAAAGGATACTGAACAAGGGCGCCGCAGATTCGGCCGTCGGACTCGTTGAGGGCAAAGCAGAACGGCTCGCCCCCACAAAGGAATATTATGAGCTGAAGACGAGAATCCATGACCGACTGCTGGATACCATCGATCTCACCCTGCTTGATGCTCTGGACAAGCATATCCTCCGTCAGGAGATAGGCAAGCTGGTGGAGAGGATACTGTATGACGAAAAGAAAATCGTTCCCCTGAATCTCCAGGAAAGGGAGCGGCTCATTGTGGAGATCCAGGATGAGGTGCTCGGACTCGGGCCCCTGGAGCCCCTCCTTCAGGACCCGGACATATCCGACATACTGGTGAATACCTACCGGCAGATCTATGTGGAGAAATTCGGGAAGCTCCTGCTGACAGAAGCGAGGTTCAAGGACGATCATCACCTGAGAAAGATCATAGACAAGATCGTTTCGGCGGTCGGCAGAAGGATCGATGAATCATGCCCTATGGTCGATGCAAGGCTCGAAGACGGGTCCAGGGTCAACGCGATCATCCCTCCACTCGCCCTTGACGGCGCGATACTTTCGATCAGGCGGTTTGCCGTGGACCCTCTGGAAATTGAAGATCTCATCGAGCTCAGATCACTAACACCTGAGATCGGAGACCTCCTGAGCGGGATTGTCAGAGCCAAGTTGAACGTGCTGATATCCGGCGGCACCGGAACAGGAAAGACAACGACCTTGAACGTCCTCTCCCGTTTTGTGCCTACTGACGAGAGGATCGTAACCATAGAAGATTCTGCGGAGCTTCAGCTCAAACAGGAACATGTGGTGAGACTGGAAACACGGCCGTCAAATATCGAAGGCAAAGGTGAGATAACCCAGCGGGACCTCGTTCGAAACAGCCTCAGGATGAGGCCTGACCGCATCATCGTCGGCGAAGTGAGAGGGGCAGAAGTCGTCGACATGCTTCAGGCCATGAATACCGGCCACGATGGGTCACTCACTACGATACACGCCAATTCGCCGAGGGATGCCCTGCTTCGATTAGAAACGCTGGTCGCAATCTCAGGGCTCAATATCCAGCAGGATGCTATCAGGAGATATATCAGCTCGGCGCTCAATGTTATTGTCCATATCGCGCGCCTCGTCGACGGAAGCAGGAAGGTCATGAGCCTTCAGGAAATTACGGGGATGGAAGGGAATGTGATCACTATGCAGGAAATATTTTCCTTCGAGCAAACGGGAATAGGCGATAAAGGCGCTGTTAGAGGACAGTTCAGGGCCAGCGGCATACGGCCGCGGTTCATCGAGCGTTTCAAAGCCTTCAATATCCCGGTCCCGTACAATCTTTTTGAGCCCGGGAATGTTCTGGAGGTATAGGTAAGGAAGGGGGAATACTGTGAGTATTATAATTGGAATAGGAATATTCGTTACCGTTATCCTGTTGATAGAAGGCGCCTATACCGGTTTCCGGAGGTTCGCTGAGTCCGAATCGAGGAGCATAAAAAAGCGGCTCAGGACCTTTTCGGCCGGGGGTTGTGATTTGGGAGAGGTCGACATTGTCCGTAAGAGGATACTGAGCGAGGTGCCGTGGCTGCACGGGGTCCTCCTGAAAATCACCAGAATCCATGAGCTGGACAGGCTGCTGGAGCAGGCAAACACGAGCATGCCAGCAGGATTCTTTATCCTTCTGTCCCTGCTGTTGGCCGCTGTTGTTGTTGCAGGAGGCAGCATTATGCACATGAACCTGTCTATTCTCATTATCTTTGCCTTGTTGTTGGCATCCATGCCGTTTCTCTATCTCCTCTCACTGAAGCAGAAGAGGATGGCGAAATTTCAGGAGCAGTTGCCTGATGCGCTCGACCTCATCGCACGGGCACTGAAGGCAGGGCACGCATTCTCGGGTGGCCTGAAGATGGTGGCCGAGGAGTTCGGCGACCCGATCGGCTCGGAATTCAGCAAGACCCTTGACGAGATAAACTTCGGGGTGGGGGTTGACCAGGCGATGAAAAACCTTGCCCAGCGGGTGGATTGCCCGGACCTACAGTTTTTTGTGGTCTCTGTCATCATCCAGCGTGAAACAGGAGGAAACCTTGCTGAAATTTTGGAGAAGATCGCTTCGCTCGTGCGTGAACGGTTCAAGCTGTACGGAAAAGTCCGTACCCTTGCGGCGGAGGGAAAGTTGTCGGCAATCATACTGCTTGCCCTGCCTCCTCTTGTCGCCTTCTATATGACAATGTCCTCGCCGTCTTATATCGGACTCCTGGTTCGGGACCCGATAGGGAATGCCATGCTCTACGGGGCTGCCGCTATGATGCTGGCGGGCGTTATAGTTATGAAACGAATGATCACAATAAGAGTATAAGGAGCAGAAAATGAATACACTCTTTCTAATTTCCATTTCAGCATTTATCAGCATGATCCTCCTTTTAGTAGGAATGATGTCATATCATGAAGTCCGGAGAAGACAACAGCAGGTCGTGGACAAGATAAAAGTCGTTGAGGAGAGTCTCATCCTCGATAAGAAAAAAGGATATGACTCTTCGGGACAGGAAATAAGCAGAGGCTATTTTCAGCAATTCATCAGTTCGCTCGGCAATAGGATAAAACCGAAGGGTGAAGAGGAAATCTCAGGCCTGCGCGCAAGCCTGCTTCAGGCGGGCTACCGGGCGCAGAGGGCCATTCTTGTCTTCTTCGGATACAGGGTCTTTTTTGCCGTTTTATTCCCCGCGATTTTCTTTGTGGCCAGGGCTTCTTTCGTCAGGACGGTGCCGCCCGGATCCTTTATGGCTATTACTGTTTTGCTGGCCGTCGCGGGATATTATCTTCCCAATCTCTGGTTGAAGATACAGATCAACGGCAGGCAGCAGAAAATCCTCGAGGGTTTCCCAGATGCCCTCGATCTCATGGTCGTCTGTGTTGAGGCGGGAATGGGCCTCGATGCAGCGATAAATCGTGTCGGAGAAGAGATGAAGCTGCGAAATGCGGTGGTAAGTGAGGAATTCAGGTTAATGGGGCTGGAGTTGAGGGCCGGCAAAATCAGGAAGGAAGCCCTGAGGAATCTTGGAATGAGAACCGGGCTGGACGAAGTCAAGAGCTTGATGACGCTGCTGATTCAAACTGACAAATTCGGCACGAGTGTTGCCCAGGCATTACGGATACATTCAGATTCGATGAGGACAAGGAGGTATCAAAAGGCCGAGGAGATGGCTGCAAAATTGCCGGTCAAGTTGGTCTTCCCCCTGGTATTCTTTATTTTTCCGTCTCTTTTTGTAGTTATTGTAGGGCCTGCGGCCATCCGAATCTTTCGGATATTGTTGCCTAAGATAGGGGGGCAGTAGAAAAGACGGACTGAAGGCGGCCATATGAGAGTGCATCCCGTTCGGATCGAGCAGGCTCCTCTGTATTTACATATCACATATTCCCTGTGTCTCCATGCGGCGGCCATATCACTTCTTGTTGCTCTGCCGGTCGTCGGCGTTAGCGGTGCGCCGCCGGGCGGCGGGTATGTCGTGGCGCTGACGAGCCAGGTGGAACAGCCTCCTCCAGTAGGCGCTCTTGAAAAGACGGACGGGCAGGCTGCAGGGGAACCCGGCGGAGATGAGCCGGCTGACATAGCCCCGGGGAACAAGGATGCGGGGACAGAGGGGACAGATGACGACGGGAAAAAAGATGTTGCGGAAGATATTCAGTTGCCGGACGTGGCGGACGATATGAGAATACAGACAAGGGTCAACCCCGTTGCCGACAAGCCGGATCCCGTGCCCATCCCTTCAAATATCACAGTTCCTTCGGCAAAAGCTCCGGAGCTGACAGCAACAGTAAAACCGCTTCTCGCTGAGATGCCCTCAGAGCCTCTCCAGGTAAACAATTCCCGGGCAGCTAACAAAACAGATGCGCTTCATCAGGCTAAAACAGACCCTCCCGCACTGCCGAAAACTGCTGCAGCAATCAAGCCAACGCCGCCAGCCGCCCAACCTGTACAAGAGAAACCCCTTGAGAAGCCTGATGTTCCAGAAGTCCTTCCGGATCCGGTGCCCGAATCGGTCGCGGTCATGCCGCCGGTAGAAACAACCCCGCCCGTACCCGACAGAAAAATCGCTTCTTCAAAAAATACGGCTAAAACACGAGAAAAAGGCGATGTAAGCTCTTCCCCGGATGCGATCGGTACTACTCCTGAAAATCGGGGCAAAGATCCCGTCGTACAGTCTCATCCGGCAGGAAAGACGGCGGGGACTGCATCAGCCAGAAAAGGCGGACAGGCCGGCAGCGGGGATTCGGACGCCGGCGGCCAGACCTCCGGCAGCGGGACATCATCGAAAAAGGGCGGGGCCAGGGGACCAGCGAAAAGCGGTGGCCCGCCCGGCGCCGGTAGAGGCGAAGATATCGGCACGGGAAATATAGCTGGTACCCCCCTGGGGTCCGGCAAGGGATATAAATTCTCCGCTGCGTCGCCCTCGCCCGAAGTCGGCCTTCTCCGTGGCCTTGGGGACGCATTAGGGGAGCCGACCCTCGCCCGGGGAGAAGGCCCCTCAGATAAGGATATGCAGGAGAAGAAGAAAAAGGGAACACAGGACGCACCACCAGTGGCGATACAAGTACCGGAAGCCCTTCTCGTGCGGGACATAGAGATCGAGGTCGTCGCGGATAATAAAGCGCTTTCTGATATCTCCATGGACCTTACCTTCAGAGCACATCCTGCGAACAGAAAGAAACATGCTAAAGACGCGGAGAGGAAGATCGAAGGGGCCGAAATTGCGATAGGCAAAGTGGATTCCGGCGCGTCCTCAACAAAAAAAATTCTGTTGAGGAAAGCGGAAAAGGGCGTCTATATTTTTTCCCTGACAAACACCGGAAGTGCGTCTTCCGTTGCTGTCGTGTTTCATCTTTATGCGCGGTCTGAACAGGAAAGGATGAAGGAATATAAATCTTTTACCTTAACGCCGACGACGGTGACGACTTTCAAGTTCCTTATGCCCGAGGCCCTTTTCTGGGACGACACGGACCGCTTCTCAGGGAACATCGAGGACTCGCATTCGGTCACGAGATTCCGCCATGAGACAGGCCTTCTCTGGAAAGAGGAGAAAGAGTAGAAGACAGAGCGCATTAATGTAATGAGTGTAGGTGACGATATCAAAAAGTCGGTATAGAAAAAGGAGGTGCGACATGATTATCCGTCTCTCGACCCACTTGATGGTCATATCGGTTTCGTTGATATTCCTCATCAAGCATGTGGGCGGAATTTTGACAAATTCTGCGCTATTGATTTATTGGCCTTATATCACAATAAATATACTGGATATTTACTTCTTATCAAAATCACTTAAGAACAAACCGAAATCCATTGACATGCGCATAAGTTCCATTATGATAAGCTCGCTAGTATCGATCCATCCTATATTTATTATCTTACTCCCGGTTAATGCTTCCCGTGTCGCCCTCTTATGGAAGACAGGCTTAATGATCGACTTTATCGGCGGTTTCATTATTCTTTGGGCGTTGCTGTCTTTGAGAGCGAATTTGACTATTTTGCCGGAGGCAAATGCGATAGTCAGAACAGGACCTTTTAAATATGTCAGACACCCTCTCTACTTTTCCTATATCTTTTTAGCTATCAGTGAGTTCTTGATATATCAGACTCCATCTGTTTTGGTGCTTACAGTACTGCAAGTCATTCTCATTTTGATGAGGGCCGCCAGGGAAGAAGCGCTCCTTTTAGAAGTCCCGGAATACAGAGATTATTATAATCAGACCTTATGGTTCAATATGCTCTGGGACAGAAGTCGCCAGATAGATTAAAATATAGCCTGTGTTTCTCAGAGAGGCAACCAACATAGACTGGATATCCGCCGCTGCCGGCAACGCAAATAACACGCGGGCCACTCAAAGACCAGTGATTCGCGCAGACTAACGCTGCTTCGAGAGTCTGAGCAATCTGAGCAGAAGAAGCTCCATCGGATAAGCGCTTCCGGAACTTTTTATATCCACATCGGCCTCGCTCATTAGACCAAAGACCCGATTGAAATAGTTTCGTTCCGCCGGGGTATTTTTTTCCGCAAAGAACCTGCCATACTGCCAGTTCAGCGCGCCGAGAAGGCTGTAGGGCTCTTCGGTATCTCTGAGCACCCTGTAGATCCTGAACGTCTCTTCTTTATCTCTCGCCCTCAAGGCATCGACGAGCGCAAAGGCGCTGAATGCCCTCTTGCCCTCACTGATCTCAGCGATGTCCTCTTTCTTTATTTGCGGCTTCCCCATCAGGGCGCATTTGTCGAGTTCCGAAGAGAGAAGTCCGAGGTCGGGTCCTATCGTCCCGAGCAGGTAGTCGGCGGAGTCGTCCGACAGCTCGACCCCCCTGGACTCCGCCTTTGCCTTCAGCCAGGCGGGTATATCACGTCCGCTTATATCCAGGGTTATATGTTTAAGCCCTGCCAAGATTTCCTTTGCTTCCTTCTTTAACGCCCCTGCATGCAAAAGGACCAGGACCGAACTTTCAGATGGAGCGAGAAGATACTGGCCAAGTTTCTTCAGGTCCTTCTTCAGGAGCTTCTGGACATTTTCGATAACTACAAACTTCCTGCCCGAAAAGAAAGGCACCGTATTCAGGACATCGATGATCCGGTCGAACGAGATATCACTCTCCTTGTCACTAATGACGTCGAACGTCTGGAGATTAAAGTCCCTTTCCTCCTCAGGGACGAGTGTCTTTATTAGCAACTTGGCCTCCGTATGGAGGAAAGGATCGGATGCCACAAGGACATACGCCGTTGCAGGAAGTCCCTTTTTCAACTCCTCTAGGAAATTGCGGTAACTCATTTGAAAATGAGGGCGCCGACTATCTCCATGGCGATGTCGGCCATCGCCCGCTCTTCCGCGGTATCTTTCAAGGCAAGCAGATTCCCGAGGTCTCCGGGATCAGTCAATGACACGATAAACGGAGCGCTTATGTTCTTTACCTCTATCACGCGGCCTTCACGGTTAAGGAGCCTGAATTCCGCGCTCACCATCACCCTGTATTCCACGGTGATGCCCCCTTTTTCGGAAAGGCTCACGAGATCAAAACTATTCACAGCCCCGGTGATTCTGTACTCCGCCCCACGACCGACCCTTATGCCCTGTTTCATGAATTCTTCAGTAAGGGCCCTTTGAAGTTTGTCCTGAAGCTTCGGCTCTACCGTCATGTTCTCGATCAGACCGATTTCGACCTCCTTCGCGGGAAGCGCCGACTGGGGGTGGATACTGTAGCCGCAGCCGGACATTAAAAGCAAAAAGACAAAAAGCGTAATGCGTAATGCGTTACGCGTGATCTGTTTTTTCCCGTCACCCATCACTCTTCACCCTTAACGGTCTTCATCCGACCACGATATTCACAAGCCTGCCCTTGACCACGATCACCTTCCTTATACCCTTCTGCCCTATAAATTCCACGGTCTTCCGGTCTCCGAGCGCGAGATTCTTTATCTCGTCTTCGGAAAGGCCTATGGGGATCGTCAGCTTCCCCCTTACTTTTCCGTTGACCTGGATGACGAGTTCTACCTCCTCGTCCTTTGCGAGTCCCTCGTCCCATGCGGGCCATCCCTTCCCCGATATGAAAGGTTCGTTGCCGACAGCCTCCCATAGCTCCTCGGCAATATGCGGAGTAAAAGGTGCAAGAAGTAGAAGTGTGTTTTCAACGGCAGCCCTGAGGACCTCCCGTCCCTTCTTGTCATGCGGTTCGAAGCCCGTCATTTCATTCACGAGCTCCATCAACGCGGCGATCGCCGTATTGAAGTGATATTCTTTTTCTATATCGGCCGTCACTTTTTTGATCGTCTGATGTGTCTTCCTCAGCAACGAGCGGCCATCTTCAGTCATATCCGGGGCATCGCCGATATGAGACGGGGTCGGGGTACTGCCCTTCAGTGCATCCAGGTTTTTGTAAACGACGTTCCATACCCGGGACAAAAACCGGTAAGCGCCTTCGACGCCCTTGTCCGACCAGTCCAGATCCTTCTCGGGCGGCGCCGCAAAAAGGGAAAAGAGCCGCGAAGTGTCCGAGCCGTATCGTTCTATGAGATAGTCGGGATCGACGACGTTGCCCTTAGACTTCGACATCTTCGCCCCGTCTTTTATTACCATCCCCTGGGTAAGGAGGTTCCGGAAGGGTTCACTGCAACCGATGATCCCGAGGTCGCGGACAACCCGCGTGAAAAAACGCGAATACAGAAGGTGAAGCACCGCGTGTTCAACGCCCCCGATGTACTGGTCGACAGGCATCCAGTAGTCGAGTTCGGAGCTCATGGACTTCAGTTTCGAATCGATACCTGGATCGTCCTTCCCGAAGCAGTACCGGATAAAATACCAGGAAGAATCCACAAAGGTGTCCATGGTGTCCGTCTCACGCCTCGCCTTCCCCCCGCAGGAAGGACAAACAGCATCGAGAAAAGACGGAGATTCCAGAAGAGGCGAGCCGCCCTTTCCGGTGAACCTGACGTCCTCGGGAAGTATGACAGGCAGGTCTTTTTCGGGGACCGGGATTATTCCGCACCTGTCGCAATATACGACCGGGATCGGCGTTCCCCAGTAACGCTGTCTCGATATGCCCCAATCCCTGAGCTTATAGTTGACGACCTTTCTACCGAGTCCTCTATCTTCGAGATATTTTGCTATCTCGCCCCTGGCAGCATCGCTTCGCAGCCCGCTGAATTGCGCAGAATTGACCAGCACGCCCTCGTCCTCGTAGGCCCCGTCCAATGGGGCCGAAAGCTGAGCGCTGAGCGCTGACTGCTGCTCGGGCATTATCACCACTTTAATCGGAAGCCCGTATTTTTTTGCAAAATCAAAGTCCCTCTGATCATGGGCAGGCACGGACATGATCGCCCCGGTGCCGTATTCCATGAGGACGAAGTTTGCAATGTATATGTGGACCTTTTCTTCGTTCACCGGGTTGATACAATAGCGGCCCGTAAAAAGACCCAGTTTCTCGTCGGCCTTGCCGTACTGTGAGGTTATCCTGGCGAGTTCGGCTTTGTCAGCAACCAAGCGTTCGGAGAGGGGATGCGGCGGGGAGAGGCACACAAAAGAAACCCCGAAGAGCGTGTCGGGCCTTGTGGTAAAGATCCTTATGCTCTCATCCGTACCGTCAATCCGGAAGTCGGCCTCGACCCCGTAGCTCTTCCCTATCCAGTTCTTCTGCATCAGCACGACCTTTTCCGGCCACCCCGTCAGTCCGTCGCACCCGGAAAGAAGTTCTTCCGCATACTCAGTAATTCTGAGGAACCACTGAAACAGCTCCTTCTGGATGACGACGCTGTCGCACCTCCAGCATTTCGAATCGATGACCTGCTCGTTCGCAAGGACGGTCTGGCAGGAAGGGCACCAATTGACGTACGAGGATTTCCTGTAGGCGAGCCCTTTTTCGAGCATCCTGATAAAGAACCATTGGTTCCAGCGGTAGTATTCGGGACTGCAGGTGGTTACTTCGCGCCCCCAGTCATAGCTCAGACCGAGTTTATTCAGCTGGCCCTTCATGTAGCCGATATTTTCATACGTCCACTTCGAAGGATGAATGCCGTGCTTGATCGCAGCGTTTTCAGCGGGCAGGCCGAAGGCGTCCCAACCCATGGGGTGGAGCACATTAAAACCCCTCATTCTCTTATATCGCGCAATAACGTCGCCTATGGCATAATTTCTGACATGCCCCATATGTATCTTCCCGGAAGGATAAGGGAACATCTCGAGACAATAAAATTTCTCCCGGGATTCATCATACAGGGTCTCATGAAGGTTTTTTTCGGCCCAGTATTTCTGCCACTTGGGCTCAACTCTCTTGGGGTCGTATCTCTCTTCCAACAATCCTACCTCCAGGCTGATCTGACGCTAATTATCGTTTTGCGCAGGATGCCCGGGTATTATAACACAGACGAAATGCAGGAACCGGAGCCGAAAAGACCGTGTAGTGTCCGAAGGACGAGACCAGGGACCGGGCTTCAGCCTCAGGCGGAGATGATCTCTTCATCCTGCTCTTCGAGCAGGTCGCCGGCAAGGGTCCCGGTAACACACGCAGTTAGAATGTCTTCATCCTCCCTGGTCAGGTTTTTGAACTCCACAGCCATACCCGGATCAATAATGGAGTTGAAGTCCTTTTGATAAATAACTGCACCCTTTACATGCAGTATTCCGTCAGGCCCGATCGGAAGACGCAGGTCGACCTCCGTACCCGGCGGAAGAGGGGCCTCCGTCCTGAGATATATGCCTCTTTCGGAAAGGGTAACTGCACTGAACTTTCTGTTCAGTCCGTTAAACGATACAGAGACAATCTTGCTGAAGGCTGTCCTCAGGTGACTTCTTTTTTTGCCGCCGGAATAGGTAATACACCTCTGCAGCATTTCGTTCAGAGTATCGATATTAACCGGCTTGGTTATACATCCGAAGGCGCCCAGTTTCCGGAACTCGTCGACCCCGTCCCTGTGTGAATGGGCGGTGATCATAATCACCGGGATATCATGCAAGAGACTGTCGCCTTTAATATTGCGCAGCGCGGCAAGACCGTCCATCACCGGCATCGTATAATCCAGGATGACAAGATCGGGTGGCGACATCTTTATCATCTTCAGCGCAACCGCGCCATTTTCAGCAGGAATTACCTCAAACCCCATCCTCCTGAGCAGTACAGAGAGGTACAGAAGTGAAGAGGCGTGATCATCGGCTATAACCACCTTTTTGGCAGAACGCTCCATTTTCCCCCCAAAAAAAATCTACTCTTTATATACTTTGCTTTTATCGAAAAAAAATGTCAAGGTCTCCAGCGGGGGAAGCATGTCCTTTAAGCATATCCTCTTTAACATGCCGTCTTGCCGGGGCCTATACGTTAAAAAATCCCATCCCCTTTCCTGCGCTGAAAGTTCTCCTGAACTCTCTCGTAATAAATCTTTTTGCCGACAAAGCGGCATCCAGCACCCCGCCTCCCTTTGCCAACTCTGCGGCAAGGGCGGCCGAAAACGTGCAGCCTGTGCCGTGAAATTCGCCATCCACCTTCTTCCTCTTGAGGTAATGGAACCGCCCGTCATACAGAAGGTCTGTTGCCGTCCCCTCAAGATGCCCCCCGGTTATAATCACGTTCGTTGCACCTAGATCGGCAAGACTCATCGCCGCCTTCTCCATGTCATGGATGGTCGCGATCCTTATCCCGCTCAGTACAGATGCCTCATGGATATTGGGGGTGATGGCGGTACAAAGAGGCAACAGCTTTTTTTTCACCACAGCTGGCACGTCCTTCTCACAGAGAATTCTGCCCGTTGAAGAGAGCATGACAGGATCGATAATTACATTCTTGAGAGCATACCTCCTTATCGCCGCTACGATAGCTAAAACGTTTGCCGCAGTATAGACCATTCCTGTTTTAGTCGCCGCCGGTGTCATGTCCGACAGCAATGTCTCCAACTGTCGTTTTACAAATGCGCCGGGTACGGGCATTACTCCTTCCACCCCTTTTGAGTTCTGGGCGGTGAGAGAAGAAACAACCGAAAGACCATATACACCAAAAGCGCGAAAAACCTTAAGGTCCTGCTGGATTCCTGCTCCACCGGAAGGATCAGAACCCGCTATAGACATACACAGTATCATTTATGGATTATAACGCGCCTAAAAAAATATTTCACCAGGACTGCTGTCACCCCGTGCCGATTGATATGAGACGCTATCTTCCTTTAATAGGGAAAGATTTTTCTCAAAAGGGAATTGGAGGTCATCAGGTGTGCTATAATATCGGCAGAATCGCCATGGCACAGGATGTGCATATCTAAATAATTTGGTATGTAAATATCGTTCGCTCTGATATTTATTGTTGACAGAAGTAAAATAAAGGTATAATATTTTCACAATATTTAAGTCATCTGTAAATGGGCAATTAAGATGAATTTTACGACGAAAGGAGGTGTTTAAGATAATGAAGAAATTCTTGGCTTTAATGCTTACTTTAATAATGGTTCTGTCCTTAGCGCTTACCATTGGATGCCAGAAGAAAGAGGAGGCCCCGAAGCCTGCTGAAGCCCCTGCTCCGGCCCCTGCTCCGGCTCCTGCTCCGGCTCCTGGTGGCGAGAAGCCTGCTGAAGCTCCGGCTCCTGGTGCGCCTGCCGGCAAATAATTACATCCGGCAAATTTTTAAACAAAAAAAAGGGCTCGCAAAGAGCCCTTTTTTTTTGCTCACCGAATTCTCATTCAGAAGGTTATCATAAACGTCTTCTCCACGGGCCCGAAGAGAAACCTCTCACGCATGACTTTTACAATGATCGTATCGCCTTTTTTCTTATAGAGGAGGAATATCTTCAAATCATCGACACGTGTGATTTTTGTGTCATCCACGCCCAGGATAATGTCGCCTTTTTTTAGGCCCGCCTTTTCCGACACACTCCCCGGCAAAAAATCCTGGATCTTCACCTTGCCGTCTTCTTCCTTCAGGACCACCATAAGCTTCGGTGTGGCGGGCGGCCTAATCGGGGACGGGAACAGCATGAAGTCCGAGATGCTCTTTTCGATATCCCCATCGTTGAGGATCACCGAGTAATCATCGCCGTTCAGCCTATGGGCGCGTTTAGGGATGCCGGAGCCAAAGGCGAGATGGCCCAGTCCGACGATGACAACCGCCTGGTGTCCGGGATTTTCTTGCATAAATGCGTCCAGGTTATGCGCCATCGACTCATCCCACAGGACCTGCGCCTCGTAAAAGAAGTCAAAGTTCCTGCCTTCAGAATTCCTGTGTACCGCGAAAAGCTCTCTAAGCCTTGTCTTGTAAGCCATATCGGAAAGGTCCATGTCTTGAGGAACCTCCTTCCTCTCATCCGCCGTCAGAGATAAGAGTCCTTCCTTCGAGACCTTCGACACTATCTCATTACTAATATTCAGGGCTGCTACGGGTATTTTATATTCCCGAGCGAAAAGGAGAATTTCTCTGTACAAAGTGTAGTCATACCCCCAGCGGTTGAAGTATTCGGACCTCTTCAGGAATTCCCTTTCGTCTGTTGTTCCGGATATATAGTCGTCGAGAACCTTCTGAAAAGGTCTCTGAAACATCTCCATCCCGATTACTATATTCTTGTTTCTCTTGTACAGTTCCCGCAAGATCTCGTACTGCACGCGGTGGTGTTCGAATTTGTCGTGGACCTCCCCGACATAAACTATCTTCTTGCCTCTCACCTTTTCGGCGATATCAGTGATGTTGACCAGCTTAGGGATCTCGACACCGGGTACGTCCTCGGTCAGTATTGCACTGATCCCTCTCCTGCTCTCATCCGTCGTCTTAAGCACGTTCTTCCCGTCCTTAAATAAGAGTCTGCTGTATTTGCTATAGTGAGCGATCCTTCGCAGATAGCCCTCTATGTTGTCGCCCGTAAGCGGACTGTCGACAATCGCAATGACCCCCCCGCTCTTATAAGGATTTTCTTTCACCTTAAAGGAGAAGTCCATATCCTCCTTTTTATTCTCGCCAAAGAGACTCTTCGCAAGGGAGGTGTCCGAACCGAATATAAGGGCCGAAGACGTCTTAAGGTCGTCATACCTCACTTCCTCTTCCTTCCTGCCGGAAAATCCTTCCCCCTTCAGATATCCGGCTGCGGCAGCATATTCTTCATCCCTTCCCTTTGGGAAAATGAATATCTTCTTTCCGTCACCGAACAGTCTGGATATGGTTTGCGGGAATTCGTCGCCCGAAAGCCGTCTGAATACGTCGTAATTATCATCCAGGACCAGTCGGTCCGGCGACCCGTCCGTTTCGATTTCCGATGCCGTCGTCTTCTTTCCTATCTCAACTATTTCTCTCGTTTCGCCCTCCTTAAGCTTCACCATTACCGGCAGGGACAATCTCAGATCATCCCCTTTCTGAACAGCCTCAAAAGAGACAGCGGCCTTGGATCCGCGATATGCCAGGGAGGCGTCTTTGATCCCGATCTCGGGCGCCCCCTTCCCCTCAACCCACTGTGTAAAAAACCATGACAGGTCTCGTCCGGAGGATGTCTCGAAGGCGGTCTTGATATCGTTCCAGGAGGCGAACCTGAAGCCGTTCTTTTCGACAAAAGACCTGATGGAGCGATAGAACATCTCTTCTCCGACCATGGTCTTGAGCATGTGAAAAACCATTGCCGCCTTGCCGTATCCTATGGCCCTCGATGCATAATCGGTCCTACCTGTGAACGAAGTCAGAGGAAAGTCGTTTTCGGGAGTAACGTAACTCTGAAACGAGATCATGATGTCTTTCCTGTATTCCCATCCCTTCCCCTTGAGTTCCTCATACCTGTGGTCGGCGAGATATGTGGTAAGGCCCTCGGACCAATTGCCTCCCCTGTAATCGACGTAGACACTGTTGCCGAACCACTGATGAAGGATCTCATGCCCCAAAGAGGTATCCACAATAAAGGGCAGTCTCACAACGTCCCTGCCGAGGAGCGTATAAGTCGGAAAGGAATACCCGGTCGGCAGCACGTTTTCCACTACGGCAAACCTCCTGAACGGATATTTTCCGATCAGTGTTTCATACATCTCGATATATTTTTTCGTATATTCAATATAGGTTTTGGACAGCCCAGTGTCTTCCTTCAAAAAATAGGCGAAGATGTCTGTCCCGCCCTGGGAGTCCTTCTGTACGCTGTATCTGCCGGCAACAAAGGTTATCCCGCCTACCGGGTGGGGGAAGGAAAAAACATACTCTCTGGCTCCGTCGGCCGTGTCTTTCACCGAGACCTCATCGGCCTCCGATATCCCCTCAAATCCCTCAGGAAGAAGGGCCTTGAAATTGAAGACCGAGCTACCCCCCACAGACGGGTACCATCCTGCCATGAGGACTATGCCAGATGTGTCAATACTATTGCCATAAACAACCCCGGGGTTCTTTCCCGTATCTGTCCGCGGTGCGGATGTCAATTCGATCTCGTATTCTATCTCTACGATATCTGAAGACACGGCCGGCACGAGACTGATGACCTTGGTGTCGGGTCCGGTCTTCAACAGGTCGCCATTTACCTTTACAGACAGTATCTTGATCCCGGAAAGATCTATTTCATATGTTTTTTTCGCAGGCAGGGATATCTTCGACACGCCCCTAATCGCGTGGCGCTCCAGGTCGAAGCGAACGGAAAGGTCATTGACCGGCACGGGCTCCATTCCATATGAGAATACAGGCATGAACAAAAAAAAAGCCAGTGATAAAGATATTAACAGTCCCCGCATATTATTCTCCTCTTTTCCTCTCCGAACTGCGCCGGAGTTTCGCTATAGACACTCTGTTTTTTCCACTTTCTTTTGCTGTATACATTGCGCTGTCGGACGCCTTTATCAGGGATTCCGCGATGTCTCTTGAAGTTCCTGCCGCCTTAACGCTTCTTGACAGCGATGCCACACCGACGCTGCAGGTAATGATTCCCTTGATGCAAAGTCGCGGCACGCGCACGCCGTCCCCTGAGCTCAAAAAAACATTCCCCGCTATTCCGGCCCTTATCTTTTCGGCATATGCAGCGGCTTCCTCGATGTCCGCATCCGCCATCACCACTACATACTCGTCCCCTCCATATCTCGAAAGTACCGCCTTGGTCCCGGCAAAGATCCCTTTTAGCAAGTCGGCCACCTCCTTCAGCACGAGACTGCCAGCAAGGTGTCCGTGAGTATCGTTGACCTCCTTGAAACGGTCGAGGTCTAAGAATATGATCGAGACGTCTCCGCCCCGCTTCTCCGCACTTCCGACCTCCTTCACAAGGTTATTGAAAAAGTATCTGTCGTTATAAAGGTCCGTGAGCGTGTCCTTCTTCGAGAGTTCCTCGAACCTCCTGCCTATGAGGGCATTATGTATCAGGGTTGCGGTGTAACCGGCAAAGATCTCTAGGAGAGCGAGATCATAATCGTCGTAGTTCTGCCGCCCTTTTCTGTTGATAAGTTCTATGACACCGATCTTCGACCCGCCGATCACGATGGGAGCGCAGATGATAGACCTCGTCCTGCCCCCAAGTCTTTTGTCGATCTCAGGATAAAATTTCGAGTCTTTCTTAACGTCCTTGCTTATATAAGGTCTACCTTTCCGGTAGGTCTCGCCGGCGATACCGCACGCCTCTGATAAGGCATTGCCGGGAAGAGCGCGAGAGCCCTTCCCGTAGCACGCGGCAAAGTAGAGCTGTTCGCGGCAGCTGCGGTCCCACTTCAGGAGGGGATCGTCAAGAAGAATGGAGCCGGCTTCTGAGGGGACCAGTCTATTGGCCCAGGTGAGGATCTCACCAAGTATCATGCCGAGATTCACCTCATAGGCCGTGCCGCCGTATTTTTTCTTCCGGTTGAGCAGCCTCGTAAGCGTCGGAATATCAGCGATATTGATCCTCATCCTGCCTCCAAGATCAAGACTTCCCGGTTCTTTCTTCCTGTCACCCTTCTCCTCCCGGGACCCGCTGTGCGTCAAAAGATAAAAGCACTAAGATAAAGTCTATCATAAAACAGTGCCAAGTTTGAGAAATTGCCGGTAGTGTCTCGGTTTGTTGGAGACACTGCCAATTGTCGGACAGGTATGACACGATTGAAGCTGTCTACGCCCGAGGCTTTCGCTCAATTGACAAGAAATTCGAGTAAAGATCCTCTGCGGTCGAAGAAGACCCGACCTTTAATCTAAAGATGCCCCTGCCGGCCTTCATATAATGATCCACGAGAGGCGCCGTACGCGCATGGAATATGTCGAGTTTTTTCCGCACCATCTCGATCCCGTCATCAGACCTTCCAAGGCGGTCTCCCCCGGTGTTGTGACTGATCCTTTTGAAAATGTCTTCTACGGCACATTCCAGAACGATGAGGCTCGTTATCGTCATTTTTCGGTCTATGTCTCTCGCCTGGTCCTCATGCCGCGGGAGCCCGTTGAGCACCAGAATATCGTCCCGGCCGTAGCCGCTCCTGCGCATAAATGCATCGATAACCTTCGCCGCTATGGGGAAATGCTCGTTTTCGAGCAGCAGCCCTTTTTCGAGCACATCCCTGATAAAGACATGCTCCTGTCTGCTGAATCCTTCCGGCTCGGCCTCCTGCCGCGCCAGAGCCCGCAACTCGTGGCCAAAATCGAAATGAAGACATCTGCTCCCTCTGAAACCTTTTTTTTCCAGACAGGACCCGAAGGGGGTTTTTCCCACACCTGTGGGGCCTATGAGTAGCATCGCACGGACAGTCGGCCGCGCGCTGCCTTGCTCCGTCGCTCTCACCCTCCTACCTTTCTTTTTTTAACGCCCTTTCGACGGTCCTTATTGCGCAGAACTCGCCACACATACTGCAGACCTCGGACTCCGTCGGAGGGACCTCGGCGCGCCACTCTCTGACCTTGTCAGGATTGAGGCTCAGCGCGATCTGGCCGTTCCAGTCGAGCGCCTTCCTGCACCTGGCTATTTTCACGTCGGCGTCCATGGCGCCCTTGATCCCCTTTGCAATGTCTGCGGCATGGGCAGCCAGTTTAGATACGATCACCCCTTCCTTCACATCTTCTACGGTCGGCAGACGTATGTGCTCGGACGGCGTCACGTAGCAAAGGAAGTCCGCGCCGGCAGCGCCCGCGACCGCGCCGCCGATCGCGGCAGTGATGTGGTCATATCCCATGCCTATATCGGTGACAAGCGGGCCAAGGACATAGAAAGGGGCGCCCTTGCATATCTCTTTTTCGATCTTGACGTTAAGCTCCACCTGGTTGAGGGGCACATGACCAGGGCCCTCGATAATGACCTGCACTCCTTTTTCAACGGCCCTGTCCCTCAACT
>Ga0316628_100001229_pt1 | contig 17883 bp, 17 predicted proteins | sample OWC_Aug_M2_C1_D5_FD_207648 | JGI IMG/M metagenome (GOLD analysis project Ga0316628, IMG submission 207648) | Wetland soil microbial communities from Old Woman Creek delta, Ohio, United States - OWC_Aug_M2_C1_D5_C | ecosystem: Environmental > Terrestrial > Soil > Wetlands | place: USA: Ohio... | reverse complement strand
GTCTCCCGCGGCGGTGTCCGCACCCTTGCCGTCGTCCTGTAATTTCCACTCCCATTGTTGGCCGCGCTCTTGTTGCTGGCGGAGAGTGATATGGACCAGGTCCAGGAAATCCTTGCGACGAATGACGTTGCCCTGTTGCGTCAATTGCACGAAATAATACGGGACATCATCGACGCTAAGATTATTTGGCAACTGCGTGGCGCGTACCTTGAGATTGGTAACCACCATCACCCGGTTATCCGCGTCGACCGGACCCAAGATATGCCACTCGCCGGCCTGAGGTTTGGTGATGGTGATCAAGTCATAGCCGGTATCGCTATGCCAACGAACTTGCTTGGGGGCGTTGTCCGCGCCGAATTGAATCCGGTTCGGTTCCACCAATTGCGTCGGCTTGCCTTGCGGGTCGCGGAAAACCAAGAAAGTGATCTCTTCGATGCTGTTGTCCACCTGCACGCTGTTGCCTGCCAGCGGCAAGGTATCCGGTTGGGTGGCCTTTTCGAACATGTGCAAAAAGATGCGCTGCAGCTTGTCCGCATTGTCGGCTTCTTCGGCCCATCCGTCGGTAGCGGCGGCGAGCTGGCGTAACAATGCATGATCCGCTTCGCCGGATAAGGCGATAGTGTAGATTTTTACTTTGGCGCCCTGTAAGCGCGGCAGGATCTTGTTGAGTATGCGATCGCGCGCGGCGGCATTTAAGGCGGGGTCCTTCGCGATGTCCACGAAACCGTCGGTAAGCATGATCAAACTGCGCTGGCTGTGTTCATCCGCTTCGCGCCAGTCGCGGGTCGCTTGTTGCATGGCGTCTTCGATATTGGTGAACAGCCCGAAGGAATTAATCTCGGATGCGGCAGTCTCCGCTTGCTTCTTCCAGGACGAATCGACATCGCCGAACGGCACCAGCATGTTGACGTACCGGCCGTAGGTCCAGACGCCGGCCCTCGCTCCTTTGGGCAACAAGCCGGTCAATAAGCGCAGCGCCGGTGCCCGCAGGTTTTGCGGGTCGTTGTGCTTCATGCTGCCGGAAATATCGATCAGAACGCGGACGTCGGCCACCGGTTCCGCCGCCGAAGCGTCGGAACTTAATGCCGTCTGCCCAAGAAATACCAGGACTACCACCGCGGCGAGAAACTGAAGGTGTCGCCACTCCGTCATCCAATGTCCCTGTCGTTATGCCGGCCGACTATCCCAACGCTTACCGGCTTTTCATTTCCCACTCATCTAAATACAACACGGTTCTTTATCGGAATTATCGGCCGGGGCTTTAACCCCGGATCGGAGAAGTCGAAAGGCGCGGCGCCGCAATGCCGGGGTAGCCCGGTAGATAAATGGATTTCAGCTCCAAAAAGAAAATGCAATCAGCCGGCCTGGGAAAGCTAATGTAAGTCCATCCCGTTCACTATGGCGCCGCCGCCCTCAAAAACCCGACCCGCAACCGGATCGGGCCTCTTATCGGTAGAGGGTAATCAATCCATCTCTTTGTGATAGGAAACGACCTTCTCGACTTCGTTCTTGGAACCCAGGATCACCGGCACGCGCTGGTGCAGGCCGCCGGGTTTCATGCTCATGATGCGGTGGCGGCCGGTGGAACTGGCGCCGCCCGCCTGTTCGACGATGAAGGACATGGGATTGGCCTCATACATCAAACGCAGCTTGCCGCCCTTATCCTTGGTCTTGCTGTCCAAGGGATACATAAAGATGCCGCCGCGGGTGAGGATGCGATGCACTTCGGCGACCATGGAAGCAACCCAGCGCATGTTGAAGTCTTTGCCGCGCGGACCTTCCTTGCCCTTTAAGCACTCGTCCACGTAACGTTGCACCGGCTTTTCCCAGAAACGCTGGTTGGAGGCGTTGATGGCGAACTCTTTGGTGTCCGCCGGGATTTGGATGTTGGGATGGGTGAGGTAATACTCGCCCACGTTGCGATCCAAGGTGAAGCCGCTGGTACCGCGGCCCGTGGTGAGCACCACCATGGTGGACGGTCCGTACAGGGCATAGCCGGCGCACACCTGTTGGGTCCCCGGTTGTAGGAAGTCCTCGGTCGTGGGTTCTTTCTTGCCTTCGGGGGCCTTCAATATAGAGAAGATCGTTCCCACCGAGATATTGACGTCGATATTGGAGGAGCCGTCCAGCGGATCGAACAACAACAGGTACTTGCCTTTGGGATACATAGCGGGGATGTGCAGTATCTCCTCCATCTCCTCGGAGGCCATAGCCGCCAGATGGCCCGACCAACTGGTGGAATTGATCATGACGTCATTGGAGATCACATCCAGCTTCTTCTGATCCTCACCCTGGACGTTTTCCGTCCCGGCAGCACCCAGCACCCCCGCCAGCGCGCCCTTGTTGACCGCATTGGCGATAACCTTGGTGGCGGTGACGATGTCATTAAGCAGCAAGGTGAACTCGCCGGTGGCGCCGGGAATACGGCGTTGTTCTTCGATGATGAATTGGGTGATGGTGGTGCCCGTGCTCATGATGCCGTTTCCTCGGTTGTGATAAGTAAATCCGGTCGTCTTACAATTACGGGAGTTTCCCCACTCATGCCGTTGCCGGCATGAGATGTCCGACGGGATGCTATTAAATAATGCGTTATTATCCCGGTTTAACCTGGCAAAATAAAGCGCGCGGCCGACGGCAGGGTTGGGGAGGGCCGGTAACGAGGGGATAGGGAAGCGCTTTGGACTCATCTATATATAAAGCCTGCGAATCCGCACGGGAGTATCCTTGAAACGATTGTGGCGGCCTGTGCTCGGGATTGCGATTCTGCTGGGCTTTATCGCCTTCGTCGAGGTCTATTTCGGCTGGCGCGCCCTGCTTGCGCCGTGGGCGAGGTTGCCCTTCGACGAAATCGTCGTAGCGGCCCTGCTGACCCTAGCTACCTATTGGCTGCGCGCGGTGCGTTTTTACGATTATTTCCGCGCCGAGATGGCGGGCCGCTTCAGCCTCTGCTTCAAACTCATGCTGCAACATAATCTGCTCAACAACCTGCTTCCCATGCGCACCGGCGAGCTGAGCTTTCCCCTGTTGATGGCGCGCTACTTCGCCGTTCCGGCGCTGCGCTCCATGCCGGCATTGCTATGGTTCCGCCTCCTGGACCTTCACGCCCTGGGGATATTCGCAATCTTGGCGATACCGCGCGCTGTCTGGTCGTGGCCCTTGGCCTTTATCAGCCTAATTTTATGGCTGCCCGTTCCGTGGCTGGTCTTCCATTTCAGCGCCCGCTGGCGACAGGCGCGGCAAGACCGTCGTCACAACCGCGCTTATCAGTTGATTAATCGTTTGCTGCATGGCTTGCCGCAAGCCTCCATCGCCTTCTGGCGTGCCTGGGTTTGGACCATTCTCAATTGGCTGGTAAAACTGGGGGCCTTTGTCTGGGTGCTGCGCTTGTTCATCGATATCTCCCTGCCCGCCGCGTGGATGGGTACGATAGCGGGCGACCTCACCAGCGTCTTGCCGGTGCACGGAGTGGCCGGCGCCGGCACTTACGAAGCCGGCGTGATGGCGGGCCTGTTGCCCTACGGGGTCGCCCTGCAACCGGCCTTGGCGGCGGCGGTGAATCTGCACCTGTTTGTGTTGGGCACGACCCTCGTGGGCGGCGCCGTAAGCGTATTCATAGGAAGGCAGCGCCGTGGATGAGGCCCTGTTATTGTGGATCAATCAAGCTTGGGCCCACCCTCTGCTCGATATATTTTTCAGCATACTGTCGTCGCGGCGCGCCTTCGCCTTGCCTCTTGCGATGGTCTTGCTGCTGTTGTTCACTTGGCGCTGGCGCAAAGCGGGCGTGCAATTATGGTTGATGATGCTGCTGGTAGCCGGTACCGGGGACCTGCTGGGCAACGGCCTTAAACATATTTTCGCTCAACCCCGCCCCTGCTATGTCTTGGCGGATCAGGTGCGCCAATTGCATTATCTGCCCGGCCAGCCCTGCGGCGGCACCTTAAACGGTATGCCGTCCAATCACGCCCTCAACGGCTTTGCGGTGGCGGCCTTTCTGACAATAGTCCTGCGGCGACGCGGATGGAGCGCGCCGTTGTTCGCCATCGCGGTTTTAGTGGCGCTATCCCGAGTCTATTTGGCCAAACACTATCCCAGCCAAATCGCCGTGGGGGCGGTTGTCGGAACATTATGGGGACTCGCGGCCGCCTGGCTCGGGTTACACTATCTTCCTTTTATGCGCCGCTTCCAAGACAAGGGCGGCGGAGACCATCGACGATGAGCGACATTGAACAAACCGACCGGGCGCACCGCCTATCCGTGGTGGTGCCCATGTACAACGAAGAAGACAGCGTAGCGCCGTTTGTCGCGCAATTGCACGAGGCCTTGGCAAACTATCGCCACCCCTGGGAACTGGTGCTGGTAAACGACGGCAGCGCCGACGGCACGGAGCAACGGATGCGGACCGCTTCCGAACAATGGGGCAATCATGTGCGCGTCATCACCCTGCAACGCAACTTCGGCCAGACCGCCGCCATGCAGGCGGGCATCGACGCCGCGCGCGGCGACGTCATCGCCACCATGGACGGCGATATGCAAAACGATCCCGTCGACATTCCACACATGGCGAAACGGCTTTTGGAGGAGGAACTGGATTTGGTGGCCGGCTGGCGCAAGGATCGCAAAGACACCTTGATCCGCAAGATCCCGTCGCGTATCGCCAATCACCTGATAGGTCGCATCACCCAGGTTGAACTCCACGACTACGGCTGCAGCCTCAAGGTATTCCGCGCCAGCATTATTAAAAGCGTGCGCCTCTACGGCGAGATGCACCGTTTCATCCCGGCGTGGATGGCGGCCAACACCGCCCCCAGCCGCATCAAGGAGGAAGTGGTGCGCCATCACGCTCGGCAATACGGGCAATCTAAATACGGCTTGGGCCGCACCTTCCGCGTGATCCTCGATCTGTTGGCGGTATATTTCTTCATGCGCTTTCGCAGCCGCCCCGGCCACTTCTTCGGCAGGATCGGTTTGATCTTCGGCGGTTTGGGCGCGGCGGGGCTGGTTTATCTCGCCTTCGTCAAGATCGTGCTCGGCGAAGACATCGGGACCCGGCCGTTACTGCTGGTGAGTGTCTTGCTGGTGGTCATGTCGGTGCAATTCCTTACCACCGGGGTGTTGAGCGAGATGATGACGCGCACTTATTTTGAATCCAGCCAGACCCGTTCCTACACGGTCCGTGAAAGCCACGGCGACACCCGCGCCGCCGAAGCGGACTGGAAATATCCCGAGTGAGCGACGCAAGCCAACGGCGCGATTGGCTGCTGCTCGCCGCGTTGACTTTGGTCCTCATCGCGGCGAAGGCGTGGTTGGTCCACGCCGCCGGCGTCGACCTCCACTATGACGAAGCCCAATATTGGGAATGGTCGCGGCAACTGGATTGGAGCTATTACTCCAAGGGGCCGCTGGTGGCCTGGCTCATCGCCTTATCCGAAACTGTGTTCGGTCACGGGGCATGGCAGGTGCGCCTGCCCGCCTGGCTCGCCCACGGCGCGCTGCTGTTTTTGATCTTCGCCTTTGCCCGCGAGGTGTGGAGCAATCGCACCGCCGCCTGGTGGGCCGTCGTACTTACCTTGTTCACACCGCTGTATTTCACTCTCGGATTGGTGATGACCACCGACATCTGGTTGTTCTTGTGTTGGACCTGCGGTTTGTGGATGGCGTACCGCGCCTTGATCAAAGACCGGGCCACGGCATGGTATCCGGCCGGTATCGCGGTGGGCATAGGTACGCTCACCAAACTCAGCATCGGCTTGTTGCCCGCGGCGCTCGGCGTCGCCGTGGCGCTCAATCCCCGCTGGCGTCATCATCTCAAGTCATCACAATTGTGGGGCGCTCTGCTGCTCATGATCTTGCTCATGAGCCCGGTGCTGTTGTGGAACGCCAATCACGATTGGATGATGTTTCGCCACGAAGCGGGCCATGTAGGACATACTCAGTGGTCCTTAACGCGCGGTCTTTATTTTTTACTGGAACAGGCATCGGCCTTATCGCCGCTAGTGGTCGTGATCGCCCTTACTGTGTTGTGGCGCGTACCCGCGGACACCGGCCAGCGGTTGCTGTGGGGACTTTCGCTCGGATGGATTGCATTCTTCTTCTTCAAGGCGCTCACCGCCAAGGTGCAACTCAATTGGCCGGCGCCCAGCTATATCGGTCTGATGATCCTGTTTGCGGGCCGGGTGACTATGTTGCCGACCTGGAAGCGACGCACGCTGTTCACCGGCTTCGGTCTGGCCCTGGCCGTGATGGTCGTTGCGTATTTCCCTTATAGCTTTGGTTTCAGCGCGCGGCAGGACCCCTTCAAGGACACCAAGGCATGGCGCGAACCCATTGCGGCCGCAAGTCGGCAGGCGCCGGCCGTAGCTTTTATTCTCACGCCCAACTATAAGATCGCAGCCGAGGTGGCGTTCTATTGGCCGCGCCATCTGCCGGTGTATGTGGCGGGCAGCGCCGAGCGGCGTTTCAATCAACATGATCTGTGGCCCGGCATCGACCGCGAGGCGGGGCACGACGGCTTATGGATCAGCACCTCGCCGGGCGCCCCCCCCGAGTTGGCGCAGGCCTTCACGCACTGCACGTCCTTGCCGTCTATTCCCGCCGTTACGCCGGACGGCACTACCTTGCGTACTTTATATGTGATCCACTGCCACAATTACATACCGATCATCTGGCCGAAACCGGCCAGTTATTAGCCGCTGCTGGCTTCAAATCGGCTCTTTACGATGCTCTTTGTTATTAACACGGAACTCGAATGGATAAAGGGCCTTTGTACTAATGTCGGAGTGATCGTGCTGATCCAAGGATGTTTCGGCGAAACCGTCAAAAGGAAATCTTTCGAAGTCCTGCAAAATCTGCGCGAACAACCATGCCGCAAGGACCTGAGCGGCAAATGTCCGTCGCGCGAAAGTGTGGCCGATTGACGGCATAAGCGCAAAGAGGTGCGATCGATTAAATTGGACGATATGCCCAGCAACGTCGCCGCCGCGGGAAGCGCGTAGATATTTGCCCTTGGCGCCGCAATTCTCTAAGCTTGCCACCTTTGATGAGCCAATCCGGTAGCCGCCATGAATCTCGCGCCCTTACGCTTGAAGAAAAACGAAGACCGGCGGATCCGCGCCGGCCATGTTTGGGTGTTCAGCAACGAGGTGGACGTCGCCGCCACGCCGCTCGACGCCTTCGCGCCCGGCCAATTGGCCGTATTTCAGGACAGCTCCGGCAAGAGCCTCGGCAACGGCTATGTGAATCCCCACTCGCTGATCTGCGGCCGCTTGGTGAGCCGCGACCCTGATTATGTGCTCAACAAATCGCTACTGGTTCATCGCCTCAACGTGGCGTTGTCCTTGCGTGAACGCCTCTTCGCCAAGCCTTTTTACCGATTGATATACGGCGAGGGCGACGGTTTGCCCGGCCTGATCGTCGATCGCTACGGCGATACGCTGGTGGTGCAGATCAATACGGCGGGCATCGAACGTGTCAAGGAAGACGTGGTGGTGGCGCTGCAAGAGGTGCTGCGTCCCATGCGCATCGTGTTTCGCAACGACAGCGCCGGCCGCGAGTTGGAAGGATTGAACAGTTACGTGGAAACGGCGCTGGGCAGCACTGTGAAACACGTGTCCCTGGAGGAAAATGAAGTGCTTTTCGAAGCACCGATCCTCAGCGGACAAAAGACCGGTTGGTTCTTCGACCATCGCTTGAATCGCGCGCGCATGCAACGTTACGTACGCGATAAACGGGTGCTGGACGTCTTCAGTTATATCGGCGGCTGGGGTATTCAGGCCGCGGCGGCGGGCGCGACGGAGGTTGTCTGCGTGGACAGCTCAGACGCCGCGCTGACGCAGATCAAAGGCAACGCCGCATTAAACGCCGTTGCACCGCGCGTTCGTACCCAGCAGGGCGATTCCTTCGAAGTATTGAAAAACCTGCGCGCCGAACGGGAGCGCTTCGATGTGGTCATCCTCGATCCCCCGGCCTTTATCAAACGCAAGAAGGATTTTCATGCCGGACAGGCGGCCTACCAGCGGCTCAATCAAGCGGCCATGCAACTGTTGGCCAAGGACGGGGTATTGATCTCGGCGTCGTGCTCTTATCACCTGACGCGGGAAAATTTGCGGGAAGTGCTGCTGCAAACCAGCCGCCATGTCGACCGCAACTTGGTCATTCTCGAGCAGGGCCACCAGGGGCCGGACCATCCCCTGCTCCCGGCGGTGCCGGAAACCGAATATCTAAAAGCCTTTATTTGCCGGGTGTTACCTAATTGAGGTGGACTAAGGGCGCTTCCTCAACACATTTTTACTTGCCCAAACCCCTCAAGGCGTGGCATAACTAACCCGTTACAAAGAGTAAGCCGCCCGCAAAGGAGCTGCTACAAACAGGGCCGTACACGGATTTCGCACGATATCCGGGCTAAGAGAAGCTCATAACCAACAAACAGGCTTTAGCTATGTCCCGCAGGTTTCCGGCCGCGATCATCATTTTAACAGCCGCCGCCGTGTCTTGCCCGGCGCAGGCCGACATCTATTCCTACCGGGACGAGAACGGCGTACTCAATTTCACCAATATCCGTCCTAACGACAGCCACTACATAGTGCACGTGGCTTATAAAGACCGGAAACCCGCTGCCTCATCGCGGAAGGTTTCCTATAACTATGGCAGCGGCCCCGCGACGTTCCCGCCGCAATTGGATGCCATCGTCAGCCAAGTGACCCAGGACTATGCGGTAGACAAGGCACTGGTTCAAGCCATGATCCACGCGGAGTCCGCATTCAATGCCAACGCAGTTTCGCCCAAGGGCGCTTCGGGTTTGATGCAACTCATGCCGGATACCGCACAGCGTTATGGGGTACGCGACATCTTCGATCCGAAACAGAATATCATCGGCGGGGTGCATTACCTGCGTGATTTGCTTGAAACCTTCGGACACGATGTGCGCCTCGCCCTAGCCGCCTATAATGCGGGTGAAAAAGCGGTATTACGCTACGGCGGCGTGCCTCCTTATCCCGAGACCGTGGAGTACGTGAACAAGGTCATGCAACTACACTCGCGTTATAACAACAGCTAACACTCATCTCAACTATTGCCCTTTCTTGCTTGCGCTCCGGCGCCAGCACCCGGTGCCGCGATAAAGGCATGATAGGCGATGGTATACTTCCGCGTGATGCTGACCTATCCTCAAATCGACCCCATCGCCTTCAAGCTTGGTCCTCTCAAGGTCCATTGGTACGGCATCATGTATTTGATCGGCTTCGGCGCCGCTTGGTGGTTGGGCAGACAGCGGGCGAACCAACTTGATTCCGGCTGGACCGAACAGCAGATCAGCGATTTGATATTTTACGGCGCGCTGGGGGCGGTGTTGGGCGGGCGGATAGGCTACGTATTTTTTTATGATTTCCCGGCTTATGTCGCCGAACCGTTGCGCATCTTCAAGGTGTGGGAAGGCGGAATGTCTTTCCACGGCGGCTTGATCGGCGTGCTTGCGGCGATGACACTTTACAGACGGCATATCAACAAGACATTTTTCGAAGTCACGGACTTCTTGGCGCCTTTGGTACCTCTCGGCCTCGGGGCGGGACGAATCGGCAATTTCATCAATGGTGAGTTATGGGGAAGGATATCGGACTTGCCCTGGGCCATGGTCTTTCCCAGCGGCGGACCGCTGCCGCGGCATCCTTCGCAACTTTATGAAGCGGCGCTGGAGGGCCTGGTGTTATTCTCTATCCTGTGGTGGTATTCGCGGAAGCCCCGTCCCAGGATGGCGGTATCGGGCCTGTTTCTCTTATGCTACGGCCTGTTTCGCTTCACGGTGGAGTTCGTGCGCCAGCCGGACGCGCAGCTCGGTTATCTTGCCTTCGGGTGGCTGACCATGGGGCAGGTGTTATCCACGCCGCTTATTCTAATAGGCGGCACGATGTTGTGGTGGGCCTATCGGAAGCAGATGCAAGGCAGGCGGGCCTGAGGCCGGATTAAAGCATGCAGCAATATCTCGACTTGATGCGTTACGTCAAAAATCACGGCGTGCGCAAAGACGACCGCACCGGAACGGGCACCTTGAGCGTGTTCGGTTATCAAATGCGTTTTGATCTTGCCGCGGGCTTTCCTTTGGTCACCACCAAAAAGCTGCACCTGCGCTCCATTATCCATGAATTGCTGTGGTTCTTGCGCGGCGATACCAACATTCAATATCTCCGCGACAACGACGTTTCCATTTGGGACGAGTGGGCCGACGAAAACGGCGAGCTCGGCCCTATCTATGGTTATCAGTGGCGCTCCTGGCCTACTCCCGGCGGAGGTCATATCGATCAGATCAAGCAAGTGGTGGAGCAGATCAAAAAAAATCCCCATTCAAGGCGTCTGATCGTGAGCGCCTGGAACGTAGCGGACATCGAGCGCATGGCGCTGCCACCCTGTCATGCCTTCTTTCAGTTTTACGTGGCGGAAGATCTGCTCTCCTGCCAACTCTATCAACGCAGTGCCGATATTTTTTTGGGTGTACCGTTCAATATCGCCTCTTATGCGCTGCTGACTCTGATGATCGCGCAGGTGACGGGCCTGAAGCCTGGTGAATTCGTCCACACCTTGGGCGATGCCCATCTCTATCTCAACCACCTGGATCAAGTTGCGCTGCAACTTACGCGCAAGCCCTTCCCGTTGCCGAGCATGACGCTCAATCCCGCGGTGACATCCCTGTTCGATTTCAGTTTCGCCGACTTCCGGTTGGAAGGTTACCAAAGCCACCCCGCTATCAAGGCGCCGGTGGCGGTGTGATGAGATGATCATCTCTCTCGTCGCCGCCATGGGGAACGGCCGGGTGATCGGGATCGAGAACCGCCTGCCGTGGCGCTTGCCCGCCGACATGAAACACTTCCGCACTCTAACCATGGGCAAACCGGTGTTGATGGGGCGCAAGACCTTCGAGTCCGTCGGCAAGCCGCTAGCGGGCCGCACCAACATCGTAGTCACTCAGGATAAGACTTATCAGCCTATAGGCGTGAAAGTAGCTCACACCATTGACGAGGCCCTGGCGATAGCTGGCGAGGCCCAAGAAGTCATGGTGATCGGCGGCGCGTCTTTTTACATGCAGCTACTCCCTCGCGCACAACGTCTCTACCTCACCGAAATCCATCACGATTTCGCAGGCGACGCCTTATTTCCGGCGTGGGACTCTGCCGAATGGCACGAAGTACATCGGGATAATCATGCTCCCGATGGCGACAATGCCTATCCCTATAGCTTCGTGACCTTGGAGCGATGCCGACCGTCATCAGAACCATAAGACAACCGTCTATTCTTGCGGTATTGATCTCTAGCTCTCAAGAATTTGGCTGAAATTCCCGTAAAACTAGTGGCACCCTTTCTCGAGCGTGGGAAAGACCGCTCACCTCCATAACGCCCTGGGCCGATGTGATGACTGTCAAAAATCAACGCCATGCTGTCCAGCAGGACACTGCGCCTAGCCATCAACAAACCATGGCAACTATCCGTGCGGGCATGAAAATCCTCGGCGATCTTCCCATTTTCAGCACCAGCATCAATAAAATCCGCCGGATCAGCTCCGACCCCAGCAGCGACGCCATGGCCGTCGCCCAAGAAGTGCTGAAGGACGCCAACCTCAGCACCAAGTTATTGCGGCTGGGTAATTCCGCACACTACAACCGCGGCGTGGGCAAAATTTCGGTGGTCTCCCGAGCCGTGATCGTGCTGGGTTTTGAAACCGTTAAAAATCTTACGCTCACGCTAAAACTCATCGAGAGTTTTCAAACCGCCAATCCCGTCGTCGATATGAGCAAAATGTTGGTGAAGTCCTATTTGGCTGCGGGATTTGTACGCGACATAGCAGATAAGTGCGGTATAAAAGACGTAGAAGAAAGCTATGTATGTGCCCTTTTGTACAATCTGGGCGAAATTACCGTAGCCTACGTGATGCCGAATGAATATCAACGTATCTCCGAGCTCGTCCTAAATAAGGGGCTCAGCCAAGCCGAGGCTGAACAAACGGTGCTCGGCACCTCCATATCTCTTATCTCTCAGGAACTGGCAACCACCTGGGAATTTCCCCCCACGGTGGTCAGCGCGATGGCCCCTCCACCCTCAAAGATCACCCGTCCCATCAAGGATCATGTGTCGTTCAATCGATCCATCGCCTCCTTGGCTCATCAACTGTTGGACAACCTCTATTCAGCCACGGGTGAGGGCGATCATCTCACGGACACTTTGGAGATGATCGCCAAGGCAACCGGTCTTAACGACGGGATGGTGGAAAATTATCTGAATGAGTCGTTCCGCATGTCCTGCGCCCTTGCCACCGAATATGGTTTGAATAAAAAATCACTGAAGCCTCAATTAGGAGACGGCGAGGGAACCTTGCGTAACAAATGGGCGCGGCAGCTTTCCTACTATGCGAGCACGGAAGAACCCGGCTCTGCTGCAAATCCCGATAAACAGACTACATCGACCGCGAAGGCGGAGACGATTTCGCCTTCAAAGGACACATTGGGGTCTCCGAAAGGCGCGGATTCTTCAAATGCGTCCCTTACATCTAATAACGTTTCATCCCGGACAAACGAAGCCGCATTACCGAATCAAGTCTCCAATCCCCCGGACGATGTCGCTCCGCTATCTGGTGCAAACCACCTGGCACAAGCACATTTTAACGCGCAGCTGCAGCTTCAAATCATTCAGGAAATCACCGAGCTCATGGCAAAATCGGCGCGGCTCAGCGAGGTCTTCGTCAAGGTCGTTGATGGCCTGCACCGAGGTGCGGGGTTTGATCGGGTACTGTTGTGCTTGGTCACGCCGGATCGGCGAAACTATGTCGGTCGCTTGGCCGCGGGGGCCCAGCGAGAGGTGCTGAAACAATATTTTTCTTTTCCAATCGATCCCTCTTCCGATCTCTTTTCCAAGACGCTCAACGACGGAGGGGAATTATTGGTCAACAACACCGCGGATGCCGCATGGGGAAACCTATTACCATCCAAATTTGTCGAAGTCATTAAAGCGGACAGTTTTGTCGCAGCGGCATTGCGCTACCAAGAAAAGGCGGTGGGATTTTTCTATGCTGATTGTGCGGTCTCGGGCAGACTCATTGACGAGGCGGATCGGCGGAATTTGCTGCAATTTGTCACGCAAGCGCGGTTGGCTCTTCGCTTGTGCACATAATGTGGAGGACAATCCTCCAAGGGGATACAGGCAGGCTATAATAATGGCATTAGCGAGGACGCTATCCGCTAAACAGGAGTAACGAGCGATGTTCATTGGAGACTTGCGCATACACGCCGACGCCGCGGCACTTATAGACGCCGTTGCCCAACGCTGGGTGGAACTCGCCGCCACCGCCATTAATGCACGCGGCAAATTTCATGTGGCACTTTCCGGCGGAACCACGCCGCTTGCGTTGTATCGCAGGCTCACCCATCCAAAATTCGCGAGCCGTATCGCCTGGGACCGTATCCATGTTTACTTCGGCGACGAGCGCACCGTTCCTCCCGATCATTCCGAAAGCAATTTCCACATGGCTAAGGAAGCGCTGTTGGATCACGTACCCGTACCCGTGGCCCAAATCCATCGCATCGAAGGAGAATTAGCGGACCCACACGTGGCGGCCGGCAAATACATCAGGGAACTCACGGCCAATCTTCCGCTATCCGCGCAAGGAGTGGTGCAATTTGACCTGTTATTGCTGGGGGTCGGCGGCGACGGCCACACCGCATCGTTGTTTCCGGCTACCCCTGTATTGCATGAACGGGCGCGCCTGGTTGAGGCCGTTTATGTCGAAAAGCTCGAAGCCTGGCGCATTACCGTCACCTTGCCAGTCATCGATCATGCGCGTCATGTATTGATTCTGGTAAGTGGCGACGGCAAGGCAGCCATCATCCGCGATGTTTTTACTACGCGGCGTGCCCCACCTTATCCCGTGCAGCTCATCAATCCGCAAGGGGTGTTGGAATGGCATATCGACCAAGCCGCCGCGGCGTTGTTGCCTAAAGAATTGCACTCATGAAGGTATTGGCCGGCGATATCGGCGGCACTAAGACACTTTTACAAATCGCCGAGGTCCGAGGTTCTTATGTTGAGGTACTGCATCGGGCTCGTTTTTCCAGCCAAGACTATTCGGACCTTGACACCCTACTTCGTGAATTTCTCGACCACACTCCCGCGGCGGTGCGTAAAGACATTACCAACGCTTGTTTTGGTGTAGCCGGGCCAATCCATGGCGGCGAGCAAGGACCTCGTCAAGCGAATATCACCAACCTCCCCTGGCGTCTTGACGAACTTAAATTACAATCCCGTCTTCAACTGCCTCGTGTGCGTTTGATAAATGACTTTTATGCCGCCGCCAACGGTATCGAAGCGCTTGGCGCAGATGATCTGGCTGTTCTCAATCCCGGAACGCCTCAGCCCCGTGCGCCGCGTTTGATAGTGGGAGCAGGCACGGGTTTAGGCGTCGCTCAGTTATTGTGGTGCGAAGGACGTTACCGGGCATTTCCTTCTGAAGGCGGGCATATTCATTTCGCGCCGACGGACGAGTTGCAGATGGAATTGCTTTCCTACCTGAAAAATCGATACGACCGCGTCTCGTATGAACGCGTGATCTCAGGCGCCGGCCTCGCCAACATCTACAGCTTCCTGTGTAAGCACGAGAAAAACTCCGATCACGCCGACTTGAAAATACTCTTGGAAAGTCCGGATCCGGCTGCGGCAATTACAGAGCGCGCTCGTTCCGCCGAACCGCTTGCCGCGCAAGCGGTTTCGCTTTTTATCTCCATTTATGGTTCGGTGGTGGGCGACTTGGCCCTGATCACTTTGGCCCGCGGCGGAATCTATGTGGCCGGCGGCATCGCCCCCAAAATTTTAGGTGAGTTGCGCAAAGGGGATTTCATCGAGGCTTTGTCGCGCAAAGGACGCATGTCCTCCCTTGTAAAAGAAATGCCGGTTTTCATAGTACTTTCTCAAGACATCGGCTTACTCGGCGCCACGCTGTTTGCTTCTCAGCTTTAAATTTTCCTCACCCTAATTGTTGACTAAAAAGATATATTGAAAATAAATCTTTTTAGGTGTAAACATGTGCCTAAGATATATGTTAACCCTTGCAAGCGCGGGCAGTCGTTTCCCGATCATCGAGGGCAACCAGGAAGTGAATGTAAAAAATCCCAAGAATTGCAAAGCAAATACCGGAGGAAAACGCCATGTCCCAAGACAATCATCTTAGTAATAAACGCCGCACCGGCAACAACGCCCTCACGGCGTTTGTCATATCCCTGGTGTTGTTGCTACCCGCAATAGGATGGGCGGAGAGCCGCGAATTCAATCTCACCATCGAAGAAGTAAAAGTCCATGTGGCCCCGGATCTTGACTACAAGGTATTTGCCTTTAATGGCCAGGTGCCGGGGCCCTTGATTCATGTCAAGGAAGGCGATGATGTTACCGTACACGTTACCAACAACACCACCTTGCCTCACACCATTCATTGGCATGGCGTTGATCAACTCAACAACTGGCAAAATGACGGCGTGCCCGGCGTCACGCAGGAAGCCATTCAGCCTGGAGATACCTTCACCTATCACTGGAAGGCGGAAAGACCCGGCACCCTGTGGTACCACTGTCATGTCAACGTTAATGAACATGTTGGCCTGCGCGGCATGTGGGGACCACTGATCATCGACCCCAAAGATCCGTCGCCGATCGAGAAAACCGTCACCAAGAACGTCATCATGATGTTGTCCTCTTGGGAGAGCGCCCATGCGGATAAATACGGCGAAGGCGGCACGCCTTCCGATGTGGACGATGTCTTTTCGGTCAACGGCAAAACCTTTCCTCTGACCCAGCCGATCCGGGTAAAAAAGGGCGACGTGGTACGGTTGCGCTTCATCGGCGCGGGAGATGAGATCCACTCGATGCACCTCCACGGCCACGACATGCTGATTACTCACAAAGACGGTTATCCGCTGTCCAGCCCTTACTATGCCGACACGGTGCTTATCGGTCCGGGGGAGCGCTATGACGCCATCGTTAAAATGAATAACCCCGGTCTTTTCATGTTTCATGACCATGTAGATAAGCACGTTACTACCCGTGGAAAATTCCCCGGTGGGCCGATGACGCATATTGAGTACGACGGAATCGTCAAGCCCGATTGGTACGAAATGAAAGGCATGGACAATGAATACGATCCCAACTTTTTCTATTCCGAGTCCATGGCCCAGCCTTATGGGATGTATGACAGCGCGGGATTCAAAGGCACGCCGGTGGAAGCTACGCAACGTCACAGGAGGCACGACAATGATTAAAATAAGTTTTCCCTTTTTGCAACGCCTATCGTTGGCGGGTGTGATAGCAGTGGGCGGCGCTTGGTTTAGCCTGCATGGCGCCGCCGTACAGGCTGCCGACGGTGAGGATATCCTCAAGAGTCAATGCAGCAGCTGTCATAATCTGGCCGGCCCGGCGCCTGCCACACTCAAAGAACTGTGGGATCGTAAAGGCCCGGATCTGTTTTATGCGGGCAATAAGTACAAAGCCGCATGGATGGTGGAGTGGCTGCAAAAACCGACCCGCATCCGCCCTGCGGGGATGTTCTATGCCAATCACGTTAAGCCCGGCCCCAAAGGCGATGAAGTCGACACCGCCGGCCTGATCACCCATCCCAGCTTGTCCGCGGCCGACGCCCAAGCGGCGACCGATGCCTTGATGAAGCACAAGGCGCTGAGCAATTTGATTCATCCCGGCGAATATACGCCCGGCACGATCTCCAAGAGCATGGGCGAGATGATGTTCGACAAATTCCGCGGCTGCCTTGCTTGTCATGAAATCGAGTCGGGTTACGGCGGATTATCGGGACCGGAAGTATACACCGCCGGAAAGCGCCTGCAAGAAGACTATCTCATCAGCTATATGCGCAACCCGCAGGCCTGGGACCCCAAGATCTTCATGCCCAATCGTCATCTCACGGATACCGACCTGCAAAAGTTCGTGAACTACTTTCATCTGTTGAGCGAGGAGGTGAAGCCATGAAACCGACAAAAATTCTATTGGGCATGTTACTTCCGCTTGCAATAACCGTAAGCGACGCTGTGTTTGCAAAAGAGACCGCGGAGGACAACTACAAGACCTATTGCACCCAATGCCATGGCTCTCAAGGCAACGGCAAGGGCATCAATATCCGCGACATGTCCGTGCAACCCCGCGATCACACCGACGCCAAGGCCATGTCGGCGCGCTCGGATCAGGATCTGGTCAAGGTTATTAAAGAAGGAGGTGCCGCCATTAACAAGTCCGTGCTCATGCCGCCGTGGGGGGACGTGTTCTCCGATGAGGAGGTCAATGATTTAGCACAATATCTGAGAAAGGTGTGCAATTGCAGCTATGGCAAATGATTTTGGATTACGCGATATCGACGACATCCGCTTTTCTAAAAATTTTTTAACGTCAATCAACTGTGAAGGAGAAAATGTATGTCTATTAAAAAAAATATGATTACAATCGCTGCGGCGGCCGCGATGAGCCTGAGCGCCGGGGCGGTGCTGGCCAAGACGGTGCACGTTACCATGCACGCCAAGGAAACCACGGTAAAGATCGACAACAAGGGCACCGATTATCCGGCGTGGACCTTTGACGGCACCATCCCGGGGCCGGTAGTGCGAGTCACGGAAGGCGACACCGTGGAGTTCACCCTGATCAATGACAAAGAAAACAAAAATTCCCATGCCATGGATTTCCACGCCGCGACAGTCGATGTGCTTGGAGAGTTTGCGCCGATCAAACCCGGTGAGTCCAAAAAGTGGTCCTTCGAAGCGAGATATCCGGGCGTGTTCATGTATCATTGCGGCGCCATGCCCATGCAACAACATATCGCGCGCGGCATGTACGGTGTCATTATCGTTGACCCTAAAGGGGGTTATA
>Ga0316628_100001228_pt1 | contig 17890 bp, 16 predicted proteins | sample OWC_Aug_M2_C1_D5_FD_207648 | JGI IMG/M metagenome (GOLD analysis project Ga0316628, IMG submission 207648) | Wetland soil microbial communities from Old Woman Creek delta, Ohio, United States - OWC_Aug_M2_C1_D5_C | ecosystem: Environmental > Terrestrial > Soil > Wetlands | place: USA: Ohio... | reverse complement strand
AACGGTTTCCACCGAGAGCGGAATCCTCAGCAACGCACAATATTCCTTTTCGACGCGCTTTGAAAACGGCAAGGGCACCAACCCGGAAGAATTGATCGCGGCGGCGCATGCGGGCTGCTTCAGCATGGCCCTTTCGGCGCAACTCGGTAACGCGGGGATCACGCCGCAGAGCCTGGAAACGACGGCGGCGGTCACTCTGGAAAAACTGGAATCGGGTTTTACGATCACCAAGGTCCATCTGGACCTCACCGCGCGCATCCCGGGCGTGGACAAAGCAGTGTTTGACAAAGCCGCGGCGGACGCCAAAGCCGGCTGCCCCGTTTCCAAGCTGCTGAAGGCCGCGGAAATTACGCTGACCACGAAGCTGCTGAGCGAAAGCGCCACCAGCGCTTAAGAACGCGGGAATCGAGCGCGGGCTCCGCAAGGAGCCCGCTGCATTCCCGGCAAAACGCATTTCGCGGAAAAAGATTAGCGGAACGCTATGACTCTCCGGGTCTGAGGGTCTGTCCAGTAAAACAGTGAGCTCCGCTTTGTTTCTCGGAAAATCCCGGAGGGACTTCGGGCATGTCAATGTGAGGATTACAGCAGGAAATCAGAAAAATCTTACGTGGCGAACTGAACGTTTTCCATTTCCAGGCGGCGCGAAATCTGCTGCGCGGCTTCCTTCACTGCCACCGCGGCTCCCGAAAGCCTTACTTCGTCGAGTTCCGCCACGGTTCCGGTGAGGCACACGGCAACGGTGCTCCGGCCCATCGGGTCAAAAATAGGAGCGCCCACGCAACGCCATCCCGGGCGGCACTCCTCATCGTCCACGGCATATCCCTGCTTGCGCACTTCTTCCAGCTTGGCTAACAATCGGGGCAGCGTCGTAATCGTTCTCGGCCCGAATTTATGAAGGTCCAGGTACGGAAGGACGGCGTCCAGCGCCGGCCTGGGCCAATAGGCCAGCAGCGCCTTGCCCACGCTGGAGGAATGCAAGGGAACGCGCTCACCAACCGCGCGCGTCTTATCCAGGCGGAAATATCTTTGGGACACGATCTTCTCGAAATGCACCACATCGTGGTGGCCCAGAATCGCCAGATGGCAGGTCAAGTCCACCTGGTCGACTAACGCGCGCATGTATGGCAGGGCCAGATCACGGATATCGGAGGTTTCCAGCACTCTCCTGCCCAGGGTCAGCAGATTAGGACCGAGTTTGTAACGCCCAGTATCCGAATAGCGGCTAAGATAGCCGCGTCCTTGAAGGATGCGCAGGATGGAACTTGCCGAACTTTTTGGAATTCCCAACCGCCGGGAGAGAAATGCGTTGGTGACACCACCGTGGCGCCCCGAAATTGCTTCCAGGATATCTAGCGTTCGCACGACTGCTGGACTTACTTTTTTCCCGGCCATAGAACCCGTCAATACACCCAGACGATAATGCGCATTACAAAAACTTCTTAAAAATATCCTGCTCTATCATTGGCGATACTATACATGATTCGCGCTCGACTTAAAAAGATAAAAAGATATTTAATTGCGCGGACCTGATTTTGTTTATTTTAGAAAAGGCCTGGAGGCTAAAGAAGCGGGAATCCTGCACAGCAGGCGGGCATGGGTCAATTTCGTCCGTGACGTAACAAAGCGCCGCTCGCGCGAAAAAACGGGCGGCCGCCACAAAAGCAAACCATCCGACCAAGTACCCTGCCCGCTTCCGCGAAAAGCTACAGCGACATTTCTTTCGGTCGCAGCGCCAGCGCCAGCACCGCTCCCACCAGGCACAGCAGCGTCATCTGAATCTCGCTGGCCCGCAGCCAACCCCCCCAATTTGCCAGGTCGCCCAGCAAGTACCCGCCGAATGCCGCGCCACCGTACAGGCTGGTGACGAACATTCCGGAACCCTTGCTGGAATGGCTGCGCCGCAACGCTTTCACATGATACCCGGCCAGGTTTACGTACAGAATGGCGCTTCCGGCGACACCGTAGATGCACGTGAGAACTTCTCGCGTGAGCATGGACAGCGATGGCTGGAAAAACAGATACCCGAGCACGGAGACGCACAGCAGCGACCCGCTGAGCACCAGTTTGGGAGAATAGCGGTCGCCGATCCACCCGCAGGGGATGGAGGCCAGCGCCCCAATGCCGAAAAATCCGATGACCTTGCCGGCATCGGCCGGTGCGTAGTGCAGAACTTCCCGCAGGAACGTGGGATAAAGTCCGAGAAACCCGTACATGCTGAGGCCGTGAATCAGGCTGAGGGCCGTAAGGATCACGGTGTTGCGGTTGGCGAGGCCTTCCGAGCCGCCGCTATCGGCCTTGGTTGCGGCCACGTGGCGCGCCTCGCTGAACCACGGGCGTACCGCGGCGGCGATCAATACCACCATCACAAAACCAAACAGGCCGAAATAAATCATCGGCGCGTGCCATGTGCCATAAGACTGCCGCAGCTTGCCGGCAATGTACGGCCCGAGGAAACCGCCGATGCCATAACAGAAATTCACCGAGCCGATGGCCGCGGACCGGTTCTTCGCGAAATAACTGGCGGCCAGCGCGAACATGGACGTGGCCAGCATGGACATGCCGATCCCCTGCGCCGCGAGACACACCAGCATGGTCCAGAATCCGGGCACGACCGTGGTCAATGCCGTGGCCGCGGAAAAAATAACAATGCCCGCCAGCAGGACCATTTTTCGCGAGTAGCGCGCCAGAAGGTAGCCGGTCGGAAGGCCGCCGATTCCCAGGCCCAGCGTGAAAATCGTGGCCAGCAAACCGGTATCGGGAAGGGTGAAGCTGAAGGCCTTGCGGATGTCGGGCGCCAGGACCGGAAACAGGTAGCGGTCCGCGGCCATCAACACGTAGGAAATTAGCAGGACACAATACATTGCGATGGCAATGCCTTGCGCGCCGGAAGGACGTTCCACAGGGTTGCTTTGCGTTATTTCAGCTTGGTCCGGAATGGTCGTAACCTCCCCGATCTTAGCTGGTGCTCGCGATGTAACGCAAACCCCGCCTCTGAAGAGGCGGGCTACAGCAACTTCGCCGCGCGACCGCGGCGCGGTCCAGCCGGCCCACCCAGGCCGCGAAAAACCAAGAACGGCGTTATTGCGAGTCCCGGAAGGGACCGGGACCCGGGATAACACAAAAATTCTTACTGGGCATTTTCCAGGATAATCTTCATGCGCTGGTCTTCATCGGTTTCCAGCATGCCCATGGCTTTTTCCAGATCCAGCAGGGAGAGGACATGCGTGACCAGGGGCTTGAGTTTCAGCACCCCGCGGGCCGCCAGATCGATCGTGGCGGGAAAATCCTCGCCCTTGGCCGCGCGGCTGTTCACAACATTTAATTCCTTATAATAAAATTGATAAAATGGTAATGATCCGCTGGTCGCCGAAGCGATTCCGAACAGCAGCAGCGTCCCGCCCAGCCGCGCCATGGAAATTCCATCGGCCATCGCCGGCACCACGCCCGTCGATTCGATCACCACGTCGGCACCGAGGCCCCCGGTGGCTTCCATTACGCCGCGCACGGCTTCCGGCCCGCTGGGCAGAGTCACGTCCGCGCCCAGTTCCCGCGCCAGATTCCTCTTCCAGGCGCTGCGCGTCACGCCGATCACCGGATGCGCGCCCCAGGCCTTGGCCAGCTGTACGTGCATCTGTCCGGCCACGCCCAGACCCATGACGACGACCGCCTGCCCCGGAAAAATATTGAGCTTGCGGTGGGCATGCATGCAGGTGGTGGCCACCTGAATGAGCGGCGCCGTCTGATTGTCGATGGCGTCCGGCAGAGGATAGATGTGCGTCAGCGGAGCTACCAGATAATCCGCGAACCCGCCGTTTGTGTCGCGCCCTACCAGGGAACCGTTGGGGCAAAGGTTGGTCTGCCCGGCGCGGCATTGCACGCACATGCCGCAATACACGGCCGGATCGACAATGACGCGCTGCCCCGTGCGGAAAGGGCCGACACCCTCGGCTACCTCGCCGATCATTTCATGGCCCATGATCAGCGGGTGGCGCACCGGGATGGCGCCTTCAAAGATATGCAGATCGGTGCCGCACACGCCGGTGTGCGTCAAACGCACGAGGACCTGGTTATGTCCCGGCGTGGGCCGGTCGACCTTTGCGAGGCCCACGTCGCGCGGGCCTCGCAGAACCATGGCCTTCATGAACGAAGTTTCGGTCAATCGGCGGCCTTCCCACTGCCAACCGCTTTACCCGGGAGAGTGGCGCTGACGACGCTCTTGAATTCCGCATCGGTCAGCAAGCGCTTATGTGTGAGCGAGAAATCCTTGACGGCGGCCACCACCTTCATGGCTTCTTCTTCGTTGAAAGGCACGCCAAGTTTCCTCAGTCCCCACTTCACCGAATCGATTCCGCTGCCCTTGCCGAAGACCACGCTGGCGGGAGCCTGCCCGACCACGTCCCAGCGAAACGGGAAGAGTTCGGTGGCATTCTCGACGCCGCAATTTTCAAACCAGCTGGCGATAATGCCGGATTCGATCTGGAAGAGGGCGTCGCCCACGACTTGCCGGTTGGATGGAACGGCATGGCCGGAGAGTTGTTGCACGAGTTTTGCGAGGCCGTAGAACTTGTCGTATTTGAGGCCGGTGTCGATCCCGTACAAGGTCAGGAGCGCCATGGCGGTGTCTTCCATGGGCACGTTGCCGGCGCGCTCGCCGAGTCCCAGGACGGTCGAGTGAACCACTTCCACTCCCTCGGCCAGGGCCATGATCGTGTTGGCCACGCCCATGCCGAAATCCATGTGGAAGTGGGCTTCCAGGCGCTTGTTGATGCGCGCCTTCACCGAGCGCACCAGGTACTGAATCGAATGCGGGGAAAGCACGCCGAAGGTATCGACCAGGGCTAGCGCATCCATATGACCTTCGGTGGCCACGCGCAGAATCAGGTCGAGCACCCAGTTCATTTCCGCGCGCGAGAAGTCGATGGGGAAGAACACCACTTCGAGTCCCTGCTCATGCGCGTATTTCGTCGATTCGATCGAAAGATCGATGGCCTTTTCCATGGACCACTTGTAGGCGTACTTGATGATGTGTTCGCTCGAGGGCACTTCCATCACCACGCCCTTCACGCCGCAGTCCACGGCGCGCTTGACGTCGTCCACCATGCAGCGCGAAAACGCGAAAATTTTCGGCCCCAGATTGCGCTTCACGATTTCCTTGATGGCCGCCGCGTCGCTGGGCGATACCACGGGCATCCCCGCTTCGATGCGGTGCACGCCGGCTTCCGCCAGTCCCTCGGCGATGCGGATCTTGTCATCCTTCGTGAAGATCACTCCGGTTTGCTGCTCGCCGTCGCGCAAAGTGACATCGTGGAACTGGATATTCTTCGCGAATTTAAAGCCGCTGTTCACGGCCGGATTGAAATTCCACGGGCTTACGAACCACTTGTCTGTTTTCCAGGGCGTATCTGACATGATGACTTCCTCCAAAAGTTTTATTTTTTCAAGAACGCGCAGTCGCGAGCGCTTCCGGATTTACCGGATTGCGCGGCGCCTGGCCGGAAAGAACCCGGACAACTTCTTCCGCTGCCTTGGTCTGCAGCTCTTCCAGCGCTTCCACCGAATAGAAACTTGTGTGCGGCGTGAGAATCACGTTGTCACGCCCGAACAACGGCGAACTGGTCGGCGGCTCCTGTTCGAGCACATCGAGCGCTGCGCCCGCGAGTTGCTTCGCGTCCAGCGCCGCTGCCAGCGCCGCTTCGTCCACCACCGGGCCGCGCGAAGTATTGACGATCACTGAGCCGGGCTTCATCTTGCTGAATGCATCCGTGCTGAACAGATGATGCGTCTCGGGAAGAAGCGGCGTATGAATGGAAATGTAATCCGACACCTTCAGCAGGTCGGCGAATTCCACCCGCTCGACTCCCGCCTGATCCAGTACCGTTTGCGGCACGTAAGGATCGAAGGTAACCACGCGCAGGCCGAACGCTTTTGCCTTCGGAGCCACCAGTTGCGGAATGCGTCCAAATCCCACCAGGCCCAGTACCGTTCCCCGCAGCCGGTGAATCGGCACCACCGCCGGCATTTCCCAGCGTCCGGCATGGGCGCGCGCGCTGGAAGCCGGAATTTTTCTTACCAGCGAAAGAAGCAATGCCATCGCATGATCGGAAACTTCATCGATGCAATAGTCGGGCACTTTGGTCACCACGATTCCCGCGGCCGTGGCTGCCGCCAGGTCGACGTTATCCACGCCGATCCCGAAACGCGAAATGATGCGGACCTTCTTCATCTGGCCGATCATGTCCGCGGTAATTTTCGCGTAGGTCACCAGCAAGGCGTCCGCATCCCGGGCCACGTTCATAATTTCCGGTGGCGTGGGCTGCTTGGCCAGCTGTAATTCGGCCCCGACCCGCGCCACCACGGCGCGGGCCAGGTCCAGGTTTGGAAATACGGAATCCGATACTCCGACCAGTCGTTGAGCCATGGTTACCGTTTCATCGCCTCTTCCATGTGCTCCATCAGTGTGAATACCACCGGGCCCTTGCCGGACACGAGAACATTCTCCTCAAGCCGGGCAGTCTGCTGCAAGCCCGGATGCCCCGCGAAGGTTTCGATGGCGAAGTACATGTTTTCCTTGATCTCGGCGGGATACTTGAGTGAATACGCCCGCGACATCCACATGCCCTCGTACAGTGTGATGCCAATACTGTGCGCGAACTGCTGCAGCGTCACCGTGCCGAACTTGTCGTCGTCGTATTCGGGGAAGGCCTTGGCGACGTCCGCGGTGGTGTTGCCGGGTTTCAGCTGTTCGATGCCCGCGTACATGGAATCGTACACTTCGCGGTACAAGTCGATCTCTTTCTGGGTCATCTTCATGCCCTGCGCTCCGCCGCATTTGAAGCAGCGCACAAAGTCGATGAAGTAGCCGGAGGGTCCGACCGCGTTGATGTCCACGATCACCAGATCGCCCTGGCGGATCAGCTTATCGGTGGCCCAACGCCGGTACGGGCTGGTGTTTCCGCCGGAGGCGACGATGATGTCATAGATGATTTCGCAGCCGCGCTCGAGCATGAACTCGTGCACCTTGGCTTCGATTTCGCGCTCGCGCACGCCGGGCTTCAGCCATTCGTACTTGATCTTCCACATGGCCGCATCGCCGATGCTGGAAGCCTGCTTGAGCAGTTCGATTTCATCGATGGTCTTGACCACGCGCGCCGCCGATACCGCCGGCCAGCCGTTGACGATCTTCAAGCCCGTCTTCTGGAACGCTTCGAGAGCGGGCATGTCAAAGTTGTCGACGCCGATCTTTTCCTTGGTTACGCCGGCTTCCTTCAGCACATCCATCACGCTCTGGGCCATGCGGTCGGCCATGTACGGCACGGCGCCTTCGGCCCACTGCCAGGTGATGGCGGGACGGATCTTCCCTTCCATCCAGGGCAAATCGATTTCCGCGCAGTGCAAGTCCGATCCCGCGGTTTCAAACAGGACGGGATCGCTGGTGTGCGTGACCACCGCATACCGAATATTGATGTTGTATTTCCAATTGCCCTGGTAAGACGCCGTGGCGTAGCGAATATTCGCTCCGGCAAACAGCACCAGCGCGCCGAGATCGTGCGCCTTCATTGACGCGCGCAACTTCTCCAGGCGTTCCTTGCGCAACCTTTCAAAATCCACCCGCTGTTGCCAGTCCGCTCCGGTCTGGCTATAGAGACGGCGTGGATCCCATGAATGTGGCTGGCCGATAAATCGTGTGTCCATAAGTTGGGAGTCAAACATCCTTTCGTGATCGATGTGAGGTACGTTTCAATATCATACAAGACGTACAGCCTGTACGCAAAATTCCGCCCCTGCAAATTCCGGATCGATATCTCTATTTATAGCAGATTCGGGGAGTTCGGTTCGATTTAGTTTAGCATCAAACACAAGAGGATGTTCAGCCGACTGAACAAATCGAAGATCGGCACGCGGAGTGAAGATTCCAGCGGCCTGCAAGCCTTTTCGCGGGTTTAGCGCCGCCCGGAAAAGGCGCGAAATGCATAATTTTTACGCGCTCACCATCGCGCAATTGAAAAGTGGGCGTATGATTCGCGCTGTTGGGCGCGGGTTTTGCTTGCTTGTCCTGACGCGGCAAGAGTGTCCCCCGAACAGCGCGAAATAAATTTGCACGAGGCGCCGTTATGACGAACACAAACCGCGCGGAGTTTCTATTTTGGCAGGTCGCTCAACCAGGTGGGCTAGTAGGACAGGCTTCAGCCTGTCGGGTTTGTGTCCGGCGGGATCAAGTGCGACAGGCTGAAGCCTGTCCTACTGGATCGTGAAACGAATTTCAGCCTGGCGCTGCGAAACATAGGCGAATCCAACGTAAAATCAGGTATAAGAAATGCAGGCTAGGCTCCGGGAGGAATACTCGATGTCTCGCAGGATTTCACGAAGGCATTTCACGCGCGGCGCCGTGGTCGTCGGCGGAATGCTGCTGGTCACGCGCCGCTCCTCGGCAGCCGATTTCGAGCTGCGCCAGTTCCACAATCAGCCCGCCGATAGCCCCTTAAACAAACGCCTCGTCGAAATGTGGGCGGCGGTAAAAGATGAAACCCGCGGACGCGTGCAGGTCCAGACCTTTCCCGAAAACAATAAAATCCCCGGAGGCGATCCCGCCGCGCTGCAGATGGTGGTCAACGGCGAACTCGATTTCTTCACCCTGAATGGCGGCTCCATCGGAAATCTTGTCCCGGCGTCAAATGTACAAGGTTTGCTTTTCGCCTTTCGCACCTCGGAACAGGTTTTCGCAGCGCTCGACGGCGATCTCGGCGACTATCTGCGCCAGGAGATGATCCCCAAGGGCATCTACGCCGTTCCGCGAGGATGCTTTGACAATGGAATGCACCAGATTACTTGCTCCACCCGGCCCATCCGTTCGGTGAACGATTTGCAAGGCCTCAAGATCCGCACGCCGGACGCTCCCATTTACGTGGAAGCCTGGAAAGCGCTGGGCGCCACGCCTGTCGTCGCCAACATCAACAAGCTGTATGAAACGCTGAAGAGCGGCGCAGCGGAAGCGCAAACCAACCCGCTGGCCATCGCCGAATTCATGAAGCTTTACGAAGTGCAGAAATATGTCAGCCTGACCAATCACGGATGGTCTGGTTTCAATCTTCTGGCCAGCATGAAGCTGTGGTCCCGCTTGCCCGCGGATCTGCAGCGGGCGATCGAACGCAACGCCATGAAATTCGCCCGCCTGCAGCGCGCCGATAACGCCGCGCTCAACGTGGCATTCCGCTCCAAACTGGCCGAGCAAGGCATGATCTTCAACGAAGCGGACACCTCCTCTTTCCGCGGACGCCTGGCGCCGTATTACGCCCGCTGGAAGGCCACCGTCGGAGAGCGCGCCTGGAGCCTGCTCGAAGGCCATGTGGGAAAACTCGGCTGATCCTGGCCGGGCCGCGTCTGTGGTGTTCCATTAGTCGCACACTATCCGCAACCTGTTTCCGCGCGCGCGCGTCTATTCAGTGTATGGTTCGTGCGCAGCGGATTTGCAAAAAGTGAAATCACACACCGGCGCCGGATGGTCCGAGGGACCGATTGGCTGGTACACGCGGCCACAATTCACACGCGGCGATCAAAGATTCGCCGCCAGGGAAAGGGCTCATCGATGAAATGGAAATTGAAATTGAAGTCCAAATCGCTCGCATCTTTCTTGGTTGCAGCTGCCGGGATTTTCGTGTTTTCCCTCCCGCTGCTGGCGCACCATGGTTTTGCTGGCCGTTATGACGAGGAGCATCCCTACACGGTGCAAGGAACCGTTTTGGAATTCGATTTTGAGAACCCCCATTCGGCGATAATTTTCGAGGTGAAGGACAAGAGTGGCGCCGCTCAAAGATGGCATGCCGAACTTTCCGGAGCGAACGCCCTGCGCCGGGCCGATGGCTGGGACCGGGACGCCTTAAAGCCGGGGGATAAAATCACCATCATTGGCCCGCGGAACAAGAACGGCTCGAACGACATGAATCTCTCCCACGAAAGCAAAATCACGATGACGGATACCGGCAAGGTCATCCACAACAGCTTCAAGAGCGAGCAAGAACAATAGACGGCTGTATGGAGATCACCTGTTCCTGCGAGGAATCGCGGCTGAAATTTCTTCTGATTTCGCCGCGTTTTCCAGGGACATTTTCTGAACGTCCGCATCCGCATGGCGAGGGTCCTCAACGGAGGCCGGAATGAATTTGGGGAAGAATTTTCTGAAGGTCAGATTTTTCGCCTTGGCACTTACAGGTCTCGCCGTTCTCAGTACTGCTGGATTTAGCCAGGTGCAGGCGCCTACTCCGCAGCCCACTGCAAGTCCTCGCGGGACTCCGCTGCGCCCGTCGGCCTCGGCATGGAGCCCGAAGTCGATCGCCTACATCAAGGCCTCCAACGCAAAAAGAGATGATCAGTTCGGATACGCCGTGGCCCTCAGCGCCGATGGCAGCACCATGGCGGTCAGTTCGACCTCGGAAGATAGCGCTGCCAAAGGGATAAACGGCAGTCAGGCGGATCATTCCGCCGTAAATGCTGGAGCGGTTTATGTTTTCGTCCGCAATGGCGGCGCCTGGGTGCAGCAGGCGTACCTGAAAGCTTCGAACACAAAAGCAAGTGACCGTTTCGGATCCTCTCTGGCTTTCAGTGACGACGGAAACACACTGGCCGTCGGCGCCATCGGTGAAGCCAGCTCGGCTACGGGCGTCGACGGCAATCAAGCGGACACCTCGATGCCGGGCGCAGGCGCGGTCTACGTCTTCACGCGGACCGGCACCGCATGGTCGCAGCAGGCTTACCTGAAAGCTTCCAACACGGGCGAAAAAACCGACGGCGATCAATTCGGCTACTCCGTCACTCTGAGCGGCGACGGCAATACCTTGGCCACCGGCGCCATTGCCGAGGACAGCGCAACCACCGGAATCAATGGCGATCAGTCTGACAATTCCGCCGACGGCTCCGGCGCCGTTTACGTCTTCGCCCGCACCGGCAACAGCTGGTCGCAGCAGGCCTACGTAAAACCCTGGAACACCACCATCCGCGGCGGTCTTTTCGGCTATTCCGTCGGACTCGACGGCAACGGAAACACGCTGGCCGTCGGCGCATATGACGAAGACCGTGGAAAAGGCGCCGCCTACATTTTCATTCGCAACGGCGGCACATGGTCGCAACAGAATCGCCTGCAATCCTCGAACGTGGAAAACGGCGATTCCATCGGCTGCTCCATCTCCATCAGCGAGGATGGCAATACGGTGGTCGTCGGCGCGTTCGATGAAGACAGCCTGCTTCGCGGAATCCAGCCGCCCAATGAAGGTTCCAACGACGCACGCTCGGATGTCTCCACCGGCGCGGCCTACGTCTTCGTTCGCAATGGGACGACGTGGACGCAACAGGCGTTCATCAAGGCCACGAACACGCGCCTCAATGACCAGTTCGCGTGGGCCCTGTCGCTCAGCCGCGACGGCAATACACTCGCCGTCGGCTCTCATTTCGAGGATAGCGGCGCTTCCGGCCTCAATGGTAACCAGGAAGACTCCTCCGCCGAAGATTCCGGCGCCGTGTATGTTTACGCACGCACTGGCGCCACTTGGGCCCCTGTCTCGTACGTCAAGGCTTCAACCCCCAGGCCCGCAGCCGAGTTCGGAGTTTCGCTGGCCCTGAGCGGCGACGGGAAAACACTGGCGGTTGGCGCTTTCAAGGATAGCGGCGGCGGTACTGGCATGAATCCCTCAAAAACCGCCAAGCCGGCCGAGGAATCAGGAGCAGCGTATGTCTATTACTGATACTGGTTCGAGGAGGCAAGCGGGAATGCGAGCGACCCCAGTTTTCCTGTTGAGCGCCCTGGCCGTTCTGGCCGCGTCAAGCCTTGCCGCTGCACCGCAGAACGCGCCCGCAGCCGCCCAGCGCCCCGCGGCCCCGCCTCCCATGAGGCTGATCAGCAAAGACATCTCCGATGGAAAGCCCATCGCCCAAAAGTACACCTGCGCCGCGGGAGCGGAAGCCGTCTCGCCGGCCTTGCAGTGGGTCGATGCTCCCAGAGGCACGGCCAGCTTTGCCTTGATTGTCCACGATATGGAGCCCCGCCCGCGCAAAGGAGTCGACGACATTTTGCATTGGATGATCTGGAATATGCCCGGAATCGCAAATTCGCTTCCCGAAGGCGTGTCTGCGGCATCCGGTGATTTACCCGACGGCAGCCACCAAACCAACGGCTTCGCCGGCCAGAACGGAAACTTCGGCTACCGCCCCCCATGTCCTCCGCAAGGCGTCCCGGTCGCGCACCACTACGCCTTCGAGCTGTTTGCGCTGGACGAAAAGCTCGACCTTCCGGAAAAGGCCACCCGTGCCGATTTGCTGAAGGCCATGGACGGCCACATCATCGGCCACGCCACAATTGTCTCGCCGTTTAACCGCTAGGCCGGACTGACTGCGGGGACTACTTTTTTCGGAGAGCGTCTTCCGGCTCAGGCGCCGTTTTCGGCGCTTTGCGAAGGAACTTCATCAGACCTTTCCCCGTCGCCCCACCCGCACGCCTATTAAAAAAATCAGCGGCTGTTTCCACCACTCCTATTTTTTCCGCCACGGCGACCGCAATCCACTGATTGAGGGACACGCCGTCTTCTTTCGCCAAGCGTTGCGCGGCTCTCTTGGTCGAAAGCGGAAGCTTCAAAGGGTATGTAGACTTGCTCATCGTTTCACCTCCTTGAGCACATCAGCCGGGCGAATCACAGGAATCTTGAACCGATCGCCCGCAGCCGTGAAATCCGCGACGTTGTAGGTCACCAGGGCGTCCGCTTGGCCATTGACAGCAGCTTCAAAAACCATCTCATCGTTGGGATCGCGAAGCTGGGGCCGCCAGTTCAAGTGGACTTCCACCAGCTCAATCAACGCCGCAAGTTCAGCCAGAAATTCGTCGATTGCCGCAAGGGTAAGCCCGTGAGCGAGGTGCTGTTCAGGCCGCTTCAGCACGTCTTCGTACTCGAGGAATAGCGGCGGCGTTGCCAAGAGTATCAGCCTGCGAGTCGCAATCAGCCGAAGAACCGCATTGCTCGCTCCAGATCGCGTGCGCAGCGCGGCAGCAACCACGGAAGTATCGAGCACCACACGCCAAATCATAGACATCCCATAGGATGTCACATGGCTGGGGATATATCAAGCGTTTTGCGCCAGTAAGCTCTGGCCGCTGGCCGACCCAGGCACAATCTCTCAAGCGCTGCCACGATCGAGAAACGAACTCAGCGGCTCGATCCCGCAGTTTCTCCCGATTCCGGCGGCAACGGAGGGGCTGCTTCCACAGTGCGAAGCGTGCCCGGCGCCCGCACAGCGGCCCGGCTGATCATCAGGGAACGCGCGCCGCCCCAAATCAGCTGTGTCCCCGCGAACATGGCAATCAGCGCGATGGCCATTTTTAATTTTTGCGCGGGAACTTTCCGGGCCAGGACACATCCCAGCAGAACGCCGGGAATTCCGCCCTTCAGCAATTCCAGCAATATGCCGCTGTGGATCGAGCCGAACCCCCAATGGAACGCGGCGCCAATCACCGACAGTACCAGGCCGAAAAGAAGATCCGTGCCCACCACTTCGGCAGGCGTCATTTCCGAAAAATTCAGCAGCAGCACGGTTCCCAGCGCACCGGCGCCGGCCGATGAAAATCCGGACTCAATTCCGATCGGAACCGCGAGCCATGGAAGCCAGCGGCTGTTCTTTTTCGCAAAGTGCGGGTTCTGCAATCGCTGGGCAAAGCTGATGCCCGACGAAGCCGCCAGCAGCACTCCGATCAGGATCACGACGATGGGCGTCCAGGAGGCGCCGCTCAATAGCCGCAGCAGGTAAGTGCCGATCAGCAGTCCGGGAATCGCTCCCTGCAACAGAAAAGACAAATAACGCCCGTGAAAATGTTTCCCATAAAGATAAAAAGGAGCGGCGATCAACCGCAGCACGCCCGTGAAAATGAAGGCTGTTCCCACCGCTCCCGCGGCCGGCAATCCTGCAAGAAGAATCAGCGCGGGAGTAGTGAAACTGCCCCCGCCGATTCCCGTCAATCCCACAGCCAATGCGATGAAAAATCCGATAAGGGATAGCATCATTCCGTCCGTTCCGAGAAAGTATGGATTCCGCATTCGAGCTTCCGGCCGCCCCACCGGCCCGACCGCGGATTGTTCGGATCTTCCGGGATGGCCGTGCACGGTTCGCAGCCGATGCTCAGATAGCCCTGGTCGTACAGCGGCAGATAACCCAACTGTTTCGAGCCGATCGCGCCCCACACCTGCGGCCACGTCCAATCGGCAAGCAGGCTCACTTTGAGAAGCGTCTTTCCGCTTGGCGTGCGATGTTCCTCGGCCTTCTTCAAATTTTTCCTTGTCGGCGATTGCTCGCGCCGCAGCCCGGTGAACCAAACCTCGAAGGACTCGAGCGCCTGCATCAGCGGCTCGACCTTTCGGAGCCGGCAGCACTCGGTGGGATTCGTCCGGTTGAGAATGCCGAATTGCGATTCCTGCTGCTCCACGGTTTGTTGCGGCAGCACATTGACCAGGTTGAGCGACCACTCTCTGGCCATGCGGTCGCGGAATTCATAGGTCCCGGCAAAGTGGTATCCGGTGTCCAGAAACAGCACTGGAATCGCCGGGATTTTTTTTCGCAGCAGGTCCAGCACAATCATGTCTTCGGCTTGAAAGCTGCACGTTAGACACGCCCGCGAAGCGTCCGTCGAGGCCAGCAGGTATTCCAGCCCTTCCTCGGGGGAAAGCGTTTCCACAGTCCGCGCGATTTGCTCGTAATTCATCCGTTCACCTCGCTGCTATCGGTCGGTCCAACAATATGGTTCCGCAAAGACTCCATCGCCGGGAGCGCCGCCGAAATGGCGGCGTGATCGTCCGCCGGCAGGTCCATCGTCGCCAGATCAAACGTGCGAAACCCCGCGACTCCGCTAAGCGCGAGCTTCTCCGCCGGTGAAATCGCGCCCGTCGAGTAGATCACTACAACGCCGATGGACTGCGAGAGCTCGAGGAGTGGGCCTAAACGCTCGGCCGGAAAATCTTCGCCGGACACCAGCGCAACCTCGAAGCCCTGCGCAAATAGCGCCCGCTCCAGGTATTGCGCGACGAGCGGCCTGCTTTCCACCAGCACGAGCGCGGGATCGTGCCCATGCCGCCGGTACCTTTCTTCGCGCGTCACCGGCGTTTTCCAGTCTATTTCCTGGCTCACTTCCGCAGGAAGCGCCGCGCGAATAATGGCCGCGCCCAGCGTCGCGTTGGAAAGCGGATCGATCAGAATAAAACTTCCGGTCGTGCGGTTGTGTTCGTACGCGTCGAAGAAAAGCGGCCGGACAACTTCAAACTGAACGGCGGCAATGTCGTTCATCTTCAGTTCTTGCGCGGGCTCCTGCTCGAGCGTGTTCATGTTCACGCGATAGTCGATCGCGGTAGCTTTTGCGCGCGACGTGCGCACCGAGTGCTTGATCAGATATGTCCGCCCCGGCACGAGCGGCTCGGCATCGAACCACACCACCATGGCGTCGAGCCGGCTCGCGACGGTCGGCGGATTGTCTGGCGAAACCAGCATGTCGCCCCTGCTCAGATCAATTTCATCTTCCAGCGTGAGCGTCACCGACATGGGCGAAAACGCTTCCCCCTGATTTTCGTCGTACGTGACGATCGATCTCACTCGCGTCTTCTGCCGCGACGGCAAAGCCATGACCGCATCCCCGGGACGAATCGTGCCGCTCGCCACGCGCCCCGCGAACCCGCGAAAATCCGCGTCCGGCCGCACCACGTACTGCACCGGAAATCGCATCGCTTCGTGCGGCACTTCCGAACGGATCGGCACCGTCTCGAGATGTTCGAGAAGCGTCGGCCCCTGGTACCACGGCATGCGGTCGGTCGGGCTAACCAGGTTGCCGCCCTCCAGGGCGCTGATCGGAATTCCCACCACGTTCGCAAGGTTCAGTTGCCCGGCGAGTCCCAGAAAATCGTCGTACAGCCGCCGGAAGACGTCTTCGCGATAGTCAAGCAGATCCATCTTGTTGATTGCCGCCACGATGTTTCGGATCCCCAGCAGCGAAGAGATGTAGGCGTGCCGCCGCGTCTGCGCCAATACGCCCCGCGTTGCGTCGATCAGAATCACCGCCAGGTCGGCCGTCGACGCCCCGGTGGCCATGTTCCGCGTGTACTGCTCGTGCCCCGGCGTGTCCGCGATGATGAACTTGCGTCGCGGCGTCTCGAAATACCGGTAGGCCACGTCGATCGTGATTCCCTGCTCGCGCTCGGCGCGAAGACCATCGGTCAGCAACGAAAAATCTATCGGACCCGAAGAGCGGTTCACGCGGCTCTTGCTCACGGAGGCGAGCTGATCTTCATAAATGGATTTGGAATCGTGCAACAACCGCCCGATCAGCGTGGATTTGCCGTCATCCACGCTGCCGGCCGTCGTGAAGCGCAGCATGTCTTTTTGCAGATGATGGTCCAGCAGCGTGCCGAATCCGTCCTTCTGCTCGTTCTGCTCGTTGCCAGCGTGAAGAGTCACTAAAAGTAGCCCTCCCGCTTCTTGATCTCCATCGAGCCTTCTTCGTCGTGATCGATGACCCGGTTTTCCCGCTCCGAGCGCCGGAATCCCAGCAATTCGCGGATAATTTTCGGTAGCGTATCCGCCTCGGAACGAATCGCCCCCGTGCACGGCATGCAGCCGAGCGACCTCATCCGGCAGGAGAGCTGCTGCGATTTTTCGCCCGGCAGCAGATCGCTCGGGGAATAAATCGGAACGATGGAGGCGCCGCGCAGAACCACTTCCCGCTCTCGCGCGAAATACAATGGCACTATCGGAATATTCTCCATGTGGATGTAGAGCCAAATGTCCAGCTCGGTCCAATTCGACAGCGGAAACACGCGGATGCTTTCGCCCTTGTTGAGGCGCGAATTAAAAATGTTCCACAGCTCCGGGCGCTGATTCTTCGGGTCCCACTGCCCCAGCGAATCGCGGAACGAATAAATACGTTCCTTGGCGCGCGACTTTTCTTCGTCACGGCGAGCCCCGCCGAACGCTGCGTCGAATCCGCCTTCGGTCAGCGCGTCAAGCAGTGATTTCGTCTTGAGCAGCCCGCAGCATTTCTGCGTGCCCAGCGTGAACGGATTCGTGCCCTGGTCCAGAGCCTCCTGATTCTTGTGCACGATCAGTTCCGCGCCGATTTCGCGCGTGTACACATCGCGGAAAGCGACCATCTCCGGAAATTTGTAGCTGGTATCGACGTGCAGCAACGGAAACGGAATTTTTCCGGGGAAAAAAGCCTTCTGCGCCAGCCGCAACATCACCGACGAGTCCTTCCCGATGGAATAGAGCATCACCGGCCGCGCAAATTCCGCTACCGCTTCTCGCAGAATGTAGACGCTTTCCGCCTCCAAGCTCTTCAAGTGATTGAGCCGCCTGGGCGCGGCGAGTTCCGCGGCATTTTGCAGCAGCGCGCCGGCGGATTGCTGTAGTGCCCCTTGCATTGCGTACGCCATATTTTTCGCCCCCTGAAAAACAAAAAACCCACCAACCGGATCTTCCGGCGGTGGGTTTGTTCCCTTGCGCGCTTTAGGCTCTAAGCTAGTTCACGGCCCTCGCACTCACCCACCCGCGTGGAAGACAGGCTCCCGCCATACAACAGCTGCAGCACATACACATGGAGGTCTTCAGCGAGTGAGTGTTCATAATCACGAGTCGAGATTACCTAAACTTCCCTTCCAGCACAAGGGGCAATTCCATTTCTTTCGCCCCGGCAAGAATTCGCAGCCCGCCGCCCCTTCGAAAACCGCGAAGGAGCGGCTACTCGGAAGATCAAAACCATCTCAAAGGGTGCGCCACCCGCCCGAACGCGCACCGCTTGAACGATTTGGAACTGTGCTTGCGCGACTGGTGGCCTTGCATGGGCGCTGCTATTTGTATCGCGCGAAAATCGAGCAGGTGA
>Ga0316628_100001227_pt1 | contig 17890 bp, 14 predicted proteins | sample OWC_Aug_M2_C1_D5_FD_207648 | JGI IMG/M metagenome (GOLD analysis project Ga0316628, IMG submission 207648) | Wetland soil microbial communities from Old Woman Creek delta, Ohio, United States - OWC_Aug_M2_C1_D5_C | ecosystem: Environmental > Terrestrial > Soil > Wetlands | place: USA: Ohio... | reverse complement strand
CGTCTGGGCCAGGTGTTCCTCAACCTGTTGATCAACGCCGCCCACGCGATCCCGCAGGGCAAGGCTGACCAGAACACGATCACGGTCTCGGCGCGGACGGCGGACGACCGCGTGGTCATCTCGGTCACCGACACGGGCGAGGGCATCGACCCGAGCCTCGCGCCTCGGATCTTCGAGCCGTTCATGACGACGAAGTCCCACGGCACGGGCCTGGGGCTCGCGATCTGCCACGGCATCGTCTCGCGTCTCGGCGGCACGATCGAGGTGGAGCGCGCCCCCGACCGCGGCACGACCTTCCGCGTCGCGCTGCCGATCGCGAGGGGTCCGGCCTCCGAGACGGCGCCGCGGCCTGCGCCGGTGCCGGTCGCTCCGTCCCTGCACCGCGGGCGCGTGCTGATCATTGACGACGAGCCGCTGCTGCTGAAGGCGACGTGCCGCGTGATCGAGGACGAGTGCGACGTCGTGCTCGCGGACTCCGGCGCGCAGGCGCTCGCGCTGTTCGAGCAGAGCGAGCACTTCGACGCGATCCTGTGCGACCTGCTGATGCCAGAGATGACCGGCATCGAGCTCTACGAACGCGTCCGCGCGCGCTGGCCCGAGCTCGCGGTGCGGTTCGTGTTCCTCACCGGTGGCGTGTTTTCCCGGCAAGCGGCCGCCTTTCTCGAGAGATGCGAGCGCCCGTGCCTCGACAAGCCGTTCCGGATCGAGGCGCTCGAGGTCGCGGTTCGCACGCTCGTGCAATCTAGTTCGAAACTGTGAACCCGGTGCTCGCCTTCTGGTCGTCCGCGGTCGCCGTGACAACGACCTGACCAGGTGCGAGACCGGTCACCTTCATGATGTCCTGTACCGGTGTCAACGTGACGATGCCGTCCATGTCGACGGACCACGACGCGGCCGTCGCGGTCTTGGTGTCGCCGTCGACGAAGTAGGCCATCACGAACGTCGACGTGCCGACCGTGATATCCGGCGAGTCGCGCTCGAGCACGAGCATGCCGGCGGGCGAGCTGCTGCAGCCGGTCACCATCGTCAGCACGAGCAGGAGCTTGCTCATGCCGCGATAGTACCAAGAGCGAGAGCCCCGATCGGTCGGGGCTCCCCCAGGGACGATCGCCTGGCGATTCAATACGTTCGCGTGGTTGCGAGAGGTACGGCGTTTGCTTTGCCGTAGAAGAGGTCGTGCGCGCAGCTCCGTTCCTCGTCGTCCTCCTCACCGCGTGCGGTGCACGCCTCGAGGAAGGTGTGGCCGCGCGTCCCGACGCAGCGGTGACGCGCAACCCCGATGGTGCCGTCCCGAACACGCCCGACGCCCCGCCGATGATCGCCGACAATGCGTGCGGCGTGGCCTCGGATCAGGGCGATCTCGGCATGCTGTCCGGCACTGCCGGATCCCAGACGCAGAGCAGCACGACGGCGCAGCGGGTGAGCTTTGTCGAAGCGGTCAGCCCGCTCACGGCCGCGCAGGCAACGCCAGACGTGGTCCATGTCGAGCTGTGGGATGGCTATGGCGCGTTCACGGGCACGGCCGCCCACGCGGGCACGTTCACGATCGCAGGTGACGAGACGGACTACGACACGTGCGGCGTATGCGTGCTGATGCTCGCCGACGTCACGAACAACACACCGACGAAGCTGCTGCTCGCGACCTCCGGGACGGTCACGATCACAGCCGTCGGCACGGCGACGGGGCAGACGACGGAGGCGACCGTGACGAACGCGAGCTTCGTCGAGATCTCGCAGCAGAACAACGACTGGCAGCCGGTCGTGGGCTCGAACTGTCCGAGCCCGATCGCGCACGTCGAGCTGAGCGGCACGCTCTGACTCGGCCGTGTCTCACGTCCCCTCACGCGGCGGTCGCGATGTGAGCTCCCATCCACGCCATGCAGATGAACTGGACGAAGAAGAACGAAAACCGAAGGGTCACGATGGTGTTCGTTTGCACGAACGAGATATGGATGGTCGATTGGATCATGCGGGCGACCAGCAGGACGGTTGCGAGCGTGTCGAGCAGGGGATCGTCGACGTGTGCGCCGTGCGCAGCGAATACGATCGCCCCGTAGACGGGCAGGCTCTCGATGCAGTTCGCGTGCGCGCGGGTCGCCCGCTTGTACCAGTCAGGTCCGTCCGCCGCGTCGGCACGAAACTCCGCGATCCCGCGCCGTCCGGTGAGGATGTGGCTCCAGCGGTACACCCCGACGCTCAACAGAAGAATGATCAGCGTCCAGCCGGCGAAGCCGAGCAGCACCCAGACGGGCGTCGTCACCGTCCGAGCTCCGCGAAGAAGCTCGTCCCATGGATGTCCATGTCTCGACGGACCCTGTCCTCGGCAGAGGTGTCGCGGAACGCGTCGGTCTGACCGGTCACGCGAGCCTTGTCGAATCCAACCTCGGCGAGCAACGCGAGCACCTCCGTCGCGGGTAGCGCGCCGCCGATGCAGGCTGCCCACAGCTCGGCATTCGCGCGCACCCCCGGCGAGAATGGGCGCGCGACCGTGACGTCGGCGAGGTAGAGCCTGCCGCCCGGCCGGAGCACTCTCGCGACCTCCTCGAGCACGCGCCGCTTGTCGGGTGCGAGGTTGAGGACGCCGTTGGAGATCGCGAGGTCGACGCTCGCGTCCTCGAGCGGCAGGTCCTCGAACAGGCCGGCACGGATCTCGACGACACCGGCAAGACCTGCCTGGTGCGCTGCCGATGCGGCGCACGCGCGCATCGCCGGTGTCATGTCGACGCCCAGCACGCGCCCGCCCGGGCCGACGCGACGTGCGGCGAGCAACACGTCCATGCCCGCTCCGCACGCGTGATCGAGCACGACCTCGTTCGGGTGAACGGGACCGATCTCGAACGGGTTGCCGACCCCGGCGAACCGATCGACCGAGATCTCCGGAAGCGTGGCGAGCTCGGCCGCGTCGTAACCGAGGTACTCGATCGCGTAGTGCCGCCCGCGATGAAAGTGAAACGAGCCACCAGGCTCCTCGGCGACGTGCTGGTAGGTGGCGCGGATCCGCTCTCGCAGCTCCACGACGTCGACCTCTGTCGTGCAGGACGTACTCATGATCGGCCCCCTTACGCGGTGAGTCCGGCGAGCGCCTCTTGAACGCGCTGCATCTGCTGGTCGGTGACGAGGCCGGCGAGGATCGTCGGGAAGCGCGTGTCCTTCACGCCCGACAAGATGTACTGCCACCGGTATGCCGCGAGCAGCGCGGCCTCGACGTCCTGACGCTCGCGGCTCGACAGCGGGCGACCGCAGACCTGGCGGAAGTACTCGGCGTCGGCGGCCGACTGCACCTTCAAGATGCCATCGACGGCCCGCACGAGCGCGATGAAGTCGTCGACCGCCGCGTCCCGCTCCGCGGCCCCGAGCCGGGCATCCTCGGCGCGCCATTCGAGCTCGTCGAGGATCGCGTGCTGCGACTCCTCCTTCCAGTGATAGAGAAAGACGTCCTTGAACAGGTCGGACAGCTCCGGATCGTGCGCGATGCTCTGCCGGTAGTGCGACAGCGTGAACAGCTCGATATGGCAGGTCAGCGCGAGCACGGCCCAGGTCGACTTCCCGAGCACGACGCCGGCGACCGCGTCGGGCTCCGGGACGAGGCAGTACCCATCGGGCATTCCCTGCGCGATCAACTTCTCGATCTGACGAAACAGCTCCTGGTGCTTGAGCTCCTCGTCGGAGAAGCGCACCAGTGCCTCGAGCGCCACCTGGTCGCCGAACCAGTGCGTGCGGCTGACCTCGAGGACCTTCGCGTTGATGAAGCGCTCCACCAGGCCGAAGATGCCCGCGTAGGTTCGCCCCTCGATCTGGCTCAAGAGCCGGCGCTCCGCCGCGCTCAGCGAGACGAGCTCGTCGAGCTTCGCCAGACTGTCGGGCAGGAACTTCTTGTCGAAGTCGAAGGTGCGGCCGCGCAGGACGTCGCGGTGCAGGTCCCAGCGGACCATCTTCGAGGCCTCGACGGCCTTCGCGTAGCGGCTGTGGCTGGCATTGATATCGGGATCGAACATGAGCATTGCGGTTCTCCTCGGTGTTCCTTTTCAGCTCCTCCTCGAGCGAGATCGATGCCATCGCGATCTCGCGCTGCGATGACGAGGAGTTACTCGAGGTGCCGCGTGGATAGCTGCTCGCGAGATGTCGCGACTCGCGAGATCTCGTGAGGCGGATCGTCGAGATCTCGCGACTGTCCCGAAGGCCGCCGGAGGCCAAGCGCCTTGAGCCGCGAGCTCAGCGTCGACGCCTTCATGCCGAGGAGCACCGCCGCCCCGCGCTCACCGGCGATCCGCCAGTCACAGGCCTCGAGCGCGCGCTGCAGGTTCGAGCGCTCGAATGCCTCGATCTCCGTGGCGGTGCGCACGCGATCGTGGCGTTGCTCGGGTGGCGGTGCGCTGTCGGCATCGCCGGGTGAGGGAAGCGCGCGGTCGAGGTTCAGGTGATCACCGGCAGCCGTGATCGCGGCGCGCTCGATCACGTTCTCGAGCTCTCGTACGTTGCCGGGCCAGCGGTAGCCTCGCAGACGCAGTGCCCACGCCGGCGAGATCGGCGCGAACCGCCGTCCGAGACGCCGGGCGATGCGTTCGGCGAACAGTGTCGCGAGCATGACGACGTCGTCGCCTCGCTCGCGCAGCGGGGGCACGCGGAGCGGAAACACGTCGAGCCGGTAGTAGAGGTCCTCGCGAAACCGACCTTCCTGCACCTCGCGTGCGAGGTCGCGGTTCGTCGCCGCGATCACCCGAACATCGACGCGCTTGGTCTGCGAGCTCCCTACTGCTTCGAGCTCGCCTTCCTGGAGCACCCGCAGCAGCTTGGGCTGCAGCTCGAGCGGGAGCTCACCGATCTCGTCGAGAAAGATCGTTCCACCGTCCGCCAGCGCGAATCGCCCGACACGCTTTGCCGTCGCCCCCGTGAAGGCACCGCGTTCGTGACCGAACAGCTCGCTCTCGATCAGGTTGGCTGGGATCGCGGCGCAGTTGACCCGGATCAGTGGCCGCTGACGCCGCGGGCTGCCATCGTGGATCGCGCGCGCGAACAGCTCCTTCCCGGTGCCTGTCTCGCCGAGGATCAACACCGTGCTGTCCGTGCGAGCGACCTGCGCGGTGTCCCGGAGTGCAGCGAGCAGTGCGGGGCTTCGCCCGACGATCTCGTCGAGGTTATCGAGCACGCGCAGCGCCTCGCGCAGGGATTCGGATTCCTCGGTCAGAGCGGCGATCTTGCGCTCGGCCTCGACCCGCTGGCTCTCGTCGCGCAGGACGAGCGTGTAGAACGCCTTGCCATGGAGGTCCGCGCGAGACAGCGACGCCTCCGCGCTGAACGTCTGACCATCCTGGCGCTGGACGCGCAGCCCGGTGCCGATCCACAGGGATCGCTCGTCCGGCGGTCTTGCATCGATCTCCGTGACGAGCGCGGTGAGCCGCGCCCGGCTCGCACCGTCGAGCAACCGGCCGAAGTCGTGGCCCAGAACGTCCGCGGCAGGGAGGCCCAGTGCCTTCTCGCCTGCAGGGTTGAGCAGCGTGACGCGCAGCCCCGCGTCGAGCTCGATGATCGTGTCGAACACGGTCGTCACCACACGGTTCAGGCGCTCCTCGCGCTCGCGAAGCTCGCGTTCGGCACGCAGGCGGCGCAGCTCGGCGGCGGCGCGACCGGCGAACACATGAAACAGCGCGCGCGCACGCGCGTCGTCCGCCATCGGCCGGTGGTCGAGCACCGCGAGATGCCCGAGGATCGTCCCGTCGAGATCCTGGAGCGGCACGCCCATGTAGCTCATGACCTCGTGCGCGCGGATCCCTGGGTCCCCTGCAAAGAGCTCGAGGACCCTGTCGGGATAGAAGACGAGCTGCGCCTCCTCGATCACCTTCTGGCACGGCGTGCCGTCGAGCGCCTGCTCGTAGCCGTGCACGAACGTGCCGTCGAGCCAGAACGCGTGCGCACGCAGCCTCCGCTCCCGTGCCACGTACTCCGTGACCCACGCGCCCGAGGTGCCGAGCACCCCGGCGAGACTCTTCACGAGCGCCGAGAAGAACCGCTCGCCGGTCTCGGTCGCCGTGCCATCGAGGAGGGACTGAAGTGCCGCGTCGACGTCGAGGGTGTCAGACCCGGACCGTGACGCCAAGGAAGGTTGCATCGGGGGCCTCCGTCCGACCAACCGTAGGCACGCCACGGCGCGCCCGGTAGATGGCATAATCGCCATAGTTAGGAGGCGATTCCGCCATGGCCCTGATCGACGTGACAGTGGTGCTGCTCGATGGAGGTTTGCCGTCGACGTCGATGGCTCCGCTCGAGATCTTCGGATGCGCGGGCGTGCTGTGGAGCATGCTGATGGGCAGGCCGGCCGAGCCGCGTTTTCGCATTCGCACGGCGACGATCGACGGCCGGAGCGTGGGCAACTTCGTGCCGGTCACGCTCGTGCCGACCGTGGCGTTGCGCGACGTCCGGCGAACGGATCTCGTCTTCGTGCCCACGGCGGGCCTCGATCTCGAGCGCGCACGCCAGCACAACGCGGGCCTCATCGACTGGCTCTCACACCGACGCCGAAAGGACACCGCGATCGCCGCCGTCTGCACCGGCGTGACCTTGCTCGCAGCCGCGGGCCTGCTCGATGGGCGCGCCGCGACGACACACTGGGGCATCGTCGATCGTTGCCGCGACCTGTATCCCAAGGTCCGATGGAGCGCGGATCGCTTGATCTCTCAATCCGGCAACATCTTCTGTGGAGGTGGGTTGTACGCGTCGCTCGACCTCAGCCTCTACCTCGTCGAGCGCTACTGCGGCCACGAGATCGCTGTCGAGACCGCGAAGGCCTTGCTGCTCGAATCACCGCGGATCTGGCAGACCCCGTATGCCGTCCAGCCCCCGGGCGCAGCTCACGACGACGAGCCGATCCAGCGCGCCCAGAAGTGGCTCGCCTTCCACTACCGCGAGGTCGTCGACGTCGACTCGCTTGCATCGAAGGTGGGAATGAGCCCGCGAAATTTCGCGCGCAGGTTCAAGGCTGCGACCGGCGACACTGCGCTCGGCTACCTCCACCGACTGCGAATCGACCGGGCGCGCCGACAGCTCGAGAATTCACCTCGCTCCATCCAGGAGATCAGCGAAGAGGTCGGCTACGAGGACGTCGCTTTCTTCCGCATGCTGTTCCGGCGGTACACGGGAGCGTCGCCGCGCGAGTACCGGTCCCGGTTCGGCCCGCGACGCGTCGCTTGAGAACCGCGAAGCGAGCGCGCCGCTGGAGCAGGGAGGCATCTGGTACCATGTTCCCGTGTCGTCTCACCTGGTCGACGCTTTCCTGAGCCGCCTCGCTCCTGCGCTACAGGAGCGCACTCGCACGCCGGAGCTCGACCGCGAGCTCGAGGCGCTCGTCGAGCGCGCTCGCGCCGAGGTGCCGGGGGTCGAGCTCGATCCGGCCACGTTCGTGGGCTACGTCGCCGAGCGGGTCACGCTGGACGCTGGCGGCCAACCGGTGATCGGTCCGCTGCGTGCGGGACCGCTGTGGATCGCGTGTGGTTGTGTCCTCGGTGATGCCGCGGCGATCGCGGCGTTCGAGACGACGTACGGCCCGGAGATTGGCGCGGCGCTGCGAAAGTCGTTCGACACCGCGCTCAGCGAGGACGCCGAGCTGCGCCTGCGCGAGCGCCTGCTCCTGGTGGGCGAGGACGAGGTGCCGCGCCTGGCTTCGTACTCCGGCAGGGGCGATCTGCGCGCCTGGCTGCGTGCAGCCGCGGTACGTACCGCGATCGATCTCATGAGGGCGAGGCGCAGCGTGGCCCTCGACGCCAACGCCCTCGACGACGTCGCGATCGCGCAGGACCCGCTGCTGGCGGCGCTCAAGCAGCGCTACCGCGAGGAGTTCCGGATCGCGTTCGGAGAGGCGGCCAAGACCTTGACCGATCGCGAGCGCACGCTGCTGCGTTATCGGTTCTTCGACGGCCTCTCGATCGACGAGATCGGCCAGCTGTATCGCGTCCACCGCGCGACCGTCGCGCGCTGGATCGCCGCGATCCGCGAGCGTCTGTTCGAGGACACGCGGGCGGCGCTCGTGGCGCGGCTCGGCCTCGCCGCCGCGACCGACGTCGACAGCATCCTGCACCTGATCGACAGCCAGCTCGACATCTCCGTCGAGGAGCTGCTGCGTCCGTAGCGATGGAGGCGCTGTCGAAGCCGCGGTGCCTGTCGGTGGAGGATCTCGCCGCGTACGTGTCGGGCACCGCGCACGAGCGAGGCGATCTCGACCGCCACGTCGAGAGCTGCGAGATCTGCCGGCAGGCCGTGGCGGCCGCGGTCCGTGCCGGTCGGCCGGCGCCTGACGGCGCGCTCTCGACGACGGTCTCGATCGCGACGCCGCCCATCCCGCCGACGCTGCCCCACCCTCAGGAGTTCACGGTCGCCACGTTGCGCGAGGAGGAGATCCGATCCGCGCGGACGCAGATCCTGATGGGCCGGTGGATCGGGCTCGCCTCGATCCTGCCGATCCCGTGGTTCGGCGGGGTGCTCGCCGTCGGGGCCGTGTTCGGAGCGCTGGTGCTGGCCGCGATCGTCGCCGGCATCGTGATCGAGCGCCGGATCCGGAATCGCGACCTCTACACCGAGCGCTCGATGGCGATCTTCGCGGTCGTCGTCGCGGCGGCGTCGATGGCCGGAATGCTCTACTACGGGATCTTCTCGGCGGCGCAGCTCTATCCGATCCTCACGCTCTACGCCTTCAGCCGCCGCGAGAACTTCGCCACGATCCTCGCGATCTACGTGCTGACCGCGGCGATCCAGCTCGGCATGGCGGTGGTCGTGCTCGGGCACCTCGCACCCGACCCCGGGCTGTTCGAGCCGCACGCCCCGCGGGCGTTCCTGGTCGTCGGCCACCTGCTGATCCAGATCGGCGACGCCGGCGCGTTCGTCGTCGGCTGGGCCACGCGGCGCGACACGGTCGCGGCGATCGACAACCTCCAGAAAGCAATGATGCTCGCCGCGCGGCGCGACGTGCTGCTCCAGGAAGCGCGTGAAGATCTCGATCGCGCGATCCGCGTCGGTGGAGCCGGCCGCTACACCGACCACACGTTCGGCGCGTACCGGCTCGGGGCGGTGCTCGGGCGTGGCGGCATGGGCGAGGTCTACGAGGCCCACCACGTGGACACCGGCGAGCTCGCCGCGGTCAAGCTGCTCGCGCCGCGCGAGCTCGGCAACCCGCGCAGTGTCGAGAGGTTCGTGCGCGAGGTCCGTGCGATCACCGCGCTGCGCTCGCGTCACGTCGTGCGCGTGCTCGCGGCGAGCAGCGCCGGCGATCCGATCCCGTACCTCGTCATGGAGCGGCTGTACGGGCAGACGCTCGCGCAGCTGCTCCGCAACTCGCCGCCACCCGAGCCGCTCCTCGAGATGCTCGCGCAGGTCGGCACGGCGATCGAGGAGGCGTGGGACCAGGGCATCGTCCACCGCGACCTCAAGCCGCACAACCTCTTCCTTGCCGACGTCCCCGAGGGGCAGGTGTGGAAGGTGCTCGATTTCGGGATCGCGGCGCTCGGCGATCACGGCGGCACGCTCACCGAGGGGCACGTCGTCGGGACGCCGGCGTACATGGCTCCCGAGCAGGCGCGCGGCGAACGGATCGATTTCCGGGTCGACGTCTACGCGCTGTCGGCGATCGCGTACCGCTGGCTGACCGGCCGGCCGGTGTGCGCCGGCGACGACGTCCGGGCCTCGCTTTACCAGGTCGTCAACATGATGCCGGCGCGTCCGGGCGCGCTGGCGGAGCTCGATCCGGACGTCGACGCCGTCCTCGCGATCGGGCTCGCCAAGGATCCCGCGGGCCGCTGGTCGCGGATCTCCGAGATGCGCACCGCACTGGCGGCCGCGCTGACGGGCAAGCTCGATCCGGCGCTGCGCCAGCGCGCGGCGGAGGTGCTCGCCCGTCAGCCGTGGAGCACGGCGCGGCCTCCGGCCTCGGGGCCGCGAGCGGCGATCACCTGATCGCCGGGCAGGCGATGTCGGTCCACCCGGAGGCCGCCCCGTTGGGCGCGGGTGGCTCCCAGCCGGTTCCGTCGTACTCCTCGGCGACGAGGAACGTGGCCATCGCGCACTTCTTGTTCGGATCCATCGCGTAGACGTCGGTCCGCTCGAACCCGACCGTGACCTCGGCGACGCGCCGGAGGATCAGGCCGAGCTCGCTCTTCTTCACGTACCATCGCGAGGTCATCGCCACGCGCTTGATGGCCTTCGGATCGATGCCCACGCCCCGATCGTGCTCGATGTACGCGCGCAGCGATGTGGCGGCCCGCGCGCCGTCCTTGTCGCTGATGGCCGCGGGGAACTTCACCTTCAGCAGGGCTGCCGCGTCGGCCTTCGCCTTCGCCTCGGCGAGCTCGGCGAGCTTCGCCGATGCCTTCGCCAGCATCTGCTGCTTCTCGTCGGCGAGCTTCACGGAGTGCGCGGCCGTCGCGTCGCGAGCGAGCACGTCGAACTCGGCGTGCGAGAGGTCGATGTACTTGTCGAAGTGCTGCAGCACGAAGCTGGGATCGACATTCTCGGCGCGCTCGTCGAGCTGCGCGAGCAGGATCGAGACCTGGTCCCCGCGATCGATCACCTGGAGCTGCTTGCCGTGTGGGCTGTTGACCACGTTCGCGAACACGCCCTCGGTCTTCTTGACCGGAACACCCGAGATGGTCGACGCGTGGATCCATCCCTCGTCCTGGAACTCCCGCAGCGACTCCGTGCTCGCGGCGGTCTTGAACGACCCCGTCGCGAACGCGAAGCAGTCGAGGGTGCCGCGGTCGAGATCGAGGTCGAGGATCGGGACCCCGACGCGGCCCTCCGGTACCGCGCAGAGCGGGCTCGGCGCGCCCTGCATCTCCGACGCGCTGAACACCGCCTCGTTGCCGAGCAAACGCAGCAGGTTGTGCTCGACTGCCTGGAGGTCCGGCTGCGGCTTCGCTGCCGCGGCGGCCGATCCGGCTGCGGCCGGGACGCTGGTCGTGGACGACGCCGGGGCGCCGGTCGTGGACGACGCCGGGGCGCTGGTCGTGGACGACGCCGGGGCGCCGGGCGTGGACGACGCCGCGTGGGCAAGGTGGAATACGGCCTGGCTGCACCCGGCGAGGCCGAGCGTTGCGCAAGCGAAGGTGGCGAACAGGCGAGAGGCGGTCATGACAGCTCCTTGAGAGGCCAGTTGCCCCTGGACGCGGTGTGGCAAAGGCCGTCGCATCCGGTCCCGCTGACACCGCGCCCACGCCGCCGTCAGCGTCTGTCATTGCGACCGCACCGGGCACGCCACGTCCCCAGATGTGACCGTTCGTGTCGCATCCCTGGCCATCGCGATCACCGCGGCCGCGTGCGGCGACAACACGCTCGAGGCATTCCCGTCCGCGCCGGTCGACGTCATCATCGACGACCTCGGGACGCCGCACATCTACGCGCGGAGTGATGCCGATGCCTTCTACGGCGCCGGCTACCAGATGGCCGCCGACCGCATGTACCAGCTGGAGATGCTGCGGCGGCGTGCGCGCGGGCGCGTCGCCGAGGTGCTCGGCGACAGCCGGGTGAGCGAGGACATGCTGGCGCGCACGTTCGACCTCGTGCGCTACGGGCGCGCCGATGCCGCCGCGACCCGCGAAGCCGACCCGGAGCGCGCGCGGCTGTTGCGGGCGTGGGTCGCCGGGATCAACGCGCGGATCGCGGAGGTTCGCGCGGGGAAGGTGCCGCTGCCGCTCGGCTTCGGCCCCGACCAGCACGACTTCTTGCCCGAGCCGTGGGACGACGACGATCCGTACATCATCGTCAAGGGCGCGAACCTCGTGCTCGACAAGACGATCGAGTTCGAGCTCGCGGTCACGATGCTCCGGATCGCGTACCCGGACGTGATCTCGGCGGTGCAGCTGCCTCGCCCGGCGCGCGCGGTGTTCGGGCTGCCCCCCGAAGATCGCCCCGGCGCCGACACACGGGATCCGCGCACCGCCGATCACGGCGCGGTGCCGATCGCGCTCTCCGACGCCGACCGCGCCAGGCTGTTCGACGTGCTCGCGCGCGGGCTCGCGCTCCTCCGCGGAGGCGGCAGCAACAACTGGGCGGTCGACGGCCGGTTCACGGCCAACGGGCTCCCGATGGTCGCGGGCGATCCGCACCTGAGCTTCAGCACCTTCGGCGCGCCGTACCCGATGCACATCAACAGCCGCGATGCCGGAGGCAGCTACGACGTCGCGGGGTTCGCGTATCCCGGCACGCCCGGGATCGCGCTCGGCCACACGCGCGAGGTCGCGTGGACGGCGACCAGCGCGTTCGCGGACGTCACCGACGTGTGGCAGGTCAAGCGCGTCTCCGGCGGCATCCAGGTCGGCGATCATGTCGCGCGGACCTCGCACCGCACGGAGGACATCGTCGTCCGCGATCCCGGCATGCCCGCCGGCGTCGGTCACAGCGTGACGATCGACGTCGAGGATGTCCCGGGCTACGGGCTGATCTTGCCCGACGAGCTGCTGCCGCTGCCGGTCGGTGGTCCGTACCTCGTCAACTGGACCGGCTTCAAGCCGCGCCCGCAGCGCTGGTTCATGGAGCTCGACCGCGCCCACTCGCTCGACGACTTCGAGCACGCCGTCGACAAGATGCGCGAGATGATGTTCAACTTCGTCGGGATCGACGCGACCGGCATCGCGTACCGCGTCGGCGTCGAGGTCCCCGCGCGCGACGTCGCGCCCGGGCGCGAGCCGTGGCAAGCGATGGACGGCGATGATCCGAAGAGCTTCTGGACCGACGCACGGCTGTCGCCCGATCAGCTCCCTCACTCTCGCGCGACCGAGCGCGGCTGGATCGCGACGGCGAACAACGATCCGTTCGGCTTCACCGGCGACGGCCGCGTCGACGACGATCCCTGGTACTACGGAGCGTTCTTCGATCCCGGATACCGCGCGTCGCGCATCGAGGACGAGCTCACGCGGCTCACCGCCCGCGGCTCGGTGACCCTGGCGGACATGCAGGCGCTCCAGCTCGACACGCACAGCCCGCTCGCCGACGACCTCCTGCCGTTGCTGTCGCAGGCGCGCGATCACGCCGCGACCGACCCGTCGCTCGCGACGTTCCAGGGCCAGCCCGAGCTCGACGCGGTGATCGAGCTGCTGACCACCGGCTGGGATCGCCGCATGGTCCGCGACTCGCGCGGCGCACTCGCGTTCGACGCGTTCCTGCACTACCTCGCCGCCGAGGCGCTACAGCCCTCGATCCCGGCGGCGTACTCGTTCGCGACGAGCCTCGAGATGATCGTGGTGATCAAGGTGGCCGAGCAGATCGTGCGCGGCGACTTCCCGGCCGCCGACCAGCTGCTGATGGGCGGTCGCGACGCCGTCCTCCTGCGCGCCGCCCAGCGCACCGCCACGTGGCTCGACCAGCGGTTCGGCAGCGTCGCGGCGTCCCCCGCGTGGGGCGACATGAAGGTGACGAAGTTCGACGGAGCGTTCGGGTTCGACGTCCCGCTGTTCTCGGTTCCGACCGACGGTGGAGAGGATTCCATCCAGGTCGCGCAGCAGATCTCGTTCGACGAGACCGCGCCGCGGTGGACGACGTCGTACGTGTCGGTCGAGCGCTCGGTGTGCGGGTTCGGGGACGACGCGATCGTCGACTGCTACGTGAGCTACCCGGTCGGCAACACCGCCGATCCGACGAGCGCCGCGACCACCTCGGCCAACGACGACTACGTCAATGGCCGCTATCGCAAGCTGTACTTCCGCCGCAGCGAGATCGACGCCCACACCGCGTCGCACGTCGTGCTGCCGGCGGCGCGATGACCCTGACCCGGAGAGCCCATGCGTACGATCCTGTTTGCGCTCCTGACCACCGGCTGCCTCGCGGCCTCCAGCGATCCGGATCCGGCCTCCACCGACCCCGGCGGCGGCAAGGCCGACGGCGCCAGCTCGTTCGTCGTCAACGGCCACACGTTGAACGCGCGCGAGCAGCAGTGGATGCGCTACGTCGCCGAGGAGGTGCTGCCGGATCTCCCGGGGGACCACGCGCGCCAGCTCCAGATCGCGTCGCGCACCGCGTGGTGGTCGCTCAAGGAAGGCATCTTCGACACCTCGAATGCACCGAAATACTCGCTGTGTAACAGCTCGAGTGGCGACGCCCCGATCGCCCCGCTCTCGATCTGCGGGACGGGCCGCGCGTGGCAGGTCGGGCTCGCCGCGGTCCAGGTGCCCAACCACTCGCTGAGCGAGCTCGAGAGCCTCGCGCAGCAGCTGTATCCCGGCGAGACCGAGGATCAGGTGCTTGCCGACGCAGCCGCCGAGGCCGGCTACGCGCCGGGGTCGAGCACCTCGAACGAGATCGTCGCGTCGACCGGCTCGCTGCGCAAGTCATGGCTGTTGCGCCGCAGCGCGATCGGATTCACCGCGTGCGAGAGCAACGAGGTCGTACCCGAATGCATCCAGGGCAGCCTGAGCTGGTGCTACGGCACGGGCTGGGACACCACGCGCCTGTACGCTCCCAACAAGACCGCCGCGATGCGCGCGATCACCGACATCTCGCAGGTCCTCGACAGCCTGTCGAGCGGCGGCACCACCCCGACGCCCTGGGTCGGCTCGCCGTGCCAGAGCGATGGCGACTGCGGCTTCTCGTCGGGTAGCGCCGCTGGATTCTGCTTCGTCCCCGACGGCGGGACGGCGGGCTTCTGCTCGCTCGCGTGCGAGGGCTACTGTCCCGACGAGCCCGGTCGATCGACGACGTTCTGCGTGGCTGCGGCGGCAGGCGGAGGGATGTGTACGATCGAGGCCGGTCCGCTGAACCACCAGTGCACCGATCTGCCGGGCACCGAGGTGTTCGCGATGGATCGCTTCCTCGGCGCGAGCTCGGCGCCCGCCGCGACCGCCGACGTGTGTGCGTACCCGTGAGGACGTCGTGGCTGGTCGCGCTCGGCTGCGCTGCCTGTGTCGAGCAGCACGGCGGCCCCGGGGTCTCGGGGTCGCGCGCCGACCTGACGACGCAGCCGGGAACCTACGCCGGGTACCGCGTGGTCACGGCGTGCGCGAGCCCGGCGACGAGCGTGGGCGTGATCGGCACGGGCGCCACGGTGCTGACGACGCAGGCCGAGATCGCGGCCGCGGGGCGCGAGCTGCTCCTCCTCGTCGAGCCGGAGTTCCCGTCGGTGTGGGGCGGTGGCGGGTACGGCGTCGCGTGCGAGCCCGGCGCCGGGACGATGCTCGATCTCGACGACTGGCACGCGGCCGACGCGCTGATCCTGCGGGTCGGTGACTGGCTCGCCAGCCACGACTACACCCTGCAGGTCGCGATCACCGTCGGCGCGCGGCTCGTGCCGAACGGCGACTGATCAGCTGCCGGCGGCGACGCAGGCGATCGCTTCGCTGTTGAAGTCGCACTCGCCGCACACGTCGCCGCCGCCATCATTGCTGCAGCCGAGGTAGGTCGAGTAGCCGCACGAGTCGGTCGCGGCGAGCCAGCCGTAGGTGTCGCCCTCGGCCTCGAACACGAAGTAGCCCGTGCCGGTCTCACCGGTCTCGGCACCCTGGTCGTCGACGCAGGTCAGACCGATCTCGCCCCAGACGTAGACGGTATTGCCGTCGGTGGCCCAGTACAGGGTCTCGTCGCCCTCCTGGTCGTCGATGTTGGCGCTGAACTCGTAGACCTCGACGTTCTGGATCGGGATCGCCACGCTGCCGGCCTGAGGCTGGCTCTGCATGCCGACCGACTGCGCGTTCATCGGCGGGGTCGTCTGAGCGAAGCTCTGGACCATCGTCGCGGTCGACTTCTCCATCTGGGTCGCCGCCGTGGCGGTCTGCTGGTTGACGACGACGTTGGAGCCGCCGCACGCTTCGAGCGCGGCAAGCGAGGACAGGGCGAGAAATGCAAACTTGAACATGTAGCCTCCTGGATGTCGCCCCTAGACGGCAGCCACGCGGTTCGGTCGCGCGGTTATCGCGCGCGATCGTGTGTCTGTAGCCAGCGCTCGACCGTCCGAAGCTCGTTCGCCTTCAGCGGGCCCGACGCGGCGAACATCTCCCGCGCGCTGCGAGCGAGCGTCACGGCGCGCATGCGGTCGCCGCCGGTCTGCCAGATGGCGGTAGCGAGCGCGAAGCACGCATCGCCGCGGGTCGCGGGCGGGACGTCGCCGAGCTTGTCGGCCAGCGCGATCGCCCGCTCGAGCTCGTCGACCGCGCGGCGAACATCGTGGAGCGAGATCAGCGCGGCGCCGATGCCGACGAGATCGGCGACGTCGTTCGGGTGCTCCGGCCCCAGCGCCTTCTCGTCGATCGCCAGCGCGCGCTCGAGGTGGGCGAGCTCGCTCTGATGGTCGCCCCGCACGCGCAGCACGAGCGCGACCAGGCTGTGGGTCTCGGACAGCTCGAAGGCGTCCGCACCGAGCGTGCGCTCCTGGGCCGCGAGCACCTGGTCGAAGATCGTGAGCGCGCCCGAGAGATCGCCCTTGTCCATCGCGACTCGCCCGAGCGCGCGCTCGGTGGCGAGGACCTCGGCATGATCGTCCCCGAGCCGTGCCCGCCGGATCGCGAGGGCGTGCTGGAGCGCGGGCTCGGCATGCGCGATGTCGCCGAGCTCGAGGTAGCTCGCGCCGACGACGTAGAGGAGGGTCGCGACCATCGGGTGGTCGGCGCCGAGCGCGGCCTCCTCCAGCGCGATCGCCCGGGTACCCGTCTCGATCGCGTCGCCGTACCGGCCTTCGTCCTTGTACAGGACCGCGAGGTTGCCGAGGATGCGCGCCGAGCGAGCGCTCGTCGGACCGAACACCTCGTCGGAGATCTGCTTCGCCTCGACCAGCCGCGCCCGCGCGTCGTCGAACCTGCCCATCGCCATGTACACGGTCGCGAGGTTGTTGTCGGACGCCGCGACATCCGGGTGATGAGGTCCGAGCGCGCGTACGCGGATCGCCCGCGAACGCTCGTAGGCGGCGAGCGCGTCGCTGTTCCGGCTCAGGTGGAGCAGCACGTTGCCGACCGCGCTCAGCGAGCCGCCTACCTGCGCCGAGTCCGGACCGTGCAGCTTCTCGCGAAGGGCAAGGGCGCGCTGCTGGAGCTCGAGAGCGCGACCGTAGTCGCCTTCGCTGGTGTACGCCGCGCCCTCGACGCTCGCGAGCTCGGCCGCGGCATCGTCGTGGCCGGGGCCCAGGCGGGCGAGCACCGCGGCACCGTGCGCGGCGTCCTCGTGAGCCTCGGCGAAGTGCCCGCTCTGCGAGGCGGCTCGCACGAGCTGCGTCCATGCCGCGGCCTTCAGCTCGTCGGCGCGGCCGGCCTCGGCGAGATCGCCGGCGTGCACGAGGAGCGGCTGCGCGGCGTCGAAGTGCTCTCGATCCACCTCGACGGTGCCTTGCAGGAGCAGCGCCTCGGCGGCGATCGCGGGATAGCGGACCTGAAGCGCAACCCTGGCGGCGGGCTCGACGATCGCTGCGGCATCCGTGGGCTTGCCCGCTGCCTCGAGCGCGGCTGCGCGCGCGAGCTGGCCGCGCAGCGCATCGACACGGCGAGCGCTCGCCGCGTCTTCGGGCGGCTTCACGACCGCCTGCCGCGTCGCCTTGTCGGCGCACGGCGCCAGCGACGGCAGCCGGGCGACGGCGGTCACCGCGTTCTCGACGACGGCGGCGTCGGCATGCTCGAAGACGTCGGCGAGCGCTCCGAGCGACGCGAGCCTGCGATCGAGGCACGCACCGCGCAGATCGAGCAGCGCCTCGGACTGCGTGCCGTTGACGCGCGTGGCTTCGCACGCCGCGTGCGCGGCCGTGACCCAGTCGGTGGCGTAGGCGTCGAGCTCGTGCTCGACCGCCGACCAGACCGCGCCCGCGAACGGCCGCCCCGTCGCGGCAAACGCCTCGTGGACGGCGCGCTTGCGTGCGTCGTCCCACACGTGCGCCAGGCGAGGCCGCGCGGTCGCACACACCTCGCCGTGGTGCAGACCCGTGACGACGATCGCGGTCGTGGTG
>Ga0316628_100001226_pt1 | contig 17893 bp, 16 predicted proteins | sample OWC_Aug_M2_C1_D5_FD_207648 | JGI IMG/M metagenome (GOLD analysis project Ga0316628, IMG submission 207648) | Wetland soil microbial communities from Old Woman Creek delta, Ohio, United States - OWC_Aug_M2_C1_D5_C | ecosystem: Environmental > Terrestrial > Soil > Wetlands | place: USA: Ohio... | reverse complement strand
CCCAATCTGCGAGTGGTCCTCAAGTTCGACGATCGGCTGGCGCACCTGATCGAGGGCGGGAGTGATTTCTTCCTGATGCCCAGCCGCTACGAGCCCTGTGGTCTGAGTCAGATGTACGCGCTGCGCTACGGGACCCTGCCCATCGTGCGCCGCACCGGCGGGCTGGCCGACACCGTGGAGAGCTATGACGAGGAGACGGGGGCCGGGACCGGGTTCGTGTTCGACGAGCTGACGCCGCTGAGCATCTACAACTCCGTGGGCTGGGCAGTGTGGGCCTGGTACAACCGCAAGCAGCACCTGGCCGAGATGCGGCGGCGGGGCATGGAGCTGCGCTTCTCGTGGGAGACCTCGGCTCGCCGCTATGCCGAGCTCTACCAGTGGGCCAAGGACCGCCGCATCGGCCAGACGATGCGCATCTGGTAGCCATCGCTCGCTGCCAGCGGGCGGCTCGGACCGCCGTCTGCCCGTGATCCGCGCAAACCACCAATCAAGAAACGAGCGAAATGCGGGTGCGTCTGCCCCTTGCGAGCCTTCGAGCGTGGGCTCGATGTCCCGAGGCGCTTCTGCCTGGTGGTCGGCCCTCCGCTTCCGCGCTCTGGCGGGGGTGGCCGCGATCGCTGCGGACGAGGGCGGAAGTATGATTCGGGCAAGGTGACACGGGTGGCTGAGCGGGTGGCGCAGGAAGTAGCGGCGGCCCTGATCGGGCGCCTCGAGGCCCTCCCCGGGGTGGCGGAGCTCGTCCGCCACCTGCTGCGCGCCCTGCACGGGCAGGTGCCGGCCGCTGCCTGCTTCGCCTGCGGCGGGCTGGTCCGTGATCTCGGCCTCGGCGCCGTCCACGGCACCCAGGTCGTGCTCAAGGACGTGGACCTCATGGTCGACCGCGCCTCGACCGCGTCGCTGCAGGAGATAGTGGGCCGCCTGGCGCAGACCTGCCCCGCGCTGCTCCACGCCGAGAACGTGGGCGTCGCCTTCCCGGTCTGGAAGCTCAAGCTGGCGGACCTGACCGAGCCCGTGGATCTGGCGCCGGCGCGGACCGGGCGCAGCTTCGGGGGCGGCGGGGCGACCGCGCAGCCTTCTCCGGCAGGGCTGAGCCTGGAGGACGACGCGGCCCACCGCGACTTCACCTTCAACGCCATGTTCGTCGAGCTGAAGCTGACCGAGGACGGCCGGCTCCGGGGCACCCTGCACGACCCCCACGGTGGTCTGGAGTCGATCCGCCGGCGCGAGATCCGATGCGTCGGCGATGCCGACGAGCGACTGGCGGAGGACCCGTTGCGCGGCCTACGCGGGGTGCGCTTCGCCGCCACCTTGCCCGGCTTCGAGCTCCACCCCTCGACCCTGGCCGCGATCCAGCGTCACGCCCCGGCGGTGAAGGGCGCGCTGGCGCTCGATCGTCTGGCCGGCGAGCTGGCGCGGGCGCTCAGCGGTGATCCTCACCGAGCCCTGGCCGAGCTCGAGCGGAGCGGGCTCGCGGCCGCGATCCTGCCCCAGCTGGCCGCTCTCGGCGCCGTGGCTCGCGCGCGCTGCGCAGCACGGATCCGGGGCGTGACCGAGAGGCTGGGGTGCGAGGTCGAGCCGGCAGTGGTGTTCGCCGCCCTGCTCGTGGAGCTGGCCGTGGCCCGCGACGCGCAACCGGTCACAGGCCTGGATAGGGATGTGGCCGAGCCGTGGTCGATCGCCGGCGCCGAGCTGCGACGGGTGACGCGGGAGCTGCGCCTACCCAACTTGCGCCGCATCTGGCGGCTCTGCTCCAGGGTCCTGGTTCTTGGCCGCTACCCCGGCCGCCTCGACTTCCCCGAGGCCCGGGTCGAGGAGGCCCTGGCCGGCGCGGGCGAGGGACCCCAGCTGCTCGCCCTGTACGGCGCCCACCAGCAGGCGCTGGCCCGAGACCCGGTCGACCTCATGGCCGTGCTGGCAACCCTGCCGCCGTCGCAGCTCGACTTCGGCCGCATTGTGGAGCAGGCCGGGGCAGCGCCAGGGCCGCGGCTGGCGACCCTCCGCCTCGCCCTGCGCCAGGCCGAGATCGACGGCACGATCTCGGACCAGGCCGGCGCCTGGGCCCTGTTCGACGAGCTCTACCAGGACCGCGTACCATGAGCCTGGGGATGGAGCCGGGAACCACGGTGAGACGGTCCAAGGTCGCTGTGCTGATGATAGCTCTGGCCCTCGCGGCAGCCGCGACGGGGCTGAGCCAGGGCGAGGGGCGCGAAGCGCCGGCCGCGGTTGCCGTCGACCAGCCGGCGCTGACCTGGAGCGCGATCCGGCTCCGGGCGAGGAAGTTCCTCCTCTCCGCCTCCACCGAGCTGAGCGTCAAGCACGCGCCGGCGGCGGTCGTGGCGGACGAGCTCCGCCAAACCGGGGGCGACGGGGCGGCAGCGGTGTCCCCGGGCGCACGGGTGGCGGTGGTCACGCTGTACAGCTCGCTGCCGTTCGGACGCCGGGAGCAGACGACGGCGTGGCTCGACGGGGATTCCGGGGCCGCGCTGCAGACCGAGAAGCTGAAGACCGGGGGCAGACCCTACTGGAAGCTGCGCCGCTACCTGAGCGGCGGCTACCACCAGTGGCGCTCCGAGCCGGCCAGCGACCAGGAAAAGGGGGGTCAGAGCGAGCACTGGAGCCGGCGCAGCGAGCGGCTGGTGCAGTGGGACATGACGCCGAGCGACGGCGCCGTCGTCACCGACTCGTACGCCCTGCTGTACCTGCTCGCGGTCCACCGCCTGGATCGTCAGGGGACCAGGCTCAGGCTGTGCGTGTCGAGCGAAACCAAGCTGATCGAGGCGGAGTTCGTGGCCGGCGCGGCGAGCGAGGTGGACGCTGACTTCGAGGAGGTGCGGCCAGACGGCAGCCTGCGCCGCCGCAAGGGACCGCTTCGCGTGCGCACGGTGGTGGGCTCGGGCCGTCTCCTGGGGAGCGAGGCAGGAAGCGAGAGCGTGGACCTGGGCTTGCTCGGGATGAGCGGTCAGGTCACGGTGCTCCTGGAGGAGGGGACCGGGTTGCCGGTAGAGGTCCGGGGCCACACCGAGGACATCGGCAGCTTGACCGTGAAGCTCGACCAGGTCAGGCTCGGCTCGCCGGCCGGGGAGTGGGGCGAATGAGCGCACTCGGTGTGGTCCTGGTGGTGGTGGCCGCTGCCCTCCTCTCCGGCGCGGTGACGGCGGTGGTGACCCTGATCCTGGCGCGGGCCCACCTCAGGCGCCAGCTCGAGCAGGCGGGCGAGACCGTGAGCGCGCGCGTCCGGACGGCTGTCGTCGAGGCCGGGGAGGAGCTCCTGCCGCGCTTCCGCGCCGAGGTGCGGGCCGGGCTCGAGGAGGCGGCCGAGGGGATGATGCCGCGCCTCAGGAGCGAGGTCGGCAAGGGTGTCGACGACGGGGCGACGGAGGTCCTGCCCCGGCTCAAGGCCAGCGTCCGCGAGGGCGTGGAGCAGGCGGCGGCCGACGTCATGCCCGAGCTGCGGTCACAGGTCAAGGCAGGGCTCGGCGAGGCTGGCGAGGAGCTCCTGCCCAGGTTTCGCACCGAGGTCGCCGAGGGGGTCCGGGACGCCGTCGTGTCCGTGCTCGGCAAGCGTCTGGGGCGGCGCGCCGAGGACCTGGCGCGCAAGGGGAGCTCGGTGCTCTCGACCGGCCTCAACATCCTGTTCGGGGACGACCAAGAGGATCGTTGACCGAAGCCGACACCAGCTCCCCTTCCATCAGCCGCACGAAGTGGTATCCTTCGTCTCCGTGGGTGCCACACTGCGACAATCGGAAACCCGGAATCTGCCCGGACGGCTTCGACACTCTGTCCAGGTTAGAATCACGTTCCCCTTGAAAGGAGAGAAGGCATGCTGAACAAGATCGGTCTCATTGGCGGGGGCTACATCGGTGGGGTGCTGGCGCAGGAGATCGCGCAGCGCAGGCTGGCGCGCGAGGTCGGGGTGACTGACCCGGCACCGATGGTCAACCCCAACGACCCGCCCGAGCGGCAAGAGGTCTCCAGGAAGCAGTCGGTGTCCATCGGCAAGTGCCTGGACATCGCCGAGGGCCTGCCAACCATCGGCCGCGACGTCAAGCTGGTGGGCTCCAAGGACTACTCGGCGCTGGCCGGCTCCGAGCTGGTGATCAACACCGCCGGCGTCCCGCGCAAGGCACGTCCGGATGGCACCTTCCCCAGCCGCGAGGAGCTGCTGGCGATCAACCTCAAGGTCACCAAGGAGGTCGCCAAGGGGATCAAGGAGTTCTGCCCGAAGGCGACAATCGTCTCGATCGCCAATCCTCTGGACGCGATCGTCTTCACCCTGGACAAGCTGCTCAAGCCGCCCAAGGGCAAGCTCTTCGGCATGGCCGGCGTGCTCGACTCCGGCCGTTACTGCTACTTCGTGGCCGAGGCGGCCAAGGTCTCGGTCGACAACGTCAACGCCATCGTGCTCGGCGGCCACGGCGACGACATGGTGCCGGTGCGCAGCTCATGCCGGATCGCCGGCATCCCGGTCGAGAAGTTCCTCGACGCCGACACCCTGAAGGCGATCGAGACCCGCACGCGCAAGGCGGGCGGCGAGGTGGTGGGCCTGCTCGGCTTCGGCTCGGCCTTCGTGTCGCCGGCCTGGGCCGCGCTCGAGATGGTCGAGGCGATCATCTTCGACCGGCGCAAGATTCTCCCGGTGTGCGCCAAGCTCGAGGGCGAGTACGGGGTCAAGGGACTGTTCGTCGGCGTGCCCTGCATCCTGGGCAAGAACGGCGTCGAGCAGGTGATCGAGCTCGACCTCACGGACGACGAGAAGGCGGCGCTCGCCAAGTCGGTGGCCGGGGTCAAGAAGACCTGCGACGAGGCCAACGACATGCTCAAGAGCCTGTAGCCCGAGCACAGGATCGCTGATGGGCCTCCCCGCCGCCGGCGGGGAGGCCCTTCTTTGGAGATCCGAGCCCGAGCCGATTGCCGTGCCCTCTGTCGAAAGTCGCCCGGATCGGGGCCCGGCGAGGCTCGCGACGGATCGCGGACAGCCAGGAAAGGGCGCACAGGGTGGAAGTCGAAGCCGACTTGGATGCATTCCCTCGGGGACGAGATCGGGATCGGGAACGGGAAGAGGCGCTACACTACTCACACGCCTCGGAGGTGGACATGGAGCGGCCCATCCGAAGGATCGCGATCAACACCGGCGGCGGGGATGCGCCCGGCCTCAACGCAGTGATCCGGTCGATCGTGCTCTCGTCCCTGGGGCGGGGTTGGGAGGTGGTGGGGATCCGCAAGGGCTACGAGGGCCTGCTCGACACCAGCAAGATCATCCAGCTCGACCGCGAGTCGGTGCGCGGCATCACCCACCTCGGCGGTACCATCCTCGGCACCACCAACCGCGGCGACCCGTTCCACTACCCGGTCAAGATGCCCGACGGGACGCAGACCTTGACCGACCGCTCGGACGAGGTCATTCAGAACTTCAACCGCCTGCGGATCGACGCGCTCATCGCCATCGGCGGCGACGGCTCCATGCGCATCGCCCACGCCTTCTGCCAGAAGGGCCTGCCGGTGATCGGCGTGCCCAAGACCATCGACAACGACCTCGAGGGCACGGTCATCACCTTCGGCTTCGACACCGCCGTGACCGTGGCCACCGAGGCCCTCGACCGGTTGCACTCCACGGCCGAGGCCCACGAGAGGGTGTTCGTGGTCGAGGTCATGGGGCGCTATGCCGGCTGGATCGCCCTCAACTCCGGCGTCTCGGCCACCGCGGACGTGATCCTCATCCCGGAGATCCCCTTCGACATCGACGTGGTGTGCGAGAAGATCCTCGATCGCGAGGCGCGCGGGCGGCACTTCGCTATCGTCGTGGTCGCCGAGGGCGCCAAGCCCAAGGGCGGCGAGATGGTGACCAGGGGGCCGAAGGAAGCCGACCGCGAGGTGCGCCTCGGCGGCATCTCCGAGCACGTCGCGGCCGAGATCCAGGCCCGTACCGGCAAGGAGACCCGGACGGTGGTCCTCGGCCATCTCCAGCGCGGGGGCCAACCCACGACCTTCGACCGTCTGGTCGCCCTCCGTTTCGGTGCGGCCGCGGTGCGGCTGGCCGCGCAGCGTACCTTCTCCGTCATGGTCGCGCTCGACCCGCCCAGGGTGCGGGCGATTCCCCTGACCGCCGCCATCAGCCGCATGAAGAACGTTCCCCTCGACTGCGACACGGTTCTCTCCGCGCGCGACCTGGGCATCTCCTTCGGTGACCAGATCGCTGACGAGTAGGGTGGGCGGATGAGCTCGAGGCATGGCGGCCGGGCCGGGCAGTGGTAGGGTAGGGACGCGGCATGATCGTCTCGGCTCGCACCAATGGTCGCGGCTCGTACGGGCTGCGCGTCTTGAGCGCCAAGCAGCTCGGGCTCTGGTTCCGTCCCGAGTGGGAGAGGGTGACGGTCAAGCTGCCCGACGACGAGGCACCAGTCACTGTTGCGATCACCGACAGCTTCTGGAGCGACTGCCCCTGCCTGCGCTCGGTGCGCTTCCGGGACTTCCTGGACCGCAACGGCCTGCTGCCCTGGCCCAAGGACCGGCCGCCCCACTTCGAGCTGGTCTCGCTCGGCGGCGGCGACTTCGAGCTCAGGTGGCTCGAGCACCGCGAGCGCCAGCCCAGGCTGCGGCTGTTCGCGTCGTAGGGCTCTCGATGCGCTCCTGAGCCGCACCGCGAAGCCGCGGTGGCTGACGATCTCGAGATGGTTTTCGTCAACATGGTCGGGCCTAGCACTCATCGGAGACCGGCCTGGACACTTGATCCAACAGCAGGTGTGAGGTCTTGACACCCAATCCTGACGCGACGATATTGAGGCACTGGCCTCAACCCGTGCAGGAAGCGGAGGTGGCGCCGTGAATCTCAGGTTCGCAGCAGCTCTCATCACCCTCTCAGCAGTCGGCACCGTGACGCCCGGCAGCGCCGGGGAACTCCGCCCCAGCATGACCATGCCGGGCGGTCCCGCGCGCCAGACCTGCGGCGGGGGGGAATCGATCTACGAGCAGATCGGAGCCCCGACCGGGCGCGGTATCGCCGCGCAGGACTTCGAGGCCGCCTACGACGCCTACGACTGCGCGGTGGCCGACGACTTCCAGCTGACGTTCACTGACTACCCCGACTTCGTCTACATCCCAGGCTCGTACAGCGCCGGCGGCGGACCCGCCTCCGCCATGGTCGTGCAGTTCTACGCCGATGCGGGCGGGTACCCGGGCGCCGTCCTGTGCAGCGGCGTGGCGACCATCCTCGACGACCAGGACGGGAACATCTTCTGCGATCTGCCGTTCGACTGCGTGTTCACGGCAGGAACGACGTACTGGGTCTCGGTGGCGGCCCGGATGGACTACCTGTCGGGCGGGCAGTGGTACGCCAGTACTGAGTCGGTGACCACGGGCAACATCGGCAAGTGGTACAACCCCGGCGACGGCTTTGGTCTCGGTTGCACGAGCTGGCCGAGCTGCGACATCGACGTCATGGACCCCGGCGACCTCGACCTGTCGTTCTGCCTCGAGATCATCATCCCGGTCGAGCTGCAGCGCTTCGTGATCGAGTAGGCGCGCGTCCCGAACCTTCCACAACCCAGCGACGCCGAACCATGGGGTGTGCCCGTCCTGTGCCGGACGACCTCTGGTCTCGCCCGACCAGTGCGGCTGTTGACTCTCACTGGCCCCAGGTCATCGACAGCTTGCGCTGGTGAGCTGCGCAGTCGCGGAGGTAGAGGTTGATCAGGCTCTGGTAGGGGACGCCGGTCTCCTCCGCCAGCTGCTTGAAGTAGGCAATCACGTCCTCGCCGAGACGGATGGTGACCTGCTTCTTCAGCCGACGCGCGTACGGGTTGCGCCGGCCCTTCATGCTGGTGAAGTCGTACTCCTTTCTCATCGTGCACCTCTCACGTAGGCTTCGCCCTCGCGCCTCGTCGCCGCCCGGGCCGAGATGACGCGAATCGTCTCGCCATCGTCCCGCGCACAGTGGGCGACGACCAAAACGCGGCCGTTGACGCTCAAGCCCAGCAACAGGAACCGCTCTTCCTCGGCGGAGTGATCCGGGTCGTCGTAGAGGAGCGCGCTGTCGTCGAAGAACACCGTCTGCGCCTCGTCGAAGCCCACCGAGTGCTTGCGTTCATTGGCCGCGGCCTTCCTCGGGTCCCACTCGAAGCGCATCACCTCCGCCCGTCCACGCACTACATTGTATTGCCAGGACAACGCACCTGCAAGTGGGCTCACGTCCTTGACACGAGCTCTCGCCCGGGCCGCGCACACCTGACCAGCCGGCCACCCTCCTGACCCGCACCCGGAGCGACTTCGCCGGCGTCCCGGGGCTCAAGCTCGAGGTCGCCGCGCAGAGCTGACGGCCAAGACAGTTCGTCCATGCGCGTGCGGGCCACGCAGGCTATTCGCCCGCATCCTTCCAGACCACTTCTTCGTAGCTCAAGTTGTCCGGCGCTGAGACCACGATGGCCCTGACCTCCTCGAGGAAGGCTCGATCCACGCAGCGGAGCTGCTCCTTCGCGATCGCGTCGAGGTGGGCGAGCGCGGCGGGCTTGCCCTGCTCGAGAATGAGCCGAAGGGCACGCTGAATACGGTAGGCAGGACCAGCGTTCAGTGCCTCCATCACATCCAACCGTGTGACGTACGTTGCCTGGAAGTACTGTGAGTCCGTCCCCCAGTGGCCCACAACCGCTGAGCGAATCTCGCCGACGGTGGATTCGTAGTCGACGAGGGAGTAGGGGAATCGACCGAGCGAGGCTTTGAGCTTCGTCCACTCCTGGTACTCCGGGTCGGTTCGCAGGGCCTCCTCCAGCCGCTTGCGATCCTCTGGGTCCTTGGGCGCCGGCGGTCGGCCCATACGCTTCGCGCTCTCCTCCGGGCTCATCGGCGGCGCGGGCAGCGCGATGCGGTCACGAACGGCGGCCTGCTTCTCGGTTTCGAGCGCGCCCCAGGGGATGGTCACGGCCTTGAGCTTCGTGCCATCGTTCCGGCACAGCTCGACCTCCTCGCCATGCTTATGGGCAAGAGTTAGTACCGCCGCTGGGGGCTCGAGGATGCGGTAGGTGGCCTCGATCCTGATCGGCACGTCGCCCTTGTAGTCGCCGTCCAGGTCCAGCTCAAGAGACACCGAGATGCGGTGATCACCGGGGAGCGCTTGCGAAGCATGACCGGGTGGCGCGATGGACCAGCCCTGGAGGCGTTGTCCCCCGGCCTCTACCCGATTCCAACCGCGCGGCGACCTGCGGTGGCGGATTCGCGGATCCGGGCAAGGGCCCACACAGCTGTCACACGCGAAATCCGGGTCCAGCACGCTGACCGTGTCCTTGCCTGTGTTGGCAATCAACAGATACGCGTAGCCCACGCCCCACGACGGGATGCCGTCCGGAGGGGGCGAGAGGCAGATGCTGACCTTCCCGGCTTGTACCGAGACATCAGCCGCGATCGACGGGAGGCCGGAACCGGTCAGCGTGGTCACGAGTAGGATCACTGACAGGCCGGGTGCGGACCATTTCGGCGCTCGTGGTGTGACCATCGCTCCTGCTCCTCTCGCCCGGCCGTCAGGAACCGATTCAGCCTCTCATGTTTCTGACTCATAGGTGTTTTCTTGCCTTGGGCAGGCGGCCGCCTGCCCAAGGCAAGAAAACACTCAGCTCCGGATCAGCATCTCGAGGGCGATCCGCACCGAGCGTGCGTCGGGCAGGCGGTCGGCCGGCTTCTTCGCGGTCAGGCCCTTGATCAGGCGCCAGAGGTCGCGCGACAGCGGTTGGGGAAGCTGCGCGGACTCGGGCAGGCTCTCGGTCTGGTGCTTCATTAGCACCTCGAAGGGCGAGCGGCCGCTGAAGGGCGGTTCGCCCTCCACCATCTCGTAGAGGATGATGCCCAGGGAGTAGAGGTCGGCGCGGTGGTCGATGGTCGAGGAGTCGATCATCTCGGGCGCCGCGTAGGCCGGCGAGCCGATGAACACGTTGGCGGAGGTCAGCCCGACCTCGCCCACGACCTTGGCGATGCCGAAGTCGAGGACCTTGAGGCAGCGGCCGGCGCGCAGCATGATGTTGTCCGGCTTGAGGTCGCGGTGGATGACCGAGCGCGAGTGGGCGTGCTCGAGGGCCTCGCTGACGTCGCGGGCGATCTTGAGCGCGCCGCGGAGGGCGAGGCGACCGCTGGCGGCGAGCCCGTCCTTGAGCGTCATCCCCTCCAGGTACTCCATGGCGATGTACGGGATCCCGTCGCAGTCACCGGCGTCGTAGGTGCGGACGATGAAGCGGTTGTCGAGACGCTTGCCGAGGTGCGCCTCCTGCAGGAAGCGGACCACGAAGGTGGGGTCCGTGAGGAGCTGCGCGCTCGGCACCTTGAGGGCTACGGGGCGCCCGTTGCCGAGGCTGCGGGCGCGATAGGTGGTGGCCATGGCGCCCTTGCCAGTGACCTCGAGGATCTCGTAGCCGGCGAACTGCGATCCCGGTTTCAGCACACGATCTTCCTGAGGAGTATTGTAGTGAGGTCTCTCGGGTTCTGATGCGGACAAGCGGCCGTGGCTGGCGGGCCGTGCGGCCCGCCAGCGCGCCCGTTGGGCGCGCCACGGAGAAGGTGGGTGCCGATGCGCAGGCCCCCGTCACGCGCTACGCGAAGGAGTGCCCAGCAGAAACCAACGCCGACCCGCTGCGCGGTCCGACGTCGCTTCATGCCGGGCACGTCCCGGCGAACGCGCTCGGGCAGTCGCGCGGCTTACCTGAGCGCCACTGGCAGCACGGTGCGGGCGTCGCCGCTCGAGCGGTCGAGCACCGAGGCGTAGAACGCGAGCGGGGCGTAGGTCTCGATCAGGAGGTTGACGCTCTCGAGCCCCAAGGCGCGACGGCCGGCCGCGTCGCCCGGGGCCAGGGTCAAGTGCCACTGGCGCCAGCTGCCGCCCGGGATCTCGGCCGCGTACGGCAGGCTGACCTCGGCCCCGTCCAGGGCCAGGCGCACCGCCCCCGGCTCCAAACCCAGGTCGAGGCTGACCAGGACCGGGTCCGGCCCCGGGTTGGCAAAGCCGATGAAGGTGTCGAAGCCCCTCCCGTCGCGGTGGCTGTCGCCCAGGGCCAGGGCCGGCAGCAGGTACAGACCGGCCGGGGGCAGGTCGGCGACTGGCAGGGCCGCGACTTCCTGGCCGCTGCCGGCGAGGAGGCCGCCTGACTGGGCTGGGCGCTTGGTCGCGGACTGGCTGACGATGCGGCTGGAGATGGTGACCGGGCCGTCGGCGCGGAGCAGGAGAGCGCCGAGCGCCTCCTCGGCGCAGCCCAGGTCGACCTCGAGGTCGGCCGAGCGCCACACGACCGAGGAGCGCGGCGGCAGGACGCGGGTCGGGGGCATGAACTCGGAGCACGGCTCAGGCCGCACCAGGTAGCCGGCGAGGAAGCACGCCAGGGTAACCTGCACCGGCTGCTCGCCGGGGTTGGTCAGGTAGAGCTCGGAGCTCCACAGCCGGCCCTCGCGGCCACTGGCGTTGTGGGCGAACACGGGTAGGAGCAGGCTCTCGGCCGCGGCACTGACGGCGTTCAGGGCCAGGACCAGGGCTACGAAGACACATCTCAGGCGGGAACCACACATCTCCGGGAAACCTCCGCGACCGATCGGCGGGCAGGAGCCTGGTCGGCGCCCTGTCCCAGATGGTACTACGGATCAGGCCAGGGCAGCGTCCAGGGCGAGGTCGCCGGTGGTCCTCCAGCTCGCTCCAGAAAGGCGAAGGCGGCCGCGTGCGCGGCCGCCCCGTCTGGAGTCCGTGCGCTTGTGATAGCTCAGCGAGGTCCGCCGCCGCGGTGCTCGCCGCGCTGCTCGCGGCGCTCCTGGCGGCGCTCGCGCAGCTGCTCGAGCTTGGCCTGCTGCTCAGGGGTGAGCACGGCGTGGACCTGCGACCGCAGGCGCATGCCCTGGACCATGATCTCGGCGTGGAGCTGGGCCTGCGACTGGGCGAACTGGCGGACCGCCTGCTCGTCGAATTGGCCCGGCTGGTGGCTGGCCCGGAACTCCTCGTGGGCGGTGCGGGCCTTCTCGCGGAGCTCCTCGATGGCGGGACGGCCGGCCTCGAGGATGGTCTCGATCTGGGTCCGCTGCTCGTCCGTCAGAGCGATGGCGTCGCCCACCAGGCCGAGCAGGAAGCCCGGGTCGCCGTGGCCGAACATGCCGTCCGGTCCGTCCGGTCCGCCGGGTCCGTGGCCGCCGAAGAAGCCCTGGGCGACGAGGGCGCCCGGGACGAGCAGCAGAGTGGCCGCCAGGGCGAGGGTGAAGGGTCGGAGCGCTGTCATGGAACACCTCCTTGGGTTCGTGCCGCGGGTGCGGCGTGTCGTCGTCGCTGATGAAACGCCGCTCCCGCCGATAGTGTTGACCCTGGCCTGCAACGAAACGTGAGCCGGCCGTAAAGAAACGTAAAAAACCGGGGCCGGGCTGCGCGCCCGGCGGCCCGGGCTGCTAGAGTCGAGCGGTATGGCGCGCTTCCTGGTCATCGACGACGACGCGGAGCTGTGCGAGCTGCTGCGCGAGTACCTCGCCCAGGAGGGGCACGCGGTCGAGATCGCTCCCGACGGGCCGCGCGGCCTGGAGCGGGCGCTGGCCGCCGACCTCGACTTGGTGGTGCTGGACGTGATGCTGCCAGGCCTCGACGGCTTCGAGGTCCTGCGCCGGCTGCGGACGCGCTCCCAGGTGCCGGTGGTCATGCTCACCGCGCGCGGGGAGGACGTCGACCGCATCGTCGGTCTCGAGATGGGGGCCGACGACTACCTGCCCAAGCCCTTCAACCCGCGCGAGCTGGTCGCCCGCATGCGCGCGGTGCTGCGCCGCACGGCCGCGCCCGAGGGTCCGGGCGCCAGCAGCCTGATCGAGGTGTTGACGGTCGGTGACCTCGCGCTCGACCCCGGGGCGAGGGTGGCGCGAAGGGGGGGCGAGGAGGTGGCGCTGACCGGGACCGAGTTCTCGGTGATCGAGGTGCTGGTGCGCGCGGCCGGCCAGGTGGTGAGCCGGGACGAGCTCTCGCGCCTGGCCCTGGACCGGCGCTCGAGCGCCTTCGACCGCAGCCTCGACGTCCACATCAGCAGCCTGCGGCGCAAGCTCGGCGCCCTGCCTGGCGGCCGCGAGCGGATCAAGACCGTGCGCGGCGTCGGCTACCTCTACGTCAAGCCGGCGACTTCTGGAGAACCTGCCACCTGAGCGGGGAGTTCGGGCCATGCGCAGCCTCTTCCTGAGGATCTTCATCTGGTTCTGGATCGCGCTCGGGCTGGCGGTGGCGGCGCTGGTGGTGTCCTCGCCGCTGCTCACCCGCTCGCGGCCCGGCCTCGGCCGCTGGCAGCGCGCGGCCGAGGGCTCTGCCGAGCGCGAGGCTCGGGCCGTGGCGCAGCGTGTCGAGCGTGAGGGCTGGCAGGCGCTGGACGAGCGGCGAGGCCATGGCCGGGGACCGTTGGGCCCGGCGGTGTTCCTCTTCGGCCAGGCGGGGGAGGTCCTGGTCGGGCCCGAGCCCCCGCGCGAGGTGCGCGAGCTCGCGCAACGGGTGGCGGAGAGGGGGGTCGAGGAGTCGGAGCGGATGGGGATCTTCTACACCGTGGCCCTGCCGGTGACTGACCCTGACGGCTCGGCCCTGGTGCTGGTGGTCGGCCACCGCCGACCGCCCCGGGTCGAGCACCTGCTCGAGCCGAGGGTGCTCGCGCCCAGGCTGCTCCTGCTCCTGCTCATCGCCGGCGCGGTCTGCTACCTGCTCGCCCGCCACCTCACGGCGCCGATCGCCGCCCTCCGCAGTGCCTCGCGGCGTCTGGCCGACGGCGACCTGGCGGCGCGGGTCGGTGACAAGGTCGGAGGCCGGCGCGACGAGATCGGCGACCTGGCCCGCGACCTCGACGTCATGGCGTCGCGGCTGCAGTCCCTGATCGAGGCCCAGAAGCGACTGCTGCAGGACGTGTCGCACGAGCTGCGCTCGCCGCTGGCGCGGCTCGGGGTCGCGCTCGAGCTGGCGCGGAGGGAGGCGGGCGAGGGTGCGGCTCGCTCCCTGGCCCGGGTCGAGCGGGAGGCCGGCCGCCTCAACCAGCTCATCGAGCAGCTCCTGACCCTGACCCGGCTCGAGAGCGGCAACGCGGAGCGAGCGGCGGTGCGGATCGACCTCGGGGCCCTGGTCGAGGGGGTGGTGGCCGACGCCCGCTTCGAGGCCCAGGGTCGGGGCTGCGAGGTCCATCACTCCTGCGCCGAGCCGGTGACTCTGAAGGGCGATCCCGGGCTGGTGCGAAGCGCGGTCGACAACGTGGTCCGCAACGCCGTCCGCTACACCGCGCCGGACACGGCCGTGGCGGTGACCGTCAGCCGCGAGGGCGAGCGGGCGCTGGTCCGGGTCCGCGACCACGGGCCCGGGGTGCCGGCCGAGGAGCTGGGCAAGCTGTTCATGCCCTTCTACCGGGTGGGCGAGGCCCGCGACCGCTCGAGCGGCGGCGGTGGGCTCGGCCTGGCGATCACCGAGCGGGCGGTGCGCTGGCACGGCGGGGCAGTCTCGGCTGCCAACGCCGAGGACGGCGGCCTGGTTGTGGAGCTGTCATTCCCGATCGGCGAGCAGAGGTAGGGATCGAGCCCGAGGACGAGCCCGAGCCCGTTGCCGAACCCACCCGCCCTCGGAAACCGCAACCTGTCCGGAAAGGCGGGGTGACTCCACTCGGGATCGGCCCAGTGGACCGGCCCGGGAGCCGCGGCATGGGAGTCCCAGCTCACCCGGCCGACGACGAATTGCGGACCTTGACGATCTCCGCCGCCACGCTGATGGCGATCTCCTCCGGGGTGTGGCTGCCGATGGCGAGGCCGATCGGCGCGCGGACCCGGGCCAGGCGCTCGCGCCGCACGCCTTTGGCCTCGAGGTTGGCGAAGATCTGCCGGACCTTGGGCGCGCTGCCCATCATGCCCAGGTAGCGGTAGTCGCGCCCGACCAGGCGTTCGAGCACGTCCTGGTCGTCGAGGTGGGCGTAGGTCATGATCACGGCGTAGCTGAGGTCGCCGTCGGGCACGTGCTCGGCCACCCGCTCGAAGTCGATCACCCTGGTTTCGTGGGCGAAGGGGTTGCCGATCATGGTCGGCAGCTCCGCGCGGTCGTCGAGGACCACGATCCGGAAGGGGAGGGTGGCCATCACCCGCGACAGGGCCAGGGAGACGTGTCCGCCGCCGATGATCGTGAGGACCTCGAGCCGGCCCAGAGTCTCGGCAAAGGTCCAGCTGTCGCCGCGCCTGGCGAAGCTCGTGGGCGCCTTCTGGCCGGAGGTGAAGCTGAGGCCGGCACTGCCCAGCCTGAGCACGCCATGGCCGGCGCCGGTCAGGGTCTCGACAATCGACTGGAGGGTCGCCGCCTGGGGCAGGCCGAGGGGCAGGAGGGCGAAGACCTGGGTGCCGGCACAGAACGAGCCCTCGGCCGAGCCGGCATGCTCGAACGACTCCAGGGTCGGACCGCCGGCGAGGGTGCGGGCGCGCTCGGCCAGCTGGCGCTCCGCGACTCCGCCGCCGATCGTCCCCACCGATCCCTGCGCGGTCACCGCCATCTTGGCGCCGGGCCGTCCCGGCACCGGACCCTGCGCGTCGACGACGGTCACCAGGACCGCGGCCTGGCCCTGGCGCAGGGACTCCAGGGCGCGCTGCCAGAGCTCGATCACGGTTGTTCCCCTCGTTCGTCGTCGGTTCGCTCCTCGACACCCGGTCCACCCACCTCGACGCTGGCGTCGGGGGCCGGGGTCGGGAGGTGGAGGACGAGCGGCGTGTCGTAGGCCATGGGCAGCTCGTCGCCCTCCGACTCGCCGTAGAGGTAGAGGAGGACCTTCTCCGGCGTCAGCGGGGCCGAGTACAGGCCCTCGCGGTCCGGGCGGAAGGAGCGCATGGCCTCGAGCAGGGCGAAGTAGGCGCCGATGCCGTACATGAACGGCGGCTCGCCGATGGCCTTGGAGGAGAGGACTGCGGCCGGGTTGTCGGCGTCCTCCAGGAAGCAGCTTGAGACCTCGGGCGCGGCGTGGATGTCCGGTACCTTGTAGGTGGTCAGGCTGTCGCTGACCACCCGCCCCTGGTCGTACACCAGCTCCTCCATGGTCATCCAGCCGATGCCCTGGAGGAGGCCGCCCTCGACCTGGCCGCGGTCGATGAGCGGGTCGAGACTGCGACCGGCGTCGTGGACCACGCCCACCCGATCCACGGTGTAGGTGCCGCGGAGGCAGTCCAAGGAGACCTCGACGACCGCGGTGCCGTAGACGTGGTAGGCGAACGGCGTGCCCCGCTCGCGGATCTTGTCGTAGTGAATGCCGGGCGTCGCATAGTGGGCCTGGGCCGAGAGGTTGACCCGCGAGGTGTAGGCGAGCCAGACCAGCTCCTCCCAGCCCAGGCCGGCGCTGGCGCCGCCGCGCAGGACCTGGTCTTCGGCGATGGTCACGTCGTCGGGCCGGCAGCCGAGCTTGCCCGCGGCCACTGCCGTCAGGCGCTCGCGGATGCTGGCGCAGGCGGTCTCGGTGGCGCGGCCGTTCATGTCCGCCCCCGAGCTGGCAGCGGTGGGTGAGGTGTTGGCCACGCGTGCGGTCGAGGTGCTGGCAACCGTGATCCGCTCGGGCGCGACGCCGAGGGTGTGGGCCGCGACCGCGAGGATCTTCATGTTGACGCCCTGGCCCATCTCGACCGCCCCGGTGGAGACGCCGACGCTGCCGTCGGTGTAGACGTGGACCAGGGCGGACGCCTGGTTGAGGAAGGTGGTGGTGAATGAGATACCGAAGCAGACCGGCATCGCGGCCACGCCTCGCTTGGAGAGACGGTGCTCGCGGTTGTGGGCCCGCACCATATCCTGGAGCTCGGCCAGGCGATAGCGCCGGGCGGCCTCGGCAAAGGCGCGCCGCGCGCGACAGCGCGTGACCTCCATCCCGAACGGCAGCCGGTCGTGGTCGTCGAGGAGGTTGGCGCGCTGGATCTCGGACGGCTCGCGGCCGAGGGCGATGGCCGCCTTGTGGATCGCCGCCTCCATGACGAACATGGCCTGGGGCGCGCCGAAGCCGCGCATGGCGGTGTTGGGTGGCAGGTTGGTGCGGCAGCTGAGCGCGGTCACGCGGGCGTTGGGCACGGCGTAGCTGGCCGTGGCGTGGAACATGGTCCGCTCGAGGATGGCGGGCGAGAGGTCGGCCGCAGCGCCGGCGTTCTGGTAGAGGGTGACCTCGTAGGCGAGGATCTTGCCCTCGTGGTCGAGGCCGATCGTGAAGTCCGAAGAGTAGGGGTGGCGCTTGCCGGTCCAGCGCAGGTCCTCGAGCCGGCTGAGCACGAGCTTGACCGGCCTCCTCACTCGGTGCGCGGCCAGCGCCGCCATCACCGCCCACACCGTGGCCTGGTCCTCCTTGCCGCCGAAGGCACCGCCCAGCCGCACCACCTCGACCTCGACCGCGTTCATGGCCAGGCCGAGGACCCGGGCCGCGATGCGCTGGACCGCGGTCGGCGCCTGGGTCCCGGCCAGGATCTTGACCCCGCCCTGCTCCTGCGGCCATGCGATCGAACCCTGGGTTTCGAGGTAGAGGTGCTCCTGTCCGCCCGAGTCGACGCGACCGCTGACCACGACCTCGCAGTCCGCCCAGACCGCGTCCGGGTCGCCTAGGCAGAGCGTCCGCGACGGGCTGATCAGCTGGCCTCTGGCCGCGGCCAGGCGCGGGTCGAAGATGGGGGGCAGCTCCTCGAGCTCGACGCGCACGGCGCGCGCCGCGGCCCGTGCCTGCTCCGGGGTCTCGGCCACCACCAGGACCAGCGGCTGACCCGTGAAGTGGACCTCGCCCTCGGCGAGCAGTGGCTCGTCCTGGATGATCGCCCCGATCTGGTTCTGGCCCGGGACGTCGGCCGCGCGCAGAACCGCCACCACGCCCGGGCTGGCCTCGGCGGCGGAGGTGTCGAGGGCGATCACCCGGGCATGGGGCAGGGGAGAGGTGAAGACGGTGCCGTGGACGAG
>Ga0316628_100001225_pt1 | contig 17894 bp, 18 predicted proteins | sample OWC_Aug_M2_C1_D5_FD_207648 | JGI IMG/M metagenome (GOLD analysis project Ga0316628, IMG submission 207648) | Wetland soil microbial communities from Old Woman Creek delta, Ohio, United States - OWC_Aug_M2_C1_D5_C | ecosystem: Environmental > Terrestrial > Soil > Wetlands | place: USA: Ohio... | reverse complement strand
GTCTTGTCTTTCTTCTCTAAGAGAAGGTGCATTGTTGTTGCACCGGATAGGTTGACTGCTACGCCAGCTTCCTTTACAGTAAAGTGCATCTGTGTGCCGACATCACCAACGTGTAGTTCGCTCATAATTCAAACTCCTCTGAAGTAGATGTTGTGAGCTCTACTTCATTATCTGTTGTTGTTGTAAGTTCTATATCGTTTTCTGTATTTGTGGTGAGTTCTATGTCATTGTCAAAGCTGGTTGTCAGCTCAGGTTCCATGTCGTATGTTCTTGTTAATTCTACATCATAGTATACCGCATCTTGTATATCGTATGCGTTCAGATATGCATGTTTGCTTGTGTTTGTTGTTACTGCTTCTGGACCAATCAGGCAGACTGGTTTCGAGGAAGAAGCTGGAGATTGTCCACGTAGGAAAGCATCATGAGACCCTATTTCGAGGAAGTCTGCGTAGAAGAAGTAGAGACGGGTATAACGTGTGGGCATGCCGAAGACGAGAGTATCGTAGAGCTCCACACCAAATGGTATATTTGGGTAGAAACCGTCATCTATGGAGTTCCATGTGCTTGGTTCATCTGCTCCTTTCCAGGCTTTTAGCTTGAATATGCCCTCTTTCCTGTTCATGTATAGCCTGACAAATATTTGATTTGATGTTGGGTTTGCTATTATGGCGCTGACGAGAGAACCAGTTATTGGGTCCAGTATATATATAGTGAGATCACCACCTGCTTGTGAAAAGCGCAGGAGGAACATGTTGCTTCCGTAAGATAATCTAAAATATCTGCTGGTGGTATTACCGTATGAGCTGAGGCTGAGGTATATCTCAATGCCTCCCATACTGCTATCTAATGTTCTATCTATTTGTGCCCTCAAGAGTACGCTAGCAGGATTGAATGGGGCTCCATATATGTACCCAAATCCATTTTCTTCAGTTAATGTTGCGTAACTTTTTGACTCAGGAGCCCACTTATTCCAATCACCGGAGGTGGTGACGTTGAAATCATCGTGGAATGGCCATTCGGCTCCATGGATTCGTGCCTTATTAGAGTCGGCTCCAGTTGAGCGTCCGCATAAGTAGGAGTGTTTTGCGCTAGAGCTAGTATTGTAGCCATTTGTAAAAGCGGATTGTGTATCAGTTGACTGGGCGTTTCCGGTCAGGAAAGAAGCCTTGTTACTGGTTGAGATATTGCTTCCAAGAAGATGGGCGTTTTTGCTAGAGGCTGTATCACTATATCCTGTGAGGTATGCTGGTGCTGTACTGAAGTTTCCAGATGGTGCGCCCTCTAGGAAAGCTAGTTGCGATGATCTTAGTTCGCTTCCTTGTGTGAATGCAGCCTTCGAATTTGAAGTGAGTGCTTGGCCCCAGAGGCATCCAGAATGACTAGAAAGCGTATTGCTTTTACCTTGAGTATACGCTGGCCCATTTGAATATCCATACTGTTGGCCGATAGTATAAGAGTGTACTGATGATAGCGAACTATTAATCCCTTTGGTATAGACCGATTGGTTGTCTTTGGATTCATTCTGACCTCCAAGGTATGCTGGTTTGTTACCTATGTAGGTATTGTTTCCTGATAGGAACCCTGACTTTGATGAGGTTGTTGCGCTGTAACCGATTAGGTATGCTTGTGTATTGGCAACCCCGTATGATATACCTTCTGTGTATGCATGGGATAATGCCGAAGACAATGATTGTCCTGAGAGGTATGAGCTCTTGTTGTCTGTAGGTGAGATACTGCCGTGTAAATAAGAGTGTACACTATTTACACTTTCTGCTGTTCCTGACAGTATGGCATTCTTGCTGGAGGATGTAATGCTTAGTCCATTTAGATATACTGGTTTGTTATCTAGCTCTGTGCTTTGGCCTTTTGTATATGCGAGCGAGTTGTCTATTTGAGTGCTTGTTCCAGAGATGAACCCATGGATGGATGAGCTAGTTATGGCTGAGCCAATTAGGTATGCATGCTTACTAGATGTTTCATGCGCTATGCTTCCTATATAGGCTGGTGCATTGTCGCTAGCGGATTGTGCTGGTGATTTTGGTACTCCTATTGCAATCCATTCTATTTCGAACGCTGGACACCCAACTAGATAAGCAGACCAACTGTCGTTTGTGGGTGTTTCGGTGGAAGACCCTTCCAGATATATAGATTGATTGTCTAGTGTGGTGCTTTGTCCACTTAGATATGCGCTTTTATTGCCTTTTATTTCTGTTCCAGAGGCTCCTATTGCTAGATAGGATACCCAACAAGCAGATGGGTCAGGATCAGTCATCACGCAGGTAAAGCCATTACTCTCGACGGATTTCAAATTCATCAAGCCAGCGGCAGCGTCATCCTGTACATTCACATAAACTGCTGAGTCATAGTTGGCAACAGCAACTTCCGCTTCCGTCAAACCATTTTCATCCGAGATGCCTTGTACTGCTCGATTAGTAGATGATGTGGCTGCTCCAATACTTATGCGGGAATGTGCTGTAGATAGGTCTTGTGTTGAAAGTGCCCTATTGGCGCTTGTAAAGAGAAGTGCTTTAGGCGAAAAGCCTATGGTTTCGGCAATATCGTTGCCATCGGTGCGAGTCTCAATATCTCCTGTTTGATATTGTCCGCCTTTTAGTGCAATATAGTGGAAGGCAAAGGCGCTGCCACCCTCAATATAGTCGATGGTGAAACCATTTGATAGCATAGACACCAAGGTTAGGCGCATGGTTTCACCACGAGATAGACATTCGCCGTTGTAGCCATAGCCCGCTGTAGCCATTGTTGCATAGGCATCGTAGGAGCGTCCCATTACCGTTCCTTGATTACTGGCTCCAGTTGCTGTACCAAGCCCGAAATACATGCTACTTCCAGCCACCGAGACTGAAGCCTGGAATTGTCCAGCGAAGATCACAGCGTCTGGCTGGAATCCAGCATCTGTAGTGTCAAACTCGCCTATAGTTGCTGGAGTTACCTTGTTGCCAATGTAGACATTAGTTAGATCATCCCCGCCTAATGCCATGTAGCTAATTCGGTAAGCGCTGGTGAACTGCGAATCGACTATGAGAGTAAACCCATCGCTGTCCAGTGTAGAAGCATCAAGGATACCATTCAAGGTTGGGGTGGTTGCTTCCGTATAAATTGCGATAACTTCATCAGCCCTCTGCCTGCGGTAAGAACTAGAGTCGGCAACCGCATCATCGCTGGCTCCTGCCACACAAAAGCGGTGTGTAGCATCAATCATTGCACCAAATCCAATGCTGGCGTTTCCTCCTGCTACAGCATCTTCCGTTGCAGTACTACCGCTCCACCAGAACAGTACAATCTTTGGCTGGAAGCCTAGACCAGAAACAGACTGCGTTTGCCCCGCAGTCTTGGCTGTATCGATATTGAAACTTCCAACCTTTGCACTGTATGCCATTTTAGCCTGTTATCTGTAAGTCCTCATAAACTTTTGGTTTGTTGACTATGCCAGAAGAATGGTACAAGGTGTCATTATGATCTTCTACAAGCATGAGAACACTCTCTACTCTAGCGATGTAGATAACCTTTTCTGGAAGGGTGCTTTTGGCATCAATACTGTCTGCAATCTGAATTGCTTGAGTAATCTCTGAACCCTGTAGGTCAAGGGCAGTTGCTATATCAGAGCGAGACCACTCACTCATTGCATATAGCCTTTCCATACCCATGAAACCATGTAGGTTTATCTTTGGGCGACCTGATTCTTCGCTGCTTAGTGCAATTCTATCTATTAGATCGGCCATAGTAAGTCTCCTATAGGACTGTTATTATTATGCGTACTCTGAGATCGTTCCAGTCTGTGATGTTTGACTTTTCTGTTGGTGTTAGTGTGAAGTAGTATATTCTGGGGGTTGCGGTTAGTGTTTGCTGAGAGCTTGCAATGATTGTGGCTCCTTGTCGCAATTGTATGGTTGCTTGGGATACTCCAGACGCTGTGTTATCCTTACCGCTCCAGAAGACAACTATGTCTCCGTCTCCAGGTGTGCCACTAGGGTTAGTAATACTCCACTCGATATATTCATTGGTTGTGGGCCCTATATTGTAGACATAGTCAAGATTGTCTGGAGCCGATTCGTCTATAGATAGCCATGTATTATCTTCGCTGCTGATCTCAGTCAACCAGATGCCTGACTTTCCAATAAGACCATCTGGGAATAGAGGATTTTCTATGCCAAGTAGGAAGGCTATGTTATTGTCGCTTGTTGGTCCACCTGCTGAGAATCCCTCGGAGTATGCTGCGGCTGTTGAGCTTGTTACAGTTGACCCATTGATGAATACGTCTTGACTTGCTAGTGTGTCTATACTACCAATGGCGTATGCGATGTTGTTGTCGGTTGATATGATTCCGCCAGCAGAAAATGCAGATTGTGCATCTGAGAATGTAGTCTGTCCAGAAGCATATCCGTATGCAGATGACGTTATTGACACTCCACCAAATGTAAATGCATCTTGTGCAGCTGTAGTGAATAGTCCACCCAGGATAAATGATGTTTGGTAGTCGCTTCCATCTAGGACTGCGTTGGGTACTTCAAATTCTGCCCATGATACGTATGCCTTACGAGTACCAGAACCAGAAGAGTATGTCTGTATAAGGGCCATGCTTAATGTTCCGTAGTTCGCTATGTTGTTTGCTTCTACGGTAGTTAGTGCTACGGTATATGATGTGAATGTGGAGTTTCCTACGCCAGGGTCCCATGTTTTGATGAGGGTTGTGCCAGAGTACAGCCCCACGGTTAGTACTATGCCAGCAGTCTCGTATGCTCTAATGCGTAGAATATGGTTTACTTCGCTAACTGGGTCAGTGACTGAGCTTAGCCCTAATGTTGCAGTGGTGGTTTTTCTAGTTGGACCAGCAATAGAATCGCCATCGTCATAGGATACTTCATCAATCTTGCTCCATAGTGGCTCAGTTGTCCATGAGTTTACTGTTGTGTCAGTACTTGGTCGGGCATATTGTGCCATAGGTTACTCCTACGAGACTTCCTTGATAAGAAGCTGTAAAGCATCTATATCAGCATCTTGCCATGTTGAGCTTGTAGCAGGATTGGTTGTGAAGTCATCTGATATGTGTCTTGCGTAAGAACCACTAAGTGTGTTGTTTGTTGTGCTGAAGTAGTTGGTTCCTTCGGTGGTTCTAAAGCCAAGGCTAATTTGTGCGGCTGATGCGCCATAGTCATATGCTCTTACTTCTGCCCAAACTCGTTTTATTGTTCTATCTGTTGAGTCAAAGTCTTCCAGACCAAATGCGTCTATTTGGTTTGCTGTGCTGCTGTATATATAGTCTGTATCATTGTTTGGAGGAATGTCATCAACTAGTGACCAGTGAGTTGAGCCAGTAGATACACTCCATTGATTTGTGTATCCCTCCGCTGTTGGTTTTAGCAACTCTACTCTTCCAGAGCCGCACCATGATGTGTCAGATGTTCCACTTGTGTTATTGAGTGCCAGGTCATCATAGTATTGGTTTGTGCCATAGTTGGGGCATAGTCTTAGGGTATCAATGGTTGAGCCGGTACCTTTGGCGTCTCCAGAATAGTCTCCATCTGGCAGGCCGTTGATTTTTATTCCAAATATGCCACTTGTGTCGTTAATTAGCCAGTGTACTTCGAGTACGACCCAGGATGCGTATGAGACTGCATTAGAGGAGGTAAGGATTTTTGTGGTGCCACTAAGGTAGAACTCAAGCTTGTAGGTGCCGTTATTGAAGCGGCACTCCATTTCTGTTCCGCCAGCACTCAGCATTCTCCACATGATATTGTGGTTGGTTGAGTTTCCTAGATTGAATGGGATGCGTAGGTATGTTTCACTGGATGCTGTAAAGCTTTTGTCTGAGTTTCCAGAACTTACTGCGTATGAGTACACTCCTGAGCGGTGGTATGCGCTAGAGATGGCACCTGAAAAAGAATCCCAAAATAGGCTATCTCCGAACTCTGCACCGTCTGTAAATAAGCGTGTCATGGTTAACTCCTATCGAAACTCCCCACAATGGTATTACCCAGAGCGGGGAAGTTAAGGCCAGAAGCCTTTCGGCTAAGGCAGTATATGTAGATGATTGGTTATGCTAGTGTGCAGTGCACTAAGCATTCACTAAGTGGGCGAACGTCCTGCCAAACGTTGCCATCGTCATCTACCCAGGTAATGTACACTTTGTCATCCACGACACTGCCTATACCTTGCTTCATGGATGTGTTTCCAGTAAATATGGATTTTGCCTGCTCATATGCCTGGAAGTATCCCTGGCACATCTTTGGTGGCATAGACATGACTCTAACTTTTCCTCTGAAGAGTCTAAGTCTTGTGATCTCTATACCGCGCTCTTTGCACATGCTAAGCAACTGCTTCCATGGCGTTGGCTGGTTTGGCTGTGGTGTGCCTTCGAATGCTGTCTCTCCATTTGACAGAGAGGCTGACCATCCAGTGAATTTTTCTATATCTATCATGGTTTTATTGCCTCCAGCGGTGAAATCTGAACTAGTCCAGCGTCTTTTATCATTTGCTGCCACTTCTCTGAGTGATCATAGTGCATTGGGTAGATTTCTTGCTGGCCAAAGTTGTTATGGAAGACGAATCTGCCGTTGTGTGCTAGGATTCTAGAGATTTCCTTGACGACTATCTCTAGTTCACTCATTGGGATATGCTCTATTACATCAAATGCTGTTACGATGTCAAATGACTCATTTTCTAGCTGTTTGTACCACTCGTATGAGTTAATCCATTTGATGGTTGGCTCTTCCATCATAGCGGCATAGAGCTTCTTTTCTCTAAACTGAGCAAACTTGATTAGGGTTGCATTTGGCTCAACGGCGGTGACCTTGTTGCTTTGTAGCTCCATTTGGATTGCTATAGAGCCTATGCCAGCGCCAATGTCGAGGACTCTTACGTCTCTGACTCCTTTGAGCTGTGAGCGCATTTGCTGGAATCCACTTGAGTTATTCCAGTACAGGAGTTCTATAATGTATCTGCGACCAGTAGCTTCATCTTCATAGAATTTGGCCACTTCTTCTGGAGTTTGTGGGTTGACTACATTCCAGTATTCTCCAACCATATGAGCATTGCCGTTCAAGACCATGGCTTTGGCTTCATCTACTGGTATCTCTAGGCATTCGGATATATCAACCCATGCATCCTGCTGACTATATGTAGTGAGTCTGACTCCACGCATCTCGTGGATGACCCTGAACTGTGCTTGTCCCATTGGTACGAAGGCGTAGTGTCCACAGATGGTGCTTAGGTCGCAATAGATTGGGAATCCGTCTTCTTTTGCCTTTCGGCAGAACATCAGGTCTTCGGAGATTGCCATCTCTTCGTATTCGAAGATTGGCTTCTTCATCTTTTCTAGGACTGATCTGTGGATCAGCATGGCTCCTGTTGCAACGGCGTCGCATTCAATAAGAGGATCAAATGGAGGGTTCTGTACAGCGAATGAGCCATCTGCCATTGGAACCGAGGACTCTGATAGGAACTTGTAGACTAAATCTCTGAGCGGAGCCCATGAGTGTGACATTCTACCGAATGCGTCTGGTCTTCTGCCGACATACTTGAAGACGAACGGGTCATGCGTGTCTCCTCTGTGGAAATAGAGGGCACCAACAATTGGCTTATTCCATTTCATAAGCCTGTTGGCGATTTCCTCGGGGTGTTCCATGTCAGAGTCTAGCATGAGTAACCATTCTGGTTTGTCTTCTGCTGTTAGGAATGATTCGACAATTCTGTCTCTATTCTTGTCTACTCTGTGTCCAGCAGCCTGGAAGTAGCCAGAGCCAATGCCCTGTCTGGATAGATTGATAAGGATTTTGTCTCTGCAATCAACGAACTCGGGTATGTACAGACGCTCTCTTGGAATGCCAATGTAAACATGCCCTTGTCCTTGTACTTTCTCTTCTTTCTTTTTCTTTCTTACCATTTTTGTCTCCGTTTATGAATATGTTAAGGCTATGCCAAAGTCGAACTCAGTTTTGGCTCCGACTGATTCTGGTCTAGCAGAAACAGCAATATAGAAGTAGTGCACGGTAGAGGCGGCTTGGTTTGTCAGCGATAGGTACTCGCCAGCGTTGTCTCCACCAATATTGCCAGAGTCATCATTGATCTGCGTCCATGCAGTTGCACCAGCACCCTGCTCGAAAGCGTAAGCTTCTATACCAACAGCTTCGGCAGTTTCTGTAGAGCCATTGTAAGAGTAGAAGCGAGCCGATGATGTTGCTACCTGAGACGCATCAGTGAAGGAGATTCTCATTGTGCATTCTGTTTGCAGTAGGGTTGAGTCGTTGAGGGTCTCTGTGCCTGATCCACCGTCAAACTGTGTACCTGAAACGTACTTGACATTTGGTACGTGGTTGGTGCCACATTGGTCAGTGCCGGGGTCGCCGTTTCCGATATGGGTGCCCGATTGCCATGTTCCCACGGTAATAGGGATAGTTAGGTCAGTAGCGTTGCCACTGAACACGAATGTATTAGTTGAAACATCTTTCCATCCAGGCGTGTCACTATATACATACCACGTGAATGTTGCCATTTTATTCCTCCAAGGTTATAGTTTGCCAGATGCCTTGTCGGCTTTTAGAGCCGCAGCAGCAGCAGCTGGCACGAATTTAGCTGCTCTTCTAATTATAGCACGCCGTTCTGCTTTGCCATGTGCGTGCCCGCGCAGCTTCAGAGCGCTAATCGCTTGCGCTCTTGTTGCTATTGGAAATCTTCCGCCCCCCACTGCGCTGTGTTTCTTTCGATCTTCCGCTGTTACTTTCGCTGGTGCCATTTTGGCCTCCGTATGGTTCTTGTACTGGTACGGACTTGGCTTTCATTTCAGCTTGGAACTCTAGCCAGTCCTTGATTTGCTGCATGACTAGGTCGATATCTTCGACGTCGCCTATTAGCGTGATTAGGTGTTCAAGTGAGCCCAGGTTCACTCCTGCACGTGCTACCAGTTCTTGCACGAATGCTTCTCTGTCTCTTGGAAGGATTGGAGCCCATTTATTCTTGATTCTTACCTTTGTATGTTCTTCTGTTATCTTATATAGCTTCTTCTCGGCCATGATCCTCAGGATCATTCTGTTGAATACTGTTAGTCCAGCAGACCAGTATGCCCTTTCTGACTTTACGTGGCTTGTGAGAGGCCACATCTTGACAACTAGTGTTACTGCTGAGCGCTGAGAGCCAGCGTCTTCTCCGCCCTCTGCTACAGGTGGCACAAAGAGCTCTTTTCTGATGTCATCTCTGAGCTCTGTGTTCAGGTCAAGCATTGGGGCAGTTACGCTTGATCTTGTTACTGCAAAGAGGTCTGGCTGTTGCTCTTGTCCGGTAATTGATTGATTGCCACCAAGGTTGATTACGTTGATGCCGTTACCAAGTCTTGTCAGTTGGGGAGTTCCCCTAACGTTTCTCATTGCAAGGACAGAGTGGCTTTGGTCGTTGGTTGCGTCACCAGCATCGGCTGTTCTGAGGTTGATTTCCTTAGTGATGCCTATGGCAGCGTCGCTGATAAGAGATTCGCCATAGAATGCACCTGTTCTCTGATGTGGGATGTATACGAATGGCACAAAGCCAAATGGATTGGCTCCAGCAAGGATAGTTTTATCACCAAGTATGTTTGTAGCTATCTCTGTACCATTGACAGTGATTTGGTATTCTGTCTTTGTCCAGTGCTCCATGTAGTAGCCGTAGGAGCCTGGGATATTGACATTGTATGAGAGTGCATCTGTTGATGTTATTCTTCTAATAACCCATGCCTCTTTAAGGCTCCAGTAATTGATTCCGTCTGGTATGGCTACGAATTCCTTGGGCTGTATTAGTTCTATTCTTATAGGTGGGTCATTGTCTGGAACCCATGATACCTTGAAGATGCAGCCACCGTATATCTGAGATAGTACTCCACCCTCCATCATGAGGGCTCCACCAGCGTTTTCGTACCATGCTCTTGATAGAGCATCTTCTACTACATCGGCTATAGATTTGTCTACTGGTTCTGTGAGAGCAACTTTCGGTATTACCAGTGGTCCAGATAGCTCATCTTGGAACTCTCCAAATAGAGCATAGGCATGTTTAAGGCATGCTTGTCTGATTGGGTTTATCTTTAGTGGATAAACGTCGACTGTTTTATCGCCCTGACTTTGCTCTTCAAGCAAGGCATCTCCGTTGTACCAGCTTTCGTATTCTGCGTACTTATCTTGCATCTCTGCCCAGTCTATGTTTGGGAATCCAGGCATAGCACTGAGAGAGAATGGTATTCCAAAGGTTGAAGCGGTGCTTATAAAAGTGTCAGTCATAGTTGCCTCAATTATACACTATTACCTACGTAGGTATCGCTGCCTATCTTGGCTGCGCTGTGCTCTATCTAGAAGCCTCTGTGAGCGACGGTGATCTTCGACTACGTTCTGCTTTTCGAAGACGCTTGTCTCTATTTTCGAAGAAGCCAGCCTCAATAGACGCGCTATCCATAGCTTGAAGGTCATCCAGCGAGACATTGAAATACGTCCTTACTACAAAACAGCTCATTGCGTAGCACGCAACGATATCTTGTGGGATTTTTGCCACGCCAGCTCTATCCTTGGCGGGATCATAGTTGGAAAGCTGTGCCCTTATTCCGGTAATGGATTTGGGCCAGCTAGTTAAGCCTGATTCTAGAGTCAGTCTTGCTGCTACTAGATATGCCATTTTCTTTGGGCCAGAGAAGTCCAGTCCGCCGATTTGGTCTTCTAGTATCAGTTGGTGGTTATCTGAGAACTGAATGTTGATTAGCTCAGCTGTACCCTTCTGTGGGCCAGTTGAGTCTATGCCGGAGAACATGGGTTTGTATTTTGACATCATCTGTTCTAGCTTGTTTACAAATGGGGATATCTTGCCATATCCGAATCCCCACCAGAATGCAACTAGCCTCATTGGGTATGCAGGGAAGCTTGTGACATCCCACACCATGATAACTGGAGCGTTGCGCATGGGAGCGTTGTCAGAGCCAGGGTCTCCTAGAAGGAAGTAGATTCTTCCTGGTAGCTTTGGCTGTTCCATTGATATTACGCCAGCTCCGTTGATTTCGTCCAGGACATAGTCTGGTTTTCCGGCTGCTACATTCTCTCTTACCATTTCATCGGCTATTGGGTCTTCAGACAAGTAGATGTGTGGCTTGGCAAAGTAGTTGCCTTTACCTTCTGGGCGCAGGCCATCGAGGAATCTGCCTCTCTCGTCAGGAGGTATATGCTTGAGCATTTGCTGTATCTGCTGATCTGAGACGTTATGATTCTCTCTCGTGGACAGAACCATGGATAGGTTGTTCTCTGGGTCTCCGGCAGCGAGGTCGAATAGGTACCATAGGTGAGGAGTATCCCATGGGTTAGATATGAACGAAAAGCGCCCAACGAACGATCTACCGCGCTTTGTAGTTCCTGTTAAGCGCGTAGAAAGGTTTAGGGCAATTTCATCAAGATTATCTAATAGCCCTGCTTCCTCCACATTGATCCAGTCACCTCTCCATGAGAAGATGCCACGAGCATCCCTGTCTACAGACATGAACTCCATCATAGATTGGTAGATACGAGGGCCTATCTGGAATCTGAAGATGATTTTGGGATATGGTCTCTGTGGTGCCGAGGATATGAGCTTGGCAAGTGGTGTACCTTCGGCTCTCTCGAGGACCAGATCATACATCAGTCTAGCCTGCCACTCCTTCTGTGCTACGTTGAGGAATCTAAAGCTTTCTGTAGTAAGGCACCATACAACAGCTGACATGCCAACGCCTAGCGTCTTGCCTGTGCCAACACCACCGATGATGACGATGTTGGACTGGGAGGCTACGTGCATGCGTTTCTGCCAAGCTCCTTTGGCTGTGAAGTTGTAGTCGAAGAAGAATCCAGGCTCACCAGTCTCTGGTGCTAGCCAGTATCCAGTTATGAAGTCTGGGTCATCCATTCCCTTCTCAATTGTTTCGATCTCAGATGTGTTGAGAATGTATGGGCCCTTATCGAGTAGTCCCATTTAGCTCCTGGCTCTGTTCAAATTCATTGCCCAAACCTGATTAGCTGCCCACACTGATCTTATGGATACAGTCTTGTCGCTGTTGGTGAGCAGGTCTTTGACGTCCTTCTCTACATCTTTGTTCTCAAATGTGTACTGCACGATTCCGTTCTCTGCGGATATCTCTACTGGTCTATGGTTGAGTGACATCAGGGCGATTATAAGTGTGATGTCGGTAGTTGAGTATGGTTCCTTGGGGTCACCCTGTACTAAGGTTTTCATTGTTTTCTCCTGAAGTTATTTGGATTTTATTTGCCTCCAGGTCCATAAGATGCATCATAAATGATTGTGTCATCATCAGCGATTCATATGGCTGGAGTCCACTCTGCACGAGGTGGGCGTAGAATATTCTAGCTTGTTCTGCGATATATAATGTATTCATAAACATGATTGTACCATACCTACGTAGGTAGGGTAAAAAGGAAGGATAAGATGGATAAGGATAAACTGCACGATTCTATTAGCAGCATGATAACTGCTCTTGGAGATAAGGTTCCACAGGAATTTCTAGATAGGTGGAACTTCATTACTGATATAAAGACGAACGATATCAGAGATGAAGCCATTGGTGAAGCCGCTAACCTTTGGTATGACCTGAAGAAACTTATGAGGAGGAATAGAATGAACTGGATGGATAGGTTAGTGTGTGCAATGATGATAGTAGTGATGATGTATGCAACTGAGTTTGTGATGATGCTGCTAATCGGATAGGAATGGTGGGGAAATGGAAAAATGGCTGCGGGAGTGTCTTTACCTATTATTAGTATATATATAAGAGGGAGATAGAACAGGGGGGGATGTTTTGTGTCTCTTTATATATATAGAATATAGATATCCATTCAATATCTATATGGGTGAAGGAGCCCGAAATCCATGAACAGCAGTCTAGCAGTATTCGCATTGATCGCAGGGTCTTGTGTGTTTGCTTTTCTTTGCAATGTATATGGTGTGAAGAAAGCAATCGCGATTGTTGCTGCACTTGCATTTGCAGTGGCATGCATGCCGATCTGGTAAAACAGGTTGGTAGGACAATTGAATAGAGGAGCCTTGAGCAAGCTCCTCCTCTCTCAAGGAATCATAATGCCAGTGATTCCTTGAGAGGGTGCCTTTCACATCCTCAGTCCTTGAAAGGAGGACAAGATGGTTGAAAAACTAATGATTGATTCGTCTTTGTTGTTTCAGTATGCTGAAGTAGCTAGATTAGAGGCTATCAACTATGCATATGAAGGTGATTGCGTTAGTGCCATTAAATGGGCTGATGAGTATTACCTTAGATATACTGCATATCTCAAGCTACTTGCAGAAGAGCACACATTGCCTGTTTCATGACTGTAGTTAGATGTGCCTATGTACATAGTATGTAGGCATGTCCATAGTACAGCACATGAATGATGCTGTATGTATAGTTCGCTATATGCGCATAAAGGAGGCGCTAATAGAATGAACAAGAATAATGTTTTGTCTGTATTAGTGCTAGTTGTTGTAGCACTACTCATTGGCATGGCAGTAGGGTATGCTGTGCACAGTGAGCCTGATGTAGAGGCTTCTACTAAGCCTTCTACTGTAGTAGTGTATCGCAACGCGCCTGTGCCTGATGATTTGCCAAGTTTGCAGTTGGGCGTTGTTGCAATAACCGTGCAGGGTGATTGCCTTGTACAGAAGCCTATCAGGCATCATGTTAGTATCAAGATGCATACAATAAGAACGTTTGTTCATACAGACACAGAGCAGGAAGATAGTGATAATGGCAATGATTCAACTGCTACTGCTACGCCTACAGCTATTATTACTACTGTGCCTACTGCTACGAGCACTCCTACACCCACTGCTACTGCTAAGGCACATGTTGATAATGGTCCTGGCAATGGGCCTGATGCTGCCCCTAAAGGGTTAGTAGGTAAAGTGCAGGGCAATAATGATGATGATGAATCAACATTGCCATGTGGCGATCCTGGGAATCCATGCAATAGGGGCGGTGCACATAAAGATGTTGTTGTGCCCTTGTTTGTGCTAGATGCTATTATCAATGCCTGTATTGCTTATAAGAATAAGCATTATAGCAAGAATACAAGTATTGATAATTTAGGCAATCCACTTCTTGACTATATGTATAAGCCTAAATGGGCATTGATTAAAAGGGATAGTGAATATCAGATTGTCTCATATACAGATGGATGTGATCCACTATATGGATATGGGTCGTGGGACCTTGTATGTTGTGGGCTATCTACATTTGAAGAGGCAGATTCACGTATTCCTAGATAACAGAACGTTTGTTCTATAGGGGGATATGGCAGAAGAGAATATATGAACACTTGTTATCCTGCCTATATGTATCATATATAAGCATTTTTTATATATAGGCAGGCTTATGTTTTAGGAAAAGGAGCCTAAAATGCCTGTTATAAGAGATATCTATATCTGGTTTGTTCTCCGTAACAAAGAGACGAAGGTTGAAAGACAGTTCGTTCTCCCGTCGAATACTACGAAACTTCCAGATGGTTGGGAGTTCACGAGTAAGGCCGATGGTGATAGGTTCAACAAGGCTGCTAAGAGTGGTTATGTTCGTGAGAAATCGAGCTAAAGGAGGCTTAGATGTCTTACACAATCTATTTTTCGAAGAGTCAAGGTCCGTATGTCGGTGCCGCAAAACTCAGCGCCATCAAGTCTGAACAGCTCATGATGTACTTCATCAAGAATTATGGGCTTCACCCTGTTGCACCGAAGGACCCCAACAATATCGTGCGCTGGATGCTCAAGGGGTTCAATGGTACGCTTAAGGTCACCGTCACGTATTACAGGACGGGAACCATCAACGTTGATAATCTCGAAGTCAAGGAGATCGTTCTCTAACATATAAGGCAATAGCCCATGAGAGCTGAATCTACCCTCTCGTGGGCTTATGTCTGGCGATGTTAGTCCCAGGCAGGTGCAGCTGTTTCTGTATATGTGGTGCTATCAGAAGGAGGTAGCTATGTTCAAGCCACTGAACAAATCCATGACTGTCCCAGTGATTGATAGCCATGGTAAGCAACTGTTTACGAGCGCGATTCGTGATACAGTGCTTGTGTCTCTCCCAGTCATGCGTGAGTTCTGGAATACCCCATGGGGCGAGTTCTTTCCAGATGAACCGATTGTCATTATTGACTGGAAGTCTGGCCTTGAGGAGATTGATGCCAAAATCCGAAAGGGTGTATATAAGAATGATAAGGCTTATGCGGGCATAAAGGGTAAGCAGCTCAAGAAGAAGCTGCAATCTGAGATGTTCGAGAAGCCTATCCTCTTCGATGGCAAGTTGTTCTATGGCTGCTTTGCGTGGGGCAGTGCAGTCAAGAATGGCCAAACCATAGGTATGACGCATGATTTCTTTGTCGAGATTGGTCTCATGCATGAGGCCGAGGACGGACCAAGGATTTCGCGTGCGTATTTGCCAAATGGCATGTATGGCGGTAGCAGGCTTGCCAATCCAAAGATTCTGTTCCTGAAGCCAGGAGAGGTATGGAATGGCTATCGTGTAGACGATGGCTGTGGCTTTGGTGCTCAGGAAGATTCTGAAAACATCAAACGTGAGGGTACATCAGAGATTGAGTACAATCCATCGGCTCAGTCTATGTATGTATGGCAACGGTTCCCATGGAAAGAGATTGGGCCGACTGCTAAGAAGCTCATCAAGGGCATGTTGGATAATATGGACTCCATTGGTTTGCAGATTGAGGAGTTCGAGGGTGAGCTCAGTAAATATAAACAGGCGCTTATTGAGGCTGAACCGCTTATGAAGTTCCACCCATATGTAGCGGGTAGCATCAGAAAGAGTGCCAAGTCGATTATCATCAAGATAGGTACCACTGTTCCGCTAGACACCAGGACTTTCTATGCGGTGCCAACGCTCTGCATGAATGACTTTGTATTCCCAGAGGGTGTTGAGAGTAACTTTGGCATCGTGCAGACCTATCCAGCTGATGATAGTTCATCAACCAGAGCCATTATTGCCAATGAATTTGGTGATAAGGAATGGAAAGCTGAGAGCAAGAGGCTCACGAATCAGCAGGCTGTTCAGTATACCCTGTCTGGCAGGCTATGGACTGCCAAGGGCAGTTTGCAACTTATACCGAAGAAGCTGATGGGTGGATATGACTTCATCCTATGCAGAGAGGATATCAAACTGCATCCAGAGCTGAAGAAGATTCGCAGCAGTGAGATAAAAGAGCTTAGGATGGGAGATACCGTGTTCTCGATAACTCAGTGGGTTGGACCTGGACAGTGTGCAGGCGTGCCAAACTGGGATGATGGCGGTGAGAGCAAGAAGGGTATCTGGAAGAGTATGGGAAGGGATACCGATGGAGATATCGTTGCATATATGCTCATCGATGATGAGTCTTTCCCAATATGGCAGTCTGCTCGTAAGTGGAGAGGGCTGACCAGCACCTATAAGATTCCAAAGACCCATAGCTCACTAGTGTATAGGATTGAGATGATCATCAATTCTATCTTGAACATGGTTGGATTTGCAACCAACAATCAAGCACTTACATATGCTGGTCCATTCGAGATTAGACCGAACCTTGCCAAGAACATGAACTTCAAGAATGAGCGTGGCATGGATGTTGGCTTCAATGCTGATATCAAGGATGGCACAGATTGCCACAAGTCTCGTGTGGATTCTGATGCTATCTGGGCTCGCATGGCACAGAGGCAGAATAAGCTGCTTGAGTATTTTGTGAAGGGTGCGCCATGGGTAGGTTGGGTAGCGAATGATATGATTCCAACAATGCTGCCTGACTTTGAGGATAGTCTACCAGATCATATCGTCTTGCGTGCATCAGCTGATGCTGAGTTCCGACGCAGTCCTGAGTGGAGGATGCATATCCAAAGACAGTGCAATGGGTCTACCATTGCTGAGATTTGGCGATATGTGCGTCCATGGATTGTTGATCAGTATAAGGCTAGCATTAGGGCTGGCATCATTCCACAGGATGCTCTTCCTCAGTTTATTGAGAAGGGTCTGAAGACCATGCTCCTTGCAGATTTTGTTGATTGGGTTCCTCCGATTGACAACAGGGACATGGATAAAGGATTCCAGCAGTATCAGAGATTCTGTGTGCTTGCCAGTCAGGTCAATATGTCCAGTGACTTTGCGCTAGAGTCTTTCAAGCAGAGTTGGACAGTCGACTGTAAGGAATGGGCAGAGGATAATGGCTGGACTATGGAGTATGCATGTTGGGTTATGTGGCGTTGTGCGCATCATAGCCGCAGCTCTAGAGCTGGTGCAGCTTCTGTGTTCATCCCATTTCCTGAGCAGTGCCTGAAGGTTGTCAGGGAGAAGCCAGGAACCATGAAGATGGGTTCTCAAATAAGGACTATTGTCGTTGGTCTGAACTATAACTTTGATCATATTCCCGATGTGCTTCCAGCAGAGGGAACTGTCAGAGTGATAGTCAAGATGGGCTTCTATGATAACCAGAATCGGAAGATGGTTGTGTCTGTCGAGCATATCGATGGGCAGAGACAATCTGATGGTATGCCAGAGAATCTGCTTGGCATGGTGTCTGAGATTCGCAAGGATAGAGCCAATGAGGGATTTATGTCTCCTCCTCTTGGTGAGTATCTGGCCAAGTTCTTCAGGATATCTGATAAGACTTGGTCCTGCATGCTTAGTAAGATGCAGTAATCGCAACCAGTTCTAGTTCAATAAGAAGGGAGGCTTTTATGATGCCCAGTTTACTACGTCCATATACTCTTTCGCCAGCAGGCGTAGAGAACCGCATAGAGTGGCTTCCGCCGCATACCATTGGCGCATAATGCGCAACTGTGAAATCTGGGAAGAATCCCTGGATCATATTCATATCCCTAATAAGGAGAAAGGTACATGTGTAAAATGGCTAAGAACACCAAACAAA
>Ga0316628_100001224_pt1 | contig 17898 bp, 13 predicted proteins | sample OWC_Aug_M2_C1_D5_FD_207648 | JGI IMG/M metagenome (GOLD analysis project Ga0316628, IMG submission 207648) | Wetland soil microbial communities from Old Woman Creek delta, Ohio, United States - OWC_Aug_M2_C1_D5_C | ecosystem: Environmental > Terrestrial > Soil > Wetlands | place: USA: Ohio... | reverse complement strand
CGAGCCCCCTCGCCTACGGCTACGACGACACGCTCGGCATTTACTTCAGCCAGTCCCCCGTCTTCGCCATGGGCGGCATGGGCGGCCGGGGCATGGGCCAAATGCCGGGGATGGGCGTTCAGACAGGCCGAGTTTCCGGCCGCGGCGGCGTCAACGACCCCGACATCCCGCAGGGCAGGCCGCGCGACCTCGGGCAGAAGACGATCGAGGAGTTCCGCAAGGCCCAGAAGGACGCTCCGCAGGCGGCCGAGGAAGGCCCGCGCATGGCCATGGGACCGACGGCCCGGCCGAGGGTCGTCCTGAGCTTCGCCCGGAACGCCGCCGAGCTCCTCATCAGCGGCGGACTGGCCGCCGGCGAGGAGCTGGCCGGCGCGCCGGCCCTGGCCGACGCGACCTTGGGCAAGGGGCACGTCGTCCTGTTCAGCTTCAACCCGGCCTGGCGCAGCCAGACCCACGGCTCCTACTTCTTAATCTTCAACGCCCTGCTGAACTGGAAGAACCTGGAGGCTAAGCCGAAATAACGGGCTCAGTAGCCGAGGGCCCGGCCGTTGAGGGCGTCCGTGGCGACGGCCTTGTAGCCGCCCTTCGGGTCGATGGCCGCCCCGACCGCATAGCCGCTGATCACATAGCCGCGAGGAACAGTGGGCGCCAGCGCGTTCGGCGCAATGGCCACCTCGAGCCCCAGCTCTTTGAGGGCCGTCAGGAGATGGGCGCAGAAGTCCCCGGCGAAGACCTGGGGCTTGCTGCTCCCGTCGGCCTCGTATTTGGGTGAATTGAGGGCGGGAGCGTCGACGGCCTGTTTGATGCCCATGCCGAAGTCCAGGAGATTCAGGAGGACGGACATGGTCTTCTGGTGCAGGCCGGCCCCGATGGACGACAGCGCCGCGACCGGCTTGCCGTCCTTGGCGATGATCAGGGGTTCGGTGGGGTCGGGCAGGCGCATCCCCGGGCCCGTTTGGGCGATCAACCGCTGCTGGAAGGCCGCCGGGTCGGGGACCGAAACGCCGTCGACGAAGATCCCGGTCGTGCCCCAGACCGCGGTGTTGCTGGTATGGACCATGGCGGCCACGTTGCCCCAGCGGTCGATGGCCACGATGGCGTCGGAGTGCTTGGGCTCCGCGCTCGCCGGGACCTTGGTCAAAGGGAACCGGCCGGAGGACATCAGCGCCCAGAGCCGCTTGGCGTGATCCTCTGTTACGCGGGCGGCCAAGGAGCCGTCGGCCCCGCCCAGGAGCTGGGAGACCGTTCTCTCCGGCATGAAGCTCAAGGCCATCAGGTTGGTGATCTGGTTCAGCCAGAAGAACGCTTGGGCCGACTCGGAATAGTGACCCATGGCGGAGAGGCGGGCCTGGGAGGCGACGTTGAGGGCCTCGGCCAAGTGGACGCCGCCCTGGGCCGGCAGTCCGGGGGCCTGGATCTTATACGCCCCATAGGCGATCTCCAGGGGATCGGACCAGATGACCTCGTACTTTTTCAGGTCTTCCGGGGTCATCTTGCCGCCGTCGCGCCGGACGGCGTCGACGAACTTCCGGCCCCATTCGCCGGTGTACATCTCGGCCGCGCCGCGGTCGGCGACCCGCCGCAGGGTGGCGGCCAGCGCCGGCTGTTTGAAGACGTCCCCCCCGGCGACCCAGGACCCGTCCGGCTTGGTGAAGACCGCCTTGGTCTGGGGCAGCCGGGACAACACTTTCTGGCGCAACTTGACCAGTCCCGCGTGGAACGGGGTCAGCTCGAACCCGTGCGCGGCGTAGTAGATGGCCGGCGTAAAGAGATCCTTGAAGGGGAGCTTGCCGAACTTCTTATGCGCCGCCTCGACCCCGGCCATGTAGCCGGGAACGAGCGCCGTCCGCCCGCTGGGGCGGACCTCGGCGTCGGGACGGGGAGACAAAGGGTTGGCCAGGGCGGGGATGGACATGGGGTCGGCCTCGCCGGCGACGGTGTTGAAGCCGGCGTTGAGATGATAGAATCGCCCAGAACCGGCGTCGTAATAGACCATCGTTAGGATGCCGGCATAACTCACCCAGCTGCCCATGGCCAGGGTGATCTGGGCCAGCGACGTCGCGAGGACGGCATCGGCGGCGCTGCCGCCCTGGCGCAGGGCCTCGAGCCCGGCTCGCTCGGCCGCCGCCCCGGTCGTGCCGGCGAGGACGCCGTTCTTGCCCTCGGCCAGGACGTTTTGCAGGCCGAATTGCTTATTGAGCCAACCGTAGACCTCCGGCTCGCCTGCCGTCCATTTCTTGGGGGAGAGGTCCACCGGGGACGCGTATGACGGCCCGGCGAGAAGGGTCATGCACAGCGCGGCCAGGAACTTCCTCTGGATCTTCCGGGCTTTCGTCGTGGAACAAGCTCTCTTGATCATGATGTCCTCCGTATCGAGTGTCATGGAGAATCGTCCATGCGTGGACATCATGACCCGAAAACCGGTCCTGGTCTGCTCAGCTTATAAGATGAGCATCGAAAGATGCCCAAGATGGGACGTCGAGAGCTGGAACACGGAGGGAAGGCCTCATGGCCCGGCCCGGGGGGGATCTCAGAAAAGACGGTTGGCTACTGCGCGGTCTGGCCCTTCCGGTATTCCGAGGGGGTCTGTCCGGTCAATTCCTTGAAGACCCGGTTGAACGTGGCCACGGAGCTGAAGCCGCAGTCCAGGGCGACGGTGATCAGCTTGTCGCGGCCCGCCTCGGGCCCGGCCAGCCGCCGCTTGGCCTCCTCGACGCGGAGACCGTTGATGAACTCGAAGAAATTCCGGCCGAGCTGTTCGTTGATGACGCGGGACAGATGGGCGACCGGGATCTCGAGGGCCTCGGCCAGCTTGGGCAAGGTGGTTTCGGGGTTCAGATAGGGCCTTTGGCGCTCCACGAACTCGAGCAGGCGCGTTTTGTAGAGCGCGGCGCCTTCCGGCGTCAGGGAGGAGCGTTCGTAGCGCCGGCCCGGCTGGCCTTCCGCGGGGCCCAGGACGACCTCGGATTGGCGCATGGCCCGGTAGCCGGTCGCGAAGATGTTCAAGGCCGTGAGAAAAGCGACGATCTGCATGAACAGACCGAGGGCCCGGCCCTCGAACCCGGCCGCCCCTATCATCGCCAGGGCGATGACCCAGATGGCCGCATAGATGGCCAAGCGCCGCCGGAGCCAGGCCAGGTTGATCCTGTCGATCGTCGAAAAGGTCGCCTTGATCCTCGCGGAATAGGCCCGAAGGAGCCGGATGACGAACGTGACGTACGCGGCCGTCTGGAGGCTGGACAGCACGGTCACGACGACCCAGGGGTGTCGAACGGCCCACCCGGCGATGCCGGGCGAGACGGGGCCGGCGGCGGGCGATCCCACGTAAGCCCCATAGACGAGGATGCCGACGAGGACGGGGATGCCGTGAAGGGCGTCGGCGGGGGTCCCGGGGCGGTCCGGGGCGGTCATCGCCCGGATGTAGAGATAGAAGAGGGGGCCGTAGACCAGGGCGATGGAACCCATGAGGACCCAGAGCAGAGGGGACGCTTCGTAAAGGCCGAGGAGCGACAGGACGCCGTTGGCCATGCCGACCGCCAAGGCCATGAGGAAGAAGGCCATGACCCTGTTGGCCCGGCGATTGCCCCTCCGAGTGAAGAGCAGGACCATGGCCTGGATCAGGGCGTGGACCGCCCCGGCCAGGTTGATGTAGCTGAGGAGCTCGATCCAAGTATCCACGGCGTTGCCCGGGGAAGCATAGACCGGGGTACGGGCCGAGTCAAGGCCGCCGCCCTTGGCGGACCCGGAGGGCCGGGCACAACTCGGGGCCGCTATCTCAGAAGGGCCGGAGAGAACGAAAGGGCGCTGGGATACGTACTATATGGAGTATCCCCGAGATGATTGGAGGAATAACGATGAGGAATCGCACCCTGACCCTGATGACGGCCCTGATGGTGTTGGCCTGCTTGGCTGCCCCGCTGGCCGCCCAGACCGCCGCCAAGCCGGCCGCCAAGGCCAAGCCCGTGGACATGAAGAAGCTCATCGCCGAGATCGTCGGCGATTGGGACTTCACCTTCCAGGGCCAGACGATGACCATCCAGTTTACCGAGCAGGCCGGCAAGCTCATGGCTGCCCCCGTCGGGGAGACCCCCGAGGAGATCAAGCCCGTCGCGGGGAAGCCCCTCTGCTTCGACATCACCGTGGCGGCCAGCGGCCAGTACTACGAGATCCAGTTCGCCCGCGACGACAAGGGCGTCCTCAACAAGTGCGTCATGACCGTCGCCGGCATGGCCGCCGAGGGGACGAAGGTCATCAAGTAGCCCGCCGTTCCTTGACAGGGGCGTCCTCCGAGGCTATAGTCTCCCTCCGGCCGCGAAAGGGGCGGTCCGGATGAGGGAGAAGGCGGAGGCGTTCCCATGTTCCGTGCGTCCGACCTGAAGAAGGGCGACGTCGTCAAGATCGACGGCGACCCCCACATCGTCGAGACGGTCAAGGTCCAGACCCCGTCGGCCCGCGGGGCCGTGACGCTCTACAAGGTCCGCTTCCGCAACCTGACGACCAAGCGGAAGGTCGACCAGTCCCTCCGCGGCGACGACGTCCTGGCCGAGGCCGATTTCGAGCGGCGGCCGGTCCAGTTCCTGTTCGGCGACGCCTCGGGCATCACCTTCATGGACCTCCAGGACTACGGCCAGTTCACCCTGGCCAAGGAGGAGATCGAGGACGAGTGGCCCTACCTCACGGAAGGCCTCGAGGGGCTGATCTCGATCTCGTCCGAGGGCCGCGTCCTGGGCCTCGAAATCCCGACGTTCGTCGAGCTGGAGATCGTCGAGACGATTCCGTCGGTCAAAGGCGGCTCGGTCACGGCCCGGACCAAGCCGGCCAAGCTCTCGACCGGGCTGGTCGTCCAGGTCCCCGAGTACATGGCCGTCGGCGAGGTCATCCGCGTCGACACGCGCACGGGCGAATACGCGTCCAAAGCCTAAGGGACCGTCGCCAGCGGGCGGTTGAAGGGACTGTTCCCGCAAGGGACTGTCCCTCTTGTTGAAAATGAAAAACAAGGGCTACCATTACCCCGACCGCGTTTCCCGCGAGGACGAAGGCCTGTCCGTCGCGGCCTTTTACACGCTGCGCTACCGCCACTCCACGGAGGCCGAATGGCGGCTCCGGATCGAGTCCGGCGACGTGCTGAGGAACGGCCTGCCAGCCGCGCCCGGCGAGCTCCTGCGGCGCGGGGACGCCCTCGTCTATTTTCGCAGGCCTTGGGAAGAGCCCGCGGCGCCGACGGAGTTCGCGACCCTCCACGAGGACGAGGACATCCTCGTCCTGGCCAAGCCTTCCGGCTTGCCCGTCCTGCCCGGCGGGTTCTACCTGGAGAACACCCTGCTCCATCTGGTCCGGGCGCGCTACGGCGCGGCGTGTTCGCCGCTCCACCGGCTGGGGCGCGGCACCTCCGGGGCCATCCTCTTCACCCGGAACCGGGCCGCCGCGCGTTGTCTGGCCAAGGCCATGTTCGAGAGGCGCATCCTCAAGGTCTACCTGGCCCTGGCCTCGGGGACGACGATGCCGGACGGATTCACCGTCGACGCGGCCATCGGACCGGTGGCGCATCGGCTCCCGGCGACGGTCAACGCCTACCGTCCGAACGGCCGGCCGTCGGTCAGTCACGTCCGTGTCGTCCGCCGTTTCCTTCAAGAGAACTCGGCGCTCGTCGAAGTGACCATCCCCACCGGACGCCCCCATCAGATCCGCATCCATCTGAGCTACGCGGGGTATCCGCTCGTCGGCGACCCGCTCTATCAGCGCGGCGGGGTCCCTCGCGCCGACGGCGTTGACGACGAGCTGGCCGGGACGCCCGGCGCGACCGGCTACCTCCTGCATTCCTGGAAGCTCCGGTTCCCCCATCCCTCGAGGGGCGAGGAGGTCGAGGTCGTCTGCCCTCCGCCACTCGCCCTCGATCCGGGAATACCCCCTTCGTTCGTCGGACTTGGCCTCGCGCGGCTTATAGGGCAGCCTGCGAAGACGGACATATCCGGGATGCCGCGCCCATCCGGACCAAGGAGCGGCTCGCGGCGGTGACGATACCCCTCACCCTCTGAAGAGAAAACCGTCGGGAACGCCGGCCAGGCGGATGACGTTCAGGGCCTTGGCCCGGACGTTGAATCCCACGGAGCAGCGGACCCGGCAGGACGCGCATTCGCCGCAGGGAACCGACGCGAGATCGGCGCGGGCCAGGGCTTCCTTGGCCTTGGCGGGATCCTTGTAGCCGTACGCGTACATATAGCTGCGCATCAGCGTCGGGACGTCCAGGCCCCGCGGGCATTGCGGCAAGCACTGCCCGCACTGCTGGCAAAACAGGCTGGAAAAGATGTAGGGGAGCCGCGACATCTTTTCCAGGCCGGCCTTTTCGTCCTCTGTCAAGGCTGGGTTCTCCAGGATGGCCAGGTCGGCCCGGAGCTGGCCGTACGTGGTGATCCCGGGGACCGTCGTGTGGACGTTCTTGTCCCGGAGGACCCATTTCAGGGCGGCGCTCATATTGACTTCGCCGGCCGCCCGCCGGTCCCAGGACGCGCCGGCCTGCGTCTTCATGGCCACGATACCCACGCCGGCTCCGGCCGCCTCGGCGATCGCCTTCTGAACGTCTTCCCGGTGAACCTGCCGGAAATTGAAGACCGTCAGGACGACATCATAAACCTTCGCCGCGGCCGCGGTCCGCAAGACCTCGGGCTCGTTCTCGTGGGTGGTGATCCCGATGAAGCGCGCCTTGCCCTCCTGCTTGAACTTCTCCAGGACCCTGAGGTAGGGCTCGTAGAGGGTGGTCTCCCGGCTGCACATCCAGGCCAAGTAGAAGATATCGACGCAATCAAGCCCCAGCCGCCGAAGGCTTCCCTCGAAGGATTGGATGAGGGGCGCCGTGGGCGTGTCCGCGTTGAAGACCCTCTTCCGGCGATCCTGGAAGCGATGCGTGGCGAAGCTCGTCGCGATGACGAACGAATCCCGCGGCCGGCCCTTGATGGCTCGGCCGACCACGCGCTCGTGGTTTCCGTTCTGGTAATCGCTCGAGGTGTCGATATGACGGAGGCCCGAGTCGAGCGCCTGCCGGTACAGGTCGGGGTCGTAGCTGTTGGCGCCGATGCTGACGATCGGAAGGCTCAGCCCCGTCTTTCCCAAGACGCGCTCGGGGAACCCGGAGCTTGGACAGGAGGCTCCTGGCGCCGGCCGCTTCCGACCCGCGGCGATGGGGGCAAGCGCGGCCCCCGCCAGACCGACGGCGCCAGATCTGATGAACTCACGCCTGGGCATTCGGCTACTGCGGATGATCATCAAGGCCTCCCCTCTCTCAGCTTGTTCGATCCTTTTTCATGAGTCCGTTGCGACGGCTGGGCCCTGAAATCCCACTCCGTCACTCAGGAAAACGAGCAATTTTTATGCCAGATGACAAAACGAAGAAAGGAGGCGTCTTCATCGACCGGCCACCGGCCGAGCATTGCCCATTTTCGGACAGTCCTTGTGACGTCTCCGAACAATGGTTATGGCAGGTTCGCCGTCCGTATACGTATTCCCCGGGGCGACGGCTTGGCACGGATTTGGCATATGTAACGACATCGCCTATTAGCTGTCAGGAGATATATCATGTCGTCAGACACCCTCGTCGCCGCTTCCGCCAAACCGGTCATCCTGTCCCTCCTCATGTCCGGGGAGAGCTACGGCTACCAGATCCTCCAGCGGGTCCGCCGCGTCTCGGGCGGCAAGATGAACTGGTCGAGCGCCATGCTCTACCCGGTCCTGCGCCGGATGGAAAAGGACGGCCTGATCCGCTCGGAGTGGCGGGTCTCGGAGGAGAACCGGATGAGGAAGTACTATCGCCTCACCGCGGTCGGCCGGAAGGAGCTCGAGGTCGAGAAGGCCCGCTGGCTCGACATCCAAAGCGCTCTGCGGAAAATCTGGGCGACGGCCGAGACCGTCGATTGAACGCGGAAGGACACGCACATGTTCGACCTGGAAAAAGCGATCAAAGCCTGGAAGAAGGAACTCGCCGGTAACCCGTCCCTCGAGGACACCTATATCTACGAGCTCGAGGCGGCCCTCCGGGACGAAGTCGCTGATCGAGTCCGCCGCGGGGAAAGCCCGGAAGAGGCCTTCCGACGGGCAAGCTCGGAGATGGAAGAGGCTAAGGCCATCGGCGCGGAGTTCGCCAAGGTCCGGCGTCCCCGTCGCGTCGGCCTCCAGGGCCGGCTGAAGACCCTGCTCGTACCGGCCCTGCTGGGGAACTACGTCCGCATCGCCCTGAGGAAGGTCAGGCGCCAGAAGGGCTACGCCTTCATCAACATCGCCGGGTTGGCCGTCGGCCTGGCCTGTTCCGTCCTGATGATGTTCTGGGTCCGGGAGGAGAGGAGTTTCGACCGCTTTCATCGAAACGGGGACTCGATCTACCGGCTGATAACGGAGACCAGGAACGAAACGTCCGTCACGCTCGACTCCCGCGCCCCCACGCCCCTCGGCCCGGCCGCCCAAGCGGCCCTTCCCGAGGTCCTGGGCTTCTGCCGCTACACGAAGAATACCTGGTACGGCGTCAAACTCGGGGACAAAGCCCTGTTCAACGTCCCCGTCGGCATCGCCGACCCGTCGTTCTTCACGATGTTCACGTTCCCGTTCGTCAAAGGCGACCCCAAGACGGCGCTCGACGGACCGCGTTCGATCGTGGTCACGGAAAGCCTGGCCCGGACGTTCTTCGGCGACGAGGACCCCATGGGCAAGCTGCTGACCGTCGCCCGCGACCCCTACACCGTGACGGGAATCATCCGGGACGTGCCGGAGAACTCCCATCTCCATTTCGTCTGCGTCATCCCCATCGTCAACATGCACGAGTACCATCATGTCGAATTCGACAACTGGAACAGCATGTACTTTTACACATATATCCGGCTGGCGCCGAAGGCCGTGCCGGCCGAGACGGCCGCCAAGATGGCCGGGATCGTCGCCAAGAACCTGAACAAGCCGAACGTCGCCATCCGCTCCCAGCGACTCCGGGACGTCCATCTGAAGTCGGATTTCGCCTTCGACACCCACAACTACGCCCAGGGCAGCGCCTCGACGCTGACCCTGTTCTCGATGGCCGCCGCGGCCATCCTTCTCCTGGCCTGCATCAACTTCATGAACCTGGCCACGGCCCGCTCGGCCAACAGGGGCAAAGAGGTCGGCCTGCGCAAGGTCACCGGGGCCCGCCGGTCCGACATCGTCCGGCAGTTCCTCGGCGAATCCGTCGTCCTGTCGTTCCTCGGCCTCGGCCTAGCCCTGCTCCTGCTCTGGGCGGTCCTGCCCCTGTTCAACGGGCTGGCCGGCAAGCAATTGGCTATCGCCCGGCTGTTCGACCCCGGCCTTCTGGCCGCCATCTTCGGCGTCACCCTTTTCGCCGGGCTCCTGGCCGGGAGCTACCCGGCCTTCTACCTGGCCGCGTTCGAACCCGCCCGCGTCATCAGGGGCTCGTTCTTCGGCGGCGAGCGCGGCCAAGCGGGCCTGCGGAAGGGCCTCGTCGTCCTCCAGTTCACGCTGACGATCTTCTTCGTCATCGGGACCATCATCGTCGACAAACAGCTCCGCTTCGTCCGGGCCAAGAACCTCGGCGTCGACACGCACTATGTCGCTTCGACGAGCGTCTGGAACGACGCGCACAGGCAGGCCATCCTGGCCGATACGAGGATCCTGGGCGCGAGCCAGTCGGTCCCGCCCGGCTCCGACCTGAGGGCGCTGTTCGATGTCTCCTGGGAAGGCAAGGACCCCGAGGACCGCACGGCGTTCTATCCCGTCAAATGCGACCCCGATTATCCCAAGATCTTCAAGACCGAGATGGCCGAGGGCCGCTTCTTCGCCTGGGAGACGGCCTCCGACCGGACCGACGCCGCGGTCGTCAACGAGACCGCGGCTCGGGCCATGGGCGCGGGCTTGCCGCTCGGCAAGCGGATCGCGGTGACGGGGCCCAACCACCAGGGGATGGCCGAGACGAAGACCTTCACGGTCATCGGTGTCATGAAGGATTTCCACCAGACGTCCCTCCGCAAGGCCATCGAGCCAGCGGTCTTCACCTGCGACGGCGACCAACTGCCGTTTTTCAATGTCCGGATCAGTCCCGCGGATATCGCCGGGACGAGGGCCTTCCTGGAAAAGACCTGGAAATCGTTCGTCCCCGATTTCCCCTTCACCTTCGACTTTCTCGACGACAAGATCAACGCCTTCTACCAGCAGGACCGCCGGACCCGGTCCATCCTGGGCGTGTTCACGGTCCTGGCGCTGTTCACGGCCTGCCTGGGCCTCGTCGGCCTGGCCTCCTTCATCGCCGAGAAGAGGACCAAGGAGATCGGCATCCGCAAGGTCCTGGGGGCCTCGGCCGGCGGCCTGGTCCTGATGCAGAGCCGGGATTTCCTGGCCTGGGTCCTGGCGGCCAACGCGGTCGCCCTGCCGGCGGCCTACTTCACGGCGGGACGCTGGCTCCGGGGGTTCGCCTACAGGGTCGACCCGGGGGTCATGCCGGCCCTCCTGGCGGTCGTCTTCTCAGTGACGGTCGCGTTCCTGTCGGTCGCGTACAAGGCCGTCCAGGCGGCCCGGGCCAACCCGGTCGATTCCCTGAAATACGAGTGAGCCCCGGCCGCGCCGGCGGGGCGGCGCGAACGGTCAGGCCCTCCAGTCGGCCATGACCTGGCCGAAACAGGCCAGGCCGCTGGGGATGCAGGCGCCGTATCCGCCGCCCGGGAACGTCCAGGCGCCGGAGAGGTAGAGGTTCTTGACCGGCGTCTTCTGGGGGAAGCGCCGGTTGCCGGAGTTGTCGACGGTCTGGTCCCAGCCGTAGATCGCGCCCCGCGGGTTGCTCGTGAAGCGGACGTTGGTCAACGGCGTCGCGACCTCGACGACCTCGATGGCCTTGCGGAGCCCGGGCAGGAGCGTTCTCTCCACCTTGTCGATCAGGATGTCGGCCAGGCGCGTCTTCTCCTTGGCGTAGGCGTCCTTGTTGCCGTAGAAGTAATCCGTCTCGTACTTCTTCCAGTAGTCGAAGCCTTGCGTCGCGATGATGTTGAGCGTGTTCTTGCCTTTGGGGGAGAAGCCGGGGCCGAGATTGTCGTAAACGGTCAGCCCGAAATCCGGATCGTCCGGCAGGCCCCCGGCCATGGCGGTCTTGTATTCGGCCTCGATGTCGTAGCCGGTGTGATAGAAGATCTCGCTCTCCTTGAGACCGGCCTTGCGTACGAGGTCCGTCTTGAGGCCCAGCCAGACCAGGAAGGTCGAATAGCTGACGGACAGCCTGTCCATGCGCGCGAGGAGGTCTTTGAGGAAGTCTTGTTCGTCGATCATCCGGGTGAACGTGTCCACGGCGTTGGCGTTCGAGATGACCACCCGGCCGAGGTACTCCGCGCCGTCCGCGGTCCGGACGCCGACGGCGGCGTGGTCGCGGGTGAGGATCTTTTCGACCCGCGTGTTGAGCTTGACCTCGCCGCCGTTCTTCTTGATGAGGCCGACGAAGGCGTCGCTGATCCTCTGCGACGTGCCCACGGGATAATAGCCGCCGCCCTCGAGATAGCCCATGAGAGGCATGGCGTAATAGAAGGGCGAAAGCTTGGACGGCGGCAGGCCGAAGTAGCCCCACAGCCCCGAAATGACGGCCTGGAGCTTCGGGTTCTGGACGCGATCATTGAGCATGGCCCCCCAGGGCCGGTTGAAATTCTTGAAGAGGTGAGGGAACTTGGAGGGAAACGTGGACATGTCCACCTGGCCTCCGGCGCGCGATAACAAGCCGACCTCGTCCGTGAGGCCCTTCATGTCGGCGAAGATGCCGTCGATGGCCCCCGCGTCGTCAGGGAAATTGTCCTTGAGAACCTTGAGGTAGCCGGGGACGTTCATGTGGGGGACCCGGATGTCGTGATCCGGGTAGATCGTCCGATAGAGGGTTTTGTGGGGGACGAAAGCGACGTCCTGGATCTCGGGGAAGCCTCCGATCAGGTTGGCGACGCCGTCGCGGAGGCCGACGGTGGTCGAATGGAGCGAGACGTCGAACGTGAATCCCCCCGGCCGCGTGAAGGCGGAGGCGTAGCCGCCGGGGACGCTGTGCTGCTCGAGGACGACGACCTTGAAGCCCTGGCGGGCGAAGGCCGCCGCGGCGCTCAGGCCGCCGAGGCCGGCGCCGATGACGACGGCGTCGTACGCGCCCGGCGGGAGCTTGTCCTGGCCGCCGCGCGGGAAGGCCGACCAATCCCAGGCCAGGGCCGGGATCCCGGCCAGGAGCGATCTCAAGAAATCCCGTCTTTCCCATGCGTTAGGCGACATCGTTGTCCCTCCCCAGGTCGCTATGCAAGCGACCGAACGTCAACGATAGCCCACCCCCCCCGGCGAAGTCAATCCGAGAGGGCCTCTGGGATTCCGAAAAAGCGGTTCGTTCTCTCGGATTGACTTCGCTGGGGTCCGACTAAACAGTGTTATAATGAGGGGACGGCACTATGAAGAGAGCGCTGAAGAGGACGCTGAAGGTCTCGGGCCTCGTTCTCGGCGTCATCGCGATCCTCGCCGCCGTCGCGGCCGCCCTCCTGATCTTCGATAAACCCCTCGTCAGGAACATCCTCCAGAAGCGTGTCGCCAAGAGCGCCGGGATGACGGTCCGCATCGGCGAGCTCGACTATTCGCTCTTCCCCTTTCGCCTGAGCGTCGAAGATCTCGAACTCGTCCAGGAGACGCCGCTCCAAACGCTGAGCGTTTCCCTGGAGAGCCTCCGGGCGGAAGGGGGGTTCTGGAAGCTCGTCCGCGGCGTCAAGCCGGCTTTCGAGACGGTTGCGGCCGACGGCGTCCGCCTCAGGCTGGAACAACGGGCCCTTTCGACGGCGCCGTTGGACCTCGAGGCCCTCGTCCTTCAGGCCTCCGATACGCTGGCTTGGGCCAAGAGGATCTCGCTGACGGGCGCCCGTCTGTCGCTTTCCCTCCTCGCCCACGACGTCAACGTGGAGGGCCTGGACGTCACACTCACGGCGGGGAAAGAGGTCGGGGACGTCGCCTATGCCCTGGGGCCCTGCGGCCTCGATGTCAAGGACAAGGCCGGGGCCTTCGCCCTGAGGACGGGCCTGCGGTCGTCCGGGACCCTGCGTCTGGCCGCGGCCCTGGCCTTCGACGCGGTCATCGACCTCGACGCGCCGCGCCTCAAGTCCGGCGGGGCCGAGGATTCTCTCCCAAAGCTCCTCGTCGAGGCGGCGGGCCGGGTGGACCTGGCCGCCCAGGAAGGCGCCGTCACCCGCTTGAAGGCCGGTGTTCCCGGCCTCCTCGACCTCGAAGGGACGGCCGCCGGACGGTTCGGCCACAGCCTCTTTCTCCAGGCCGATGCCCGGCTCCTGGTTGACAAGATCGAGGACCTGGCCGCCCGGCTGGGCCCCCGGCTGCCGGCGGACCTCCGGGACGTCTTTCTCCGCGGCCGGGCCGACCTATCCGCCAAGTACGGCATCCAGCAGGTGAACCAGGAGACGAGGGACAACTTGACGGCCTCCCTCGCCCTCGACGGTGTCGAGTTGGTCTATCGCCTCGGCCGGACGCCTCTTCACGTCAAGCTCTCCGGCCGGGTCGACGCGTCCGGCCCTTCGCGCCGGCCCCGGATCGCGGCGGACCTCACGGCCTCCGCCGGCAAGGCCGCTTTCGGACCGCTGACCCTCGGCGCCTCCAGACTGCGCCTCGTCGCCGCGGCCGATCAAGGGGCCGTCGATTTCTCCAGGTTCGAGGCCTCGGCCGCGGGCCTGGGTCTAGAAGCGGCTCCCGGCCGGAACGTCTCCTTCGACAAGGTCGTGTTGGCGGGCCGGGGACGCCTGGACCTCGTCCGAAAGACCGCGGCCGTCCCGGCCCTCGAGGCCCGGCTGACGGGCCTTCCGCCGCTCGTCCTTTCCGGCCGCTTCGCCGTCGGCGGGCCCGGCCCGGCCGAGGTCAAACTCGGAACGCGTGGCCTGGACGTCCCGACCCTGCGCGGGCTGGCCGCTCCCTTCCTTCCTCCGGCCCTTTCGGGCTGGGACCTGGCCGGCGCGGCCGACCTCTCCCTCGAAGCGCGCCGCCCGTCCGTGGCGGCCGGCGCCTGGACGTTGGCCGGGACGGTCTCGCTGACCCAGGTCCGCTTCAACGACCCGTCGTTCACCATCGCCGGCGAGGGGCTCAGCCCCGAACTGAAATTCGAGGCTACGCTCTCCGGCGCGGGCGGGATCCCGTTCACCGCCTCCCTAGCCGTCGGCCAGGGCGAATCGCTTTGGAAGGCGGTCTACATCTCCTGGGGCAAGCATCCTCTGCGAATGGCGCTGGCCGGCCGCTTCGTCCCCGGATCGGGCGGGGTCGAGGACCTGTCCGCCCGGATCCTCTTCCCGACCATCGGGGAGATCGACCTCACCGGAGCCGTTCGAACGCGCCCCCTGACGTCGTTCGACCTGAGTTCCGAAGCGAAACTCAGCCTCGGACCGCTCTATTCCCTCTACACCTTGGCCGGGGCCTCCGAGGGAACGCGGCTGAACCTCGAGGGAACTCTGACGTCCGACCTCCGCGTCCGCGGCCGGGGCGACGCCTTGTCGGTCGCCGGGAAGATGGCGCTCGCGGGCGTCAATCTCGAACGTCCCGCGTCCAAAATGCTCCTCGTCGGCGTCTCGGCCGAGCTTCCTATCCTTTACGAGACCGGGGCCGAGGCGGTCCCGCCGGACGCCCCGCTTCCCGAGGAAGGCTTCATCCGCGTCGAGGAGTTCCAGCATCCCCTTCTGACGCTCAAGCCCCTGGCCCTGTCCCTTCGCGTCGGGCCGAACGCTTTGGCCATCGAGCCGCTGGCGCTCGACCTCTTCGGCGGCCGTCTCGAGCTCGGCCGGACGACTTTCCGTCTCGACCCGAGAAGCGGCGAGCTTCAAGGCCTCGGTTCGCTGGCCATCAGGGAGATCGACATCGCCCGCTTCCCCATCGCTTCGCCACAATTCAAGTTGACCGGCAAGGTCCGGGCCGAGTTCCCGCGCCTCGACATCAGCGCCAAGGCCATCGCCGTGGCCGGGCGCGGCGAGGCCGACGTCTTCGGCGGCAAGGTCGTCCTGCGCGACTTCGCCGTGGCCGACCCGTTCAAGCCGGGACGGGCCGTCTCGCTCAACGTCGACCTCGTCGACCTCGACCTGAAGAAGCTCACCGACGAGGTGCCGTTCGGGGAAGTGACCGGCATCGTCCGGGGCGAGGTCCGCAACCTGGTCATCTCCTACGGCCAGCCGGAACGCTTCGAGTTCCGGATCGAGTCCGTGCCGCGCCGGGGAGTGCCGCAGACCTTCAGCCTCAAGGCCGTGGACAACCTGACCGTGCTCAGCTCCGGCCAGCAGGCCTCCGGCGGGACGGGCGGCTTCTGGATGAGCTTCGTCCGGGGCTTCCACTACCAGAAGCTGGGCATCGTCAGCACGCTCCGCAACGACACCTTCACCCTCAACGGCACGATCCACGAAGGCGGCGTCGAGTACCTGGTGAAGAAACCGGCGCTTTTTGGTATAAGTGTGATCAATAGGGAGCCCGACAAAGTGATCAGCTTCAAGGAAATGACGAGCCGGCTCAAGCGGGTCGGTCAGTCCGAAAAATGATATCCCATCGCAAGGAGGATGGCGACATGAGAAAACGATACGCCCTGGGAACGGCCGCGGCCGTCGGCCTCGTCTTCGTCCTGGCCTGCATCACGGTCAACATCTACTTCCCGGAAGCGACGGTCAAACAGGCCGCCGCGGAGATCGTCGACGAGATCCAGAAAAAGGCCGCGGAGAAGGCCGGCCAGGAACCCATCAAGAAGATCTCTGCGCTCCCGGTGTCGGCCCCGTTCTCGTTCATCCCTGCGGTCTACGCCCAGGAGGCGACGACCGTATCGAATCCCGCTATCCGGGCCCTCAAGGACTCCATCGCCGACCATCTCGCCGCTTTGATGCCGGCGCTCAACGCCGGGCAGATCGGCCTGTCGAACAAAGGCCTCGTTGAGATCCGCGATGAGGCGGGCCTCAACCTCCAGGCCAAGGCGGCCCTGAGGAACCTCGTCAAAGAGGACAACGCCGACAGGATGAAGCTGTACGCGGAGGTGGCCAAGGCCCTTAACATCGAGGCCAGCCAGATCGAGCGCATCCAGAAGATCTTCGCCGAGAACTGGATCAAGGGCGCCGCGGCCGGCTGGTGGGTCCAGAACGAGGACGGCGCCTGGGTCAAGAAGAGCTGACCCGGACCGGAACGACCGGGGGGTCGTCCGCGTATATCCGTCTTGAGCGCGGGAAGGGCCGTCCTGCCCGCCGCTCCGTGACGAGAGGAGACGCCATGTTCGCCAGTTCGTGCGCAAGAACCGCTCGCAAGCCCGCGCTTTCCGTCCTCCTGGCGGCCCTTCTGGCCGGAGCGGCCTTCCTGGCCGCCCAGGAGCGTCTAAAACCCGAACAATGGATCAGGCACGCCAAGCTCGAGGTCGCCGTGCCCGATTTCCCGGCCGAGGGCCTGATCCTGGACATCGGAGGAGGAGGGGAGGGCGTCATCGGCCAGCTCAAAGGCCGGCAGGTCGTGGCCGTCGACCTCAGCAAGCGGGAGCTGGCCGATGCCCCCGAAGGGCCCCTGCTCAAGATCGTCATGGACGCCCGGGACCTCAAGTTCCTGGACGGGGCGTTCGACACGGCCACCGTCTTCTTCACCTTCATGTACATCGTGCCGGAAGACCACGCCAAGGTCTTCCAGGAGGTCCACCGTGTCCTGCGGCCCGGGGGGCGGCTCCTGATCTGGGACGTCGTGTTTCCTCGGAAGACCGATCCGGGTCAAGCCGCCGTCTCGTATCCCCTCCGCATCCAGCTTCCGGCCAAAGCCATCAACACCGGCTACGGCGTGAGGATCGCCGAGGGGCAGGGGGCTGACCATTTCGTCGAGCTGGCCAAGGCCTCCGGCTTCGAGGTCCTGGCGCGTCAAGACGGGTCCGGCTGGTTCCATCTCGAGCTCCGGAAGGGCGCCTGATCCGCTGTAAACGAAAATTACGCCGAGTATAAATTAATTTATTCCGGGGCCGCCCGTTCCCGCACGCGTCCAGGGGAAAGCGCGATGGCATAATTCATGCAGTGAAGCGGTCGGGGTGAAATTGGTCCTATGGCCGCTCGCGTGATGACCGTGGACGATCGCCGGCCGGATCCGGCCGCGCGATCGAGCGTCCCGCTCGACGCCGCGACCCTTGACCATCTGACGGACGAATTCCTGTCCCTCTTGAACAGGAGCGGGGCGGGGGACCTGCCTTTGAAGGTCTTGATGGAGGCGCTCGAAAGGAGCGTGATCCTCAGGGCGCTCACGGCGTTCAACGGCCACCAGGCGAAGACCGCCGCGTTCCTCCGTCTCCTGCCGACCACGCTCAGCGCCAAGATGAGAAAGCATCAGATCCTCGTCGAGAGCACGTGGACCGCGATCCCGGAAGCCTCCGCGTCCGGCGCCGCCTCGAATTCCACGGCTCCTCCGCCCGACGGGGGCCTCGAACCGGATCCCGATCCGGACGATTGAACGGCGCCCGCCGGCCTCGCCGGTCATTCAATCCGTTGAATGACCATCCAATCCTTCGGACGTTTTTCCCCTGCAAAAACTTGCATATCAATTGATTAGAAGCGATTAACGAATCCACAATGTTGTATTCCTCCGGATTTTCCCTGGCACGCATTTTGCAATTAGAGGGACCGTCATGCCGATCGCTGAGGCCAGCAAATCGAGGAGGTGACGAAGAGACAGATCATAACATCATCGGGATTGGGTCGGGTGGCCCTCCACCCTGGGATCATGAAGAGGTTTTTTCCAAGGAGGTTTCATTGATGAAGAAGTGCCTCGTCATTCTGTCCGTGCTGCTGTTCGCGGTCACGCTGACAGCGCAGATCAGAACCGGAAACATCTACGGGAAGATCACGGACACGGAAGGCAATCCCCTCCCCGGCGTGAGCGTCACGTTGAAGGGCCTCC
>Ga0316628_100001223_pt1 | contig 17902 bp, 16 predicted proteins | sample OWC_Aug_M2_C1_D5_FD_207648 | JGI IMG/M metagenome (GOLD analysis project Ga0316628, IMG submission 207648) | Wetland soil microbial communities from Old Woman Creek delta, Ohio, United States - OWC_Aug_M2_C1_D5_C | ecosystem: Environmental > Terrestrial > Soil > Wetlands | place: USA: Ohio... | reverse complement strand
GGAACCGCGCCGAGTTCTTCCAGGGACGCGAGGCCATCGTGGCCTTCCTCCGCCGGAAGTGGGCGCGCGAGCTGGAGTACCGGCTGATCAAGGAGCTGTGGGCGTTCCACGAGAACCGCATCGCGGTTCGCTTCGTCTACGAGTACCGAGACGACTCGGACAACTGGTTCCGGGCCCACGGAAACGAGCAGTGGGAGTTCGACGCCGAGGGGTACATGCGCCGTCGCGAGGCCAGCATCAACGACGTGGCGATCCGTGCCGAGGACCGGAAGTTCCGCTGGCCCCACGGCCCGAGGCCGGCCGATCACCCTGGCCTCAGCGACCTGGGCCTCTGAGACCCCGGCGGCACGTCGCAACCAGGCCTGGCCTGGAAGGCGCGCCTCCTCGCGGGGTGGCACAATGGCTCCCCGGAGGTCGTCGGTCGCTCCATGCCTGCTCAGCTCTTCCTGCACCAGCTCCAGCTCGGGCCGATGCAGAACTTCGTCTACCTGGTGGGCACCGAGGGTCAGCGCGACGTGGTGGTCGTCGACCCGGCCTGGGAGGTGGACGCCATCGAGAAGACCTGCACACTCCACGGGAAGCGGCTCTGCGGCATCGTGCTCACCCACTCCCACCGGGACCACACCAACGGGGTGGGGGAGCTCCTCGGCAGCCGCGACCTCCCGGTCTACGTGCAGAGGAGCGAGGTGGACTTCTCGGACGACCTGAAGGCCTTCACCGGCGCGCTCCGCCCGCTCGGGCCAGGTGACCCGGTCCCGCTCGGGGGAGTGACCGCGAAGGTCATCCACACGCCCGGCCACACCCCCGGCTCGCAGTGCCTCTACGCGGCGGACGCGCTCCTCTCCGGGGACACGCTCTTCGTCAACGGCTGCGGGCGGTGCGATCTGCGCGGCGGCGACCCGGGACAGATGTACGGGACGCTGTACCAGACGCTGCGCAGGCTGCCCGGCGCGACCCGGCTCTTCCCCGGTCACGACTACGGCGACGTCCAGGTCTCCTCGCTGGACCGGGAGGCGTCCCGGAACCCCTACTTCCAGTTCAAGGACTCGGCGTCGTTCGTCGCATACCGGATGCGGCCGCGGACCTGACCGCCTCGAGCGCGTCGACGGGAGGCGGCGCCGCGCGACGAAGAGAGAGCGACACCGCCACGGCCAGCACCGCCACCGAGGCGGCCGACCAGAGCAAGGACCAGACCAGCGCCGGCACGTGGGTCTGCGCGGCCAGGAGCAGCGCATCGCTCGGCCCTCCACCGCGCGGGCTCCAGAGGTCGTCCCGGAGGTCGAACAGCGCATAGAGGCCGGTGAACACCGCGACGACCATCACCAGCGCTCGGACCCCACCGGCCGGCAGCACCCGCGCCAGCACCAGCAGCACCGCGCCCATCACCAGGCAGTACCCCAGGGTGAACGCGTTCCCGGCATAGACCAGGCCCATCCCCGTCACCCACACGCCCATGGCGTAGAGCACCGCCCGGTGCAGGCGAAGGCGGAAGGCGAGCAGCAGCTGGAGCGCGCCGGACACCGCGCTCCCCAGGTAGCCGGCGGAGTACACGGCGATCTGCGGGAGCCATCCCGCGGGCAGCGAGGAGAGGCACTGCCCGGACTCGTCGGCGCCCACCATCACCCGCTCCACCCGGCCTCCGAAGAGCAGCGTCGCCAGTGCGTGCCCCGTCTCGTGCACCAGGACCACCAGGAGCCGGAGCGGCGCCAGCCAGGGAGCGTTCCAGGCCCAGAGGCCGGCGAGCACCAGGGCGGCCAGGACGGCGAGCCTCCAGGCATCGAGGCCAGGACGTGGGCGAAAGGAGGTGGGCACGGGAGGGGTCCACCCTGGTGGACGCAGGAGGCCCGGGCTCTATTTCAAGGGCCGTCCAGTTGCGCCATGGGAGGCCTGCAGCGGGCCCGTCTCCCGGGAAGGGGTGCTACGCCGAGTCCTGCGCCGGGTCCTGCTCGTCCTGGCGGGTCATGCCCCAGTCCTTGAGGCGCTTGAAGAGCGTGGAGCGCGCGACGCCCAGCTCCCGCGCCACGCGCTCGCGGTTGTTGTTGAACTGCCGCAGCGCCGATTCGACGATCTGGCGCTCGGCGAGCTCGAGCATCTCCTCGAGCTTCCGGCCGGGGATGTACTGCCCGGCGAGCGCGTGCCCTTCCCGCAGCCGGGGGGATGGATCCGGATCGAACGAGAGGTCCGCCTCGTCGATGGCCGTCCCCCGCCGGAGGAGCAGGGCACGATGCACCACGTTGCGCAGCTCCCTCACGTTCCCCGGCCAGGGGTGGGCCTCCAGCCGCGCCAGCGCCGCCGGCGTGAAGCGCACCGTCTGTCCGCGGGGCGAGAACTGGGCGAGCAGGTGCTGGGCGAGGGCGGGGATGTCGCCGCGGCGGTTGCGCAGCGGCGGGAGCGTCAGCGGGACGACGCACAGCCGGTAGTACAGGTCGTCGCGGAACTGCCCCGAGCGGCTCGCGGCGAGCAGGTCGCGGTTGGTGGCCGCGACCACCCGGACGTCCACGTGGGTGGGGCGGCTCGAGCCGACGCGCTTGATCTCCCCGGACTCCAGGGCGCGGAGGAGCTTGGCCTGGAGGTCGAGCGGGAGCTCTCCGATCTCGTCGAGGAAGAGCGTGCCCCCGTCCGCCTCCTCGAAGGCGCCCTTGTGCGTGGCCACCGCGCCGGTGAAGGCGCCCTTCTCGTGGCCGAACAGCTCGCTCTCGATGAGCTCCTTGCTGATCGCCGCGCAGTTCACCGGGACGAAGGGCCGCTCGGCGCGCGGGCTGCGGGCGTGGATCGCCCGGGCCACCAGCTCCTTGCCGGTCCCGGACTCTCCGAGCACGGTCACCGCCGCGGACGACGGCGCCACCCGCTCGATGAGGTCGATGAGGAGTCGCACCGCCGGGTCCTCGCCCACCAGGCCCTGCCAGGTCGCCGGAGCGTCCTTGCGCGCCGGCGCGGCCGGCTCGAGCACCAGGTCGGTCTCGCCGAGGTGGAGCTGGGTGTGCAGCGGGACCTCGGCCTCGAAGAGGCGCACCGCGCCGAGCCAGGTGCCGTTGGTGCTGGCGTGGTCGAGCACCAGGAACCGGGCCCCGTGCCGGGTGATGCGCAGGTGCTTGCCGGAGACGAAGCGATCCTCGAGCACCAGGTCGTTTCCGGGGTCCTTCCCCAGGGTGACGCCCTCGCCGACCAGCCGGTGCACCGACTCGGCGCCGCCGCTCCGGAGCCGGAGCTGCGCCGCCTGCCAGCGCTCGGACGCGTCGGCCCGCGGTTGGGCGACCGTGCCCCGGACCTCGGTCTCCGGCGTCTCGTCGGCGCTCGCGCCGTGCGCACGGAAGACGGCTCGCCACTGGCCGAGGGCGATCTCCGCGCCGTCGGTCAGCGTGGACTTCTGGGTGCGCTCGCCCCCGACCAGCGTTCCCTTGCCCGAGAGGTCCTCCACCATCGCGGACTCTCCGGAGAGCACGACCAGCGCCTGCTGTCTGCTCACCTCGGGATCGGGGATGACCACGTCACAGCGCTCCCCACGTCCCAGGACGATCCTCGGGCGATCCAGCGCGAAGCGGAGCACTTCCTCGCCACGGCGCAAAAACACCAGTTCCGGCATCCGACGGCCCCCCCGTACGTTGCGAACGCTAGCAGTGGGGTGCGCCGGAGTCCAACGGGACCGGAGGGCAGTGCAGCGTCAGCGGCCGGGTCGCAGGCTCGGCTTCCCGAGATAGCCGGTGAGCTTCGCGTTCCGGTACGCCGAGTCGGCCGGGTCGACCGGGAGCTGGGTGAAGCCCGCGGCGATCATCCCCATCCGCCGCAGGAAGTCGGGCGTGGGCCGGATGCGGAGCACGATGTCCGGCTCGGAGTAGGGCAGCGCCCGGGCCAGCCGCACCGTCCCCGACGCCTGGATGTCCAGCTCGGGGCCCTCGATCCGGAGCGCCTTGAGCGTGCCGGTGCCCCGCTCGATGGGAAGCTCGGCGTCGAGCCTCCCGAAGTTGACCGGGGGGAGATCCACCGGAGTCATCTGGCCCATCAGCGGCACGGTCACCGTGCCCCCCTTCACCTCCAGCCCGCTGCCGGAGAGCCGCAGCCTGCCGGTGGCGTGCGAGAGGTCGGGCTGGCCGCTTCCCGGTCCGCTGCTGGGGATGTCGAGCGACAGCTCTCCGTCGATCGTGCCCACCGCGTCCACCCCGGTGAGCGCGGCGACCCCGGCCTTGCTCAGCGACAGGTGGTCGAAGTGCACCCGGAGCCGCGGGGCGCTGCCGGCGCCGAGGGCCCCGCCCGCCGCGCCGCCGAAGAGAGACGCCGAGAAGCCCACCCCCCAGGGGAAGATCGAGGGCCGAAGCGTCAGCCGGTCCACCCGCACCGTCTGCTCCGGTGGTCCGAGCCCGTCGGGCCGCTCGCCCACCCGCACGCCCCGGGCACTCACCCCGAGGAACGCCGGGCCCATCGAGTCGATGCGCACCCAGAGCCCGGCGGCATCCGCCTCGGCGGCGATCCGGGCCCGGACCGCGTCGTACGGGAAGGTGAGGGCGAGGAAGAGCGCGAAGAGGAACACCCCCACGCCCACCCAGGCCGCGGTGCGCTGCCAGCCGGTGAGCGGCGGCATCTTCCAGCTGCGCAGGCGCTCGGTCAGCTCGGTGAGCTGCATCAGGGGGCCGCCTTCAGCCGGTACGCGGTCACCGTGGTCCAGGCGGTGAGCACGCCGTCCTTCGGCCTCGGCTCGATGCGCAGGAAGGTGACCCGCACCACGCCCGGACCCTGCTCCAGCGAACCGAGGAAGTCCACCAGCCTGGGGAGCGCCACGTCGGTGAGGGTGATCTCCACGCTGTTCTCGACGATGCGTCCGTCGCCGACCGGGATCTCCCCCTTTGGGTTGAGCGAGGGAATCTCCAGACCGACCTGCTTCCCCTTCTCCGCCACGTAGGTGATGAGGCTCACCTCGCTCGCGGTGAGCGCCGCCTCCGCCTGCTTGCGTGCGCGCTCGGCCTCCGCGTACCCGGCGGCGAGCTGCTCGGCCTCGGCCAGGCGCTGCAGCTTGCTCTCGGTGCGGCGCCGGGTGGCGTCGGCCGAGGACGCGAGAAGGAAGAGCACCAGGAAGGTCACCACCACCAGGGTGGTCCCGCCGGCGGCGGTCACCATCACCCGCTCGCGCGGGCTGAGCTTCAGGTACCAGGCCTGGAGGTCGCCCCAGAGGAGCCTGAGCCGCTCGATCATGATCCGCTCCCCGCGCTGGCGACTACGTCGCCGCAGTCGACCTGGACGTCGAGCTGGAACTGCATCCGGGACGAGTCGCGCGAGCGCTCCACCTTGCCTTCCTTCACCTCGCGGAAGCAGCGGTAGCCCTTCAGCGCCGCGGCGAGCTTGTCGATGCTGCGCGTCGTGTCGGTCTCGCCCCGGAGCTGGAGGCGGTCGAGGTCGAACACCATCTGGCTGAAGGTGACCGTCACCTCCGGCGGAACGCGCTGGGCCACCTCGGCCAGCAGCCGGGTCGCGGAGACGCTCGGCACCGCCGCGGCCGGGCTCTGCTGCCCTCGGAAGAGGTTCAGGGCCCGGTCGTAGTTCTTCTCGCATCTCCCCAGGACCCGCTGGGTGAGCGCACACAGCCGGGCGTCCACCGCCGCCTCGCGGCGCCCGAGGACGACGGCGCGGGTGATGTTGAAGACGCAGAGCAGCAGCGCGAGCACCGCGGCGAAGGCCGCCACCCGGACCAGCCGCTGGCGGAGGTAGTCCACGTGCCCGCGGAAGGTGAACTCGCCCTGGCGGAGGTTGAAGCGCGGCGCGCGGCCGCCGGACATCGCCCCCCGGAGCGCCAGGCTGTAGGCCTGGGCGGCCCGGGGCTGCGTCTCCGGCGCGACGACCGCCGTGGCGTTCGCCGGGAGCAGGAGCACGTCCGAGGGCTGACCCAGCTCGGACCCGAGGTGCTCGACCAGCCCCGGGAGCCGGGCGGTGCCTCCGGCGAGAAGCAGCCGGGCCACGGGAAGGTGCTCCCGGCCCGAGGCGGCCTTCAGGGTGGCCCGGGTCTCCCGGACGATGGGGGCGAGGGCGCGGGCCAGCGCCGTGCGGGCGCGCTCGTGCTCCGCCCCGCCGCCCGGGGCGAGCGAGCCGTCGCGCTCCTTCCAGGCCTCGGCCTCGGCCAGCGGCACCTGGAACTCGGCGGCCAGGGCTCGCGAGAGGTCCAGGCCTCCGCCGGGAAAGGTGCGGGCGAAGAGCAGGCCCTCGGAGGGTCGCCCCACCGCGACGCAGGTCCGGCGGTGGCCGATGTCCAGCACGGCCACCGCGGCGCCGGGCGCCACCTCGAAACGCTCCGGCGCGGCGAGGAAGAGGTTCTGGTAGGCGATGGCGGGGTGGGTCACTACGCGCGGGTCGAGCCCGCGAACGGCGAGCGTCTTGAGCAGCTCGGCCAGCTCCTCCCGGCGCACCAGCCCGACGATCAGGTCGGTCGCGGTCGCCCGGCGGCGCGTCACCTGGTGGTCGAACACCACCTGCGAGAGCTCGAAGGGCAGCTCGCCCTCGACCTCGAAGGGCAGGGTGGCGGCGATGCGCTTGGGGTCGGTGAACGGAAGGGTGAAGACGTGGGTCGCCAGCGAGGGGCCCGGAAGGGCGACCACGACCTGGTCCGGCGCCCAGGGGTTCTCGGCCAGGAAGACCGCCAGGGCCTCGTCCAGCGGCGCCTCCTCCGCCCGGCGGGTCTCGGCGTAGTGGAGCACGGACGTTCCCCGCCCGGTCGATTCCAGGAGGACGCCCTTCAGCGAATGACTTCCGAGGTCCAGGCCCAGCACCCGCGCCATCAGTCCGTCCTCCAGTACAGCACCCGCCCGAGGCCGTCCTGCTGCGGATCGGCGAGCCGGATCACCGCGGTCACCCGCCGCTCCACGTCCCCGGCCTGGCCGGTGGCCACGATGCGGAAGGTGTCGCTCTTGTCCCCCAGGAAGCTGTTGGCGGTGGTTCCGCCCACGCCCTGGCGCTGGGTCACCTGTGGGTTCACCCCGATGCCCGCCGTCTGCACGATGGCGGTGAAGTCCTGCACCGAGAACCCCATCGGCATCATGGCCTTGGCGGCGCGGATCTTCTGCACGATCCCGTCGAGGAAGACGGGGTCGTAGAGGCGCGGGTCCGGACGCGACGGATCTCCGATGCTCTGGATCGCCAGGGCGATCAGCAGAGGGTCGTCGCTGTTCACGTTCAGCGGTGCGTTGGGGTCCGGGTAGACGGTGAGGCGGTCGCCGAAGGCGGCCATGAAGCGGTCGGTCACCCCGTTCACCAGGTACAGCTCTCCCAGCGAGTCGAACCAGGCGTTCTTCGGCCGGTAGCGCGGGGTGTAGCGCGAGTAGAGCGCCGCCTCGTCCGAGAAGCCGGTCTGCAGCGCGACCTGCCCCAGCGCGGTCACGTTGAGCGCCGACTGGGTGTCGTCGTCGTCGACCCAGTCCTTGATCGCGAGGAGCACGTCGTTCGGGGTGGCGCGGATGTGGTTGGCGTCCTCGCGGTCGAAGACGAAGTCGAACCGCTTGTCGGAGACCAGGTTGTAGAGGCGCTGCACCGCGCCCTGGGCGCTGCCGGTCTGCAGGCCGGCCAGGGCGTTGACGTTGAGCTTCTCCTGCTCGTCCTCGATCCGGGCGTCGAAGCAGCCGGCGAAGCCGCCGTACTGGATGCGGCCCTGGTCGTCGAGCCCACCGGCGCCGGCGGTGGAGAACTTCGAGCGCCGGCCCGCTCCGGCCTGCGGCACCACCGTCTGGAGGAGGTGGCAGTCGAGCCGGGCCATCCGCCAGATCTGGAGATTGATGCCGGACAGTCCGCCGGGGAGCGCGGCCGTGCTCCGGTCCAGCTGCTTCTGGAAGAGCAGGAGCATGCGGGCCAGGCCGACGCTGCTCTTCGCCAGGTACTCGGCGCGGAGCCCGTCACGCTGGTGGGTGGCCAGCTCCAGATCCACCCGGGTCTGGAAGGCGAACTCCGCCGCCACCGCGGTGAGGATGGCGATGGAGACGGTGACCATGAGGAGCGTGACGCCCCGCTGTGCTCGGGCAGGCCGTCGCATCAGAACCTCGGGATCTCCGTGTTGAGCACGATGCGGGCCTGGGTGACGTAGCGCGCCTCGCGCCCGGTCTCGTCCACGGCGTAGACGGAGATGCGGACCCGCACCGGGAGGATGGACTTCTTCTCGATGCGGCGGGTGTCCCACTCGTCGACCCAGTCCTTCTTGTCCGAGTCCCAGTAGGCGAAGTCGATGCGCTTGATGCCCTCGATGAGCACGTCCTCGGTGCCGCCGCGGTCCATGCGCTCGTCGAGGAGGGAGTCCTCGCGGCGCATCAGGTTCATCAGGGTCTGCCCGCCCCTGGTGGGCGCGGACTTGGCGTAGTACTCGACCACCATCTGGTCGGATTCCTTGGCGTCGGCGTAGAGCCGCTGGTGGGCCATGGAGGTGAAGAGGAGCCGGTCGCGGGTGCCGATGAAGTTGGAGGGGCGGTCGTTCTGGTCCCGGTAGCGCCGGAAGTCGTAGTGGTCGCTGACGAAGGCGGCGGAGATCTCGCGCACCATCCGGTCGGTGCCGGTGCGCAGCGCGCGGTAGCGGTCCGCCTCGCTCTCGACCAGCTCCTTGGCCCGGTACCCGCTCTGGAAGGCGGCGGCGATGAGCGCGCCCATCATCGCGGTGATGCCCACCGCGATGACCACCTCGATGAGGGTGAATCCGCGTGCGCGTCTCACGGGCGGATCGGCCTCCCCGACGGGTCGAGCGCCGTGCCGGGCGGGGTGTTGCCGCGGATCGGACCCCCGAAGATGTTCTGACCCCCGGTGTTCAACCCGGGGATGCCTCCGCCGGGGAAGGGAAGCTGGCCGGGCAGGCCGGGGACGGCGCCGGGAACGCCGGGCACCCCGGGGACGCCAGCCGCTCCCGTCGACAGCGGCGCTCCAGGCGTGCCGTTCCGGTCCGAGCCCTGCCGGAGCGAGAAGACGTCGTTGACGAAGTCCACGCTCTCGGTGCGCTTGCCCTCCTTCCAGCTCACCGTGAGGTGGATCTCCCGCACGCCCTGCTGGATCTGCTGGAGGAGGATGGTCATCTGGCTCTGGGCGAGCGTGGCGAAGGGGCCGAGGGCGGAGAGCCCGGAGGCACCGGTGGCTCCCGGCGGCAGCGCGCCCGCGAGCGGGCCGGACTGCGCGCCGAGGTTGCCCAGGCTCTGCTGGAGCTGCGAGAGGTCGCCCAGCCCGGCCACCCCGCCGTCGCGCCCGCCGCCGAGGAGCGCGGCGAGCCCCGAGACGCCGTCCTTGCCCGGGGGCAGGTTGAAGAGCGACGCGATGAGCTTGTCGGGCGAGACCTCGGTGGTGCGCGGGGTGAGGATCTGCGCCTTCCAGGTGAACGCCTCCCAGCCCTCGGCGCGGAAGTCGCCCGCCACGTCGCGGTCGTCGGCGTCGAAGCCCTTGTCGTAGAGCTCCTGCTCGAGGTCGGTCATCTTCGAGCGGGCGAGCATGGTGGCGATGGTGATCCGCTTGGCGTAGGCGTGGCTGGCGATGGCGCCGGAGTTGAGGTCGAAGATGGCCATCAGCGCGAGCCCGAGGATCGCCAGGGCCACCACCACCTCGAGGAGCGTGAAGGCGCGCCTCATGACCTGGGGATCTCCGGCTCGCCGTCGACGATCGAGGTCCTGCCGGTGATGGGCGAGACCAGCAGCGTCCAGACGTTCTTGCCCTGGCGCACCGTGACCTGGGCGCGCTCGGTGTAGCCCTGGGGGAAGAAGTAGAGGTAGGCCAGGCCGCTGTCGATCTTCGCCCGCTGGTGCGAGGTCCACACCGAGACCCGGACCCCGCTCATCTTCCGGGGCTGGATCTCCGGGGTGGTGAAGGCGGAGAACGCGGCGGCCTTCTCCACCCGGGCCTTCTCCGAGTCGAGCACGTCGAGGAGCGTGGAGCCCGAGGCCCGCGAACCGGTCGCAGCGGCTCTGGGATCGGCGCCCGGGTCCGCAGCCCTCGTGCTCCCGCGGTTGCTGCGCCGGTAGGCCTCGACGGCGGCCTTGGTGGCGTCGCGGATCTCCTGGTCGCGGTCCATCGCGCTGGTGACCGGCCCGCTGGCGCACTCGGCGCGGTACATGAACTCGGTCGAGTCGTCCCGCGGGAGCAGGAACACCAGCCGGCAGGTGTGCCCGGTGAGCGCCGCGGTGTCGTAGAGCGAGCGCGCCGCCCCCCCGAGCTCACCCATCGCCTGACGGGCCCGCGCCCCGGTGAGCGCCCCGAGGCCGAGCACCAGCGCCGAGAACAGCGCCGCCGCGACGCCGATGGCAACGGTGAGCTCGATGAGGGTGAAGCCTCTGGGGGCGCGGCGGGGCAGGGCCCATGGCGACGGGCACACGGCTTCACCTCACGGCTTCGCGGCGGTCGTCGGCCGGTTCGAGATGTCGGCGTTGGCCCCGTCGCCGCCCGGCACGCCGTCGGCGCCGTAGGAGGTGACGATCGGCCGTCCGCTCTCCAGCGTGTAGACGTAGTCGTTGCCCCAGGCGTCCTTGGGCATCTTGTCCAGGATCTCCATGTCCACCAGCGCCTTCAGCCCGGTGGTGGTGTCCGGGAACTTGCCCTTGCGCGCGTTGTAGAGCTTCAGCGCCGAGTCGATGTTCCCGATGTCGAGGTTGGTCCGGTCGATGCGCGCCTTCTGGAGCTGCGGGAAGACGGCGATCACCACCGCCGAGGCGATCAGGCCGAGGATCACCAGCACCACCATGATCTCGATCAGCGTCATGCCGCGTGGGGCGCGGCGTCCCTTGAGCTTTCGCTTCATGGAGTGACTCCCTCCGCCACCGGGCGGACCTGGGGATGAAGGGCCCGCCCCTGCGCGCCGGGCCCGTAGAAGGCGATTCCCAGCCCGAGCAGCGCGGCCACCACCGCGAGCACCGTCGCCGCGGTCAACCGGGTGATCCACCTCTCGAAGCTGTCGGTCGCAGGACTCATCGGATGGCCGTGTTGAGCTGGAGGATCGGCATCAGGATGCTGAAGGCGACGAAGGCCACCGCCACGCCCATGGCGACGATGATCAGCGGCTCCATCAAGGCGGTCAGCGCGCCGATCCGCACGCTGACCTGGTTCTCGTAGCTGTCGGCGACGTTGAGCAGCATCTCCTCCAGCTGCCCGGTTCGCTCGCCGATGGCGATCATGTGGTGCACCAGCGGCGGGAACTCGCCGGAGCGCTTCAGCGGCCCGGCGATGCTCTCGCCCTCGCGGATGGCGTCGCGGGCGTTCTCCACCACGCCCGAGAGCACCCCGTTGCTGATCACGTTCTTGGTGATGTCCATCGCGGTGAGCAGCGGGACTCCGCTCCGGAGCAGCGTGGCCAGCGTCCGGCTGAAGCGGGAGATGGCCAGCATCCGCACCAGGCTCCCGAACACCGGGGCCCGGAGCACGAACCGGTCCCACGTCGGGCGGCCCTTCGGACCGTTCTTCCAGCGGATGAAGGCCACGACTCCGCCCGCGAGCAGCGGGAACAGCACCCACCACCAGTTCGCGAGCACGTTGCTGGTGAAGATCAGGAGCCGGGTGGTCCAGGGCAGCGTCACCTTCATGCTCTCGAAGATCTTGGTGACCTTCGGGACCACCACGGTCATCAGCAAGGCCAGGATGCCCGATCCGATGATGCTCATGATCACCGGGTAGATGAGAGTGCCCAGTACTTTCTGGCGGAGCTTCGCCTGCCCCTCGGTGAAGTCCGCCAGCCGGGCGAGCACCGCGTCCAGCGCGCCCGAGGCCTCGCCCGCGCGCACCATGTTCACGTAGAGCGAGTTGAAGATCTTCCCGTGCTGCGCCAGCCCGTCGGCCAGCGAGCTGCCCTCGTTCACCCGGGTCTTCACCTCGGAGATGATGCGCTTGAGCCGCTCCTTCTCCGTCTGGTCCACCAGGGCGGTGAGCGCGTCGATCAGCGTCACGCCGGCGTGGAGCAGGGTGGAGAGCTGGCGGGTGAAGATGGCGACGTCGTCCGAGTTGACCCGGCCGCGCAGCAGCTTGCCGAGCTGGACGTCACGGCTGCCGAGCGACGGCTTCGGCTGCGCGACCGCCGTCCCGTTGGCGCGGCGCGGCCCGGCGGCTTCCCGCTCGGCCAGGACGTCGGTGAGGAACACCCCGGAGCGCTTGAGCTGCTGGCGCAGCGCGCGGCTGCTGTCCGCCTCCAGCAGGCCCTTGACCTGCTTCCCGGCGGGGGTGAGACCTCTGTACTCGAAGACGGGCATCGGACGTCAGATGTCTTCCTGGGTGACGCTCAGCACCTCGGCCAGGGTGGTCTCACCGGCCAGGACCTTGCGGGCCCCGTCGTCGAGCAGGGTACGCATGCCCCTCTGCACCCCAGCGCGCTTGATGCTGGTCGAGTCCACGTTCTTCAGCGCCAGCTGGCGGATGTCGTCGTCCACCAGCAGGAGCTCGTAGATGCCGGTCCGGCCGCGGTAGCCGTTTCCGCAGACCTCGCAGCCCTTCGCCCGGTAGATGGGGGGGTTCCCGGCCTTCGCCACCGCCTCGGGCGTGAGCCCCACCTCCTTCAGCTCCTCGGCGGTGGGCCGGTACGCCTCCCGGCACTCCCGGCACACCCGGCGGACGAGCCGCTGGGCCATCACCGCGGTCAGCGACGAGGCGACCAGGAACGGCTCGACGCCCATGTCCACCAGACGGGTGATGGCGCTGGCCGCGTCGTTGGTGTGGACGGTGGAGAAGACCAGATGGCCGGTGAGCGAGGCCTGGATCGCGATCTCCGCCGTCTCCCGGTCGCGGATCTCGCCCACCATGATCACGTCCGGGTCCTGGCGGAGGAAGCTCCGCAGCCCCGCGGCGAAGGTGAGGCCGATCTTGGGGTTGATCGCCATCTGCCCGATGCCCTGGAGCTGGTACTCCACCGGGTCCTCGACGGTGAGGATGTTCAGGTCCGGGGTGTTGATCCGGCTCAGCGCCGCGTAGAGGGTGGTGGTCTTCCCCGAGCCGGTGGGGCCGGTGACCAGGATGATCCCGTGCGAGCGGCGGATCACCGCATCCATCCCGTGCATCGTGTCCTGGGACATCCCGATGTCCGTCAGGTCCAGCAGGGTGGTGTTCTTGTCCAGGAGCCGCATCACGATCCGCTCGCCGAACGTGCAGGGGATGGTGGAGAGGCGGATGTCGATGTCCCGGCCGGCGAGCTTGATCCGGATCCGGCCGTCCTGCGGGAGCCGCTTCTCGGCGATGTTCAGCTGCCCCATCACCTTCACCCGGCTGACGATGCTGTTCTGGTAGCGCTTGGGCGGCTTGATGATCTCTTGCAGCACGCCGTCGATCCGGAAGCGCACCAGCAGCTCGCGCTCCATCGGCTCGATGTGGATGTCGCTCGCCCGCTCCTTCGCCGCGCGGAAGAGCAGCGAGTTCACCAGCCGGATGATCGGCGCCTCGTCGTCGGTGTCGAGGAGGTCCTGCGGCTCCTCCAGCTCGTGGGCCAGGCTCTGGAGGTCCTGGGCCTCCATCTCGCCCACCAGCTGCTCGGCCTCGTTCACCGCCCGGTCGTAGACCGCGTTGATCGCGTCGACGATGACCGCGCCGGTGGCCACCCGGGGCGAGATGTTGCGCTGGAGCAGCATCCGGGCGTGGTCCAGCACGGTGGTGTCCAGCGGGTCGGCCACCAGCAGCGCCACCGACTCGCCGTCCAGCCCCAGGGGGAGGATCAGCGTCTGCTTGGCGAAGTTGATCGGCACCTGGCGGACCAGCTCGGCGTCCACCGCGTCGAGCGAGACCTGGGCGACGTAGGGCAGGTCGAGCTGCAGGGCGAGCGCCTTCGCCACGTCCTCGGCCGAGACCGCTTTCCGGGCGACCAGGACCTCGCCCAGCCGCCCGCCCTCGTCCGCCTGGGCGCGGAGACCCTCCTCCAGCGCGGCCTCGCTCAGGCCGGCCGCGGCGCGGAGGATCTCCCCCAGCGGGCGGCCGACCAGCGAGGGCTGCGCGGGAGGGGGAACGGAACGGAGCTCGACGGATTCGCGCATGACGGGTTGGCTAACGGCTCTGCCCCCCGGGCTGCACCTTCAGCCGGTCGTCGCCGGGGGGCGCGGGCGCGGTCTGGGCCGGAGGAGGCGCGGGCTGCGGTGCCTGGCCCGGAGCGGGAGTCACCGTGCCCGGAGGCCCGAGCGGGCCGAGGGGACCCGCGGGGGCGGGCGCCGGGACCGGCTCACCCGACTGGAGCAGCTGCTGGCCGATGCCCGCCGGCGAGGTCGGGGTGCCGGACGGCGCCGGAGCCGCGCCCTGGCCCAGGGTGCCGGGGCGGAACACCTGCTCGCCCGGCAGCCCGGGTCCGCCGTTCTCCACCTTCATCTCCTCGCGCATGACCAGCTGGTTCATCTTCGCCAGCGGTCCCGGCTTGCGACCGAAGTCGATGGGCACGTCGTAGCCCGGCACCTGCCCGTAGAACTCCTCCACGAAGCGCTGCCGCTCGGCCATCTTCTTCTCGAAGATGCGCCGGAAGTCCGAGGCGTCCCGGATGATGTACGGGGTCAGGAAGAGCAGGAGGTTCACCTTCACCTTCCGGCGGGTGGTCTCGCGGAAGAGGTAGCCGAGGATGGGGATGTCTCCGAGGATCGGCACCTTGCCGATGGACTCGATGGTCCGCTCCTGCATGATTCCGCCGATGACCACCGTCTCCTGGTCCTTTGCCACCACCGTCGTCTTGGCGGTGCGCTTGCTGGTGGTGGGGCCGAGCACCGGGTCGGTGGAGGCGATCTCCTCGGTGCTCTCGTTGATCACCATCCGGATGTAGTCGCTGGCGTTGATCTGCGGCTTGATGTTGAGCTTCAGCTCCACGTTCTGGCGGTTGATCGGCGCGTAGTAGGAGCCGATGCCGCCGAGCAGCGAGCCGGCCCCGGCCAGCGAGCCCGTGGGCAGCGTGGTGCCGGTGCCGGTCGGGAGCTGGGGCGCGAAGCCGGCCTGGAAGGGAACGTTCTGCCCGACGGTGATCTCCGCCTCCTCGTTGTCGCTGGTGAGGAGGTGGGGCGTGCTGAGGACGTTCACGTCCGAGCTCTGCTGCAGCGCGTGCAGCACGATGCCGAACGAGGGGATGGAGAGCCCGAGCTTGTCGAACGCCGGGATGGTTGGTCCCTGCAGGCCGGCCAGGAACCCGCCGTACGATGCCAGGTTGGTGAGCGAGAACGAGGGCGGGACGCCGCTGCTGGTGTACTTGGTCCCCACGATCCCCGCGGCCTGACCCTGCGAGGTGTTGACCGTGTAGCCCTGGTGGAGGCTGATGCCGAACTCGGTGTTCCGGTCGAGGTTGACCTCCATGATCACCGCCTCGACGAAGACCTGCCGCCGCGAGATGTCCAGCTTCTCGATGACCCGGACCAGGTTCCGGTAGTCCGACTGGCTGGCCACCACCACCAGCGAGTTGGTCGCCTTGTCGGGCGAGATCTTCACCTCGCCCTGGAAGAGCTCGGCCGCGGTCACCCCGCCCGGGGCGCCGGGGCGCGCCGGCGGCGGCGCCACGCCGGGGATGTTGGGCGCGGGCTGGCTGCCGCTCCGGGGGCGGTTGGCGGTGCCCTGGGCCAGCGACTGGAGGGTGGCGGCGATGTCCTCGGCGTTGGCGTTCTGCAGCCCGTAGACGTTGATCCGTCCCTCGCCGCTGATCGGGACGTCGACCTCCTTGAGCAGCATGTCGATGCGCTCGTTGGCCGCCGGGGTGGCCACCACCACCAGCTTGTTGGTGCGCTCGTCGGCGATGAGGGTGGTGACCGTGGCCGGACCGGCCGACGGCGTGCCGGGCTGCGCGGCGGTGTGGGGCGGCGCCCCGGGCGGGGGAGGAGTCGGGGGCGTCGTCGCCTGGGGCGCCACGCTCAGCCCCGGACGGGCGCCCGGCCGGTTGGCCTTGGCCTCGAAGAGCTTCTGGATGGTCGTTGCCAGGTCCGGCGCCGAGGCGTAGCGGATCTGGATGACCCGCATCTCGTCCGAGCTGGAGCGGCTGTCCAGCTGCTCGATGATCTTCTCCAGCCGGTGCATGTTCGAGCCGATGTCGTTGACGATCAGCGTGTCCGGCTGGAAGGGGATGGCGTCGCCGTTCTGGCTCACCAGCTGCTGCACCACGCCCCGCAGCGGCTCGAGGTCCGCGTAGCGGATCTTGAACATCCGGGTGAGCATCTGCTCGTTGGTGGTGTACGGCTCGTCCGAGCCGACCACCGGGATGTTGTTCTGCTTGGCCTTGGCCTTCTCCACGATCTTGGAGAAGCGCCCGTAGGGAACGACCGCCAGCTGGTTCGCGTCCAGGGCGGCGAGGAAGGCGGCGTAGAACTCGTCCGGGCCGACGTCCACCTTGCCGTTGTCCGGGCCGATGATGGAGATCTTCCCTCGCACGTTGTCGCCGAGGATGAAGGTCCGGCAGGTGGCGTTGGAGACGGTCTGGACCAGCTTCTCGATGTCCACCTTCTCGAAGTAGACGTTGAAGCGCGCCTTCTTCCGGACCTCGGAGCAGTTGGGGGTGGTGGCCTCGGTGGTGGCCTCACCGGCGGGCACGGCCGACGGTGGTCGGCCCGGCGGCTGGGCCGGCGCGGCCACCGGGGCGGGCGCGGGCTGCACGGCGGTCGGCGTCGTGGGGGCCCCGGCGGGCGTGGGGATCGGCCGTCCGGTCCGCATCGGGCGCGGCGGCGAGGCCGGCGGCGGCTGGGGCGTCGGCGGTTGGGTCGGCGGCGGGCCAGCCTGGGCGAGCAGGGCCAGCGCGAGGCAGGGCAGGAGAGCGCTCATGGTCAGCGGACGTTGTAGGTCTTGCGAAGCGAGGAGCCGTTCCGGTCGAGCTCGATGTCGATCCGGTTGGTGTCTTTCAGCTTGGTGTAGACCTCGAGCGCCTTCTCCGGGCTGTTCATCTCGAAGCCGTTGATGCGCTTGATGACGTCCCCGTTGACGATCCCGATCTTCGAGTAGAGCGAGTCGGGGCGGATGGAGAAGAGCTTGAACCCCTCGGCCTGCCCGTCCTTGAAGGCGGGCACGATTCGGGCCTGCATCGCCAGGTCGTTCAGGTTGGCCAGCGCCCGGTCCACCTCGCTCTTGGGGACCTCGTAGTTGTTCTCGTCCAGCGCGCGGATGCCCGCGCCGATGGCCGGCTCGGTCACCGGGCGGGTGGTGGCGACCGGCGGCGGCACCGGCGCGCCTTCACCGGCCTCGGCGCCGATGTACTCGCGGCGTCCGTTGTTGGCGATGATGATCCGGTCGCGCTGGATCTGCAGCACCTCGGCGTTCTGCACCCGGTCGCCCACCATCACCGTGGAAGACCTCTGGTTGCTCAGGTCGAGGATGGAGCCGATCGACCAGCCGGGCGCGGTGCTGACCAGCGTCCCCAGGAGCTTCAGCCGGAGCGAGGTCCGCACCGGCTCGGCGCTCATGTCCGGCTTCGCCTGCTCGTCCAGCGTCTCCGGGCTGGGGAGGGGCAGGTTGGTGAGCTGGGCCAGCTTCGGCAGGTCCAGCGCGGCCGGCGCCTCCGCGGCGACCGTCCGTCCCCCGCCGCGGGCCGTCGGCGCGGAGGGGGCGGGGGCGATGGCGGCCTCGAGGAAGAGGTTGACGGTCTTCGCCGCGAGGAGCGCTGCCAGCGCCACGAAGCAGAGGTTGACCGCCCAGAAATACTTCCGGATCACGAGTTCCATGTGGATGGCCCACGGGGGGTCCAGGACACCATCAGCAAGCCCGGTGCCAGGCCGGAAGCGCCCGAGGACAGCCGGGTTTCGCCGCAATCGTCCCGGTCAGGAGGCTTCGCCGGGAGGAGCCGCGAGCCGGTGAGACAAAATGTCACTCCCCCGGCCAGTCGCCCGGGGCGGAACGTCAGCGCGCCGCGGACGCCTCAGGGCTCGCCCGGCTCGTCGTCGTCGCGTCGCGCGCCGTCGCGCTCGAGCTTCCGGTAGATGGTCCGGGTGGCGATGCCCAGCAGGCGGGCGGCCATGCTCTTGTCGCCTCCGGTGTGGCGGAGGGTCTCGTGGAGCACGCGGCG
>Ga0316628_100001222_pt1 | contig 17904 bp, 15 predicted proteins | sample OWC_Aug_M2_C1_D5_FD_207648 | JGI IMG/M metagenome (GOLD analysis project Ga0316628, IMG submission 207648) | Wetland soil microbial communities from Old Woman Creek delta, Ohio, United States - OWC_Aug_M2_C1_D5_C | ecosystem: Environmental > Terrestrial > Soil > Wetlands | place: USA: Ohio... | reverse complement strand
CGGGGATCACGTCGGCGCAGCTCATCGCCCTGCAGCTGGGCCGCCTGAAGGAAGCCGGAAAGATGCGTCCGCAACAGGTCAGCCTTGCCAAGCGGAACAATGTCCGGATGGCGCTGACCGTAGCCCGTACCGCGCGGGGGATGCTCGGGGCCAACGGAATCAGCGACGAGTACCAGACGATGCGCCACATGTGCAACCTCGAGTCGGTCGACACCTACGAGGGGACCTACGAGATCCACACGCTCGTGCTGGGGAAGGACGTCACCGGCATCGACGCGGTGTCCTGAGCCGGACGAAGGGGCCGGCTATCGCGTCAGGAAGCAGGCGCCGTCGCGGAGGGCGGCCTCCCCGCGGGCGAGCATCCCGTCGAGGTGCTTGGAGAGGAGCGCCCACTCGCCGTAGTCGAACCAGGGACCGTCATGGCCCGGTCCGTAGATCAGCCGCCGGGCGATGATCTCCGCGCGGGTGCGCGGCTCCCGCAAGTAGTGCCGCAGCGCCTCCTCCCGCCGGTCGATCACGGCGAGGTATGCGGCCATCTTCTCCGCGATCGGACCGTGGTGGACCGGCCCTTCGTGGGAGGTCACGAAACGGTCCGCGGCGATCCCGGCGAGCCGTCGGGCCGACCGCCGGAACGCATCGATGCCGCAAGGGGCGTCGCCGTACCACGGGCCGAACGCGGTCAAGTCGTAGTCGCCCAGGAACAGGATCCCTTCGTCGGGGAAATGCAGGCACAGGTGGCCTGGCGTGTGGCCGGGGGCGACGACGGCGACCGCGCGCGTATCGCCGAAGCGCAGCTCCTCGCCGTCCGCGATCCTCCGTGCGACCTTCCTCGGGACGAAGGGGAACTTTTCCGCGAACAGGTTCCGGTAGAAGGCATCCCACTCGTTCCCGAGGACGCCGTACCACGCGAGCAGCGTCTCGATCGACTCGAGGGCCGGGGCGTCCGCGGCCGAGGACCAGACCGGTGCATCCGGAAGGCGGGACAGGTACGTGAGATGGTCCTCGTGGTAGTGGGTCATCACGACCGCCGCGATCCCGCTCTCCTTCCGCAGCCGTTCGATCTCCGCCGGATCGGATCCGGCGTCCACGAGGACTCCGCCCCCGTCCGCGACGTACAGCGAGTGCGCGTACGGGTATCGCCCGTTCTTCCCGCCCTCCACGACCCAGATCCTGTCGGACAGCCGTGCGATCATCCCCGCCCGCATCCGCGATATGATGTCCTCGTGAAGAAGATCCTGCTGCTCCCGTTCTGCCTTTCCCGCGAGGCGCTGGAAATGGCGGAATCCCTCGCCGCGGAGGAAGGGTACGCCGTCGTGGTGGCGCGATCGACCGCCCGGGCGCTGGCGGAGGTGCGCAGGCACGCCGGTCCTCCCGGGAGCGGCGCGCCGATGCGCATCGTGGGCGTCGTGTGCGACGGGCGGGCGAAGAAGGTATGGGCGGGCCTTGTGCTGCTCAAGGCCCGGCAATGGGGGAAACGGCTCCTGCGGCGGCGCGTCCGCAGGATCGAGCTGGCCCGGGTGGCGATCATGGGCGGCACGAAGACGCTGTTCGGACGGCGCCAATGCAACGTGGGCCGCAACGTGCCCGATGCCGTCGGGCTCCGGCGCGCCCTGCGAGGCGGCGACACGTTCATGACGGTGTGATCCCGCTTCGATCGTCGTCCGGCCCGGCGGACGGCGGGTGGAGCAGGTCCTCCCTCCGGTGGATGGTCCGGGCCGTCCCGCTGTGGAACAGGAAGGCGAGCAGGAAGTAGATCCCGCCGACCGCCGACGCGCCGCCGGCAAGCCGGATCATCGACCCGAAAACGGTTTCCCACGCGAGGAACCGCGAGGCCGCGCCCAGCAAGAGGTACCCGGCTCCGCCGGCCAGCGCCGCGGCCAGCGCCAGCTTCGCGTACTCGATCAATTCGCGCACTCCCCGCCGCCCCACCGTCCGCCGCATCAGGATCCCGTAGAGCACCCCCGCGTAAAGGAAGATCCCCGCCGTGCTGGCAAGCGCGAGGCCGAAGACGCCGTACGACTGCTGCAGGAGATAGTACACGGGGAGGGCGACGATCCATGCGCCGGTTCCCACGAGCGTCGGGGTCCAGGTGTCCCGCATCGCGAAGAATCCGCGGGAGACGATCGCCTGGGCGCACCAGAAGGGGATCCCGAGACAGAAAGCGGACAGGGCGGAGGCGGTGCGCATCGTGTCGTCGATCGTGAACGCACCGCGCTGGTAGACGAGGAGGACCGCCTCCCGCGACAGGACGACGGCGATGGCCGCCACCCCGGCGGATACGAGGAAGACCCATCGGAGGGTGAGGGACAGCGTGTTCCACATCTCCTCCTTCCTCCCTTCCGCCGCCAGGGAGGACAGGAACGGGTACGACGCGACCCCCGACGCCTGGCCGAAGATGCCGACAGGCACCTGCATCAGGCGGCGCGCGTTGTTCAGCCAGGTGATCGCCCCCGCGAGGAGGAAGGAGCCGAAAACGCGGGTGGTCCACTCGTCCACCACGACGAGGGAGAAGCCGAGCATGATCGGGATGGAGAGCCGGATGAACTCCTTCAGGCCCGGGTCGGAGAAGTCGAGCCGCGGGAAAAAGGAGAGGCCGCCGCGCCGCGCGCCGTGGACCTGGAGGACGAAGTTCCCGAGGAACGCCCCTGCGACGACGCCCCAGGCGAATCCCTCCATCCCGTGGTCGCGTCCGAGGAGCAAGCCCCCCGCGATGATCCCGGCGTTGTAAACCAGGGGGGCAAGCGCGGGGAAAAGGAACTGCTTCCGGGCGTATTGAATCGCCATCAGGAGCCCCCCGATGTAGAAGAAGATCTGCGCGGGCAGCACGATCCGCGTGAGGCGCGCCGCGAGCGCCGCCTGCGCGGGCGGAAAGCCGGGGGCGAGGAGGGGGATGACCCGGCCCGCGAGGAACTCCCCCAGCACGATGAAGAAGAGCATGCCGATCCCCATCACCGTGGCGATCGTCGAGAAGGAGCGGAACCCGTCCTCCTCCTTCCCCTCGGCCAGGTACCGCGCGAAGATCGGGATGAAGGTGATGGAGAGCGAGCCGCCCGCCAGCAGGTAGTTGAGGAAGTCGGGGATCGTGAACGCGACGAAGTAGGCGTCCGTATCGGGGGTGGCCCCGTGCTGCCAGGCGATCACGGCGTCGCGGGCGTACCCGAGGATCCGGGAGAGGAGCACCGACACCATCATCAGCGCCGCGGCGCGCCCAATATGTCGGCCCGGGCGGTCGGTCATCCTTGAGACTATAATCGAAGGAGGAGGTGAGCGACATGGCGTTTTTCACGAAGAAGAAAACGGCTGCCGGGCCGTCCCCCGCGGACGTCTTCTCCGCACTCTCGAAGGTGATGGATCCGGACCTCGGGAAGGACCTGGTGACGCTGAACATGATCCGCAACGTGTCCGTTTCCGAAGGGGCCGTGGCGCTCGACCTCGTCCTCACCACCCCGGCGTGCCCGATGAAAAACCGGATGAAGGCGGAAGTCGAGGAGGCGGTGCGGGCGATCCCGGGGGTTTCATCCATCGATGTTCGGGTCTCCGCCGACGTCCGGACGGCGAAGGCTCCGGCGGAGGGGAAGCGGTCGATCCCGGGCGTCCGCAACGTCCTCGCCGTCGCGTCCGGCAAGGGGGGCGTGGGGAAGTCGACGATCAGCGCCAACCTCGCGGTGGCGCTGGCCCGGACCGGGGCGCGCGTCGGACTGCTCGACGCGGACATCTACGGCCCCTCGGTCCCGACCCTGTTCCATCTCAAGGGGCACCGGCTCGCCGGGGAGGACGACATGATCCTCCCCGCGGAGGCCCACGGGTTGAAGATCGTATCGATCGGGTTCCTGCTGGAGGACGACAGCCCGGTCATCTGGCGCGGCCCGATGTTGATGAAGGCGCTGGAGCAGTTCCTCCACGGGACGAAATGGGGGGAGCTCGACTATCTCGTCATCGATCTGCCTCCGGGGACGGGGGACGTCCAGATTTCCCTCGTCCAGATGACGCCGGTGGCCGGGGCGGTGGTGGTCACGACCCCTCAGGATCTCGCGCTGATCGACGTGAAGAAGGCGGTCCGGATGTTCGAGAAGGTCGGCGTCCCCATCCTCGGCGTGGTCGAGAACATGAGTTACTTCCTGTGCCCGCACTGCGCGGGGCGCAGCGAGATCTTCGGCCACGGCGGGGCGCGGAAGGCGTGCGAGGAAATGGGGCTGCGGTTCCTCGGCGAGGTACCGCTCGAGATGGCGCTGCGGGAAGCGTCGGACGCGGGTGAGCCGCTGGTGGCGACCGCCCCCGACGCGCCGGCGGCGCAGGCGATCGCAAAGGCGGCCGCGGATTCCGCCGCGGCCCTCGCCGTTCTCAACGCACTCACCCACGGCTAGCCCACATCGCGGAGCAGGGACGTTCCCGGGAACGTCCCTGCTCCGGGGTCATCCCTCCATTTCGCGGGTGGGGTAGGAGAAGTACTCGTGGGTCTGGATGTTCGCCCAGAACTCCTCGAGGTCCTTCGTCAGGATGAGCAGGTCGTGCCGGATGCCGATCTGGTCCCGCACGTGCCCGCGGAACGTCGCCTCCAGCTTGAACCCGAGCTTCTCGAAGACGCGCTTCGCGCCGGGCTGCGCGTCCATCACCTCGGCCACCACCTTTTCGAGGCCCGACTTCAGGGCGTGGAGGAACAGCTCGTTGGCGAGGAGGCTGCCCATCCCCATCCGGTGGAAGTCCTTCGCGACCACGATCCGGATCGTTCCGACGTGTTTCATCCACCCGCCGAGGTTCTTGTGCAGCGTGGCGTCCGCCACGATGTCGTTCCCCTTCCAGGCGAGAAGAGGGTAGATCCGTTCGTAATTCAACTCGGTCGCCCAGCGCTCCACCACGGAGGGGTCCGCCACGTTGTCCTTGAGGAAGAGCCGGTCTCCCTCCGGCAGGCGCTGGAAGAAGGTGAACAGCGCCTCCTTGTCCTTCCGCTCGAACGGCTTGAGCGTTACCGTGGACCCGTCCTTGAGCTTCACGTCCTTCGGATATTCCCGGTTCATGGTGTGTCCTCCTTGTCCGTCGGGAATGTGGAACCCTGGTGGAACACGGTGAACGATATTCTCTTTTCATTATAATGGGCGTGGAACCCGGCACAACCGGGAAAGGAGGAGGAATGGGCGGCAAGGTGATCGTGGAGCGTGAGGGGGGGGTGGCGACCGTCACCCTCTCCAACCCGGCGAAGAAGAACGCGCTGAACCTCAAGATCCTGAACGAGTTGTGGGCGGCGCTGGTCCGCCTCACCGAAGAGGGCACGCGCTGCCTCATCCTGCGGGGGGAGGGGAGCGAGGCGTTCTGCGCGGGATACGACATCGCCCAGATCCCCGCGGGGGGGAGCGGCGAGGCCCAGGTGCTCCTCTCGAGCAATCCGTTCGACGACATGATCCGGGCGATCGAGTCGTTCCCCTCGCCGGTGATCGCGATGCTGAACGGCTTCGCCTTCGGCGGGGGGCTCGAGATGGCGGTGGCGTGCGACATCCGGATCGCCTCCGACCAGGCGGTCTTCGGGATGACGCCTGCGCGCCTCGGGATCATCTATCGTCCCGCGGGCCTCATGCGGTTCGTGAACACGATCGGGCTCCCCGCCACGAAGGAGCTCTTCTACACGGCGCGCAAGGTGAGCGCGCGCCGGGCGCTGGACCTGAAGCTGGTCGGCCGCGTCTGCCCCCCGGAGGAACTCCCCCAGGTCGTCCTCGAGATGGCCCGGGAGATCGCCGGGAACGCCCCCCTCTCGATCCGCGGTACGAAGCGGATCCTCGCCCTGTGCATGCAGTTCCGCGATCTCCCTCCCGGCGAGGCGAAAGAGGCGGAGGACCTGATCCGCGCCTGCATGGACAGCCACGACCTTCTCGAAGGGAAGCGGGCGTTCCTCGAGAAGCGGAAGCCCGCGTTCCAGGGGAGGTAGCGGACGAAAAAAAGGGCGCCCCGCCCCACATCGAGCTTCGCGCCGCCGGGGTACCCCCGCAGTAATAATACAAAGGGGGCAGCCCGGTTTCGGGCCGCCCCCTCCTGTTGCGCTCGCCTTCCGTCTACGTTATGACGTTCGTCAGAACGATCCCTTTTCCTTCGTATACGCGAGACGTCCGCCGGCAAGGATGATGTCGATCTGCCGCCCCGTCAGGGAGTGGGTGATCTCGAAGTCGGACCCCTTCGTGACGTTGCGCGCCTTGAGCTTGTTCCCCTTCCGGATCGCCTCCCGGATGTTCGGGATCTCGACCTGGTCGCCCTGGGCGATCTTGTCGTAGTCGCCCTCGTTGGCGAAGAGGAACGGCACGATCCCGAAGTTGATCAGGTTCGCGGAGTGGATCCGCTCGAACGACTTGGTGATGACCGCACGGACGCCCAGGTAGCTGGGGCAGATCGCCGCGTGCTCCCGCGAGGATCCCTGCCCGTAGGAGAGCCCGCCGACGATCACGTTGTGGACCCCCTTCGCCTTGTTCTCCAGCGACCGCCTGCTGAACGTCGGATCGACGCCTTCGAAGACGAACTCGGCGTATTTTGCGATGTTGGAGCGGTATTTCAGGCGCGCCCCGGCGGGCATGATGTGGTCGGTTGTGATCTTGTCGCCCACTTTCAGCGTGACGGCGCCGCGAACCGCCTCGGGCAGCGGGACGCTCTCCGGGGGCTTGCCGATGTTCGGCCCGCGCCGGACCTCGACCGCGACGCCTTCGGCCGCGGGAGCCAGGACCATCGAATCGTCGATGTGGAACTTCTTCGGCACCTTCACCTCGGGGTACGCGATCCCGAGCTGCGCCGCCACGTCCCGCGGATCGGACATCTCGCCCGTCAGGGCGCACGCCGCCGCCGTTTCCGGCGAAACGAGGAAGATCCCGGCGTCCTTCGTCCCGGAGCGGCCCTCGAAGTTCCGGTTGTTCGTCCGGACCGAGACGCCGCCCGAAGGAGGCGCCTGCCCCGCGCCGATGCAGAAGCCGCAGGCGGACTCGAGGATCCGCGCCCCGGCGCCCACCAGCGTCGCGATGCTGCTCTCCCTCGCGGCCATCTCGAGAACCTGCCGGGAGCCCGCCGCCACGCCGAACGACACGCTGGGGCTGATCGTCCGGCCGCAGAGGATCTTCGCGAGGGTGGTGACGTCCTTGTAGGAGGCGTTCGTGCAGGAGCCCACGAGCACCTGGTGGACCTTCTTTCCGGCGAGCTCCTTCACCCGCTTGACGTTGTCCGGGCTGTGCGGCATCGCCACCATCGGCTCGAGCGTGGACAAATCGATGTCGATCACCCGTTCGTATTTCGCGGACGGGTCGGCCTTGAGCTTCACCCACGCCTCCTCGCGGCCCTGGGCCTTGAGAAACGCCTTCGTCACCCTGTCGGAGGGGAAGAGCGAGGTGGTCACGCCGAGCTCGGCGCCCATGTTCGTGATCGTGGCGCGCTCGGGAACCGACAGCGTCTCCACGCCGTCGCCTCCGTACTCCACGATCGAACCGACGTTCCCCTTCGTCGTCAGGATCTCGAGCAGCTTGAGGATGACGTCCTTGGCCGCCACCCACGGCTGGAGTTTCCCGATGAGGTTCACCTTGACCACCTTCGGATACGTCATGTAGAAGGGACCGCCCGCCATCGCCACGGCGACGTCCAGCCCCCCCGCCCCGATCGCCATCATGCCGATGCCGCCGCCCGTGGGGGTGTGCGAGTCGGATCCCAGCATCGTCTTGCCGGGCGCGCCGAACCGCTCGACGTGGACCTGGTGGCAGATGCCGTTCCCCGCGCGGGAGTAGAAGATCCCGTGCTTCGCAGCGACCGTCTGCAGGTACAGGTGGTCGTCGGCGTTCTCGAATCCTTCCTGCAGGGTGTTGTGATCGACGTAGGAGACGGACTTCTCGGTTTTCACCCGGGGGACCCCCATCGCCTCGAACTGCAGGTACGCCATCGTCCCGGTGGCGTCCTGGGTGAGGGTCTGGTCGATCCGGACGGCGACCTCCTTGCCCGGCTTCTTGTCTCCCGATACGTAGTGCGCGTCGATGATCTTCTGGACGATGTTCTTTCCCACTGGGACCTCCTCTTGCCCCGCGGTCGGGGCGATTGTGCGGTATTTGGCGCGGATTGTCTCGGTTTCCAACCGGGAAAAATTTCCTAATCATACGCAATGCCCCCTTCGAATTCAACCACCGAAAGAGGCGGCGTACTTCGAGGGCCGACCTTGACGGTTTGGAGCGCCTTTGGATACAGTATTCTATCGAATTGCATACTGTAGACATTTTGCCCCCGGTTGCAGATTGTATGGAGCGGATTTGCGATCCGAGGATCCGGGCGGGGCGGACCTGGGTTCCGCGAACCTGAGTGGGGCAAACCTGACCGCGGCGATCATGGCTGGTTATCGGGTATGCAATGATATTCCCATTGGAGAGTGCAAGTGACACACTTGGAGGTATCTAATTTATGAAAGCAACAGCCCAGTCATGGATCCGGGCGCCGCGACCTTCGGGTGCGGTCTTCGGGTGCGTCTTTCGTAACGCACCGTAACCATCTGAAATCGCATCAGTAAATACCCACCTCTGCGTCAGAATCAACCTGCGCAGGGATACCACCAAAGCCTAACATGCTGACATTTCAGGTTTTTTTTGTGGCACGGCGATTGCTCATTTGTCCTTACGGAGGGGACTAAAATGAGCATAGACAATATTGCTTCCTATTACAAAGAGGTATCCGGGTCAGGCAAGGCGGAAGGGATCCAGGAATTCCCGATAAAACTCATCGTCAACGATAGGGAGAGAATCAACCGTTATCAGAAAAATGCCGTTGTCAATGGATTGGACGAGAGATTATGCAGTGCCTTTTCGGTTAAAGAGATCAGCTACGATGATGGTGAAACCACGTTATGTGACACGGAAAAATATGTCATTGGCGAAATATCCCTGAAGATCTATATCAACGGCATTGAGTATGCCTCACTCCTTTGCCTCAACCAGTTAACGGAAGAGCTTGCCCTTGGGTTTCTCTATAGTGAAGGGGTTATCGACACGATCGCCGATGTGGCGAATATAACCTATAATGAGCGTCTTTTCGCCGTGATGGTCAATCTTGTTCCCGGAAAATCCATCGACAAGTGCGAAAGTCTTCGCAGTGTAACCTCCGGTTGCGGGAAATGCTTCACCTACATCAATCCGCTCAAGCGTGATAAATTCGTGCCTCTGTCCGGTATCGACAGATTCTCGGTTCGCAACATCCTGCGATCCATGAATGAGTTCGAGCGGTCCTCCGAAATCTACAAGAGCATCGGCGGGGTCCATAGCGTCCTGTTCCACCATGAGGATTTTTCCGTTTTCAACGAGGATATCGGACGGCACAACTGTTTCGATAAAATTGCGGGTGTGATGCTCAGAAACGATAAGATGAACCTTGTTGCAAGCGGCATGTTGTATGTGAGCGGGAGGGTTTCTTCGGAAATCATCACCAAGGTCATCCGGCTCGGGATTCCGATCCTCGTATCGAAATCGACACCCACGGCCGCAGCGGTTACCCTCGCCAGGGAATACAATGTCTGCCTGCTGGGATATGTTCGAAAAAATTGCGGGTTTATCTATTCGGGGGAATCGCGTTTAATGTAGGGAAACTTCACACCTGCTTCTTCCATGAACCTGACCGATGCGAAACCGGTAAATACGAACCAGACCCATGCGAACCTGCCTGAAGCGAATCCGATTGCCGGGCGGCCTGACAGGGGCGGACCGGATTGAGCATTGCAGGAAGCACGCTGGAAATGGTAGAGATCAATTATCAATACCCGGAGAAATCGGATGATCATCGGCATCTACGGATACCAGGACGCGGGCAAGACGGTGCTCGTCGAGCGATTGGTCGGTGCCTTGACCAAGAAGGGTTACAGAGTCTCCTCCATCAAGCATACCTCCCATAAAAAGTCCGTGGATCTCGAAGGGAAGGACACCTGGAGGCACTGGAAGGCGGGAAGCGATCCCGTCGTGTTTTCCTCGAGTATCGAGACCAGCATCATCAAGCACTCGGAGACATCGGCGGATGAAATCGCGAAGAAGATCCTCCGCGATTACCATCCGGATGTCCTTGTGATCGAGGGATTCAAGGGAGGTTCATTTCCGAAAGTGGCGATCGGGAAGATCACGCCTCGAAAAGAGACCGTGCTGACGAATCCGAAGCTGTCGCAGTTGGTAAAGTATATAGAGAAAGAGGTTGCCGTCGAGAAGGCCCTTGCGGAACTGCCGGGACTCGATTGCTGGAAGTGCGGTTTCGATTGCAGGGGTCTCGCCGAGGAAGTGGCGAAAGGAAGAAGGGAGATTGGCGATTGCAAGGAACTGTCCGATCTGGACGTCGGCATCTTCATCGATGGGAAGAGAATCCCGGCGGGCAAGTTCGTTTCGAGCATCGTGTACGAGACTGTCCGGGGCATGCTCAGCTCTCTAAAATGGTACGAACCCGGGGAGGAAGTTGAAATACGCCTCAAGCCTCGAATAGCGGCACGTGGAAACCGGATCCCCCGGACCGGCTCAGTGGAGAAACATTCTTGATGGAAGGGGGGAAGTCCGCAATCCCGCACCGGGCCGATCGGCGATCATCGATATTGATATTCATCCTGATTTAAGATAAAAGAAATCCAGCCATGCCCACCTTTGAAGTCGCGCGAAGCATGATCCTCTCCAGCGTCTCTCCGCTCGGTGCGGAACGTGTTGAGCTCCTAACGGCTCTCGGTCGGGTCGTTGCCGAAGACGTGACGGCCCCGTGGGATTTGCCGTTCTTCGACAATTCGGCCATGGACGGTTTTGCGGTGCGAGCCGCCGACTGCCGGCCGGGGGGCTCCTTGCGGGTCACCGGCTATATCCCGGCCGGAGGAACCGTCACCCCAGCGATCGAGCCGGGCTGCGCCGTCCGGATCATGACCGGCGCCCCCATTCCACCCGGATGCGACGCGGTGGTCCCGGTCGAGGAGGCCGAGGAACGGGGCGATGCGATCCTGCTCATGGGGAAGGTTGAGCGTCCCCAACATATTCGGTTCCATGGCGAGGATGTGCGGATCGGCGACACGGTCGTTTCCGCAGGCACCATCATCCACCCGCCGGAAATCAGCATGCTGGCCTCCTTCGGCAAGGCGACCGTGCCGGTTTATCGGAGGGCGCGGGTCGCGGTCCTCTCCACCGGCGACGAGCTGATCGAGCTGGGCGAGCAGCCGGTGAGCGGCAAGATCATCAACAGCAACGCGTTGTCGCTGGCCGCGGCCATCCGGGAGATCGGCGCGGAACCGATCATCCTCGGCATCGCACGCGACAGCATGGAAAGCCATCGGGAGAAGATGTCCGAGGGGCTCAAGGCCGACGTCCTCATCACCTCCGCCGGGGTATCGGCCGGCGACCGCGACCTGGTGCGCGATTGCCTTGCCGAACTTGGCATAAGTCAGCTATTCTGGAAAATAGATATCAAACCGGGCAGGCCCACAGCCTTCGGGATGAAGGATGGAAAACCGGTCTTTTCCCTCCCCGGCAACCCGGTGTCGACCATGGTCACCTTCGAGGAGTTTGTCCGGCCGGCGCTCCTCAAGATGATGGGACACCGGCGGGTGATCAAGCCGTACGTGCAAGCGACCCTGCGCAGCGAGGTGCGCAAAAAACCGGGCAGGGTGCATTTCGTACGGGTCAGGATCGATGTGGAGAACGGCATGAATTGGGCGACCAGCGCCGGTGACCAGAATACCGGCATCCTGGGAACCATGCTTCGGGCGAACGGCATCGCGATGCTCCCGAAGGATAAGTCCGTTTTCTCCCCGGGGGAAGTGGTGGCAGTCCATCTCCTGCGCAGCGACGTAGGCATGCTGGATGAGTAACGGCCGGATAGCGGATACGTATCGAGGGGAGAGAGTGCGTGTTCGACAGATATAACCGAAACATTCATTACCTTCGAATTTCCGTCACCGACCGATGTAACCTTCGTTGTAAATATTGCATGCCGGAAGGCGGGGTTAAATTATTACGGCATGAAGATATTCTCTCGATTGAGGAGATTGTTGCATTCACAAAAATTGCGGTTGAAAACGGAATCGATAAGGTGCGTGTTACGGGAGGAGAGCCTCTCACTCGAAAAAATATTGTTTATCTAATCAAATTGCTCGCAATAATCGATGGAATAAAGGATCTTTCCCTTACAACCAACGGTGTATTGTTGGAAGAATTCGCGAAGCCGTTGAAAGATGCCGGTTTGCACCGGGTAAATATCAGTCTTGATACGGTTGACCCTGAAAAATATAAAGATATAACCCGTGGTGGTGATTTCAAACGAGTGATGCGGGGGATTGCCGCTGCGGAAGCGGCAGGATTGTTTCCGATAAAAATTAATTGCGTTGTAAATAAATCGTCCGATGAGCCGGATGCGCTCGAAGTAAAAGCTTTCTGTAATAGAAGAAAATGCAATGTTCGTTTTATTCATCAAATGAATCTGGAAACAGGCGAGTACGCTCCCGTGGAGGGAGGAACGGGAGGCAATTGTAAGTTGTGCAACAAATTGCGATTATCCAGTGACGGGAACCTTCGTCCGTGCTTGTTCAACGATCTTTCTTTCAACATAAGAGAACTTGGCATGGAAAAAGCGATTCAAATGGCAGTAGAAGCCAAGCCGGAATGCGGCACGAAAAGTGCTCAAAATAAATTCAATGTTATTGGCGGGTGATCATGCCTGAACCCAAGGTAATCTCAGTAAATATCTCGGAAAAAAAAGGGACGATAAAGCATCCTGTCGAGAAAATAACGATTACCGAGACCGGAGTGATGGAAGATGCCCATGCCGGAGACTGGCATCGGCAAGTGAGTTTGCTTGCCGTTGAAAGCGTTGAAAAATTTTCAAAAGAAGCAAAACGGAAAATAAACTTCGGTGAATTTGCGGAAAACATCACCACGCAAGGCATCGATCTTCCAAGATGTCATATTTTCGACCGTTTCCAGATAGGTGACACCGAACTTGAGCTCACGCAGATCGGTAAGGAGTGCCATGGAACGGCCTGCGCTATTTTTAAAGAGGTCGGAAATTGCGTAATGCCCAAAGAAGGCATATTTTGCCGCGTGCTCAAGACAGGCAACATAAAACCGAACGACCGGATTGTTCACGTTCCGAAAACATTGCGTGTTTCCATCATCACGCTGAGCGACAGGGCAAGCGGCGGCATATACGAGGATCGTAGCGGTCCGAAAATAAAGGAGATATTGAATTCATTCTTTTCCGCAATAAATCAACGATTTGAAATTCACAATGTTCTCATCCCGGATGACGCCGACGCTTTACGAAAGTTGTTAATGAAATATAAAAATGACCAATCCGATTTCATATTCACCACGGGGGGAACCGGAATCGGAGAGAGAGATATCACTGTCGAAACGGTTTCCAGTATGCTTGACAAACAACTCCCCGGGATCATGGAACTGATTCGCGTAAAATATGGGATGGATAAACCCAATGCTTTGTTGAGCAGGGGAGTTGCCGGTACAATGGGGAAAACCATGGTATACACACTTCCTGGGAGCGTGAAAGCAGTGACGGAGTACATGAGTGAAATAACGAAAACGATGGATCATACATTATTTATGTTGCATGGGATTGATAAACACTAGCACTTTATGAAAAAAAAGATAATTCTCGGGCTTTTCGCCTCCTCGATCCTCTTCCTTTCCATGGGAATTTATATCATTTACACAATTCAGGTCGGTACGGCCAAGATGAACAATATCATCCGGCTTCACCAGGTCGAGATCCTCCGGGAACAATACCTGATCCAGGTCAAACGGGTCCAGGCCGACCTCACCCTGAAGCACACCAGTTACTCAAGAAATACCGATACCGTGCTCCGTGATGTCCGGGACATCGAGCATGTGATCGACGTCTGCTTCGGCTGCCACCACACCGGTGCGGTGCAGGCCGACCTCGACGACCTTCGGGACACCACTCGCCATTATAAGGACGCCGTGAGTCGGGTGTTGACGATTTATGCGGGAACCGCCCGGCTGGAACAAGAGGAGGACCTCGCGATCCGTGCCGGAGAGGTGCTGACCGGGAAAGTCCACGCCATGGTCGCCCTCACCAACACCCGGCTCAATGCGAAGACGGAGAAGGTGCTGCGGGATATCACGCACTCGAAAAACGTTCTCTATGTTCTCCTCGCCATGGGACCGTTATTGTCCCTGGGGCTTGCCACGATCTTCATCCGCGGCGTCACGACGCCCGTGAACCGGCTTCTGGAGGCGACCCGAAGCCTGAAGTCGGGTAACCTCGACCACAGGGTGGAAGGCTTGAAAGATGAATTCGGCGAACTGGCAACCTCCTTCAACGATATGTCGGACTCGATCAAAGAGCAGATGCGGCGAATGCGGGAAGCGGAGCAGACCCTGGAGAAAGCCAACCAGGAGCTGAAACTTGCGCAGGAACAGATGGTGAGGGCCGAGACGATGGCGGCCCTCGGAACGCTCTCCTCGGGGATCTCCCACGAGCTGAGCACCCCGTTGAGCGTCATCCTGAACATGACGCAACTAATGAAGCAGGAAGTGAAGGACGCCCCCGCATTGCTGAAGGACATGGAGGTCGTGGAGTACGAAGCGAACCAGGCGATCAAAGTCACCCGCTGCCTGCTGGGATTTGCACGCTCCTCGAAATCCAGAAAGGAGCTTGTCGACTTGAACCGGGTCCTGGAAGATCTTTTCAAGATCCTGGAGTTCCAGCCTGCGGCGAAATCCGTGAAAATGAAAAAGAGGCAGGCACCCGACCTTGATCTTATATACGCCAATTCCGGCCAGATACGCCAAGTGTTCCTGAATATCATCTTGAACGCCATCCAGGCGATGCCGAACGGGGGTACGCTCGAGATCTCCACCGGGAAATGGATGGCGGAAGCGACGGAAGGGGTGGAGATCACCTTTGCGGACACAGGCGCGGGAATCCGGAAGGGGGATCTCGCCGACATCTTCCAGCCCTTCTTTACCACCAAGGAGGAAGGGACGGGGCTCGGACTCGCGATCAGTTACGGCATCGTCAAGGAGCACAACGGAAAGATCGAAGTGGAGAGCGAAGTCGGGCAAGGAACCACGTTCCGGATATTCCTTCCGCAGGGAACGCCACCGGAGTCCAGGGCATGAACCGGAATATCCAGATCATCGAAGACGACCACAACCTTGGGATGATCTTGTCCCGTGTGCTGACGAAGGAAGGCTACGAGGTGGCCGTCGACCACACGGTGGCGGAGGGGAAGGCCCGGCTGGACAACGGGGATGCCCCTGCCCTGATCCTGACGGACATCTATTTGCCCGACGGCAGGGGGATGGAAATCCTCGACCACGCGAAAACCGTCAGCCAGGACATCTCGGTCATCATCATGACCGCCCACGCCACCGTGGAATCCGCCATCGAGGCGATGAAGAAGGGCGCCTTCGATTACCTGTTGAAGCCCTTCCGGGTGGAAGAGCTGGTCTTCACCGTCCAAAGGATTTTCACGTGCAAGGAATTGCACACCGAAAACCGTTTCCTGAAGGAAGGGCGGAAGAATCAGTTTTTCGAAACCGGAATCCTCGGAAGCTCCCTGCAGATCCGGGAAATTCTCGCGGTCGTCGCCAACGTATCGAACAGCCGGGCAAGCGTCCTGATCGAGGGGGAAAGCGGTACCGGGAAGGAACTGATCGCCCAGGCGATCCATTTCACCGGGAACCGGGCGGACAAAATGTTCGTCCCGATCAACTGCAGCGCGATTCCCGATAATCTCCTGGAGTCGGAGCTGTTCGGGCACGCCAAGGGAGCCTTTACGGGCGCCACCGAGAGCAAGCAGGGTCTGTTCCAGTTCGCGCAGGGTGGGACCCTGTTCCTGGACGAGATCGGCGACCTCTCCAGGACGCTTCAAGCGAAGCTCCTGCGCGTGCTGCAGGACGGGCGGATCCGGCGCGTGGGAGATTTCAAGGAGATCGAAACGGACGTCCGGGTCGTGGCCGCCACGAACAAGGATCTTTCCGCCCTGATCCAGAAAGGGGATTTCCGGGAGGACCTGTATTTCAGGCTGGCGGTCGTCCCAATACGTGTCCCGCCCCTTCGAGAGAGGAAGGAAGACATCCCGGTCCTGGTCGAGCACTTCATGAAGTTATTTTTCGCGGGGAAAACACCGGAGATCCGCTTCTCGAAGGAGGCGACCTGCCTCCTCTTCCAGTACGCCTGGCCCGGCAACGTGCGGGAGTTGAAAAATCTCCTTGAAAGACTCGCCATCCTGAAGCAGGGGAAGATCATCGTACCGGGGGACCTGCCTTTGGAGTTTAATGCCCAGGGAGCCGCCGCCGCCCAGCCCGACGAGGCGGTTCTGAATTATCGATTGGCGAAGGAGAAGGTCCTCCAGGAGTTCCATCGGGGATTCGTGGAGTCCGCTCTGAAAAAGTATGGGGGGAACGTCTCGAAGGCCTCCGAGTCCCTGGGATTGGACCGTGGAAACTTCCAGCGGATCATGCGGCGATATGGGCTCCAGGCGTCCGAATACCGCGACGAGGGGTAGTGCGTCAATCGAGTATATCTGGAAACACCACGAAATATAAAGATATTTTATAAACACCCCCCATTCCGGGTGAGTCACTAATGTCCGGACCCTCCTCCGCCCGTCCGGCGGGAAGACCGTCGTATCCCTGCAATAACAAAAGAACTCCCGCCGGGTCCGAAGGAGTGCGCGAAAGGGAATAAAAATTGCTGTCGCTCCACCTATGGACAAGATTCTCATACTCGAGGACGATACTCACTACAGGGAAATCATCGAGCGAGTCCTCCTGCGCTTCCATCCCTACTCGATCACGCCGGTGGCAACGGAGATGGAGGCGTGGGAGAAGCTCACAAGGGAGGACTTCGACCTGGTCCTCCTTGATCTTTATATCGATGGCCGGAGTTGCTGGGAGACCCTGAAGCGTGTCGTGAGCCATCCGGGAAAGCCCGTCGCCATCGTCCTCTCCTGCGAGGATACCCGGAGGAACGCGGACTATGCCGTATCCCTCGGGGCCTATGCGTTCCTCTCCAAACCCATTGATTTCCTCCAGTTGAAAAAGACCATCGATTCCGCAATCCAAACGGGAAAGCGGGATGCGCCGTTAAAGCTGGACGTCCCCGATCCTCTCCACGAATAACGGGAAATCGAGTCTTCTGCATCCGTTGGGTGCGTCTTTCGTAACGCACCGAAAATCATTGAAAGAACAGCAGTAAACACCCGTTGTGTGCGTCCTAGCCGACCCACGTCCGTTTCCGCTGAAATTGTAACATCCTGAAATAATTGTTGTTTTTTATGGCACGGCGATTGCTCACTACATGCAGTCATGAGACTCGCCGGATTGCGCGTGGGAGATGAAATGTACCAAGAGCCTCCAAGGAAAGTACAAAAAGATAAAGGGGCGAATCAATGAGGATTATAAGAATTGTGGTCATTCTGATGGCTGTTGCATGCTTACCGTTGCTTTCTCTTGCGGCAGAGGTGCAGGTGGCCAGTTCGACCCAGTATCTCTGGTATCAAGATTTCCTCTCGGATGAGACACATCAAGATGAAGCGGTGGAGTATTTACGACTGAATGTAACGAAGCTGGATAAGGAAGGCAAAATCAATCTGTACGGGTACGGCAGGGTCATCAAGCAGTTTTCGAATAGCATTGAGGATCGCCCGGAACTTGCGGAAGATACCTTCGGGAGATTGTATTACTTTTATTTGGACTACAGGGACGCTGTCAAGGACCATCTGGACCTGAAAGCAGGGAGAACGTATGTAAGCCAGGCAGCGATTTCCGGCACCATCGATGGAGTCTACCTCGATTTCAGGAATTTAGGACCCGTTGGCGTTACCCTTTTCGGCGGCCGGAACGTACTCTTCGACAATAAGAGCGAAATCGGCACCGGCGGGGACGCGATCACGGGCATGAGCGTATATTTCAACAC
>Ga0316628_100001221_pt1 | contig 17904 bp, 12 predicted proteins | sample OWC_Aug_M2_C1_D5_FD_207648 | JGI IMG/M metagenome (GOLD analysis project Ga0316628, IMG submission 207648) | Wetland soil microbial communities from Old Woman Creek delta, Ohio, United States - OWC_Aug_M2_C1_D5_C | ecosystem: Environmental > Terrestrial > Soil > Wetlands | place: USA: Ohio... | reverse complement strand
GATGGCCTCGGCCCTCTTGACGGTTTCTTCGGCCTTCTCGCTTGTCTCCGCGTAGAATTTGGCCATGAATTTGAGATAATCCCGCCCTTTGAGGTTCCGGTAGGCTCCGGCTTCCTCCGGGAGATAGCTGATGTTCTCCCGGACTTTTTCGGGCTCCTTTTTCAGGTCGTGCCCGAGAAAGGTGACGTTGCCGCCCGAGGGCGTGAGGAGCGTCGCGATGATGCGGAGCGTCGTCGTCTTTCCCGCTCCGTTCGGGCCGATGAGGGCGAAAATCTCCCCCGCCTGGACCTCGAAATCGATCCCCAGAAGCGCTGCTTTCTTTCCGTAATTTTTTTTGAGTCCTTCGACCTTCAATACTGTGGGCATGCCGGCCTCCTTCTCTCCGTCATTAATAGCATGAACGCGCCTCTTTATTCAAACTCGGGATGGCGAGGTCAGGCCGATTTTCAATCGCAGCTGGGCGCGGCCTTGCCGCGGAACGTGCTCATCATGATCGCCCAGGCGCAGCCGACGCCGGGCCGGACATGAATGGCGTCGAAGGGGCAATTCCGCATGCAAGCCCCGCATTCCATGCACAGGTCGCGGTCGGTCAAAACGGCTTTTTCCCTCTTGCCATCCAGGGCAAAGATGGCATGGGGGCAGACATCGACGCACAGGCCGCAGCCTGTGCATTTGGCCAGATCGTATTCGAGAGTGACGACATTGGAGATGTAGCGCAAGGACATTCCTCGATTCCTTTAAGCTTTCAGGACGGCGGATACGATCATAGCGACGAGGCCGAGAGCGGTCGAAAGCGCGATGAGGGGAACCGCCGTCCGCATTTCCTTCACGACGCCCGAAAGCGACGTGATGGGGCTCGATCCGGTGAAGTTCATGGCCAGAAATCCGGAGATGGCGGGCAGGATGAGAAAATAGGAGAGCGCGCCCGCCCATCCTGCGACCGTGCTTGGCGAACCTTTGATTATGAATATCACGAACACCAGCAATATCCCGAGCAGCCAGCCTTTCCAGGCGAAAGCCCGGCCGGGGATCCAAGGCAGGACAGCGGGGACGAGCACGGCTCCGACGAGGACGGCGCCGAGGATGGCCGGGAAGTCGAGAGAAAAGAAACGCACGCCGATCAAGCGCAGAATCCAGAGGCCAAGCAGGACGAGGAACAGCCAGTGTCTGACGATCCCGGACAGCTCGACGGGGGCCAGGATGATCCGGTCCCGTATGCTGAAGGTGACCTTTCTCATGGCCGGAGTCGCCTTCGATCCGGCTCGCAGATATTCCGGCAGATCCTCGGCCCGGATCGGGCCGTAGAGCACGCGGAATTTCGTCCGCTTCGTGATTTCGTGAGCGGCGACGCCGGGCGCGCCGAGCTGAGGGAGAATGAGCTTACGATGGGATACGATTTGGGCCAGACCGGAGCTTTCGATCCTCCGGACGAGCTCCTCCGTGCCGAATGTCCCTTTGCCGGCGGCGCACCAGACGTTGATCCCGCGCGTGTCGAGGACGAGGATCCAGCCGTCGAAGCCGTCCAGCGCTTGGCGGAGACGGTCGAAGCTCATCTTGTAATTGGCCGTGACGAACACGGGGGATCGGCGGTCCGGCCGGCCGACTCCGTAAAGGCCGGGCGGAACGGCATAGCTTGTGCGGCCGATGCCGAGGCGCATCCGCATCGTGCCGATCCGATCGGCGAAGCTCATTTTCGCGGCGATGATGGGAACGCCTCCGGCGGGCGTGTTCGTAATCCCGTACGTCCACGGATGACGTTTGAGCCGGTCAGCGGAGCCGTCATCGGCGGGGGCTCGGTCCCCTCCGCAACTTGGCTCTTCGCCTCCGCAGGAAACGTCCTTCGGCTGTTTGAGGAACCGATCGAAGATCTTGGTCATGGTTTCGCTCCTTCGCCGCAGAAGCCTTCCATCTCCTTGAGCTTCAGGATCGCATCGGCGAATGCGCCGATGCTTTCCACAACGTTCGCCTGTTTATCGGCGGGGAGCAGGCCGAGGACGCGGGCGATATAGCCGTTATAGCGCTCTTCGATTTGGTCGAAAATCTTGCGCCCTTGCTCGGTGAGAGAGATGGTTACGTACCGTCGGTCTTTTTCGTTGATCTGGCGGTTGACCAGTCCGAGCATGACCAGGCCTTGGATCGTCCGGCTCAACGTGCTCGTGTCGACTCCGATAAACTGGGCCAAATCGACGAGCGAAACAGGGCCGCGGTTCCCGATCTCGAGAAGGGTATGGCATTGGGCGGTGGTCAGGCCGAAGCAGTCGACGTTTTCTTCGAAAACGCCTCCCGATTCGCGCTCCAAAATCCTCAATTTTTCCCTGAGAAATCTGATTTTTTCAACGTTCATTGTATTAACCATTAATAGTAATGATTAATAGTTGTAATATACAAATAATAGAAAGTCAAGCGTTATTTTTAGGCCCGATATTGCCCGTAGAACCTGTCGCGAGGAGCGAAGCGACGTGGCGATCTCCAACATTAAATTCTCATTTTAAAGAAAAGGCGCCCGTCCTATTTAATCGAAAAAGAGACCTTTCGCTTTTTTGCTGTTCGTAAGCGGCAAAGCGTGAGGCAGGCGCCGAGTGGCGGCGCTTGCCCCGCTTTCTGTCCCACCTTCTAAGGATTACACACGCACCCGAGCGTCAGAGATTGGCTGGCCCGTCACCCTCGATTTCATCTTCACTCCACGCCGACGAGTTCGTCGTAGATCCGTCATTGAGGCGCCCACTAGCGCGAAGTCTTGGGCGTGGACAGCAGGTTCCTGAGGACCCAGACTTCCTCGTTTCCTTCCTTACTGCCGTAAAAAGCGATCCGGCGGCCATCCGGGTGGACGGCTTGCAGGTCCGTGGCCGCGGGCGATGGCTGTGGCTCGCCGCCTTCGATCGACATGGACCAGACGTGCGAAGGGCCGGTCGCCATATACCGGACCATCAGCACATGGCGGCCGTCTTTGGTCCAGTCGATTTGATTAATCAGTGTCTTGGATCGGAGCAGTTCGCGCGGGCTCCCTCCTTCGGCCGGCACGATGATCAAAGAGTCGGTCTTCGATTCCGCGTTGGCTTGAACAAAAGCCAATTGCCTCCCGTCCTTGGACAGCGAAAGATCATCGATACTCCCGGCGGGCTCTTTCATTTGGTACAATTCCTTCTCCTCGCCGTTTTCCAGAGCGCGACGCATCACCCGGTGGAGGTTTCCCCCTTCCACGTAGTAAAGCGCCTTTCCATCGGGCGATAGGTTCGGAGCATAAACGGCTTTATCCCGATCGCTCAGGTCGAGGAACACCTTCGCCTGGCCGGTCTCGACGTCGAACTGGCGGAAAACCAATTTCCTTTTCTCATTAAAGTCTGTCGCCAACAACGATCGCCCGTCAGAGAACCACTGGAGCCTGTTGGGGAAAGGCATCGTTTGGTTGAACGCCGACGCAGGCACCGGAAAGACCTCGCGCTCCTCGCCGGTCGCTTCTGATCGGATGATAATGCTTATGATCCTCGATCTGTTGTATTCGCCTGGGGACCTTCTCGTATAGGCTAGGAAGCGCCCGTCCGGCGACCAGTCCGCGGGAAAGCCGGCGGAGCCGATGTAACGCTCATTGATTCGTTCCGGTTTCGATGTGACCAGTCCTGTCGCCGGATCGAGATCGGCTACGTAAATGTCCCCCTGGGAAGGGATGTAGATCTTATAGTAAAGCGTGCCGTCTTTAGTGAAGCCGAGAGGCTCCATCAAGCCGACATCCGAACGCATCAGCAGGGGCTCTCCCTCTGGTCTTCCATCGCTCACCCTGATGGCCCACAGATCGTTTTTTCCCGAACGATCGCTGACGAACAAGATCATGCGGCCGTCAGGCGTCCAGATCGGAGGCCAGTTCTTGGCCCGGCTCTCGAGGAGGACCATTTCCTTGCCGCCATCCGTGGAGAGCAGGATGAGCGGCCCCGGGAGGAGTCCCGACTTCGTCGAGGCGCGGTAGGCGGCGATATACCGCCCGTCGGGTGAAAAAGACAAACCGCTGTAATCATGCCGGGCCGTCAGCGCGCGCAAGGAACGGTCGGCTATGGATAACAGCGAAAGCGTAAGCCCGTCAGCACCGTTTTCCGCGGTCACGAGGATGGACTTTCCATCCGGAGACCAGGCTCTCGGCTGGAGGAATTTCTCTTTGTCACGGATCAGTATCGTTGGATTGGAGCCGTCGATTCCGGCGATCATCAGTTCATAATCGCGGGCGCCATACAAGCTATCACTCCGGGTAAACCGCGTGTAGACGATCTGCCGACTATCGGGAGATATCGAGGGGGGGCCGAAGAAGGCGGAGCCGGCTTGGCTCTCCAACACCAGGCGGTCCTCATTCGTGGTGAAGTCATGGAGATAGAGGCGGTTCCGCAGCAAAAACGTGTAGGGAAGGTACCGGCCGTCCGGCGATGGCTGGCGCATCTCTGTAAACGCACCACCGGCCGGAAGCACCCACTTTTGCTGCACTGCGAGTCCGGTCTCGATTTCTCTTTCCCGGCCGCCTGCGGCCAGGAGTGCCCGCGCCTGTTCCACCGCCTCCTTCTGATCGGCAAATTCGCGCACGACCCGCTCGTACGCTTTGCGCGCCTCCGCATCACCCAGCTTCTCGTAACACTGGCCCATGCGGATCAGCGCTTTCGCCGCGATCGCTCGGTTGCTCCCCTCGGTGATCTTTTTGTAGGCTTCAATGGCGCCCTTTAAGTCGCCTTCCACAGTCTCCAGGCGGATGGCGGCCTGCAAGTCGACTTCGGCCCGGTCTTTCTGTTGTCCCGAGCCGATGCCGATGGCCAGCGCCCCGGTCATCAAAAGTATAGACAAGATTTTTCGCATGGTTATTACCTCCATGCCCCCAACATACAGATGCTTTGTGAACCGGGGACGTCGGTTGTGTGTTGTATTGGTGTCGTTTAGTCGTCGAATCGGTATCCCAGGCCGCGGACGCTGATGATATGCTTCGGTGCTGCCGAGTCGGATTCGATTTTGCGCCGCAATTTGATGACGTGGGTGTCCACGACGCGGTCGGTCACGGACACCCCGACGCCCCACACTTCATCGATCACGCGGCCCCGCGCCAGAACCCGGCCGCGGTTCCGCAGAAACAGGCGCAGCATGTGGAGCTCGATCGCGGTGAGCTCCGTCGTCTGTCCGGCCCGGCGCAATTCGGCGCGCTCGAAGTCCACCTCGCAGTCCCCGAAACGCTCGACTCCCGGCTCATCCGGCGCCGCCCGCCGCAGCAGGGCCCGGATCCGCGCCCGCAGTTCGCGAGGGCTGAACGGCTTCGTGACATAGTCGTCCGCGCCGAGGTCCAGCCCCATGACCTTCTCCGCTTCCTGGACCTTGGCCGTGAGCATCAGGATCGGGGTCCGGACCTTTGCCCGCCGCAGATCACGGCAGACGTCGAAACCATCTTTGCGGGGGAGCATCACATCGAGCACGACCAGGTCCCAGCCGGGCTGTCTCCCGACTCGGCTGGCCTCCTCTCCGTTGTGAACCACCTCGACCTCATATCCTTCCTCGCGCAGGTCCAGCTGCAGGCCCAGGGCAATGTCCGGCTCGTCTTCGACAATGAGGATTCGTGCCATCGTGTCACCTCCTGACCGGCAGGGCCAGCGTGAAGGTGCTGCCTTGTCCCGGCTCGCTGCGCACTTCGACGCGTCCATGATGCGCCTTCATGATGTGGCTGACCATCGTCAGACCGATGCCCGTCCCCTTGATGCCCAGTCTCATCGCCTCGTCGCCGCGCTGAAATTTGCGAAAAATTAAAGCCTGTTCATGCGCCGGTATCCCCAGGCCACGGTCTCGCACCGCGATCGTCACTTCCGGGCCGACGCGGCCCACGTCCACCTCGATCTCACGGCTGTCGCCGGAGTACTTTACGGCGTTGTCGAGGAGATTCCAGAGCGCGCGTCCAAGCGCTTCGCCGTCGGCGTCGATCTCCGCGGAATCTTGCGCCAACAGGAGGAATTGGAAGCCGGAAGACTGCGCTTCATTGCGGAATTCCTCCACGATGCGGCGCACCAGCTCGCTGCAGTCAACCGGTTCAAAATGATAGATCCGCGCGCCGCCTTCCATCCGCCCGAAGTCGAGCAGCGATTCCACGAGCCGGGTCAGCCGCGCGGCGGATCGCGCCTGAGCTTCGTAGCAGAGGTCCCGACGCTCATCGCTCAGGTTCTTGTGCTCGCGCAGCATGTCCGTGAACTGGCGGAGGGAGGTCAGGGGAGTGCGGAACTCGTGCGAAACCGCCGCCACGAAATCCGATTGCAGGCGCGCGGCCGCAAATTCCCGGCGGGTCGCGCGAAATATCAGGTAGCTGGCAATAACGATCAGCACCGCCAGAATGAGAAAACCCGACACGAGGAGCTGGCGGCGCAGCCGATATTGGCCCCGTTCCATCTCCGGATCGCTGCCGGCCACGACCAAGGTCCAGGGAAGGCCGATCTCGTCCGCCCGGCGGACCGCTCCCGGAGGGAGCCCTCTGGAGCCGCTGTGGAGCTTCAATTTCACACGCTGCTCCCGCAGCACGGGATCGATCGCCCCAAGCCACTGGGCGGAAACGAACTGAGGAGTTGCGACCAGCGCGGAAATCCCGTCTCCCGACCGGTTCCAGAGCGCGACGACAGTCTCCTCCTCGCCGACGGCAATGGATTCGCGGCCGGAGGCGGCGGACCCTGGCTGAGATAGTCTCTGCCAGAGCGAGCGCAGCCCGTCTGCCAGCAATTCACGCTCCGACTGGCCGGGCAAGGGCGCGACTCCCCAGCGTGCGGCATCCTGCGCACAGAGTTGCGCTGCGGCGCGCGTCAGCGGCCAGCGCCCCCGCTGCAAGTCCGAACCGAGAGCGGCCGCTTCGCGCCGGAGATCGTCGGCCTGGTTCAAGGCGTCCATCAGGGAGCAACGGGCTTGCCGGGCCACCAGGCTGACGGGCATTCCTTCGAACGCCCAGCCGTCTTCGTTTAGCAGCCGGGCGTAGACGGGGAGGGCATCGGCCTGCCTTCCAGAGCCGCGGAGACAACGTGCCAGGCGCAGGAGCGCTCCCGCACGGACATCCGGCCGATTCAGGTTTGCCAGGTCTCGATAGATGGTTGCCGCGCGGTCGAGATCGCGTTGCCTGAATTCGATGGCCTCGCCTGCGGCGAACGGCGCGACGGGCAGTTCGGGCAATTGTGGAGTGACAGGATAATAGGCCACCCGTCCCATCGGCCAGATCTGGACGGCATCTCTCCGGGCGGTCATAACCACCGCGCCGTCCGGCCAGTCCTTGTTCCCCTCGACGAGGCGTCTCTCGGAAGCCTCCACCGCCCTCTGCAGCGCTGCCGTTGCGATGTCCGTCGCTCGTTCCACCCGTTGCCGGATCTGCTGCTCTTCGAGAGCCCGGTCCTGGGCAAGGACGCGCCAGCAAACCCAGAAAAGGGCAACCAGCGGCACCGTAGCGACCAAAGCGAGGAGCCGCGCCACCCGAGGCGGGAAGCGCGACGCTTTCCTCCAAGGCATTTGGGCCTCCCGGATGCTTAGACAGATATAGCTGAGATAAGAGTTACCTTCTCGGCTGTGGCGGCCGGCTGAATCCCTTGATGTCGATTTTCCCCTCCGGCCATCACGGGAGAGTATAAATGGTGGCTCGAAAAGATTCAAGGAAAGCTCGAAAGTGCCGCTATGATTATTTAAGCGGTTGGAGGAATGGGGCGAGTGGATGCGGGAGGGGACCCTTTCTTAACAAATATTTTGTTGATAGAATCTGTGTATCAAGCAGGCCGGGAAACAGAGCTAAAGATATCTAGGGCAACCTCTTATGGCCTCGTGCGTTAAAGTTAGTATGGGCAAGATGAATGTCTAACGGCATGATGGGACGATCGGACGAGGAATTGATGCTGAATTACCGCGAAGGAGACGAAGCCGCTTTTGAGATGCTTTATCGCAAATATGAGAAGCCGGTTTTGGATTTTATCTACCGCATGGTCCTGGGCGCGGACGAGGCTGAGAACTTGTGCCAGGAGACTTTCTTCAGAGTGGTGCGCGCTCGGAAAAACTATCAGGTGATGGCGACGTTCAAAACCTGGATCTTTCAGATCGCCATGAATTTGTGCCGCGACAGGCAGAGGAGATCGAAGCACCGTTCGCATCTCTCTTTGAGCGCTCCTCTGCGGGCTCAAAACGATCGAGAAGCCGGGCTCGAGGATGTTCTCGCTGATCCTTCCCCGGACCTTGCCCGGCGGGTCGAGACGGCCGAGCTGGGAGCTCAGGTCCAGAGAGCCGTCGCGGCTCTGCCGGAGAATGAGCATCTCGTCGTCGTCCTGAAGGAATATCAGGGGCTGGCATTCTCGGAGATCGCCGAGATCATGAACTGTCCTGTCGGCACCCTCAGGTCGCTTAATCACAGGGCGCATGAAAAGCTCAGGAAAACCCTGGCCAAATACTTGGGAGATTGAACAATGAATTGTGAAGAGATCCGGAAGGAATTGGCGGATTTTGTGAGCGGTGAGACCGAGGCCGCGATGATGAGCGAGATTAAGAATCACCTGGAGGCATGCCGGGACTGCTCTCGCGAGTTGCGACAGACGAAGCGTCTGTCTGAAGTCCTTCGATCCTGGAAAGGAATATATCCGTCGCCGCAGATGTATGACAAACTGAAAACGCGGATGAGCGCCTCCGGTTCTTCCCGGAGAAAAATATTCAGCCTCCCCACCCTCTGGAAAGCGGCATTCAAGTTCGCGGAAGTTGCGGCCATCGTTGCTGTTACCCTGCTCGTCAGCCGCCAACTTCAAAAGCCTGCCCCGAAGACTTCCGCCTTGGCTCCGATCAACTTCTATCTGATGGAGCATCAGGAAGCCGCCGCCCAGACGGCGGCCGCGGAGCTTTCCGAGCTGCCCGCGGCCCGCATCCCTGTTGACAGGGGCGACTTCCTTTATTACGAATTCATCGACGGTTACCCGAGGGCGGCACGTCCGGGCGTGATCCTCAGGGGAAGGCCATCTCAAAAGGACGTCAAGCCGCCCGAAACTCCCCCGGGCTCAAAAGAACAGATCATCACCCTTGAACAGGCTCGGGAGGCTGTTGATTTCCCCTTTGCGGCGCCGCAGCGGCTGCACCCCGGATACATTCTCGACAGCGTGAGGAAGATCGAAGATCGTCCATGTCTCCACCTCCTTTACACGAACGGCATCGACACACTGTCCTTATTCGAACAGCCGGCGAACGAGGACCAAGGTCTCGGCGCAAAAGATTTCAGGGAGTATGCCGTTTTCCGCAGCGTCGAGCCTGTTCCCGGACAAGCCCATGGCCCAGGCAGAGTGACCATCCTGGCCTGGATCAATGACGGAATCTCCCTGGTGCTCATCGGCAAGGGGGATCTCTCCCAGCTCATGGATACCGGGCAATCGATCAACGTTGCGGCAGGATCGGCCAATAATGAATCTCGATAAATCATTACTCGGAATTCAGGTGACACGATCCCAATTCAAGAGAGTTGGGTCATGTCACCGAATTCCGGCGTCCGTCCTATCGGCAATTTTATGAATAAAGCGCATGATTGACGCTTTGAGTAACGAGGAGGACAGCGATGAAAAAATTGAATGACCTGGCGTTGGCCATGATTGTCGGGCTGGCGGTTGTCTGGGGGATGGCGCCCGCCGTCGCCGGACACCTCAATGACCCGCAGGCGAATCTGGCTTCCGCTTCCAGCAAGCTCGCCGAACAGCGTTTTGAAAAGGCGATCAAGCTGCTCAAGCAAGAAAATTTCCGGGATGCCATCGCTCAATACGAAGAGGTCATCAAGCTGTCTCCGGAGAGTCCCATCGCCCAGGACGCCCAATACTGGATCGGACAATCCTATTTCCGGATGGGAAATTATGATGAGGCCTTGTCGATCTTCGGCCGGCTCCTCAAGGAAAACCCGGGAAGCGCCATTGTACCCGTGACCGAGCTGATGATGAGCCGCGTTCGGCAGGAGAAGGAGGCCCAGGCGCTCAAAGTGAGAAGAGACGGGGCCGTCGATGAGAAGATCATCATCGACCCAAAGACGGGCGCGGCCTATGGGAAAATCGAGTCATTGACGGGCAAAAAGGACGTAATCGAAGTGACCGGCGGACTCAACCTTTCGCCCAACGGCAAGTTTTTGCTCCATGACAACGTTGTCATTCCGCTGAAAGGCGAAGAACCTTTTGATTTGGTAGATACGGAAGCTTGGCGGGGCGTATGGTCGCCGGATGGGAAAAAGGTCGCCTTCTACTCAGGAGAAGCGATCTGTGTCGTTCCAGTTTCACCAGAGACAGGAAGGCCTACCGGCCCGGCGAAAAAGCTCCTCGATGGCAGATACAGGTTTATGGCGCCCGTGAGCTGGGCGCCCGATTCTGAAAGGATCGTCTTCATGAAAGCGGACGAAAAAACCCAGGGCGACATCTGGACTCTATCCCTAAAAGATGGTACACTCAACCAGATCACAGACGATCCGGAAGTGGAACTCAATGCTTCATGGTCTCCCGACGGCAGAACAATTGCCTACAACCGGAAAGATTCCGAGATCCGGGTCGTCTCCGCCAAAGGCGGCGAATCGAGGAAGATCGTTGACATCGCCTACGGGCGCTTTATTTCCTGGTCGCCTGACAGCAAATGGCTTTTCATTGGAACCAACAGAAAGCGCCACCTCATCCGTTTAACGGATGAACACGTATTTGACATAGATCCGCCCAAGGAAGTCGGGGGTTTTTTCTCCTGGTCGCCTGATGGAAAAAGGATGCTCTTCTACTACCCGTCATACGATTACACTGACATCCTCAAAGCCGTGTCAACCTCCGGCGGTCCTTCCTTCCAGCTCGGAAGAGAGCTCAAGCTTTGGCCTTATGTTCACTTCTGGTCTCCCGATAGCAAAACAATTATCACGGAAGGCGCAGGCGATTCCACGTTCTGGATGATCCCTCTCGCGGGTACTGCGGCCATCCCATTGAAGCTGGATGTATCCGTCAAAGATAAGCTTCATCCCCTTTCTTTGTCGCCCGACCGAGAGAGCCTCCTTTTTTCCGTGGAGCAGGGCAACGGAAAGGAAAATCTCTATGTGGTTCCTATTTCATTGAAGGAGGCTCGGTCGACCGGGCCCGCCGTTTTGATTTTTAACGAGTGGGAGTGTTGGCACGGCCTCGAGAATTGGTCATGGTCATCTGACGGGAAAAAGCTGGCTGTGATCCATAAGAAGGATCTCTGGCTTATGTCTGCCGAGAAAGGCAGGCCCGTCCAGATCACAAAAACCTCAGAAAGCGAAACCCTGCCTGAGTGGTCACCTAAAGGGGAGATGATCGCTTATATGATTGAAGTCGAACAAGGAAAAACAAACCTCCAGGTCATAGCCGCATCCGGCGGCGAGCCGACGAAAATATTAGATAATTGTAGTTATTGGTCTCATGCTTGGTCTCCTGACGGGAAAGAGCTTTTTGCCGAGTCCAAAGGGATAATCTTCGCTTTCCCGATCGATGGCGGTAAAGCCCGGAAGATTCTTGATTTCAAGGAACAAGGTTTGGTAGATGGAGCTGGTGGGCTCTGCTGGCTTCCTGACGGGAAGCACCTAGTTTTTATCTGTAAAAAGGAAGGAAAAGGGCCAACCCGGATATTCAGAGTTCCCGCCAAGGGGGGCAAAGTCGGGGAGCTTGCCTCTGATGACGCCGACTGGAAGGTTGGGATCTTTCCGTCTCCTGATGGAAAATGGATCTCTTATAATACGGAAGGAATCGACAAGACACGCCCCGAAGGATCTATCTGGGAGGTCGATGTGGAGGCCCTGCTGAAGAGCGGCAAAGGAAAATGAACGTGCTGTCAGCCCTCGGGTTTTCGACCTACCTCCATTTCCTCCGTTCCTCAGGGGATAAGTAGAAATCGATAGCGAAGGCATCCCACAACTCGTCGCCCAGATCCCAATATCGCTGGGTCACGGCGAGAGCGAAGTCGCGGCAGTAGGCGGTCAAAAAAGCCCTGGCTGTCTCCGGATTCTGGGCGTAAAGATCCAAGCTGCTCTTTTCGATCAGGGGAATTTCGGCGAACGCCCGGTTTTCCACGTCCGTAATCAGGTTTTCGACGATGTTCCGGCATTTGCCCCAGCCGAGCTGGGCGAGCCGGGCCGCCCGCCGGAATGCCCAGGCCGCGGACCCGGTCGTAAAGCCATTCTGGTTGCCGATCTTGAAGCTCGGCGGAAGCTCCGTGATTCCGCAGAAGAGCGGAATGCGGGCTGTTTGAGCGGGATTATCGAAAGCCAGCCAGATAAGTCCGCCGATGGGATCCGGCAGCCAGGCCCGCGCCTGGATGACGGTCGAATAGGATGTGCCGTTGTTGGCGATCGTATAGTGTGTGGGGGCCGAATCGGGCTTCAGTGAGTTCAGGAGGCTTTTCAAATCCGGCAGCATCCACGGGCTGACGACGGGACTCTGGACCTGGTTGCCTTTGCGGTCTTTGACGAGGAGTTTGGGCATGGTATCGAAAGGCGTGTTCTCGTAGGTGTCGCGAAACCAGGTTATGACGTCCCGGACGGAAATTTTATTCTCGGCCTTGACCGAGAAAGGGAGCTCATCGGCATTGGGATTGAGGTTCAGGGAAGGGGCGGCGAGGCTGAGCACCCGCCACTCCCGGTAAGTCCAGTGATTGCTCTTCTGGCCCCCGTAGACTTTATAGAATTTGAACGGATCCTTGCCTTTCGGGTCCCACCACTTCATTTCCTCGGCCAAGGCGAAGACATTTTTTGAGGCCATGAAATAGTCGGGATTTTTCAGGTCAAGCTCTCCAATCCGGAGGGCGTTGGCCGAGACCCCGACGTGATCGTCGGGGATCCTCACCGCGGCCCACACCGCGCCGACGTACTTCTTGGTGGCGCCCAGGATCTCGAAATGCCAAACCTCTTTGGTGTCGGCGATGGTCAGACATTCCCCGTAATCATCGATGTAGCCATAAGTCTTCGTCAGTTCGTCGGCGAGCCGGATGGCCTCACGGGCCGTCGTGCACCGTTCGAGCATCAGGCGCTGGATTTCCTCGATCCGAAAGACCCCCTGCGGATTGTGGAGTTCCCTCCGGCCGACGACCGTGGTTTCGCCCATCCCGAGCTGGTGTTCGTTGGCGGCGGGATAGGCCGTATTGAAGAAAGAATAGCTTTCCGGGACTTCCGGAATTTCGCCGGTCAGCTTCAATCCGCGCTGATCGTCCGGAATTCTCGTAAACATGCGGCCGGTGTAGATCTTGGCCTTGACGCCGGCCTCGTTTTTTCGATGGGGAGAAATTTCCATCCAGGTCCGATAGGACCCGTCGACGGTCTGGGACGTGATCACGGAGCCGTCTACGGTCGCCAGGCGGCCGACCATGATGCTCGTGCAGCCTGGCCGGCCCGGGACGCCAAATTCGACATCCGTGCCTTGGCTTGGAGAGAGTACCAAGCCCGCCGCCAAGATGATTGGAAATAACCGAAGAACCAACCGACGAAGACGGGTTGCGGCGAATCTCATGCAGGGACCTCCTTATTCTTGGGATTATAGGTTCTTAATCCCCCACTGATCCTTCATCTTAAAGCTTATCAGCAAGTATGGCAAACAAGTTTCTCGCTTCTTTCGACGGCGGCCGTGATAATAATACAAAAGTTCGCTATTTTATCTATGACAATGATACAAAATTATTAATAAATATCATTGAATCCCTTTCCCAATCGTTCCAGGACGATATCCCCAAATACGCCCTGAATGAGACGATGAAACGGGTGATCGGCCATTGTCTCGGCGCGGCGCCGCTCCATGCCGGCGAACGGATCCAATTCGCCGGTTTCGGTAAATCGAACTACCACTCCCGGGAAGCCGGCGAGGCGTTGAGGATTCTCGAACGGGCGATGCTCATTCATCTTTTGTATCCCACGACATCGATGGAAATTCCGATGCTGCCCGATTATAAAAAATCGCCGCGGCTCCAATTTCTGGATATCGGACTGGTCAACTTCGCCGCGGGACTTCAGGGCGAATATTTTGAACATTCCGATTTGCATTCTTTTTATCGGGGAAAAATCGCCGAGATGATGGTGGGGCAAGAGCTCATCGGAGCCGACACGACCTCCCACCGTCCTCCGCTTTTCTGGGTTCGGGAGAAAAGGCAATCGCCGGCTGAAATGGATTTTCTGATCCGGCACGAGAACCTCGCCGTCCCGGTCGAAGTCAAAGCGGGCTCGGCGGGAAGGCTTCGATCCATTCATCAATTCATCAAGCGCTGCCCCCATTCCTTCGCCGTCCGGCTTTATGCCGGGCCTCTTGAAATCAATCATCTGAAAACTTTGGAGGAAAAGCCGTTTGCTCTCTTGAATCTTCCTTATTTTCTGGCCGGTCAGTTGAAGGAATATGTCCGATGGTTTATCGAGGAAAAAACCGAGGGATCAGCGGGGCTTGGTTCTCTCTGATGGTCTGTCCCAATCCAATCCAGCCATCACGGGAGAGTATAAATGGTGGCTCGAAAGTGCCGGCAGTCTCTCAAATCCCTTGACAGTTTCCGCGGATCTTAATAGGCTTTTCCCTATCTAGAACGATATTCATTTCCCGATCCATCGCCGTAGACCAGCTAAAGTGATGCATAATAGTGTTCGTAGAGTGAGAACGAAAGCCATGCGACCTAAAATGGAACCACATGACGCGGCATCACCGGATAGCTTTCGGTCGGACCTTGACCGTCTGGTCGAGCAATTCGGCCGCAACCTTAAACAATATAAAAGCAACGTCTACGACGAAGCCAGTCTCCGCCAGGAATTCCTGGATCCTTTCTTCCGGGCTTTGGGTTGGGATGTTGAGAATAAGGCCGGCCTCATTCCGCAACACCGCGAAGTAGAGATCGAGAGCCGAACGAATATAGCCGGACGGCAGAAACGCGCCGATTATCTATTCCGCACCGATAGACAGGATCGTTTCATATGCGAAGCAAAGAAACCGGTTGAGGCTCTCGATGCTCGTTTTGCCTTTCAGACTAAACGCTACGCCTGGAACAAAGGACTTGTGCTGGCCGTGCTCACAGACTTCGAGGAAATGCGGGTCTATGTGGTCGGAAGCAAACCGCACCCGGAAGAAGAGCAGATCGGTCTATGGAAGACCTGGCAATTCCAACAATATCCGCTTGTCGCTCAGGAAATATGGGACCTTCTCGCCCGCTCCTCAGTCGCCGAGGGAAGCATTGAAAAGCTTGTTGAGCGACTCCCCCGAGCGCCTTTGGCCAAGGGAAGAGCGCGCCAACAGTGGCTCTTCAAACCTGATCGAACTCGAACTATCGATGCCGATTTCCTGAACTTCCTCGACGAAGCCCGCCGAGAGTTAGCTTCCGACCTACTCCGCCAAAACGACCGCGCCGATCTTCTCGAAGGCACCCGACTCAATGAAGCTGTCCAACGCATCCTTGATCGCCTGCTCTTTCTACGCATTTGCGAAGACCGCGACATAGACACCGGCCGCCCATTGGCCTCGATTTTAAAATTTTGGCGAGCCAACGCGGAGGATGCCGTCCCTCGCCGTGTTCGTCCCTCCAAATTTCTGGTCCGTGAGGGCGATGGCGCCGATGATACTCAGCCTAAAAGCGCGCCGCGCCTCTCTCTCTGGCGCGAGGTTGTCGCTCACTTCCGGGCTCTAGACCGTCGCCCCCCATCCTCAATTCCGTTCTTTAACGGTAACCTCTTCAAACCTCATTTCATTGAGGAGCTCGTTGTCAGTGAGGAATGGCTGGCGCATTTTCTTGACGATGTCGGTGACGAAGAATCGCCCTACCTTTTCAACTACATCCCGGTCGAAATTCTCGGCATCATTTATGAACGCTTCCTCGGCAAGATCGTCCGTCCGCACGGGCGCGGCGTGATCATCGAGGAAAAACCAGAGGTTCGCAAAGCCGGCGGTGTCTATTACACTCCGCGCTATATCGTTGAATATATCGTGGCTCAAACTGTCGGCAAGCTGCTCGCCGACCGGACGCTGGAGGAGGCTCTCGATCTCCGTGTCCTCGACCCAGCGTGCGGCTCGGGCAGCTTCCTCATCCACGCTTTCGAAGTCGTCTGCGAGCACTGTCAGCAATGGCTGACCGACCACCGGAGCAAGCGGAATAAGGATTGGTGTTGGGTGGAGGAAAACGCCGTCCACCTCACATCTAAAGCCAAGCGCCGCATCTTGCGTGAAACCATTCACGGTGTGGACCTCGACCCGCAGGCCGTGGAAGTGACGCAGCTCTCGCTCTACCTCAAGATGCTGGAGAACGTGAACCGCGCCACGCTTTCCCGCGAGCGCGACCTCTTCGGCAGCGAAGAAGCCCTATTGCCGCCTCTCGAAGACAACATCAAATGCGGCAATTCGCTCATCGCCTCGGACTTCTCGCTCGTCCCAGATGATCTCGTGCGCGTTCATGCTTTCGATTGGCCGGTGCAATTCCCTGCCATCATGAAAGCGGGCGGGTTTGATGCGGTGGTAGGGAATCCGCCTTACATCCGTATCCAGACTTTGCAGGAAACCGACCCCGCGTCAGTGAACTACCTGAACAAGCACTACGCCGCTGCTGCAAAAGGAAACTACGACATCTACGTTGTGTTTGTGGAAAGGGCCTTGAGCCTCCTGAACCCGAACGGACGACAGGGTTACATCCTCCCGCACAAATTCTTCAACGCTCAATACGGCGAAGCTCTCCGTAAATACCTCACTAACGGTCGGCATGTCAGCGGAATCACCCACTTCGGCCATCAACAAGTTTTTGACGGGGCGACAACTTACACCTGTCTCCTGTTCACACAGAAATCTCGATCTGATCAAATTCGATTTGCGAAAGTGGACGACTTAAAGAAATGGGCCGAGAATAAAGAGGATATTGTCGGGCTTGTTCGAGCGGAAAAATTAACGGCAAAGGATTGGGTCTTCGCGGCCGGGCCAGCCGCTGATTTGCTCGACAAACTGAAGAAGCAGCCAGCCACTTTGGAGAGTGTGACTGATCGGATTTTCCAGGGGCTCAAGACAAGCGCCGACAAAATCTACATTGTGGAACAGCGCAAGCGAAAGAGCCGACAGGTTCTCGTCTGGTCTCCCGAGAAGGAAGCGGAGTATTGGCTGGAAAATAAATTGTTTCATCCACTCGTCAAGGGCGGGGACAGCCGCCGATATAGTCTAACAAAGACAGCCAGGCTCATTTTGTTTCCGTACAAACAGAACGAAGACGGGAGCGTTGACTTGTTTTCTCAAGCGGAGTTGAAAAGGCAGTATCCAAAGACTTGGGACTACCTATGCGACAACAAGAGTTATTTGGACGCCCGAGAGGATGGGCGCTTTCGCGGTCAAAGTTGGTATCAATTCGGGCGTTCACAGGCTTTGGACGTGATGCCGCTACCAAAATTATTCACGCCTGACCTTGCTGTCTCCGCGTCGTTCTCATTCGACGAAACTGGGGAATGCTTTTTCACGGGTGGCGTCGCTGGGGGCTATGGCATTCTCCCCAAGCCAGGAGTGTCGCCCAAGTTCCTTCTCGGTTTGCTCAACAGCCGTTTGCTGAATTGGATTGTCGGTCAAACCGGGACACAGATGCGCGGCGGCTACTTCAGCTTCGAAGCCCGTTTCATTCGGTCGCTCCCAATTGCGGTGCTCAAACCGGAAAATCCCGCCGACCGCGCCCGCCACGACAAGTTGGTCGGGCTGGTGGACAAGATGCTGGTCCTGACGCCGAAGCTGCGCGCGGTCAAGTCGGACGCGGAGCGGCAGACGTTACAGAACGCCGTCACCGCCACCGACCAGCAAATCGACGTGCTCGTCTATGAGCTCTACGGCCTGACGAAGGAAGAAATCAAACTCGTCGAGGGCACGCTATGAAAACGCCAACAATGTTATGTTTCGACCAAATGATCTCGTTGGAATAATATAGCTTGCTCCTTGCGGGCGAGCTCGCGCATGTTTTTCGTGA
>Ga0316628_100001220_pt1 | contig 17914 bp, 19 predicted proteins | sample OWC_Aug_M2_C1_D5_FD_207648 | JGI IMG/M metagenome (GOLD analysis project Ga0316628, IMG submission 207648) | Wetland soil microbial communities from Old Woman Creek delta, Ohio, United States - OWC_Aug_M2_C1_D5_C | ecosystem: Environmental > Terrestrial > Soil > Wetlands | place: USA: Ohio... | reverse complement strand
AAACGGAAATCCGGCGTATTCGTGCCCATCGACCAAGATCCTCTTTTTTTTCGGGAAACGCTCCCGGTAGTAGGATTCTTCCCTCAACAAGGAGAGCCCTGTGTCATACGGCCAGAGCGCGCGGCCGTGTTCATTGCATACGATCAGTCGGGAGCCGTCGATCCGGAAATCGGCCGGATTCCGGTCCAGGGGAATGAAGGCCCAGAGGACGGCGGCGACGGCCAACGGGGGGATGAGGATAAAGGCCAGGCGTTTGAGCCGAGACCGCCGGTTCGGGACGGCCATCGGCGCGGGCCCGAGGACTTCCGCCGCGTCCTTCCGAATCGTTTCGTTTCCGTCCGCGGGATCGGCCGGTTCGCCGCCGTTCAAACCGGATTTCGTTCCGAACGCCGTCTTCTTCCAGTTCTCGATTTCCCCGATGTAAGCGATGACCCGCGACCGCTCCGAATTCCGGATCCGGTGAACGGGAAGGCCGAAGGATTTCTCCCATCTCTGGCAGGTGCGGACGTCGACGTTCAGGAAGGCGGAGATTTCCTTCCAGGAGGAGAGCACTCCGTTTGACGGCGGCGACGCCTTGGGTTCCCTTCCCTCTCCCGCGTTCGACATGGTTTTAGGAAGGCAGTTTAAAAAAGTCGCGCGCCCGCGTCAAGAGAAGGCGCGCCTTGACTTGGCCTTCCGCCGGCCCTATATTGAGATGCGTCCGAAAATCTTTGACAAGGGGGCGTATGGATTCGACGGAGATAATGAGGCGTAAGATGCATGCCGAGATCCCATCTCTCTCGTTAAACGGTGGAACCCAAGTAAGTGCCAACACACTTCCTCTCGCTGCTTAAGTAATTAGGTAGCCGTTCCCCGAGCCCTCTCCCACGGGGTTCCCGGAGCGCCAACCTGTGGGATAGCGAGGCGGGCCGGCCTTGAGCCCGCCGAGCGAAACTTCATCGAGGCTGGCCGAGCGGCCCCTTCCTCTTCGGGAACCGCGAGGCGAGATTAAAGAAGAGGATAAGCATGTAGACTCTTCCCGCTGAATGTCTTCGGACGCGGGTTCGATTCCCGCCGCCTCCACCACCTCTTCTCTCCCTGGGCGGCTTATTTATGCTAAAATATCTTTAATATGGCTAAATCGTTTATTCGCCCGCGTTTGATATTCCGGCCGGTGCCGGCGTTGCTGGCGGTTTTCTTCGCCTTCGCGGCGCCGGGTCCTTTCTTGCTCTCCGCCGCCGACAACGCTCCTCCCCCCGCCCCTCTCCGCAATATCGTCATCGATCCCGGGCACGGCGGTTTGGATGTGGGCGCCAAGGGCAAGTTTGGAACCCTGGAGAAGGACATCACCCTCGCCATCAGCCTCAAGCTCAAGGCCCTCATCGAGAAAACCATGCCTTTCCGGGTCATCCTGACCCGGGACAAGGACCTCGACGTCTCCCTGGGAAACCGGGCCGCCGTGGCCAACAACAACGACGCCCAGGTCTTCTTCAGCATTCATGCCAACGGCTCGGTCCGGAGCAAGTCGCACGGCGCCGAGACGTTCTTCATGCACATCAACGCCTCGGACGAGGAAACGCGGAAGCTCGCCTACCTCGAAAACTCGAGCAGCGAGCTGGACAAGCGCATCGCCGATGAAGCCCAGGACGAGGTCAAGATGATCCTTTGGGACATGGCCCAGACGGCTTATGTCCGGCAAAGCCAGCGGCTGGCCGAGATGGTCCAGGAGGAGATCAACCTGGAGCTGGGCCTGGAAAATCGCGGCATCAAACAGGCCGCTTTTAAAGTCCTTCAGGGCGTGGCCTGTCCGGCCGTCCTGGTCGAGGTCGCCTTCATTTCCAACCCGGAGGAGGAGCAGAAGCTCGGCGACGAATCCTTCCAGCAGCGGCTGGCCGAGTCGATCCATCGGGGGCTGGTCCGATACCTGAAGCTCTTTCCCCAGAAATAAGATCCGCCATGCCGAAATCCGCGCGCGCCGTCCTGATTCCCGTTTTGGCGGTCGCCGCCTGCGCCCTGGCCCTCTTTTTCTTCCTGAGCGAAAACCGGGAATCCATTAAAAAGGCGCCCGCCGGGTCCGGCTCGCCGGCCGGCGGAGTCGAAGGCCGGCTTGATTCCCGGCCGAAACGGACGGTCACGCTCCTCTTCTTGAGCGAGGACAGCGAATCCCTTGTTCCGGAAGAACGGGAAATCGCCGCCGACGTCCCGGCCGTCGAGGCCCGGCAAATCGTGGCCGAGCTCATCAGGGGATCGCAAACCGGATTTTTGTCCGCCATTCCACCCGAGACCAAGCTGATTCAGGTTTACCTCGATAAGGAAGGGACGGCCTTCGTTGACTTGTCGAGGGAGTTCGCCGACCGCCATCCTTCCGGGTCATCGGCCGAGATCGCGACGGTCTACGCCGTGGTCGATTCCCTGGCCCTCAACCTCAAGGCCGTCAAGAAGGTGTTTCTCCTGATCGACGGCGAGGAACGGGAGACGCTGGCCGGACACATCACCCTCGATCATCCCATCCTTCCCGACCTCTCCCTCGTCTCCGGCCGACAGTGAGCGAAATCCAAGCGCTTCCCCGGGTCGTGATCGTCGGCTATCCCAACGCCGGCAAGTCCACCTTGTTCAACCGCCTTCTCCGGCAGAAGAAGGCCCTGGTCCATTCGTTGCCGGGCATGACCAGGGATTTCATCGCCGGGGAGACCCGCTTGGCCGGGCGGCGGATCGAGCTTGTCGACACCGGCGGATTCCTCGATTCTCCCGCCGAGCCCTTCTCCGGCCAGGTCAAGGCCAAGGCTTGGGCCGCGGCCAAATCGGCCGACGTCGTCCTGATGCTCCTGGACGGCCGGCGCGGGTTGCTGCCCGTTGAGGAAGATCTCCTCCGGTCGCTCCGGAAGCTCGGTCGGCCGTTCCTCGTCGTCGTCAACAAGATCGACACCGAATCGGAAAAGCCGGAGCTTGCCGAATATTATCGGCTCGGCGTTCCCCGGCTGCTCTTCATCTCGGCCGAGCATAAGCTGGGGATCGGCGCCTTGGAGTCGGCCGTGGCCGAGCTGCTCCCGCCCGCCGCGGAAGGGGAGGAGCCCGCCGGTCCGCGGCCCCTCCGGATCGCGGTCATCGGCCGGACGAACGTCGGCAAATCCTCGCTCGTCAACCGGCTCTGCGGGGAGGAACGGGCGATCGTCAGCGAGCTCCCCGGAACAACCCGGGACAGCACCGACGTCTTGATCCGGCGCGGCGCGAAGGCGTATCTCCTGGTCGACACGGCCGGGATCCGGCGGTTCGGCAAGGTCGGCGACGAGCGCGAGAGCGCCGGCGTGGTGAAGGCCCGGAAAAACATCCCCCTGGCCGACGTCCTCTGCCTGGTCCTGGACACGGCCGAATTCCCGGCCCGGCAGGACGGGACGGTTGCTTCCCTGGCCCTGGAATCGGGAAAACCGCTGGTCATCGCCCTGAACAAGTGGGACTTGGTCCGGGAGGAGGCGGTGGCGATGGACGAAGTCGAGCGAGCCCTCTGGAGCCGGCTCGACTTCGTGAATTACGCTCCCGTCATCCCGGTTTCGGCCCTGTCCGGGAAGAACGTGGGGCGGATCCTCGACCTGGCCGAGCAGGTCTTCAAAAACGGCCAGAAAATGATCGGGACAGCCCTGCTCAATAAGTTCGTCGCGGTCCTGAACGCCGAAAATCCGCCGATGACCCGGAAAGGCTTCCGCTTCGCGATCAAGTACATGACCCAGAAGAGCGTCCTGCCCCCGACTTTCGTCGCCTTCGCCAACACCCGGGAAGCGATGGCGCCGTCTTATGAGAAATATCTGATCCAGCGCCTCCGCCGGGAATTCGGGTTCGAAGGGACGCCCGTCCGGATCCTTCTCCGGGGCCCCCATCTGGGATGACCCGCGGGCTCCAACGGCGGCCGTTTATTTGACTTTAAGGCTGTCTTCGATTATAAATGGGGTCTATTCCGAACATCGGACGCTTGTCCTAGGAGGTCAAGATGTCGAGGATACGCGCTTCGCGCATTTTCATTGGAATCTTCGCGGTGGCGGTCGTCATTTCCGGCGTCGCCTGCGAAAAGCTGAACGTCAAGTACCTGAGCGGGAATCATCATTTCAACCGGGGCAACGCCCTCTTCAACGACAAGAAATACACCAAGGCCATCGAGGAATACGAGCTGGCCATCCAGAACAACCCCGAGTTGAAAGCGGCCTACCGCTACATCGGCGAAAGCTACAAGATGATTTTCCAGCCGGGCAAGGAAACGGCGGACAACAAGGTCCGGGGGGACAAGGCCCTGGAAGCCTTGAAAAAGGCCTATGAGATCGATCCGGACAACAAGGAAATCATCTATTCGCTGGCCGACATGTACGACAAGATCCGGGACGTGGGAAACGCCGAGCAGCTGTTCCTCCGGATCATCGAGCTCGAGCCCGGCAACATGAACAACTATTATATCGCCGCCGAGTTCTACAAGCGGTACGCCGCCGAGAACAAGGAGCTCAAACAGAAAGCCGAGCAGATGTATCTCCGCCGGATCGAGACCGATCCCGACGCGGTCCAGGGCTATGCCTACATGGCCAACTATTACGACAACCTGCCGGTGAACGATTACAAGGACAAGTTCGACCGGGCCCTCGAATACCACATGAAGCGGCAGCAGATCGAGCCCAACAGCGCCGAGCTTTTCTATACGATCGGCGTCAACCGCTTCAACAAGGCCTTCCAGCTCCAGAACTTCCTGTCCGAAGCCCAGAGGCAGGAAGCGGGGGCCGAAGCCGAAAACGCCCTCCTCAAGGCGATCGAGATCGACCCGACCTTCGCCAATTCCTTCGCCTACATGAGAATGCTGTACATCAACATTCATTCCAAGCTCTATCCGGAGAAGGAAAGCCGGTACCTGGCCGAGGCCGATCGCTACGGGGAGAAGTTCAGCGACGCCCAGAAGCGGGCCGTCGAGCGGATGAAGCTTGAAAAAGAGCTGAAGAAATAACCATTTTTTCCGATTTGACTTCTCCGCCGGGATAGAGTATCCTAACGCATCATTTTGTAAAAGCGAAACCTGTAGTCAGTGTTTCCAATTCTCTCAGGTTGAGGTTTACGCCGATGAAGACTTTTGTCCCAAAAAAGGATGCCGTCGAAAAGAAGTGGTGGTTGATCGACGCGGACGGAAAAGTCCTGGGACGTCTGGCCACGCAGATCGCCGTTTTGCTCCGCGGCAAAAACAAGCCGCAGTTCTCCCCGTTCGTCGACACCGGTGATTTCGTCATCGTCATCAACGCCGAGAAGATCGCGGTCACCGGCCGCAAGACGGATCTGAAGGAATACCATTCCCACTCCGGATACCCGGGGGGGATCAAGACCGAGGTCCTGAAGGATCTGATGGCCCGGAAACCCGAAGAGGTCATCAAGAAGGCTGTCTGGGGCATGATTCCCAAAAACACCCTCGGGCGCGCGGTGTACAAAAAGCTCAAGGTCTACCGCGGCCCCGCCCATCCCCACGCCGCCCAGAATCCCCAGGAATACCGGATCACATCGAGGAGGCCGACCCAGTGAGTCTCATCCAGTATTACGGCACAGGCAAACGGAAGACGTCCATCGCCCGGGTCTTTCTGCGCACCGGCAAGGGCGATTTCACCCTGTTCGTCAACAAGCGCCCGCGCGTCTTTGACGACTACTTCCGGACGGAAACCCACCGGATCAAGATCAAGCAGCCCCTGGCCCTGACCTCGACCGAGGACAAGTTCGATGTCTTCATGCGGGTCGAGGGCGGCGGCGTCCACGGCCAGGCCGAAGCCGTCCGGCTGGGCATCACCCGGGCCCTCATCGAATTCAACCGCGAGCTCAAACCGGCCCTCAAGGCGGCCGGCCTGGTCACCCGGGACTCGCGGATCAAAGAACGGAAGAAATACGGCCTGCTCGGCGCCCGGAAAGCCCCGCAGTACCACAAGCGTTAACGGAGGATCCCGTGGTCTCAGTCACGATGAAGGAATTGTTGGAGGCCGGCGTCCATTTCGGGCACCAAACCAAGCGCTGGAACCCCAAGATGAAGGAATTCATCTACGGCCAGCGCAACGGCATCTATATCATCGACCTGCAGAAGACGATCAAGGTCTTCAAGGAAAGCCTGGCGTTCGTCAAGGCCATGTCCGAGAGCGGGAAGGACGTCCTGTTCGTCGGAACCAAGAAACAGGCCCAGGACATCGTCCGGGACGCGGCCCTCAAGTGCGAATCGAGCTACGTCAACCAGCGCTGGCTGGGCGGCCTGCTGACGAATTTCAAGGTCATCCGCGGCTCGATCGACAAGCTGGTCGAGATGGAGGAGATGCGCGAAGACGGCCGCTGGGACCTCCTGACCAAGAAGGAACAGTCCAAGCTCGAGAAAGTCTACCGCAAGCTCAGCAAGAACCTGGGCGGGATCAAGAATATGAAGGGCGTTCCCGGGGCGATGTTCGTCATCGACTCCTCCCGGGAGACGATCGCCCTCGAAGAAGCGCGGAAGATGGGGATCCCGATCGTGGCCATCGTCGACACCAACGGCGACCCCGACAACCTGACGTATCCCATCCCCGGCAATGACGACGCCGTCCGGGCGATCGAGTTGTTCTCCGGCAAGATCTCCGAAGCCATTCTGGACGGCAAGAAGTCGGCCATCGAGAAATCGATGCTCGAGGACAAGGCCGCGGAGCCCCCAGCCGAGGAACCGACCCTCGACCTGGGCTGAGCCCCGCGGGGTGGATCCGGGTCCGGCCCGGACGGAACGAATCAAGGAGTTCATGATGGATATCACGGCGGAAATGGTCAAAGAGTTGCGCGAGCGCACCGGCATCGGGATGATGGAGTGCAAACGGGCCCTGGAAGAGGCCGGCGGGGACCAGGAAAAAGCCATCGAGATCCTGCGGAAGAAGGGCTATGCCCGGGCCGCGGAAAAGGCCGAGCGGGCCGCCCAGGAAGGCCGGATCGGGGCCTACATCCACAGCAACGGCAAGATCGGCGTTCTGGTCGAACTCAATTGCGAGACCGATTTCGTGGCCAAGAACGAGGAATTCCAGGAGCTGGCCAAGAACATCGCCATGCATATCGCCGCGGCGAACCCGAAATACGTCGCCCCGGCCGACATTCCGGCCGACGTCCTCGAAAAAGAGCGGGAGATCATCCGCGAGCAGTTCAAGGACTCGAAAAAGCCGGCCGAGATCGTCGAGAAGATCGTCGAGGGCAAGCTCTCGAAGTTTTACGAGGAATTCTGCCTTCTCGAGCAGCCGTACATCCGCGACGACAAGATGAAGGTCAAGGACCTCGTGACCCAGTTCATCAGCAAGTTCAAGGAGAACACCAAGGTCGGCCGGTTCACCCGGTACCAGATCACGAAATAACGAGAGGAGGCAGGTCGTGCCTAAAGCCGCCTACGACCGCGTTCTGCTCAAGCTTTCGGGGGAATCCCTCCTGGGGAAGCTCTCCTATGGCATCGATTTCCCGACCACCCTCTCCATCGCCCAGGAAATCAAGGACGTCCAATCCCATGGCGTTCAGATAGCGATCATGATCGGCGGCGGCAACATCTTCCGGGGAGTCCGGGGCACGGCGGAGGGGGTGGAGCGCGTCTCGGCCGACCAGATGGGCCTTCTGGCCACGGTCATGAACGGGATCGCCCTCCAGGATGCCCTGGAGAAGACGGGCGTTCATACCCGCCATGTCTCGGCCGTGGAGATCCGGGCGATCGCCGAGCCGTTCATCCGGCGCCGGGTGATCCGCCACCTGGAGAAAGGCCGGGTCGTCATCTTCAGCGCCGGCCTGGGCAGCCCCTACTTCACGACCGACACCGCGGCCGCCTTACGAGCCCTGGAAATCAAAGCCGGGGCGATCCTCAAGGCCACCAAGGTCGAGGGGATTTATTCGGCCGATCCTTTGAAGGACCCCCAAGCCAAGCGGTTCCACAAGATCCGCTACCTCGACGTCCTGAAGAAGGGCCTCGAGGTGATGGACGCGACGGCCATTTCCCTCTGCAAGGACAACAAGCTTCCGATCATCGTCTTCAGCCTGAAGAAACACGGCAACATCCTCCGGGCGGTTATGGGCGAAGACATCGGGACAACGGTTTATTAAAAGAGGAGGAGGTCGCAATGGTCAAGGACGTTCTGCACGATCTGGATCGAAAGATGAAGGCCTCCCTCGAGCATTTCCGGAAGGAGCTCAGCCGCCTCCGGACGGGCCGGGCCAACCTCGGCATTTTCGAGGATATCAAGGTGGATTACTACGGGGTCATGACCCCGGTCAACCAGACCGCCCGGGTCGGCATCCCCGATCCGAGCCTGATCACGGTCGCCCCCTATGACGCCAGCATCCTCGAGGCGATCGACAAAGCCATCCGCTCGGCCGACCTGGGATTCAATCCCATCAACGACGGCAAGATGCTGAAAATCCCCGTCCCGCCCCTGGACGAGGAACGGCGCCGGGAGATCGTCAAGAAGGTCAAAAAGATGCTCGAGGACGAAAAGACCGCCCTCCGCAACCTCCGCCGGGAAGCCAAGGAATTCATCGAGGAATTGGAAAAGGAAAAGGAGATCGGCGAGGACGACAAATTCAAGGGCCTCGAGGATCTCCAGAAGATGACCGACGAAAACACCAAAAAGATCGAAGACGTCGCCGCGGCCAAAGAAAAAGAAATCATGCAGATCTGAGGCCGGATCACGTCTCCCCCGGATCCGGCGGCGATGAGCATCCCTCTCCGGCGCGTCCTGATCGTCAACACTCACTCCGTCCTGAATTCCGGCGACGCGTCCATCGTCCTGGCCCAGGCCGGCTGGCTGAAAAACGCCTATCCCGGATGCCTGATTTCCCTGACCTCACGGACTCCCAAGGCCGACCGCCTGATCTATGAGCCTCTCGGCCTTCGGGTCATTCCGTCTTTCTACGACGTCCCGAGCTGCTTTTCGGGCGGCCTGGACAAGTGGACGGGAACGCTGTCTTCGCTTATCCGCGTTCGGGCGAAAACCGATCTCGTCCGGGAAATCTCCCGGGCCGACCTGGTCATCGGGTCCGGCGGGGGGTACTTCTACTCCAACCGGGCGTTCGGCCCGGGCCCGATGTTTCTCCTGAATATCCTCCACTTGAAGACGGCCTGCCTCCTGAAAAAGCCGGTGATTCTCTTCCCTCAATCGTTCGGGCCGGTGTTCGATTCCCGGTCGGCCGGCCTTCTCCGCAATCTCCTCGTGGACCGGGCGGTGAAACGCGTCCTGGTCCGCGAAGAGAATTCGCTGCGGTACCTGGACCGTCTGCTCGGGAGCGCGTACGATCCGGACCGGTTCGTCCTCTGCCCGGATATGGCCTTCCTCCTTCCGCCCGGGGCCCGGGCTGAAGACGGGCCGCGCATGGTCCGGCCCGCTACGGCCGTCACCGTCCGGAGCTGGGATTTCCCGGAAGCGGCATCCGCCTCGGACAAAGCCGCCCGGCGCCGGGCGTACTTTTCTTCCCTGGAAGAAACCCTCGTTGGGATCCATCGGAAGCGGGGCGGATCCATCGTCTTATTTCCCCAATCGCGCGGGCCGGGCGCCTTCGAAAACGACCGGCCGGCCTCTCTTCGCCTTTACCGGGCCCTCCAGCCAAGAATTCCTTCCGACCGCCTGACCTGGGTCGACCTGCCGGACGTCGTTTCCCCCGGCGTGATCGACTCTCTTTGCGCCCGGGCGGACCTCCTGCTGGCCACCCGCTTCCATTCAGCCATTCTGGCCCTGCAGAGCGGCACGCCTGTCCTCTCCCTGAATTACCAGCCGAAAAGCTCCGGCATGATGGGCCTGCTCGGCCTGCGGCGATATTCCGTGGATCTCGCCGACGCCCGGCCCGAGATCCTCGGGCCGCTGGCCGAAGAGCTTCTCGAAAAAGGCGCCGGGCTCCGCTCGTCCCTCCTCGAACGCGTCGGCCGGATCCGGGAAACGGCCGAACGGGTCCTTCGGGAATCCCTGGAAGGGACGGGAATCGTCCGGCCGTGAAGATCCTCCTGGTCAACAAATACTTCTATCCTCGGGGAGGATCCGAGCGGGCGTTCTTCGACACCGCCGACCTTCTTCAGGCCGAGGGCCACGACGTTTCCTTTTTCTCGATGGCCCATCCCCTCAACCGGGAGAGCGCCACTTCGGGCTTTTTCGTATCTCCCGTCGATTATGATCATCCGGGGTCGCCGGCCCGGCAAGCCGGGGCCGCGGTCCGGCTGCTTTATTCGACGGAAGCGAGGCGAAAGCTGTCCCGGCTGCTCGACGCCGTCCGCCCCGACCTCGTCCATCTCCACAACATCCACCACCAGATTTCCCCGTCCATCATTCCGCTGCTTAAAAAACGCGACCTGCCCGTGGTGATGACCCTGCACGACTACAAGCTGGTCTGCCCCGTCTATATCCTGGCCCGGGGCGGCCGGCCGTGCGAGGAATGCGCCGGGGGGAAATTCATCCGCTGCTTCCGGCACCGCTGCGCCAAGGATTCCCGGGGAAAAAGCCTGCTGAACACCGTGGAGATGTACCTTCACCGGACAGTCTTCCGCCTCTATGAGCGGATCGACGTCTTCATTTCTCCCAGCCGGTTTCTCAAACAGAAGATGGAGGAGATGGGGTTTTCGGGCCGCATCGTTCCGCTTCCCAACTTTCTCCCGGCCGCGGAATCCTCCTCCTCCGACGAGGTCCCGGGCGACGGCATTCTGTATTTCGGCCGCCTCTCTCCCGAGAAAGGGCTGGGAACGCTTCTGGCCGCGGCGGAAAACTCGGGATCATCCTGGAAGATCGCGGGGGACGGACCGATGAAGGACGCCCTCGCCGCGCAGATCGGCCGGCGTTCCTTGACGAACGTCACTCTCCTGGGCCACCTGCCCCGGGAAGCGCTGATCCCGCAGATCCGGAAGTCCGCTTTCGTCGTTCTCCCGTCCGTCTGGTACGAAAATCAGCCTTATGCGGTGATGGAAGCCTTCGCCCTGGGAAAACCGGTGCTCGCGTCCCGGATCGGGGGAATCCCGGAACTCGTCCGGGACGGGGAGACGGGGCTATTGTTCGAGCCGGGAAGCGCCCGGGACTTGGCCGAAAAAGCCGCCGTCCTCCTTCGGTCTCCATCGCTCGTCCGGGAGATGGGGCGGCGGGCCCGGCGTCTGGTCGAAACGGACTTTTCTCCGGCCGGCCATTATCGTAAACTGAGGGGGATTTACGAATCGGTCATGCGGGGCAAGGCCTGACATGGAAGCCGCGATCGTCACGACATATCGGTGCGATAATCGTTGCCGGATGTGCGGCATTTGGAAATATCCCTCGCGGCCTGAGGACGAATTCAAGCCCGCTCTCCTCCGCAAGCTCCCCCGGCTGTCCTTTTGCAATGTCACCGGGGGCGAGCCGTTCCTCCGCGAGGATATCGAGGAAATCGTTTTCCTCCTGGCGGAGAAAGCCGGCCGGATCGTCATCTCCACCAACGGGTACCATACAGACCGGATCATGGCCCTGGCCCGCCGGAATCGCCGCTTGGGATTCCGGGTGAGCCTGGAAGGCCTGCCCGCGGTCAACGACGAGCTCCGGGGACGGCCGGACGGATTTGACCACGGGCTCCGGACGCTTCTCGAGCTCCGGGCCGCCGGCGTCAAGGACATCGGCTTCGGCATTACGGTCTCGGACCGGAACGCCGGAGACCTGATGGAGCTGTACCGCTTGTCGCGGCTCCTCGGCTTCGAATTCGCCACGGCCGTCGTCCACAATTCTTATTATTTCCACACGACGGACAACGTTCTCCGCGACCCGGAGAAGGTCGTCGGAGCGTTTGGCGAGCTCGTCGAGGCCCAGCTTCGGGCGGGCGGCGTGAAAAGCTGGTTCCGGGCGTATTTCAACCATGGCCTGATCCGATACATCCGGGGGCAGGAGCGCCTCCTGCCCTGCGGCGCGGGAACGGACCTGTTTTTCCTGGATCCGTTCGGGGACGTCCGGCCCTGCAACGGAATGGAGGACGGCGTCTGGCTGGACAGCTTCGGCAACCTGAACGACCGGTCGTTCGGCGAGATCTGGAATTCGCCGAAAGCCGCCGAGATCCGGGCCAAAGTCCGTGCCTGCCCGAAAAACTGCTGGATGATCGGAACCGCCGGCCCGGCCATGAAAAAGCGCTTGGGGAAACCGGCGTCCTGGGTGGTGAAAAGCAAGCTCCGCCGTCCGGGGAAAACGTCATCGTGAAAATCGCTTTCATCGGCCAAAAAGGAATCCCGGCGACTTTCGGCGGGATCGAGTTCCATGTCGACTCGCTCAGCCGGGGATTGGCCGCCCAGGGGCACGAAGTCCTGGTCTACGTCCGGGATTGGTATACGCCCAAGAATCTCCGGATTTACGACGGCGTCCGTCTTGTCCATGTTCCGACCATCCATACGAAGCACCTCGACGCGGCCGTGCACAGCTTCCTCTGCACCTTCCACGCCCTGGCCGCGGGGGCCGACATCATCCATTATCATGCCATCGGGCCGTCGTTCTTTTCGATCCTTCCCCGGCTCCTGGGCCGCAAGACGGTCGCCACGATCCATCGCCTGGATTGGGCCACCGACAAGTGGAAAGGGCCGGCCAAGGCCGCGCTCAAGGCCGGCGAATGGGTTTTGGCGAAAATCCCGAACCGGACCATCGCGGTCTCGACCGAGCTGACCGATTACATCCGCAACAGGTACGGCCGGAAAGCGCTTCACATCTCCCACGGCGTCCGCTTGCCCGAGCCGGTCCCGTCCACGATCCTCCGGGAGAAATACGGGCTCGGGGACAAGGAATTCATCCTCTTCATGAGCCGCCTGGTTTCCGAAAAGCGGGCCGATTGGATGATTCGGGCCTTCCAGGACAGGAAGAAGCGGAGCGCCCTTCCGGACAACCTCAAGCTCGTGATCGCCGGAGGCGACAGCGCCAGCGCCGCCTACGTCCGGCGCTTGAGGGAAATCGCCGGCGGCGCGCCGGACATCGTCTTCACCGGGTACGCGACCGGCCGGCTCAAACAAGAGCTCCTCAGCCAGGCGATGCTCTTCGTCCTGCCGTCCGACCTGGAGGGCTTCCCCATCGCCTTGATGGAAGCCATGAGCTACGGGCTCTGCTGCTTGTGCAGCGACATTCTGCCCCACCGGGAGGCGGTCCGCAACGGCGTCGACGGGCAGCTTTTCCGGACGGCCGACTTCGCGGACTTCGGGGCCAAGCTCAAGGATCTCATCGAAAATCCGGAACGGCGAAAAGCGCTCGGCGACGAAGCCCTGGCCCGGATGAGAAAGCGGGCGAGCTGGATGGACGTCGTCCGGCAGACCGAGGCCGTTTACCGCGAAATCCTCTGAGTCGTGATACAATTTCTCCCCATGACACAGCGACCCGAAAAGGAGTCCCGCATGTCCCGCCGTCTCCGAATCCCATGCCTTCTCCTCGGTTTTCTGATCGTCTGGGCCGCGCTCGCGGCCGACGTCAACGACCATCCCTTCGACAACTGCACCAGCCTGCTCGTCGGCCGGCTGGCCTCGGCCGACGGCTCGACGATGACGAGCCATTCCTGCGACAGCGGCACGGACCGAACCTGGATGACGATGGAGCCCCGCCGGACCCCTCCCGCGGGATCCAAGGCCAAAATCTATCTCGATCCCAAGCGGAGCAAGAAACCCGAAGATCCGGAGCGTTTGGAGGCGGGCGAAATCCCCGAGGTGCTCGAAACGTACGGCTTTCTCAACGCCGCCTATCCCATCATGAACGAGGTGCAGCTGGCGATCGGGGAGACGACCATCGGCGGGCGGAGGGAGCTTGTCAGCGACGCCGGCCTTCTGGACGCCCCCGAGCTGTACCGGCTCTGCCTGGAACGGGCTAAAACCGCCCGGGAAGCGATCCGGGTTCTGGACGAGCTGACCAGGGTTCATGGATACAACGATTGGGGCGAGTGCTTCACCTTCGCCGATCCCAAGGAAGTTTGGTTCCTGGAGATCTACGGGCCGGGCAAGGGGAAGAAGGGCGCGATCTGGGCCGCGGTCCGGATCCCGGACGATGAGATCGGCGTATCGGCCAACGCCGGCCGGATCCGCAAGCTCGAATTGAAAAACAAGGATTTCGTCATGGCCTCGGCCGATGTCTCGGCCGCGGCCGTCGCCAACGGCTGGTGGGATCCGAAAAGCGGCGAGGCCTTCGATTTCACGTATGCCTACAATCCCGGCAGCCGCGCCAGCCTTGGCTGCCGCCGGCGGGAATGGCGGGCCTTGAGCCTGCTCGCCCCGGGCCTCAAGCTCGATCCCAACTCCGAAAATTATCCCTTTTCGGTCAAGCCCGAAAAGAAAGTCTCGGTCGCCGACCTCCTGGCGATTTTCCGCGATGCCTACGGCGGGACGGCGTACGACATGACCCGGAACGTGACGTCCGTCGACCGGGAAGGCAAGACGGTGACGAGTCCGGTCGCAGGACCTTATCTCAACGGCGACCTGATGGGGCTTCTGAAAATCGTTCGGGAACGCACGATTTCCTCGCCGGCGGCGACGTATGTGCAGATCACTCAGTCCCGGGGCTGGCTGCCCGATCCGGTCGGCGGCGTGGTTTGGCTGGGCTATGACAATCCGGCGACGACCCCCCACACGCCGTTCTACTGCGGAATCACCCGGATGCCCGATTCCTACATGGTCGACGGGCGCTGGGGCTACAAGGACGAAAGCGCCTGGTGGACCTTCCGGAAGGTCTCCAAGCTGGCCAACTTCCGCTGGCAGGACATGAGCAAGGAGATCGCCAAAGTCTGGAAGCCGATCGAGGAGAAGCTTTTCGCCGATCAGGCGAAAATCGAGGAGGAGGCCGCGGCCCTCTTCAAGACAGATCCGGCCGGGGCCCGGGCCTTCCTGACCGCGTATTCGGTCAAGGCGGCCGAGGACGCCGTCGCCGCCTATAAGAAGCTCGAGCGCGACCTCTGGACCATGTTCAATTACCGGTTCTGATTCAAGCTTGGGGCGGAGTTTTCCGGAACCAGTTTTCGGTCATCCCGAATTTCGTCCGGAGGGCGATCCCCCAGGCCACCAGGCTGAGGAAGAACGAGAAGAGGGCGCCGAACACCGGGATGAACCCGATGAATGACACCACGGCCAGGCCGAGCATCGAGCCCGCCAGCGGGGAAATCGAGGACGTGTTGAACATCCGGGCCGTGATCTGCCCCGCGGCGTAGAACACGACGACCCGGCCGAACGTCTTGATGACGATCGCGGCGAAGGCCAGGGCGATCAGCAGGGGAATGCCGATCAGGATGATGCTGAGGACCGCGGCGAACAACATCAGGAAGGTGAACGCGGCGGCGGCGACAAGACCGGTCAGGAGAACGGGGCCCAGCGACCGGCGCGCTTCGGCCGCGGCGAAGGTCACGTTTTTCGGAAAAATCCCGGCGACGATCACGACCATGATGGCCCAGATGAACAGGGAGACGATTTTGATGATGAGGAGGAACGGCAGAAAGCCCGCCCCGAAGATTCCCCCGATCCCGCCCTTGAGGAACTTCGCGTGCAGGTCCTCGGATTTGAAATAGACCGTGTCGCCCTTGACCTGGCTGCCTTCTTCGCGGACGAGCGTCCCGCCCAGGACCACCAGGTCCTTGCGGACGACGGCCGTCGGCTTGAGGAGAACCCGGGCTCCGATCCCGACGAAAGAATCGCCGATCTCGCCGCTGATCGTGACTTCGCTGCCGACGACGAGGACGTCCTTGCGGATTTTCCCTTCGATATTCACCGTCCCGCCCCAAGCCACAAGCTGGTCTTGTTCGTTCCCGGCGGCGATGACGATATCCTTTTTATAGCCCAGCTTCGTCTCTTTCTGGCCGGCCAGGAGGACGGTGGCCAGGACGAGGAAGAGGATGCCGGCGATTCCGATCGTTTTTTTATTTATCATGAATTCTCTCCGAGAGGATTTGCCGGCGGCGGAGAAGGAGACCGCCGGTGATGAGGATAACCAGCGTCCCCCCGGCGAGGACGACCTGGGCCTCGGGCCCGACCATGTCGGCCACCGACCGGAAGGTGGCCAGGACCTGGCCGGAAAGGGTGAGGATGACTTTCCCGGCCATCGACAGGACCTTCAGGCCCTTGGCCGCGAAATTGATAGCGCTTTGGAGATAGGAACCGAACGCTGAACCGATTTTCTGAAGCGTGGCCACGGCTCCCTGTCCGGTGAGGAGGGCGAACAGTCCGATCCCCGAAATCGTCACCGCCGCCGCGGCCGAGGAAACGATCAGCCAGAGCCGCGGTTTTTTCGCCGCCGGGATTTTGGCCATGACACCGTCGGCGAAATCCTCCGGCACCTCGAAGGGGGCGAGACTTTCGGCCGCCCCGGCGAGATTCCGGCGGACTTCCAGGGCGCACCGGCAGACCGGGCAGCCCCGGAGGTGGCTTTCGACGGTTTCCTTTTCCCCGGCCGAAAGCACTCCGTCCATGTAATCGTAAAGACGATCGACGGTCAAACAGGGCATGGCGACTCCTCGAGCAGGGCTCGCATCATTTCCTTGGCCTGGAAAACCCGGTTCTTCACCGTTCCCACCGGGATTTTCTTTATCTCGGCCATTTCCTCATAACTCATTCCGTTGACATGTCTCCAAACGAACAGCTCCCTCAAGTGGTCCGGCAGCCGGCCCATGGCCGTCTCAAGCTTCGCCTGGAGCTCTTTGCGCTCCAGTTCCCGGACGACGGAGGCGGTCTCATCGGCGACCTGGAGGTAACATCCCTCCTCGCCGTCCTCGACCGGCTGGTCCAGGGACACGGCGACGATCTTCTTCTTCCTCCAATGATCGATGAGATAATTGGAGGCGATCCGGAAGAGCCACGTCGAGAATTTAAATTCCGGCCGGAAAGAGGAGAGCGAAGCGTACGCCCGGAGGAAAACTTCCTGGCTGACATCCAAGGCCATTTCTCTTTCCCGGACCATCCGGCTCACGTAATTGAGCATCGGCTGCTGGTACTTCCGGATAATCGTCTCGAATGCGCCCCGGTTGCCGCGGAGGGCTTTGCGGACAAGCTTGGCGTCGTCGAGCCCGGAGGCCTTTTTGTCCTCAATCACTTATACGGACTCCGGGGGGAAAGGTTCAGCGCTTCCGGGGAGCGGTGTCATCGATGATCTCGCAGCCGGCCGGGACTTTGATCGTGAACAGGCCGGGAGCCATCCGGGGATTTGTTTTCGGGCGGGAAAAGGAGAATTCGTTCTTGTTGTCGGCCCAGTCGAAGATGACGACCCGGCGGAGGAGGGACGTCCGGGCATCGATCTCGACCAGAATGTAGTTTGTTTCGCTTTCCTCGATCGGGGTCAGCTTCAGCTGGTGGACGGGGCCTTCCGCCCCCGGGAAAGCGCTTTTTTCAACTCGGTACGTCTCGGCGAGGCGGCCCTGGCCGGTCATCAGGCCGAAAATGGCGTTTTTCGCTTCGCTTTCCGGCAATCTCTGGCGGAGAAGCTGGTTTTCGGACGGGTCGTAGGTTTCCATGATCCCGTCCTTCAGGACGACGATTTGGCCCTCGCCTCCCCGATATTCCCAGCGCATTTGGTCCGGTTTTTGGTAATAAAGGCGGCCTTTTTCGCGAAGCGGAGTGGAGACCGTCGCCGAGTGGTAGGTCTGTTCGAAATCGGACTGGAAGGACTCGAGCCCGGCCAGCGTTTTTTCGGTTCGGAGGAGGATCTCCCGCCCGGCTTCCTGGGCGGAAGTTTGGGCGGCAGCGAAAAGGGAACACAGGAGGCCGGCGAGGACGTATGCCGGAATTTTCCCCTTGGTCCCAAAAATCCTTCCGTCCCGTTTCATAACCAAAATATTATATCACGGTTGCCGGCCCGGGATTCTTTCTGATATAAACCGGGAAATGAGCCCCGGATTCCTCCTCCTGTTCGCCGCGTATCTCGGGCTGCTTTTGGCCGTCGGGCTGGCCTTTGCCCGGCGGATGAAAAGCGCCGAGGATTTTTTTCTCGCCGGCCGGCGCCTTTCGGGAAGCCTTGTCTTCGTTTCC
>Ga0316628_100001219_pt1 | contig 17918 bp, 17 predicted proteins | sample OWC_Aug_M2_C1_D5_FD_207648 | JGI IMG/M metagenome (GOLD analysis project Ga0316628, IMG submission 207648) | Wetland soil microbial communities from Old Woman Creek delta, Ohio, United States - OWC_Aug_M2_C1_D5_C | ecosystem: Environmental > Terrestrial > Soil > Wetlands | place: USA: Ohio... | reverse complement strand
AAGCGTCGCCGCCAGCGCGAGCGCGAGCGTCCATCGGATGGGTGCCGTCGTCATGGGCCTCCCGAGGGTGACCGTCCGGGCGCCCGAAAGGCTAGCAGGAGGCGGTCACGCGTCACTCCGAACGCCACCGCAGCACCTCGGGTCCGCGCGGCGCGACATCGATCGGTGTCGATTCGAGAGTCACCCGCAGCTCCTCCGGGGGCGCCGCGAGGGCCGGATCCTCGGCGATCAGGCGGCCGTGGCCGGCGGCATCGGGCGCGATGGCTCCGAGCCGCGTCCAGCGCGTCCCGTGCCGCGCCCAGGCCTGATAGGACTGGCCGGCGGGCGGTGCGGGCAGCGCGGTCACGGTCAGGATCGCGGTCTCGCTGCCCGAGCGCGCGCGGTAGCTGCCGTGGGCGCCCGCGGGCAGCTCCGGTGCCACCGGGGAGAGATGCCGCGGCACCACGTCGCTCGAGGTGGCGACGGCGAGCGCCCGCTCTTCGCGCGCGAAGCCCTCCCGGAGGCGGAGCTCTCGCAGCGCGAGCGCCGTCACGCCCGCTGCGAGGAAGAGCGCGAGGGTGACGAGGATCGGCGTCAGCTGCGCGCGCAGGCGCAGGAGGGCGGAGCGGATCCGCGTCTTGGCCGTGCCGAGACGCAGCTCCAGGAGGGTTGCCACCTGCTCGTGGCTGAGCTCGTCGAAGAAGGCGAGGCCGAGGGCCTGGCGCTGCGGCGGCGGGAGCGCCTCCACCGCCGCTCGGAGCACGGCGCGACGGTACTCCTCCCAGGCGGCCTCGGACGGCTCGGGGCCGGGATCGGCCAGCGAGGCCGCGTGCTCTCCCTCGGGATCGGCCTCGAGACGCGGCCGGCGGCTGCGGCGGCGCAGCTCGTTCAGGACGCGGCGGTGCGCGATCTGGAGCAGCCAGGAGCGGAAGCGGCCGCGTGAGGGATCGAAGGTCTCGGACCGCCTCCAGACGGTCAGGAAGACGTCCTGGACGATCTCCTCCGCTGCGGCGCGATCCAGGCTGCGCGCGGCCAGGTGGAAGACCAGCCCGGCGTAGCGCCGGTGCAGCAGGGCGAGCGCGTCCTCTCGGCCCGCGGCGACCCGCGCCAGCAGGCTCTCGTCGTCGCCGGCTGCGTCGAGCGGTGCCGGCTCCTCCCTCGCCACCCGCGCTCCTCCTTTCGCCGTCGCGCGCCTCAGCCGAGGGTTGCGTCGATCACGGCCAGGGGGCCCGTGCCCTGCACGTAGCGCACCTCGCGCACGCCGAGGAGGTGGCGCACCTGATCCGCCGGAACCTTCAGCGGGCCCGGGCCCGGTCCCGTGCCGGGCGGCGGCTGGGGAAAGGCGGTCGAGCGCGCGGTGTGGAAGCGCACGTTCCCCTCCACCTTCTGGAGCACCTGGTGGACGTGTCCGTTCAGCACGGTGACGGAGCCGAAGCGCTTCAAGTGCGCGAGCGCCTGCGGCGCGTCGCTCGTGGTCCAGCCCCACTCCGCGTACACCGGCCAGAGCGGGATGTGGGTGTAGACCACGATCGGCGTGCTGGCGGAGAGCGGCGTCACGTCCTTCTCCAGCCACTCGAGCTGCTCCGTGCCGAGCCCGCCGAGGCCGCCGGACTTGAAGCCGAGCACGTTCACCAGGCCGATGAAGTGGACACCGTTCCAATCGAAGCTGCGCCAGCCGTCACCCTGCGTGCCGGCGCCGAAGCGCGCCAGGAACTCCTTCCCGCCGTCGGCGAAGACGTCGTGCTCGCCCGGCACGAAGAAGCGCTCGCCGACGCGGGCGGCCTTCAGCGCCTCGGCCAGCGTGTCGAAGGCGCCGGCCTTCTGGGCGTGGGTGAGATCGCCGGTGTGGATCAGGAAGGCCGGCGCCGGCTCCAGCACGTTCACGCGCGCGAGGGCCTCGTGCAGCGTGCCCACCGGATCGGGATTCGGCTCCTTGTCGAACCCGATGTGGGTATCGCTGATCTGCACGAAGGAGAATCCGCCGGAGCCGCCCCCCCCGGGCGCGGCGAGGCTACGCGAGGAGAGGACGCCGCCGGCGACGCTCCAGACCACCCCCGTGCCCGCCCAGGCCATGCACTGGAGGAAGCCTCGCCGGCTCGTCGCCGGGGATTCGAGAAGGGGAGCGTCGTCGCGGATCTGCATCGGCATCCTCTCAGCGCACCACGATCGTGCCCGCCATGTGCGGGTGGATCGCGCAGCGATAGGTGTAGGTACCCGGCGAGTCGAAGCGGCGGGAGAAGGCCTCGTCGGTGTCGAGCGCGGGCGAGGCCGCCTGGCCGTCGACGAAGGCGACGGTGTGGAGCTCCTCGTCGCGGTTGACCCAGCGCACGGTCGTGCCGGGATCGATCTCGAGCGTGGCGGGCGTGAAGCGGAACTCCTCGATCCGGACCTCGGCCATCGCGGGCGCGACCGCGCCCGTCCTCTGGGGTGTCGCCGTGCTCGCGCTCAGCAGCAGCGCGGCCGCGGCCCGCACGATCCGGCTCGCCATCGCCGATCCTCCCACCGCGGGAAGCGCACCGTGGTCCCGACCTTCGAGTGCGCGACCTCGTTGCTGGATACACCGCAATGGCGTGTCTGGATGGCAGCCCGCGCAGCCCGTGGGACGCTGGCTTGCGAGCGGCGGGGAATGGGCTATCCATCCGCCGAGCGGTTGTTTGGTCGTCGCGCCAGTCTCCGGGTTTGCACCCGCCTGATCGCCCCTCCATTCGAGCCCGCCGACCGCCGTCGCGCCCCGCAGCAAAGATGACTCGCGGAAGCCGTCACGACGGTTCATGGCCCGTGGAATCCATCGCCGGACGTTCCGACCAGGGATCCTGCGGATGGGCGATGCCTCGACGCCTCCGGTGCTCGCGGATCGCCGAGAGGAATCTGCCTTGAGCAAGAAGATCTACGTCGGAAACCTTCCCTTCAGCACCACCGAAGACGAGCTGCGCCGCCTCTTCGAGCAGCACGGGAGCGTCGACTCCGTGGCGGTGATCACCGACCGCGAGACCGGCCGCCCCCGCGGCTTCGCCTTCGTCGAGATGAGCGATGCGAGCGGTGCGGACGCCGCCATCCAGGTGCTGAACGGCCGCGAGCTCGGCGGGCGCGCGCTGCGCGTGAACGAGGCCACGCAGCGCCCGGCGGGCGGCGGCGGAGGAGGAGGCTTCGGCGGCGGAGGCCGGCGGCGCTAGCGCCACGGCGAAGACGCGGCGGGAGCCGCAACGTCGCGTGCCAGCGGAGGAGCCATGGCCAGGGGAAGACCGTCCGTTCTCAAGCGTCAGCGCGAGCGCCAGAAGGCCGAGAAGGCGGCGCGCAAGCGCGAGGAGCGCAGCGAGCGCGGAGACGCACGCGATCCGCAGTCGCAGGTGGCGACGGCGGAGGACCTGGCCGGCTACGGCCTCGAGCGGACGTCGCAAGACGACGACGACGACACCTGAGCCATGGAGCGGCCCCGCCCGCCTCGACCGCGTGCGCGACCCGGGACGACGGCGCCCCGGGAGGCCGCGGCCGATCCCACGGCACGGGGCCATCGCTTCGGGCCGGGCCTGTGCTGCACCTGGTGCGGCGTGTCCTACGCCGAGCACCACGTGGAGCCGCGCGCCTGCAGCGGGGACCCGCACGCCGCAGCTGCGCCTCGCGACCGCGGTGACCCGGGATCCGTCCGCTGATCCAGGGTGGCGCGCCCCTCTGCGCGCCCGCGAGATCCCGAGCCCCGGAGCTCAGCCCCCCTCGCCCACGAGGCGCGGCAGGAGCTCGCCGATGGCACCCCGCAGCACGACGTCGGCGAGATCGTCCATCTCGGTCGGGCCGCCGTTCACGATCACGATGCGCGCGCCGGCGCGCCGGGCCAGCGGCACCACGCCGGCGATCGGGTAGACGCCGAGGGTGCTCCCGACGGCCAGCAGGAGGTCGCAGCTCGCGGCCGCGTCCTCCGCGCGGCGCAGATCCTCCATCACGAGGTTCTGGCCGAAGGAGATGGTGGCGGACTTGAGGATGCCGCCGCAGCTCCGGCAGGGCGGATCCTCTTCGCCGGCCTCCACGCGCGCCAGCGCGCGCTCCATCGGCGCGCGCTCGCCGCACGCCATGCACATCACCTCGCGCAAGGTGCCGTGGATCTCGACCACGCGCTCGGGTGCGCTCCCGGCCTTCTGGTGCAGGCCGTCCACGTTCTGCGTGATCAGGAGATCGAGCTTGCCGCGGCGCTCGAGCGCGACCAGCGCGCGATGGCCGGCGTTCGGCTCGGCCTTCCACGCCAGCAGCTCGAGTCGGCTGCGCCAGGCGCGCTTGCGCACCTCGGGATCGCTCATGTAGTGCTGGATCGTGGCCATCTTCTCGGCCTCGGGGTTGCGGGTCCAGAGTCCCTGGGGCCCGCGGAAGTCGGGGATGCCGGACTCCGTCGAGATCCCCGCTCCGGTGAGCGCCACCACGCGCCCGGCCCCCTCGATCCAGCCGCGCGCCCGGGCGAGCTCCCGCTCCACGGCGTCGTGCTCCGCCATGCCGCCTCCTCCGGCCCCGCCGGCGGGGCCGTCGCGGAGAGACTAGGCGATCGGCTCGAGCTGCAAGGGGAGTCCGTCGCGCGGCTTCGAGATCGGGCTCTGCTGCACCGGCATCTCGTAGCCTCGGGGCACGCTCCAGCGGAAGCGCTGCACGAGCTGGTGCACGATGGCCTTGATCTGGAGCTCCGCGAAGCGCAGACCGATGCAGGCGTGGGCGCCGCCGCCGAAGGGCACGAAGAGATGCGAGTGGCGCCGGTGCTCCGCCCGGTCCTCCGAGAAGCGCTCGGGATCGAAGCCGAACGGCTCGCTCCACCACTCCGAGAGATGGTGGTTGTGGATGGGATACACGATCGTGACGGCGCCGGCCGGCACCCGATGGCCCTGCCACTCGAAGTCGCGGAGCGCCATGCGCGGGATGGTGGAGAGCGGCGGCCAGCGGCGCAGGGTCTCGTTCATCACGCGCTTCAGCGTCACCAGCCGATCGGCGGCGTCGAACGCCAGGTGGCGCGTCCCGAGCTCGAGGCACTCCGCGCGCACGCGTTCCTGCCACTCCGGATGACGCGCGAGCGCATAGAGGAGGCTCGTCAGCGTGCTGGTCGTGGTGTCGTGGGCGGCCATCATGAGGAAGATCAGGTGGTCCACGATCTCCTGGTCCGCGAAGCGCTCCCCCTGCTCGTCCTCGGCGCGACAGAGCCGGCTGAACATGTCGCTCCCGGCGCCCTGGCGGCGCTCGGGGATTCGGGCGGCGAAGAAGCGGGCCAGGAGCTCGCGGCCGGCCAGACCGCGCGCGAAGCTGGTGCCCGGGATGCGCAGGCGGACCACCGACATGGAGGCCGCCACCGCGTCCTCGAAGGCGCGATTCAGCTGCTCGGCCTCGGGCCCGAGCTGCATTCCCAGGAAGACCGACGACGCGAGCTCGAGGGTGAGCCGCTTCAGGCTGGGGTAGGCGCGGAAGGCCTCCGGCCGCCAGCGCGCGAGCCGCTCCTCGATCTGCGGGTTCATCCGCGCCACGTACTCCGCGAGGGCGGCCCAGGTGAAGGCCTGATGCATCAGGTTGCGATGCCAGCGGTGCTCGTCGCCGTCGCGCAGCATGAGACCGTTGGTGAAGATGCGGCCGATGATCAGGTCCCAGGCGCGGCGGCTGGAGAAGATCCCCTCGCGATTCAGCAGCACGAACTTCACGGCGTCGGGCCCGAAGAGGCTCACGGTGAGAAAGAGCCCCATGTGCTGCCCCACGACCGCACCGTCGCGTTCGGCCATGCGAACGGTGCAGGCGAGCGGGTTCCGGCGCATCAGCCAGCCGCGGTAGACCTCTTCCAGCAGGCCGGGGCGGGGCGGCGGCGCCGTCACGGCGAGGGCAGCGGCAGCGGTCGTCATCGCTCCTCCAGCCAAGGGACGCAAACAAGGGACGCAAGCCGGACGCGGACCCGGCGCCGGGCGGGGTCGCAGGGAGAGTATCGGACGGCGGGGCGCGAAAATGGAGCGCTGCACGCGGCCGAGCGACGCGGGGCTGCGTCATGCCTGCCGGCGGCCTGCCGCCGGATCAGGGGGAGGGCGCCACGCGGAGGCGGCCGTCACGGAGCTCGAGGACGGGGCAGTAGGGCGCCTCCTCGCCGCGCTGCCACCAGAGGCCCCGGCGGCGCGCGTCGGCGTCGGCGAAGCGGTAGAGGGCGATCCAGGACCGCACGCGACGCGGCGGCAGGTCGGGGAAGGGGTTCGAGGCCAGGAGCCCGAGCACCTGCGGCGAGCCCTCCAGGAGCCGCGCCTGGAAGGCCAGGATCCAGGGCTCGCGCTGGCAGTCGGCCAGCGCCGCGAACCACATCTGCCAGTCGAGGCGTGGCATGTGCAGGCCCGCGAAGCCCGGCGCGCGGTCCAGGGGACCGGGCTTCCAGCGGAAGACGTAGGGCTTCCAGTGCTCGCCGTCTCGGCTTCCCTCGAGGGTGATCTCGGGTCGCTGCTTGGTCATGATCGCGAAGAGCCCGTAGGCGTTGAAGCTGCGGAGCGGAGCCAGCGCGTCGAGGAGGCCCTCCACGGCGGTCGGGAGCGGGCCCGGAAGCACGTGATCGAGGGCGGTGGCGGCGGTCACCGTGAAGACGAAGGCCGCGCCGAGCGCGGCGGCCGCGGCGCGCGCCGTGGCCGCGCGGCCCCGCTCGGCGGGGGCCGGCGGCTCCGCCGGCGGGATCCCTCGCGCGCGCCAGCGCGGCGGGACCAGCGCCCCGAGGGCCGCGTCGTCGAGGAGCGAGAGACAGAGCACGATCGTCAGCAGGTTGAAGAAGCCGTAGCTCCCGGTGGCGGCGATCGCGAGCTGGAGCAGCACCAGGAGCGACGCCGAGACCAGCCGGACGCGGCGCGGGGCGAAGATGCCGCAGGGCGCCACCAGCTCGATCGCCAGGGTGGCGGCCACCGAGAAGATCTCGAGCGGGGGGAGCGCGCGCTGCAGCGCATCGATCCCTACCGAGGAGAGTGTCGGCAGGGGCTGCGTCCAGTAGTGGTATCGGAGCGCGGTGAGATCGCGCCACGCCTCGTCGCCACTCGCGAGCTTCACCACGCCGGAGAGGAAGAAGAGACGAAAGACCAGCCAGCGCAGCAGCCAGAGCCCGACCGGGCCGGGCTCGCGCCGCGGGCCGCGCCAGGGGAGAAGCCCGCCCGGCGCCCAGAACACCGCCAGCAGCCCGCCCTCCAGGAGGAGGGCATCCCACTGGTAGCCGAGGAAGACGTCGCCGACCGTGACCAGCGAGAGGTAGATCGCCCAGCAGCCGAGGAGGGCCGGACGCGGCACGAGCCCCGCCGCGGCGCAGAGCCCGAGGGCGGCGCCGACCCAGCACGCCCCCACCAGGAGCGGGTCGCTCGCACCGATCCAGAAGAGCGTCGGGACGTGCAGGAGGGAGACGCCGCCGAGGACCTGCCGCGCCTGCGCCAGCAGATCGGCCGCCGGCGCGATGCCCTGGCTGCCGAGGAGGCCTCGCACCTGCACGCCGAGCGAGACGAAGGCCACGGCGTAGACGACCCCGATCCCCCGCAGCACGACGGAGCGCACCGCCGCATGGGTCGCCCGGCCTCTCGGCGCCGGCGCGCGTCGGGCCGCGGCCGCCTCCTCCATCCGCTCCTCCGGCGCCCCACCCCTCGGCCGCGCCGGCGGCTACGGTCCCACGTCGATGCGGCGCGCACCAGCCCGCCCGCGCCGCTCCGAGGGAGCCATGATCGAGCCGTCCTATGCCCGCCTGCTCGCCGCCTACAACCGCTGGATGAACGAGAAGCTCTACGCGCTCTGCGCCGGCATCCCGGAGGTCGAGCGCCGGCGCGACCGCGGAGCCTTCTTCCACTCGCTCCACGGCACCCTGAACCACCTCCTCCTGGCGGACCGGCTCTGGCTCGGCCGCTTCCTGGCGCGTCCCTTCGCGGCACAGCGCCTGGACCAAGAGCTCTCCCGCGACTTCGAGGAGCTCCGGCGCGAACGCGCCGCGACCGACGCCGAGATCGATGCCTTCTCCGCCGCGCTCACGCCGGATCGCCTGGCGGGCGAGCTGCACTACCGGTCGATGGTCGATCCGAGGCCGCGCCGCATGCCCTTCGCGGCGGCGGTGGTCCACTTCTTCAATCACCAGACGCACCATCGGGGGCAGGTCACCACCCTGATGCATCAATGCGGTGTCGATCCCGGGGTGACGGACCTGCTCTGGCTGCCCGGGCTGGTCCAGAGCTAGGGCGCTACGAGAGCCCGACGATCCGTCCGTCGCGCAGGTCGATGCGCTCGGCCCGCGGATGGCGCGGGAGACCGGGCATGCGCAGGACGTCCCCCGTCAGCACCACCACGAACCCCGCGCCGGCGTCGATCTCGAGCGCGCGGACGTGGAGATCGAAGCCCTCGGGCCGGCCCTGGAGCGCCGGATCGTCCGAGAGCGAGGCAGGAGTCTTGGCCACGCAGATCGCGAGCCGCCCGTAGCCGAGGCGCTCGATCTCCGCGAGCTCGCGCTCCGCACGCCGGGAGAAGACGGCGCCGCGCGCGCCGTACATCGCTCGCGCCACGGCGTGGATCTTCTCCGCCAGCCGATCGGTCGGCGCGTAGAGCGGCCGGAAGGGACGGCTCTGCCGCTCGGCGTGCGCCTCCACCGCACGCGCCAGATCGAGCGCCCCCTCGCCGCCGCGTACGAAGGAGTCACAGACCGCGAACGGGACGCCGAGCTCGTCGCAGCGGCGCGCGACCACCTGCAGCTCCTCCTCGCCGTCGCTCGCGAACCGGTTCAGCGCCACCAGCGGCGGCTCGCCGAAGGCGCGGATGCTCTCCACGTGCTTCTCCAGGTTCGCGAGCCCGCGGGCCACGGCCGCGGCGTCCGGCTTCGCCAGTGCGCCGGCCGGTGCGCCGCCGTGGAGCTTCAGCGCCCGCACCGTCGCCACCAGCACCACGCAGGCGGTGTCGAGCCCGGCCGTCGCGCACTTGATGTCGAAGAACTTCTCCGCGCCGAGATCGAAGCCGAAGCCGGCCTCGGTGATGGCCCAGTCCGCGTGGTGGAGCGCCATGCGCGTGCCGAGGACGGAGCTGCAGCCGTGGGCGATGTTGGCGAAGGGCCCGCCGTGCACGAAGGCCGGCGTACCCTCGAGGGTCCGCACGAGGTTCGGGCGCAGGGCGTCGCGCAGGAGGGCGAGCATCGCCCCGGTGACGCCGAGGGCGCCCGCGGTGATGGGCGCGCCCGACACGGAGAAGGCCACGAGCGTGCGCTCGAGCCGTGCGCGCAGGTCCTCCTCGCCCGATGCCAGGCAGAGCATGGCCATCACCTCGGAGGCCGCGGTGATGTCGAAGCCCGTCTCCCGCGCGAGACCATTGCCCTCGCCGAGGCCCACCACGACCTGGCGGAGCACGCGGTCGTCCATGTCGAGGACGCGCCGCCAGAGCACCCGGCGGGGATCGATCCCGAGCTCGTTGCCGAAGTGCAGGTGGCTGTCCAGGACCGCCGCCAGCAGGTTGTGGGCGCTCGTCACGGCATGGAAGTCGCCGGTGAAGTGGAGGTTGATGCGATCCGAGGGCACGAGCTGGCTCGCCCCGCCCCCGGTACCCCCGCCCTTCAGGCCGAGGCAGGGGCCGAGCGAAGGCTCGCGCAGCGCCAGACAGACGGAGCGACCGAGGCGGGCGAAGGCGTCGGCCAGGCCGATGCTGAGAGTGGTCTTCCCCTCGCCGGCGGAGGTGGGCGTGATCGCCGACACCAGGACGAGTCGGCTCTCGCCCGCGCGCGGCCGCGGCCGATCGAGGGCCGAGAGCTCGACCTTCGCGGCATCGTGTCCCTGGGGCACCAGATCGTCGGGAGAGAGGCCGAGCCGGCCGGCCGCCTCCAGCACGTGCTTCATCGTGCGTTCCAGAGCACGAGGCCCGGCGTCTCGCGCTCGTAGCCGAGGGCGCAGAGGGCGCCCGTCTCGAGCGGGAGGCGCCGGCCCTCGACGGCCGGGAGCTCGCACCAGCGCGCCGCCAGCACGCGGAGCAGGTGGGCGTGGGCAAAAAGCAGCACGTCGCCGGTCGCGGCGCGGGCGCGCTGGATCACGTGCTCCGCACGCGCCGCCACCTGGGGCAACGTCTCCCCCTCGGGTGGCGGCGCGTCCCAGATCGTCCAGCCGGGACGCCGATCGCGGATCTGCGCCGTCGTGAGCCCCTCGTAGGCACCGTAGTCCCACTCGAGGAGATCCTCGGAGACCTCGGCCGACGGCTCGAAGCCCGCGATGCGACAGGTCTCCCGCGCGCGCTGGAGCGGACTTGTGAGGACCATCACGAAATGGCGCCCCGCGAGCAGGCGGGCCACGGCCCGTGCCTGCTGACGTCCCTTCTCGACGAGCGGCAGGTCCGTGCGCCCGGTATGACGCCCGCTCTCGCTCCACTCGGTCGCGCCGTGTCGAACGAGAAAGACGCCTTTTCCTCGCTCCGCCATCGCTTCGCCTTGTCCTCTTCGTCGCGAAAGGGCGTAGAATGTGGACGACGCTATCACGCCGCCGTGCGGAATGGCTTCCGAGGGGGGAACGGCGGTAGGGACCGACGCGCGCCGGAGGATCCCATGCGACCGACCGAAGCTACCCTCCCGACTTCCCAGAACGCGACTCCCGAGACCGCCCCGCTCGAGCGGAGCGACGCGAGTCTGCGCCAGGCGCAGCGCGCGCTCGCGCGCGCGACGCGCCCCCCCGAGCCCGGCCGCGAGCACGACTGGGTGGCGGAGGTGACGCCGGCCCTCGAGACCGCGCAGCGTGCGATGCACCTGCATCGCGAGGCGATGGAGGGACCGCGGGGCCTCTACGAGGAGCTCCAGCACGAGGCGCAGTGGCTGGTCCCGCGGCTCGAGCGCCTGCTCGGACGCCTCGGCCGCATCGAGGCGGAGACGGATGCGCTGCGCCAGGCGCTGGCGCGGACGGGAGTCGAGCCGGGCGACGGCAGCGCCACGATCCGCGCCGATGCCGAGCGCATGCTCGGAAGGCTCCGCGCGCTCGCCGCCCGCGAGGGCGACCTCCTCTTCGACCGCTTCAACGAGCCGTCGGCGGGAGACTGATTCCGCGACGCGAGCCACGCCGTGAGTGAAGCGCTGCGGCCGAGCGCCTCGCCCTCGCCGCTCGAGGCGGCCCGCTCCCTGGCACCGCGGCTACGCGCCGCGGCGGAGCGCACGGAGGCCGAGCGTCGCCTCGCGCCCGAGCTGGTGCGCGAGCTCGCGGCGGCCGGTCTCTTCCGGCTCTGCGTGCCGCGTGGGCTCGGCGGCCTCGAGGCCGACGCCACCACCCTGGTGGAGGTGATCGAGGAGGTCGCCCGGGCCGACGGATCCGCCGGCTGGTGCACCATGATCGGCGCCACCAGCGGCGTGGTGGCGGCCTATCTCCCCGAGCGCGAGGCGCGCGAGATCTACGGGCCGCCCCTCGCGGTGAGCGGCGGCGTCTTCGCGCCGCACGGGCAGGCGGCGGCGGTGCCCGGCGGCTATCGCTTGAGCGGACGCTGGCCCTTCGCGAGCGGCTGCCAGCACTGCGACTGGCTGATGGGCGGCGCGCTGGTGATGGAGGACGGGGCGCCGCGGCGCAATTCCCGGGGTGTCCCCGAATCGCGCATGCTGCTCTTCCCCGCGCGCGAGGCGACGCTGCACGACACCTGGTCGGTGTCGGGCCTGCGAGGCACCGGCAGCCACGACATGGAGGTGCGCGATCTCTTCGTGCCCCGGGAGCGCTCGGTCTCGCTCCAGGACGATCGGCCGCGAGAGCGCGGGCCCCTCTACGCGCTCCCGGTCTTCGGCTTCCTGGCCGTCGGCGTCTGCGCCGTCGGCCTCGGGATCGCCCGCGCCGCCATCGAGGCCCTCGCGGCCCTCGCCACCGAGAAGACCCCGACCGGGAGCCGGCGGCTCCTGGCCGAGCGCGCGCTGGTGCAGGCACACGTGGCGCAGGCCGAGGGGGCCCTCCGCGCCGCCCGTGCCGGCCTGCTGGAGGCGCTGGCCGCGGTGCACGACGCCGCCCCCCGCGGTGTCACCCCGCGCGAGCGCGCCCTGCTCCGCATCGCGGCCACCCACGCCGCGCGCACCAGCGCGCAGGCGGTGGACGCGATGTACGAGGCGGGGGGCGGAAGCTCGATCTACGCCGCGAGCCCCCTCCAGCGCCACTTCCGCGACGTCCACGTGATGACGCAGCACGCGAGCGTGGCGCCGCCGACGCTCGAGCTCGCGGGGCGGGTGCTCCTCGGCCTCGAGGCGGACACCTCGATCCTGTGAGGGAGGAGGCCGGGGTGCGCGACGAGGACTTCGAGACGCTCCGCCTGGAGCGGCTGGACGACGTGCTGCGCGTCACCATCGACCACCCGCGCAGCGCGATGAACGCCGTCGACCACACGCTCCACTCGGAGCTCACCCGGCTCTTCGCGGGGCTGCGGCGCGAGGAGCGGGCTCGCGCGGTGCTCCTCACCGGGCGCGGGCGGGCGTTCTGCGCCGGCGGCGACTTCGACTGGTTCCCCGAGCTCCAGGACACGGCGAAGCTCGAGGCGCTGCGCCGGGACGCCAAGCAGATGATCTGGGATCTCCTCGACGTCGAGCTCCCGATCGTGGCGGCCGTGAACGGTCCGGCCATGGGACTCGGCGCCTCGATCGCGCTGCTCTGCGACGTGATCTTCGCCGCCGAGGGCGTGAAGCTCGGCGATCCCCACGTGCGGGTGGGGATCGTGGCCGGAGACGGCGGCGCCGCGATATGGCCGCTCGCGGTGGGTCCGGCGCGGGCCAAGCAGTATCTGCTGACGGGCGACGCGCTGGACGCCCGCGAGGCCGAGCGCATCGGGCTCGTGAACTTCGTGGTGCCGCCGGAGCGCCTGGCGGAGGAGGCGCTGGCCTTCGCGCGACGCCTCGCCGCCGGAGCGCCGCTCGCCGTGCGCTACACCAAGCTCGCCGTGAACAAGCTGCTGAAGGACGCGCTCAACGTGGCCGTCGACACCTCGACGGCGCTCGAGCTCGTGACCTTCAAGAGCGACGACCACCGGGAGGCGCTGGCCGCGCTGCGCGAGAAGCGCGCTCCGAGGTTCCGCGGGCGCTAGCCGCCGCGCGACGCCGGCTACTCCTTCGGCAGCAGCGGCTCGAAGCGGGCCTTGTCCGTGGCCTTGGCGTAGGCGTCCTGGGGCAGGATCCGGCCCTCCTGCGCCAGGGCGAAGAGCGCGTCGTCCATGGCCTGCATCCCGGCCGATTTCCCGGACTGGATGATGGACTGGAGCATCGGGGTGTTGCCCTCGCGGATCACGTTCGGGAGACCCGGCGTGCGCAGCAGGATCTCGTTCACCGCGATGCGTCCCTTTCCGTCCGCGCTCGGGAGGAGGAGCTGCGAGACCACGGCGGCCAGCGATTCCGAGAGGCTGACCCGCACCTGCGGCTGCTCCTCGGCGGGAAACGCGTCCACGATGCGGTCGATGGTCTTGGCGGCGTTGTTGGTGTGGAGCGTCCCGAAGACCAGCATTCCCATCTCGGCGGCGGTGATGGCGAGCGAGATCGTCTCCTGGTCGCGCATCTCTCCCACCAGGATCACGTCGGCGTCCTGCCGGATCGCCGCGCGCAGCGCCGGACCGAAGCCCTGGGTGTGGTGACCCACCTCCCGGTGCGAGAACACGCACTGCCCGTTCTGGTGCACGAACTCCACCGGATCCTCGATCGTCACCACGTGCTTGGCGTGGCTGCGGTTGATGCGATCGATGATCGCGGCGAGCGTGGTGGACTTCCCGGAGCCGGTCGGGCCGGTCACCAGCACGAGCCCCTGGCGCAGGTCGGCCAGGGCCTCGATGGCGGGTGGCAGCCGGAGCTCCTCCAGGGACACGATCTTCTCGGGGATGATGCGGAAGACCGCGCCGGCGCCGTTCTCCTGCACGAAGTAGTTGGCGCGGAAGCGCGCCACGCCCTCCAGGCCGTAGGCGAAGTCGGTGTCGCAGCTGCTCTCGAACTGCTGCCAGTGGCGCTCGTCCGCGACCTCGCGCAGCAGGCCGCGCAGGCGCGCATCGTCGAGGACCTGCCAGCCCTCCACCGGATGGAGCTCGCCGTGCAGGCGCATCCGGGGCTCGAGCCCGGCCGCCAGGTGGAGGTCGGAGCCGCTCCGCTCCTTGAGCTGGCGCAGCAGGCCGTCGAGCTCCGCCACGGCTCACGCCCCTCCGAGCCGCTTCGGATCCTCGCAGTAGCGGAGCGCCGTCTCCTTCGCGACGGCGCCGGAGGCCACCAGCCTCGCCAGCGAGTCGTCGAGCGAGCACATCCCCTGCGAGGCGCCGGTCTGGAGGATCGAGCGGATCTGGAAGGTCTTGTTCTCGCGGATCAGGTTGCCCGTGGCCTTGTTCACCACCAGCACCTCGAGGGCCGGCAGCCGCCGGCTCCCGTCCACGGCGGGGACCAGGCGCTGGGAGATCACGGCGCGCAGCGACTCCGAGAGCATCGTCCGCACCTGGCCCTGCTGGTCCGAGGGGAAGGCCCCGATCAGCCGGTTGACGGTGCGCACGGAGTCGTTGGTGTGGAGCGTGGCGAGCACGAAGTGGCCGGTCTCCGCGGCGGTGAGCGCGAGGGAGATCGTCTCCAGGTCCCGCAGCTCCCCGATCACGATCACGTCCGGGTCCTCGCGCAGCGCGGCGCGGAGCGCCCGTGCGAAGCTCTCGGTGTGGCGACGCACGTTGCGCTGGTTCACCAGGCAGCGCTTCGAGGGATGCAGGTACTCCACCGGGTCCTCGATGGTGAGGATGTGGTCGCGCCGCTCCTCGTTGATCAGGTTCACCAGCGCCGCGAGGGTCGAGCTCTTGCCGCAGCCGGCGGGCCCGGTGACCAGCACCATGCCCTGGTGGTAGTTGGTGAAGCGCGCGAGCGAGGACGGGAGACCGAGATCGTCGAGGGTCGGGGGCTCGCCCGGGATGAGCCGCATCACCGCGTCGACGCCCCTCTGCTGGCGGTAGACGTTCAAACGGAGCCGCCCGACACCGGGTGCGGTATGGCAGAGGTCGAGCTCGCCCGCCTCGGCGAGCAGCGCGCGTTGCTCGGGCGTGAGGAGCGGGAGCGCGAGCGCCTCCACGTCGGCGCTGGAGAGCGGCGGACCGCCGGAGTCCACGAAGCGACCGCCGACGCGCAGGCGAAGCGGCGCGCCGCTGTGGAGGTGCAGGTCGCTCGCGCCGGCGGAGGCGGCCTCGGCGAGGATCCGCGCGAGATCCGCCGCCGTGCCACCGGGTGCCGCGCGCGCGCTCGCGGGCGCCGCGGCCCGAGGCGTCGCGGGCCCCGGGGCCTCCGCGCGCGCCGCAGCGGGCCCTCCGGGCGTCGGCCCGCCGCCGGCGGAGCGCGCCGCCTCCTGGCGCGCCAGCATCTCCTTCTGCACGGCCACGAGCTGCTCGACCTGGCTCGGCTTCAGGTAGCCCCAGGCCAGCAGGATGTCGCCGAGCCGCCCGCCCACCCGCCCCTGCTCGCGGGTCGCCTCCGTGAGCTGGTCCATGGTGATGAGCTTGTAGTGAACGGCCAGGCGTCCGAGGAGCCGCCCCTGGTCTTGGCTCATGGGGGGCCCTATCGGCCATGGGGGCCTGCGGTTGAGCGGCTGGCCGGCCGGGCGGGCTCGGCTTCAGTTCGCCCGCCGGCCCGCCGATGGATACCCTCGAACCTCGCAGGAGGGGAGGACCGTCCATGCTTCGTCGTTACCAGACCCTGGCCGCCGCGCTGGCCCTCGGTGCGCTGCTCTTCGGCTCCGCCGCTCCGGCGCTCGCCTACGATGACATGAGGATGAGGACGAAGGACGGCTGGCACGAGGAGCCCGCCCCCGTGCTCGTCGACGCGGGCCTGCTCCGGCCGATGGGCATCCTGATGACCGTGGCCGGCGTCGGGCTGATGGTCCCGGTGGGGCTCTTCACGGCGATGACACGCCCGACCGAGATCGGGAAGCCCTGGCACGAGCTGGTGGTGAAGCCGGCACGCTTCACCTGGGTCGATCCGATCGGCTCACACTAGGTCGGCGGCTTCGGACCCGGCTCCACCTCGCGGCCGCCCGAGACGTCGCAGCTCGCGCGGTGCGCCGAGCGGCGCGAGGCGTCCGCTCGCCGCGCCCACCACGACGGCCCGCGAGCTCGGTCGGACCGGCGCCAGCCGGAGCTCGGCCACCTCCGGCGCGTCCTCCACCAGTCGTGCCACCCGCAGCAGGAGATCCACCAGGGGGCGTCGCGCCGTGCGCGCGAGCGCCGGCAGGCCGGACATCACCCGCTCCGCGAGCTCGAGGGCGTCGGCATCGGTCAACGGGAGGATGCGAAAGGCCTCGAGCCCGGGCGTGGCCCCCGCCGCGCGCAAGACGGCGAGCGGTCCGAAGCCCGGATCCGGCCGCACGGCCAGCACGAGCTCGCGGCCCGCGCCCCCGCGCGCCGGCTCCTCCGCCACCGCCACGCCGTAGCAGGCGAGGAGCCGCGCCGCGATCGAGGGCTCGAGCGGCGCTCCGCGCGGGCTCCCGGCGAGCACCTCGTCCACCAGCTTGCGTGCGGCGACGGGATCGACACCGCGTAGCGTCGGGAGCGTACCCTCCGGCCGCGCGCGCCAGGCGGCGTGGGCGGCCGCCCGCGCCAGCGCGCGGGCCGCGGCCTCGGGGAACGGGAAGGCCGGGAGGGCGCCCGGCTCGCTCGGAGCGCGCGGCTGCGCCAGGAGGCTCAGCAGCACCGGCTTCTCGCTCGCGCCGGCCACCGCCGCGAGCGCCGCCCCCACGGCCTCGAGGGGCGCCGGCCGCGGTCGCGACACCACCGCGATCGCGGCGTCGATGGCGGGATCGGCGAGGACGAGGCGGAGCGCCGCCGCCAACGCGTCGGGCTCGGCGGGCCCGTCCAGGTCCACGGGATTCTCGACCGAGCGGGCCTCGGGCAGAGCCGCCGCAAGCGCCTCGCGGGTCGCCGCCCCGAGCACGGGCACCTCGAGGCCATTGCCCTCGCAGGCGTCGGCCGCGACCACCGCGGGACCGCTCGCGTTGCCGACGATCGCCACCCGCCGCCCGCGCGGCAGGCGGCCCATCTCGAGCACGCGCGCCACGTCGAAGAGCTCCTCCAGGGTGTCGACCCGCAGCACGCCGGCCTGCTGGAAGAGCACGTCCACCGCGGGCTCGCCCGCGGCCCCGAGCGCCTCCGGGCCGGCGGCCCGCAGCGCGCCCCGCGAGCGGCCGGCCTTGAGCGCGACGATCGGCTTTTTGCGCGCCACCCGTCGCGCGATGCGCGCGAACTTCCGCGGGTTCCCGAACGATTCCAGGGAGAGGAGGATCACGCGCGTGGCCTCGTCCTCCTCCCAGTACTGGAGGAGATCGTTGCCGCTCAGATCCGCCTTGTCTCCCACCGAGACGAAGCTCGACATGCCGATCCCGCGCCGCACCGCCCACTCGAGGACGGCGATCCCGAGGGCGCCGGAGTGGGAGAGGAATCCGACACCGCCGCGCGTCGGAAAGAAGGGCACCGGCAGCGCGAACAGGCGCACGCCGGGAGCCGTGTTGAGGAGGCCCAGGCTGCGCGGCCCCACCAGCCGCATGCCGTGGAGGTGGGCGAGCGCCGCCAGGCGGCGCAGGGCCTCGTCCTCCTCCGCCCCCCGGCGGCTGGCGAGGCGCGAGGCCACCACCACGCCGCGCAGGCCGCGCTCGCCGCAGGCGCGCACCGCCTCCTCCACCTGCGGTCCCGGCACCGCCACGATCGCGAGGTCGAGCTCGCCCTCGGCCTCGCGCACGTCCACCACCGCGGGGAGCCCGAGCACCTGCCTGGCCTCCGGATGCACCGGGACCAGCCGGCCGACGTATCCGCCGGCCAGGAGGCTGCGGAGCACGTCGTGGCCCAGCCCACCCGGCTCGCCGGTCTCGCCGATCACCGCCACGCCGCGCGGCGCGAGGAGGCCGGCCACGCTCCGCACCTCGGCCAGTCGCTCGCGCTCCTCGGTCACGGACTGCGACGCCGAGGTGGAGTCGATCGGGAAGCGTACGCGGATCACGCCTTCCTCGAAGCGGCTGGTGGCGCGATAGCCG